>Ga0187893_10009056_pt1 | contig 15458 bp, 15 predicted proteins | sample MA1701074metaG_FD_139574 | JGI IMG/M metagenome (GOLD analysis project Ga0187893, IMG submission 139574) | White microbial mat communities from a basaltic lava cave in the Kipuka Kanohina Cave System on the Island of Hawaii, USA - MA170107-4 metaG ... | reverse complement strand
CCTACTTCGCGACCCGGCGGGCCTCACCGTTGGCGACCCTCGGCAGCTGTCTCGATCCTCGACGTGCGCGGGACGTGAGCATCTGCCGCGTGCGCCGCACGTGCGCCCGGAGGATCTCCTGGGCGCGGCCGGCGTCGCGCCGGCGCAGCGCTTCCAGGATCGCGCGGTGCTGGGCGTTCGCACTTCGCATCCGCGGGCGGGCGCCGACAGCGGACTTGATGAAGCGGACGATGGGTACCCGCACCGCGTCCAGTAGTTTGTGCAGCAGCGGATTCGCCTGCGCGTCGCAGATGGCCAGGTGAAACCGCCGGTCGAGGTCCAGCCACGCTTCGCCGTTGGTCTCCTGCTCCATCGCCTCGACCAGCGCCTCCAACCGCGCTACGGCCGCGGCGTCCATCCGCTGGGCCGCGCGGCGCGCGGCCACGCACTCGAGCGCCGAGCGGACTTCCCACAGGTCGTCGAGATCGTCCCGGGTAAGCGGGATCACGACCGCGTGGTGATACGGCGTCAGTTGGATCATACCCGCAGCTTCCAGCTGCCTGAACGCCTCGCGCACGACCGAGCGGCTCACACCCAGCTCGCGCGTCAGCGCCAACTGGTTCAGCGGCGCGCCCATCGGGAGGCGGCCGGCGATGATGCGCTCGCGCAATTCCGCGGCCACCAGGTCGGAGAGCGTCTTGCGGTCCTGCAAGCGGTCGGTCAATGGTGTCGTGACAGTGCTCATGAGGGTGCTCTCACCTCCTACCGGATCCCGACCAACACGGTCTCCTTCTCCCAGAAGATGAGCCGATTGCGCAGCCTGGCCAGGAGCCGGTCCATGACAAAGCCGACGGCGGCGACGATCGCGACCCCCGCAAAGACCCGGGCCTGCACGAGCGACGCCGAGGAGTACAGGATCACCCAGCCCAGGCCCTCGGTCGAACTCACCATTTCGGTCAGCACCGTGATGATGAACGCGATGGGCAGGGCAATCCGCAAACCGGCGAAGACGTACGGCGCCGCCGCCGGCGCCATGACCTTGAAGATCACCTGCGCCCGTGTCGCGCCCATGTTTTGCGCCGACCAGACATACAGCCGGTTGACGCCGCGAACCCCATAGTAGGTATTGATGGCGATGGGATACAGACACTCCAACGCGACGAGCACGACCTTCGACAGATGCCCGATACCGAAGAGGAACACGGCAATGGGGTACAGCGCGATGCGTGGGATCGGGTACCCAAACGAGAACACCGGTTCCACGACCCGGCCGAAGAGCGCGACCCGGCTCATGAGGATGCCAAGCGGCACACCCACCACGGCTGCCAGTCCAAATCCCACGACGACGCGGGTCAGCGATGCGCCGAGGTGCAGCCCGATTTGTTGACTTTCGACCAACACCACCAGCTGCTCGGCGATGGCGGCGAGGCGGGGAAACAGCCGGGGGTTTACGAGACCGGAGCGGGCGATCCCTTCCCAGACTGCTAGGGCGACCACGACGGGCAGGCCGCGCGCGAACCAGGTCAGCGGCGGCCGCCACGCGCTAGGCATGGGCGCTGTCCTCCGTCACGGCATAGCCCGCCAGCAGCCGTCGCCGCCCCCACAGCAGGACGCGGTCGGCCCCATACCCCAGTATGGCGATCGCCAGGATCGCCGCGAACATCATGTCGAACCGGCCGCCGGCATCTGCGCTGATGACCAGAAACCCCAACCCGAGGCGGTTGGAAGATCCGATCAACTCCGAGGCGAGCATGAGGATGAAGGCCAGCGCCAGAGACACACGCAACCCGCCGAAGATGTGCACGGCCGCGGCCGGCAGGATCACCTTGAAGAAGACGCGGCGTGGCCGAGCGCCCATGTTCTGCGCGGCCCAGATCCAGACCGGCTCCACCGCACGCACCCCATACAGTGCCGCGATGTAGCACGGGTAGAAGCATGACAGCGCGATCAGCGCGACCTTCGACGTATCCGAGATGCCGAACCAGACGAGCAACACAGGCAGGAATGCCACCTTCGGCACGGGGTAGGTCAGGGAGACCAGCGGTTCGCAGAACCCCGCGACCGAACGCGACGTACCGGCCAACAGGCCGATCGCGATACCCGCAACAGCCCCGAGCGCGAGGCCGGCAAGCGAGCGATAAAGGCTGACCGCGCTGTGCAGGAACAGGTCGCCGCCGACGGCCAGCGCCGCGAACTCCCGGGCGATGATGATCGGGCTCGTCAGATATCCGGGCAGCAGCCCGGCCGACGCCAAGACCTGCCAGATGAGCAGCAGTCCCGCCAGGAAGGCAAGGGCCTCCTTAGGCATCGACAGCCTCAAGGGAGCGCGGGCCTTCCTGGCGGAGCTTGAGGACCTCCTCCCGCAGCAGGTCCCAGACCCGGTTGCGCGATTCTAGGAAAGCCTGGCTCTTCTTCACCTCAAGGTCGCGCGGCCGAGGAAATCGCACCGACACCTCAGCTTTGATGCGCCCAGGCCGCGCTGAGAACACGATCACCCGATCGCCGAGATAGACGGCCTCTTCGACATCGTGTGTCACGAACAGCACGGTCTTGCCGGTTCGGACCCAGATCTGCTGCAGCTCTTCCTGCATGAGTTCGCGTGTCTGTGCATCCAGCGCGCCGAACGGCTCGTCCATGAGAAGCACGGCCGGATCGAACGCCAGCACGCGGGCCAGGGCGACCCGCTGCTTCATCCCGCCGGACAGCTCGGCCGGGAACGCATCCTTGAACGCCAGGAGCCCGACGAGATCCAGGTAGCGCTCCGCCACGGCCACACGCTCGGCCTTCGGCCGGCCCTGCACCTCCAGGCCCCAGGTGACGTTGCCCAGGACCGTGCGCCACGGGAACAGAGCTAATTCCTGGAACATCAGGCCGCGATCCGGGCCCGGCCCGCTCACCTCGCGGCCGGCGACTTTCATGAACCCCGCCGTGGGCGCGATGAACCCGCCGAGGATATGCAGAAAGGTGCTCTTCCCGCACCCGCTCGGGCCGACGACCGTCACGAACTCGCCGGTGTCGACCTGCAGCGAGAGGTCGTGCAGCGCCGGCACCTGCCGCTCTCCGCGGATAAAATTCTTGGAGAGGCGGCTGACCTCGACGAGCGGCACCCTAGTACGGCAGCATCGACAGATCCACGAGCTTGCGGACGTCCACCGTCTTGGTCTGCCAGCCCAGTTTGATGTGGAACTCCTGCATCCTCCGCAGGAAGTCCGTAGAGATCCGGGCCGTCGGGTCGCGGTAGTAGTCCTGCATCTCGAAGTAGATGGCCGGCGGGGCGGCGACGAACCGCTTATCGATCAGCGCCTGCCGGGCCTCGCGCGGGTTCGCGAGATACCATCGGGTCGCTGTCACGAGATCGCGCACGAACGCCTTGACGGCTTCCCGATTCTTCTCGATGAACTCTGGGCGGAGGAAGACCGTGATCAACTCCTCTTCAAATGGCACGCCGGTCTTCGACGTGAAGACCGTCACGACGCCGCCCCTCACCTGTTCCACGTGCAGAAACGGGTTGGGAAATACCCCCACATCGATGCGACGGGCGCGGAGGGCTTCTCCCATCGCGGGGAAGGGCACGACGACATAGCTGACGTCTCGATTCGAGTCCAGCCCGACCGACTCTATCGCCGCACGGGCCCACAGCTCGGTGGCGGTCCTGAATCCGACGACCCCGATCCGCTTGCCACGCAGGTCGCGCGGCGTGCGGATGCCCGCATCAGCCAGGGCCAGGTACGTGGTGTTGTGCCAGTTGCCGCCGGGTACTTCTTTGGATAGGCTGGCCACCAGCCTGATCGGCAGCCCCTGCTCGGAGGCAAACAGCGCCGTCGGGCCGGCGATGGTGCCGCCGTCGAGCTGCCCGGCTTCAAAGGCACGCAGGCGGTCATCGCTGGCGCGGAACGCGGTGAGCTTGAGCGTGTACGCTCTACCCTGGCCCGGCGTGATGTCGGGACGCGCCGCCATCAGCCACAGCTGCTCCTCGGCGGCGAACCCGTGGCCTAGGCGGATCTCGACCGGCGGGCCGGCGGGCGCGGCCCCGGCTTGCGCCCACAAGCCGGCGGTACACACGACGAGCACCAGCAGTACGATCCTGCGGGCCATGGCATCACCTCGTCCGACTGTCGACTGTTCACACGTTCGCGTCCTGAGTTCTGGCCCCGAGGGCGATCCTCCTCTTGCGGCGCCACGGCCACATGACGCAGCCTGAACCGCGGACCTCGCGGGCATAACACTTCTGAGGCGCCCTTTTGGTGACCATCATGACCGCAACCATCAACCTGTGGGTCGTCAGCCTGGTCGGACTCACCATCGGTTGGATTCTCGCCCTGCGTGCCCTCGGCGATCTCAGCCCCTTTGGACCGCTGGCCGGCGTCGCGTTTCTCGTGCTGGTGATCTGGGGTCTGGTCCGCAGCACGAAGGCCTAACACTCCGCACCACGTCAGGTACACGCAACCCGCCTGCAGGAGATCTGTGGCTGCACCGTCGAACTCGTGTTCGGTATTAGCCCGAACCCTTGACGGAGCAGCCATGACCCTTGAACAGATTCTTTCGGCAATCCGAGAACAGCCGGCCACGGCGCGACACATCACGGCCTGGCACGAGGTCCCCGCGCGCCCAGGCCGCTTCGTCCCGATGCCGGCGACCGTGAACCCCCGGCTCGCCACAGCGCTGCGCCGCGCGGGCATGGAGTCCCTCTACAGCCACCAAGGCGAAGCGTTCGAGGTCGCGCGGTCCGGACGCCACCTGGTGGTGGTCACACCCACGGCGTCCGGGAAGACGCTGTGCTACAACCTTCCGGTGCTCAATACCCTACTGGACGCACCCGAGGCGCGCGCCCTCTACCTGTTCCCAACCAAAGCCCTCTCCATGGATCAGGTCGACGAGTTGCAGACCTTGGTCCGCGCGCTCAATGCCGACATCAGGGCCTACACGTACGACGGCGACACCCCCGGCGCGGCCCGTCGGGCGATCCGCACCGCTGGGCACATCGTGGTCACCAATCCCGATATGCTGCACGCCGCGATCCTGCCGCACCACACCAAGTGGCTGCGGCTGTTCGAGAACTTGAGATATCTCGTGATCGATGAGCTGCACACATATCGCGGCCTCTTTGGCAGCCACGTCGCCAACGTGCTGCGGCGGCTGCGGCGCATCTGCCGCTTCTACGGGAGTCAGCCGCAGGTGATCTGCTGCTCGGCGACGATCGGCAACCCGAAGGAGCTCGCCGAGCGCCTGTTGGAAGACGACGTCGCGGTCATCGATGAGAGCGGCGCGCCGTCGGGACCAAAGGTCTTTGCGTTCTACAATCCGCCCGTGATCAACCGTGAGCTGGGCATTCGCCGTGATGCGATCCTGGAGGCCGAGCGGCTGGCGGGCGAGTTCATCCGCAACCGCGTCCCGCTGATCGCCTTCGCCCGCAGCCGGCGGACCGCGGAGCTCTTGACCACGGCGTTCAAGACCACGGCGGTACTGCATCAGATCCCGCCCGAGCGGATCGCCGGCTATCGGGCCGGGTACCTGCCCTCTGAGCGCCGGGCGATCGAGCAGGGACTGCGCAACGGCGACGTGCTCGCGGTGGCCTCCACCAACGCCCTCGAGTTGGGCATCGACATCGGCCGGCTGCAGGCCGCGGTGCTCGTCGGCTATCCCGGCACCGTGGCGTCTACCTGGCAGCAGGCCGGCCGCGCCGGCCGCACGCAAGACCTGGCCGCGGCGATCCTGGTGGCCACGAGCGACCCGCTCGACCAGTACATCGTGCGGCACCCCGAGTACTTCTTTGGACAGTCGCCGGAGGTCGGCCTGATCAATCCCGACAACCTGTACGTGCTGACCAGTCACGTACGCTGCGCGGCGTTCGAGCTGCCGGTCGACGAAGGGGAGCGCTACGGGCCGAACACCCTGCCCGAGGTGCTCGACTATCTGCAATCGCAGCAGATCGTCCATCGTGAGGGCGACCGCTGGCACTACGTCGCCGACGCCTACCCGGCGCAAGAGGTCTCATTGCGCAGTGCCTCCACGGAGAACGTCGTCATCATCGACACCACCGACACGGCACGGCGGGTCGTGGGGGAGGTCGATCTGGCCAGCGCGCCCGGGCTGGTGCACGAAGACGCGATCTATCTCCACCTGGGACAGCAGTACCACGTCGACCGGCTCGAGTGGGAGGAGCGCAAGGCCTACGTGCATCGCGTCGACGTCGAATACTTCACGACGGCGCAGATCGCGGTGGACATCCGCGTCCTACAGGAGTTCGCGGCGGGCCGCGGCGCGCCGCCCCCGGCGCACGGCGACGTCGTGGTCACCTACCGGCCGACGATCTTCAAGAAACTCACCCTGGAGCGGCACGAGAACGTCGGCTGGGGACCGATTCACCTGCCCGAGTCGACGCTCCATACGTCGGCGTACTGGCTGGCGCTGCCCGAGCTCCCGATCGCGCGCGAGGAGCTGCAGGGCCTCCTGATCGGGCTCTCGCATGCCCTGGCGCATGTGGCGGCGCTGTACCTGATGTGCGACCCGCGCGACCTGGGCCGCACGTGTGAGATCCACTCGCCCCACACCGGCCGGCCCACCATCTTCCTTTATGACACGGTGCCCGGTGGCGTCGGGTTGGCCGAGCGACTCTTCCGCCTGCATCGTCAGGTGTTGGAGGCGGCCCGCGATCTCATCGCGTCGTGTCCCTGTGAGAACGGATGCCCATCGTGCGTCGGCCCGGTGCTCGAGGTCGGCGGCACGGGCAAGACGCGTGCGCTGGAGGTCCTGGATGCCCGACTCGTTCCCGGCGCTGCGCGATAGGCTGACGGCGTACGGGGTCACGGTCCGGCCGAGATCGGCCGGGCGGGTCATGGCTGATCGTGGGCCGGCGTTCGAGATCCGTCGCAACAGGCGCAGCGTGCGAGAGATCTTCGGCCGCGCCGGCCCGTCGGCCAGCGACGCCGGGGCACTCTACCTTGACACCGAAACCACGGGGCTGTCGGGCGGGACCGGCACCACAGCCTTCCTCATCGGCCTCGCGTCCGTCGAAGGCGCGGAAGTCGTCGTCGAGCAGTTCTTCCTGCACCGGCTGTCCGGGGAGGCCGCGATGCTCGAGGCGCTCCACGACCGGCTCGCCCAGACCACCACGCTGGTCACGTTCAACGGCCGGCGCTTCGACTGGCCGATTCTGGAGGCGCGGTTCATCATGAGCCGCATGCGGCTGGCGCCGCCCGATGAGCACCACGACCTGATCGGCGCCGCGCGGCGGCTGTGGCACCGGCCGCTCGGGACGTACCGCCTGTCCGCGATCGAGCGTGCGGCCCTGGGCATCGAGCGCATCGACGACGTCGAGTCTTCGCAGATCCCCGGCCTCTACCTGGAGTACCTGCACACGGGCGACGCGGGACCGCTCGAGCCGGTCTTCGCGCACAATCACCATGACGTGCTCTGCCTGCTGCATCTGCGCCGCCGCGTGCGGCGCTGGGTAGAGGGCGGCGTGGATCCACCACCGCCGATCGATTGGGAAGGCCTCGGGGTCCTGCGGCTCCAGGCGGCCCATGAGGCCGGGGCCGAGGCGGCGCTCGTTCGGGCGCTGGAGGTTGAAGAGGACCCGGCGGTGCGCTGGCGGATCGCAGGTCGCCTGGCCCGCCTGCTGCGCCGCGGCGGACGGTGGGAGGAATTGCTCGCCCTGTGGGAGCGCCATGTCGGCGGGCGGGGATCGTTTCGCGTGCGCGCGCTCATCGAGACCGCGAAGGTCTACGAACGGCGCCTCCGGCAGCCCGAGCGCGCCATCACGGCCCTGGAAGAAGCGTCGCAGACCCTGGAGTGGCTGTTGTTTCGCGCCGAGCCGCAAGCGCCGGCGCTGGACGAGCACATACGCTGGCGTCTAGCGCGGCTGCGCGCGAGGTGCGGGCGAGCACGCATGAGGCCCTGAACGAGCCCCCGAACACACGCACGAACGAGCCGATAAGATTGATAGATGTCGTCCGATGTTATACTTGATGTATGGCGCCTGAGGTTCGAGCACCGGTCTCCGTGGAGGAGTTCTGGCGGATGGCACATCGACTCCCGAGAGCGGAGCTCGTGGCGGGACAGGTGATCGAGCTGGCTCCGCCCGGCTTCCGCCACGGCACGCTGGTGGTGTCACTCGCGCAGCGTCTTCGCGATTTCGCGGACGCCCACAACCTCGGGACCGTCGTCGCCGACTCCGGCTTCGTCTTGAGTGCGGACCCGCCGACAGTTCGAGGGCCTGACATCGCCGTCGTGCTGAGACCCAGGATCCCATCGCCACCGCCTGTCGCCTTCTTCCCGGGCCCTCCCGACCTTGCCGTGGAAGTGTTGTCGCCTGATGATCGCCCTGCAGAAGTGGCGGCGAAGGTCGCCGACTATCTCCGGGCCGGCACGCAGGCGGTCTGGGTGATCGATCCGCAGCAGCAGACCCTGAGCGCGCACACCGACCGTGGCTCAGCGGTCTACCGCCGGGAAGAGACCCTGCGCGGTGAACCTCCGCTGCCCGAGTTTGAGCTCGCGCTCCGGGAGTTGTTCGCGGACTAACCGGCTGCACGGGAAGAGATTCCGCGCTCATTCTTGGCTTCCAGTACAAACCCATTCCCAGATGCGGGCTAACCCCAGTCGGAGAACCACAAACGGTGCTCGTGCCAGCGTGGCTGCTCGCCAAAGACGATGCCCGTCATCAGGGTTCTTGATTCAAGCATTGATGACTCCTTCAGCGGCGTTCCGCTTGGGCCAGCGCGGCCCGGGAGTTCGCCGTCCGGCTAGCTCGCAATCTCAGGCACGGACAGGCCCCGGCAGATCTTTCGGGCCAACACCTCCGAGATCTCAGCGTGCCGAGGCACAGCCTCAACGGCGCCTGTGGTCGGATTCGTCCAAAGCGAGTGCAACCGTCCCTCGCGCTTCAGATGACACCCGTGCCTCCTCAAATGGCGCAGAAGGTCTCCACGCTTCACCCGATCACAACCTTCTCTCGGGTCGCGCTCGCCGGTACGCCGCGCAGGCCGTCCTTGCGCCTGTCCTCAAGGACCAGCGCAATCGCGGCGGCCAAACTCTTCACTGCCGCCGCCTTCGTACGGCCCTGACCATTGGCGCCGGGGATTTCCGGACAGTACGCGATGTACCACCGGTTGTCTCGTTCAACCACTGCGGTGAACTCGTTTCTCATGTCCTCTCCCGCTCTCCCCTATCGCATCGCTATCTGAGATCAATCCCCTTCGCGCTGCTAAACTGCCGCTGAGCGGCCGCGACGAGCGAATGCGGGTCAGCGGCCCAATCCAGCGGCTGGTTAGATGTCTCGCTTGAGGACACCGCTGCGTCCCAGTGCCGCTCTGAAAAGCTCGCCGTAACCGGGATGGGCGAGGGGTAGACCTGGAAGTTGATCCAGGGTCAGCCAGCGAAGGTCGGAGTGCTCGGGACCACGTAGATGAGGCTCTCCGCCGCCCCACGCCGTGACCATGAACAGATGATACCTAGCCTCCCCATGCTCGAATACGCCGATCTCATCGAAAGCGCGCGGCGTGACCCCTATTTCCTCCTCAAGTTCTCGAACGAGGGCGTCGGCTGGCATCTCCTCACCCTCGCAGTGCCCACCGATGACGTCCCAGACATCCGGATAGTACACGCGATCCGCCGAGCGTCTGGCCAGAAGGATCTGGTCTCCGCGAACCAGGAGCCCGGCCGCACAGATGCGCATGGCCTTCATTAACACGCACCGCTTCGTGACTTGATCATCTAACGGATTGGCCGTTCAGCGGTGGCGAGGGCGAGCGAAGCCCCGAGCCATCCGTTGCAACGGCCAGGTATGCGGTTCGTGGTAGTCCTTGACCCTTGATCAAGTTTGCGAAGCTTAGGAAGAGCGGCTCTGGCAGCTTATCGCGAGCAAACCAGGCGACCTCTATGGATTCATCCGATGGAATGGGTTCTCCCTCTCCATAATCAGCCGCCATCCAGACGGTCACGGAGTGTATACCGTCCTCGGGAAAGACATCATTCGTTACCGCGTGAAAGCGAATATTGCCGACCACAACACCCGTTTCCTCTTTAACCTCTCGTGCGGCGCAGTCTTCAAGTGATTCCCCGAATTCCAAATAGCCGCCTGGAGTGGACCAAGTTCCGTTGCCGTGAGAACCCATGCGCCTGAGCAGAAGGACGCGGCCGTCCCGTCGCGTAACGATGCAACCTACTCCGACTGAAGGCGGGCGATTCTTGGTCATCCCGTTCGGCGATCCGCATAACTCGTGATTAGGCTGATCAGTCTAACACACCGGCTGTGTCAGTCTAACACGACATCGTCTGTCAGGCTAACACGCCAGAAACCCTGACACGAAGCGCAACGCGCCGGGCATCGAGCGCGTCGACGTGGGTGTCGTGGATTATTCCTCCAACCCCGCCAGCCCCTCCACGAACCGCGCCACCGCCGAGTGATCCAGGTCCTGATGTCCCTGGGCGATGAGCGCGTCCATCGCCTCATGCACCAGGCTCGTGGCCAGCAGCGGGACGCCGTAGGCCCGGCCGGCCGCGAGCGCGATGCCCAGGTCCTTCTCGTGGAGCCTGATGCGAAACCCCGGGGCGAAGTTCCGATCGAGGATCCGTTGTCCGTGCACATCGAGGATGCGGCTTTGCGCGAAGCCCCCGAGCAGCGCCTCTCGCACCTTCGCGGCATCGACACCGGCCTTCCGGGCCAGTGTCAGCGCCTCGGCCACCGCCATGATCGTCAGCGCCACGACGATCTGGTTGCAGGCCTTGGCCACCTGCCCCGCGCCCGGCTGATCGCCGATGTGCACGATGTTCTTCCCCATGGCTTGAAACAGCGGCAGCGCGCGGTCGAACGTGACACGCGGTCCCCCCACCATTATCGATAGCGTGGCGTCGATCGCCCCGCGCTGCCCACCGCTCACCGGCGCATCCAGGACCTCCGCCCCGCGCGCCGCCAGGGCCGCGGCGACCTCGCGCGCGACGATCGGCGAGATCGTGCTCATGTCGATGACGAGCTGTCCCCTACGCGCGCCCTCGATCATGCCGTTGGGCCCAAGCATCACCAGGCGTACATCCGGCGAATCCGGCAGCATTGTGATCACCACGTCACTCTGCTCTGCGATGGCCTTCGGCGAGGCGGCCTCAGATGCGCCGGCGGCGAGCAGTTCCTCGACCGGCCCGCGCGAGCGTGAGTGCACGATCACGGTGTAACCGGCCTTCATCAAGTTTGCCGCCATCGGCTTCCCCATGATGCCCAGCCCGATGAATCCAATCCGTTCAGCCATGCCTCGCCTCCGTCGCCCCCCTATTCCCGGGTGTAGCCCATCTCTTCGATCCATTCGAACGACTCATCTGTGGGACCGGTTGGCCGGTACTCCAGCCCGACCTCGCCGCCGTAGTCGGTCCGATCGAGCGCGCGAAATAGGTTGGTGAAGTTGATCTCACCCGTGCCGGGCTGCCCGCGGTCCGGGGCATCCGCGACCTGGATGTGTCCAATGCGCCCGATGTTCCGGGTCAGGGTCTGCGTGAGGTTCCCTTCCATCCGTTGCGCGTGGTACACGTCGAACTGCACGCGCAGATTGGCCGCACCGACGGCATCTTGCAGGTGGAACGCCTCCACAGAGGTCCGCAGGAAGAACCCCGGGATATCGAACGTGTTGACCGGCTCGACCAGGAGGACCAGCCCGGCCTGCTCGAAGACCGCCGCCGCGTGTTTCACGTTGTCCACCAGCGTCGCCCACTGCTCTTCGATCGGAACGTGCTCGAGCTGTTTTCCGACCAGGCAGTTCACGCGCGGACAGGCCAGCCGGCGGGCAACCTCGACGGCGACGCGCACGCCATCGCGAAACTCTGCGCGGCGGGTCGGGCTCACGGCGATACCTCGCTCGCCGGCAGCCCAATCCCCCGCCGGCAGGTTGAAGAGCACCTGCCGGAGCTTGAGCCGGCGCAGCTCGCCGGCGATGGCATTGATGTCCTCCGTGTAGGGGAACATGTACTCCACCGCGCGAAAGCCCGCCCGGGCCGCGGCGTCGAACCGGGCCATGAACGGACGGTCCGCCCAGAGAAAGCTCAGGTTCGCCGCGAACCGCGGCATCACGCCTGCTCCAGCGCCGTGAGCCGCCGCCGCAGCAGGGCCCGATGACCGGCCGCGGCCGCCACGCCGAGCGCAAAGCCGCCGATGTGGGCCCACCAGGCCACCCCAGGCGCCCCCAGGAACGCCCACACGAGCTGCAGCGCCAGGTAGATCCCCAGGTACCACACCGCCCGCACGCGGAACAATCGGAAGAAGATCATCGTGTACAGGCGCCGGTGCGGGAACAAATAGAGATAGGCGCCCATGACCGCCGAGACGGCCCCGCTCGCGCCGATCACCGGGATCGTGGAGGCCGGATCGCTTGCAACATGCGCCAGGCTGGCTACCACGCCCCCGGTAAAGTAGAGTGCCAGGTACTCCGCCGCACCCAGCCGGTCCTCGACGTTGTCACCGAAGATACGCAGGAAGTACATGTTCCCGAAGAGATGGAAGAAACCGCCGTGCATCATCATGGCGGTCAATAGCGTCCACGGCGTCGCGCCGTGGAGAAAGTCCGCGGGGACCAGGCCGAGCCGGCCGACCAAGAGGTCGGGCGAGGAGAGCTGCACCAGAAAAAAGAGGACGTTCAGCGCGATCAACCCGTAGGTGGCCAGCGGCCGGTTCCGCACCGGATGGTAGACCTCGATCGGCAGACCGAACAGGAATTGCAGGATCCAGTGCCGTCGGCCGGACGGGACGTCGCTCTCGGCAGCCGCGATCCGGTGCTCGTCCGATGCCCGCTGCGCCTCGTCGACCCGCTCAGGGAGTCCCTCGATCCGCTGGTGCACGGCCGGGGTGGTCTCGCGCAGCAGGCCGCGGATCTGACGCATCTCACTCCGGTCCACCCAGATCCCGGCGCACTCCGGGCACCAATCCAGAAACACGCCGCGGGAGGGGCTGACGGCGTGCAGCAGCCCGTGGCCCCGAGGGCAGCGCCGCGGGGTCGGCGACGCGGCCAGCGCCGACGAACGTTCGCGCGCCTCGATCTGCATGGGGGTCCCGAGCAGGTGCTCGAGCTCCTTCCCATCGCACCAGAGACCGCGGCACTCGACGCAGCACTCGAGGCGCACGCCGCTGTGCGTGATGGGCTGCAACGGCAGCCGGCACTCGGGACACTGCGGGGCCGTGGCGCCGATGGCGAGCAACTACGGAGATGCCGACGATGTCGCCGGCGGGAGCAGGTACAGCCCAGACGGCGAAAACCGCAGCGTGACCGTCTGGCCGACCCCATGCATCGCATCGACGCTCGTGACATCGGCCACGCTGACTTCGCCTGCTTCGGTTTCAATGATGTAGTCCGCAAAGGTACCCATGAAGAACGCGCTGCGGACCCGACCGCGCAACCCCTCTCCCCCGGTGGCCACCTGGATCGTCTCGGGCCGCGCCATGAGGGTCGCCGCCCCTGCCGCCACGCCGGCCTGCCGGTAGGCAAACCGGTAGCCGCCCACGCGCACCATGCCGTCTTCGAAATGCGCGGGCAGCAGGTTGGCTTCGCCGATGAAGTCGGCGACAAACCGGGAGGCCGGGCGGCGGTACAGGTCAGTCGGCGTCCCGATCTGTTCGACCCGGCCGCCGTTCATGACGACGACCACGTCCGAGATCGCGAGGGCTTCGGCCTGGTCGTGGGTGACGTAGACGCTGGTGATCCCCAGCTCCTGTTGCAACAGACGAATGTCCGCGCGCACCCGCTTGCGCAGTTTGGCATCGAGGTTCGACAGTGGCTCGTCGAAGAGCAGCACGCGCGGCTTCATCACGAGCGCGCGGGCCAACGCCACCCGCTGCTGTTGCCCACCGGAGAGCTGCGCGGGATAGCGGCGCTCCAGCCCCGGGAGGCCGACCAGGTGCAAGACCTCCTGGACGCGGCGACGGACTTCTTCCTCGGGACGCCGCGAAACGCGCAGACCGTACGCCACGTTCTCGAACACCGTCAGGTGCGGGAACAAGGCATACGCCTGGAACACCATGGTGACACTGCGGTTGGCCGCCGGCAGGGGTGTCACGTCTTCCTCGCCGATGAAGACCCGCCCGGCGGTGGGGTGCTCGAGACCCGCGATGATCCGCAGCGTCGTCGTCTTCCCGCAGCCCGATGGTCCCAGCAGCGTCACGAGCTTCCCAGACGGGATGTCCAGGGTCACGCGGTCCACCGCGATCGTCGCGCCGAACCGCTTGACAATCGAGTCCAGGCGGACCCGGGCGGCTTCCTCCTGGAGGACTTCCCGCAGCTCGGCCACCGGTGCGCTCCCTTCCGTCCGCATGATCAGGTCGTCGGCACGTCCCCGACCGTCGGCCCCCCCAAACGCTGCGTCACCTGGTAGAGCGTCAGGATGACCAGGGCCATAAAGATGACCAGCACCCACGACAGGGCGGCCGCGAGGCCGACGGTCCCGTAGTTCACGTACGAGAGAATCTGCGTGGTGGCCAAATTCGTGCGCGGCGTGATGAGGAAGATCACCTGGCTGATGGCCGTCATCGCCCGAACAAAGCCAAACACCAGACCGGTCAAGATGGCCGCCCGCACGAGGGGCACCACGATACGGCGCAGCGTGACCGCCGACCCGGCGCGCAACATCGTCGAGGCTTCTTCCAGCGAGCGGTCGATCTGGAGGACGGAGGCCACGCCCGCGCGCAGCGCCACCGGCATGTTCCGGAAGACAAAGGCCAGGATGATGATCATCTCTGTGCCGGTCAGCAGCAGCGGGCCCTGGTTGAACGCCAGAATGTACCCGATCCCCATCACCGTCCCCGGGGTGGCGAAGGACAGCATCGAGGCGAACTCGAGGGCGTTCCGGCCGGGAAACGAGAACCGCGTCACCAGGTAGCCGATCAGAAAGCCCACGACCGTCGACGGGATGGCAGCCACGGCCGAGAGCACCGCGGTGGTGCGAAAGACCTGCCAGCCGGTCGGGGAGAGCCCCACATAGTGTGCCGTCGTGAACGTGTAGTCGAACCCCCACAGCTTGGTGAGGCTGCCGATCGCCACCGACCCGTACAGGATGACGATGAAAAGAACCCACACCAGAAAGAGACCAGTCACCCCATAGTCCAGCGCCGGCGGGAGTGCGCGGACCAGCCCCTGCCCCGGGCGGCCGGTCACGGTCACGTAAGATGCCTTGCCGAGCCACAGGTGCTGGAGCAGGAAAATGGCCAGGGTCATCACGAGCAGCGTGACGCCGAACACCGCCGCCTCGTTGGGATTGAACCGGCCAATCAGGGAGAAGAACACCTCGGTCGCGAGATACGGCTTGCCCCCGCCCACGATGATGGGGTTGCCAAAATCGGCCAGGCTCTCGATCGCCACCAGCAGGAACGCGTTGGCCAGGCCGGGGCGGGCGAGCGGCCAGGTCACCGTGCGGAGGATGTGCCAGCGGTTGGCGCCCAGCGTCTCCGCGGCTTCCTCCAGCGCCACGTTCAGGGCGCGCACGACGCCCTGCAGGATGAGGAACGCGATGGG
>Ga0187893_10009055_pt1 | contig 15459 bp, 9 predicted proteins | sample MA1701074metaG_FD_139574 | JGI IMG/M metagenome (GOLD analysis project Ga0187893, IMG submission 139574) | White microbial mat communities from a basaltic lava cave in the Kipuka Kanohina Cave System on the Island of Hawaii, USA - MA170107-4 metaG ... | reverse complement strand
GGCATCGTGTCGGCGTCCACCTGGAAGCACCGGCCGATGGCGTCTTCGCCGGGCCAGAGCCGGCGGGCCATGGATTCGCTGATGACCGCCACCTGCCGCCTACTCCCTCCCGACGCTCGGTCCGCCTCGGTGAGCGGCCTGCCTCGGAGGACCGGGGTCCCGCTCGTCTCGAAGTACCTCCCCGAAACCCGGTTCAGATAGAATGGACCGAGCTGATTCACCGAGTCGCGGCCCGGGATGAAGATCGGCTCCACATCGGAGCCCCAGAACGGAACCGCCCACGTGGCCGCGACGGACTGCACCCCCGGCATGGCGGCCGCGGTGGCCCGCATCCTCTCCTGCAGGGCTTCGCGTTCCGGTCCCGTCAACGAGGTGCCCCGAAAATCCTTGGTCACGTGGACGATGCGCCCGGGCTCGTATCCCATATCCACGGCGTTCACGTTGCGGAGGCTTCGCACGAAGAGGCCGGAGCCGACCAGCAACACAACGGACAACGCCGCCTGGACGACCAGGAGCGTCGACCGCACCCGCGCAGTGGTACGATGCCCTTCCCGTCCTCCCGATTTGAGCGAGGTCGAGACATCCGTCCGTCCGGCCTGGAGTGACGGGATCGTGCCGGTCAGCACGCTGGTGAGGATTCCGCACGCCAGCGTGAAGACGAGGATTCTGGGATCGAAAAGGGAAGTGGTGGTCCAATCCACCTCCGACATCATCGCACGGCCGAGTGCCCTGCTGCCGAAATACGCCAGCACCAGCGCCGCCCCCGATCCCGCAAGGGCGAATACGGTGCTCTCGGTCAGGAGCTGCCGCAACAGCCTGCGCTTCCCGACTCCGAGTGCCAAGCGGACCGCGGTCTCGCGACGCCGGCGCAGCGAGCGGGACAGGAGGAGGTTGGCGACGTTGGCACAGGCGATGACCAGGACGATCACCGCCACGCCGGCCAGCCACACGGCGACCTTTGAGTTCTGACTTCCCGCGGGGCCCCGTTCGAGCAACGCGGAGGCGAGCTCCACCCGGGACGCCGACACCCTCGCCGGGGCGGTGTTCTGATCCGTGAGCATGCGTCGATACACCACGGTGAGCTCGGCATCCACCTGTTGGCGGCTGATGCCCGGGCCGGTGCGGCCGATCATCTCGAGGAAGGAGAGAAAGCGAGTGCGGTAGTAGCGCTCGCCCAGCTCGTCGAATGCGCCCGCGGTGATGGGGATGAAGATGCCGACCTGCCGGAGCGACATGCCCTGAAATCCCGCCGGCGCCACGCCGATGATGGTGTAGTTCCGGAAGCCGACGAACAGGGACTTGCCGAGGACCTCAGGATCGCCGCCGAAGGCGGATTGCCAATGCCCGTACTCCAGGACCGCGACTGCGGTTCCGCTGGGGGTCTGGTCCTCCGCCTCCGAGAAAAACCGGCCCAGCTCGGGCCGGATGCCGAACATGGTCCAGAAGCTCGCGCTGACCAGCGACACTCTGGCCGGACGGGCGTGCTCCCCGATCCCAACCACCCGCTGCCCATCGTAAAACGCCGCCGCCGCGCTCATGGTGCGGCTTCCATTCTTCAGGTCGAGGTAGGCGGGGTAGGTGAGGTTGAGGTCGATCCGCTCCCCCCCGTCCTCAGCCGGGCTCCGTAGATAGACGCGGCCGGTTCGGCCGGGCTGCTCCAGAAACGCAGGTGGCCGAAGCAGCGTCCGATCGACGATGCCGAACATGGTGGCGTTGGCGCCGATGCCGAGCGCCAGCGTCGTCACCACCAGGATGGCAAATGCCGGCTGGCGGCGGATGCCCCGGAAGGCGTAGGCCAGGTCCTGGCGCAGCTCTTCCATCCACCCGATGCGCCGCTCGCGACCGCGTCGCTGGCGATCCATGAGCATGAGGGTTCTTCGTGTTTCCGGGAGGCTGCCGAAGCGGCGCTCGGCCTCCACCCGGGCCGCTTTCGGATCCATCCCTCGAGCCACGAGACGCTCGGTCTCCGCTTCGAAATGGAAACGCAGCTCGGCCTCGATATCCTGCTCGACGGCGGGAGGGCGACCAATCAGGCGGAAAAGGGTGCGGAACATGGCCGGTCAGGAGGCCGGGGTCAGCGCAAACCGAGTGGCGCGGAGCACCCTCGACACCGCCTGGGCGTAGCGAGACCAGCGGGCGGCTTCCTGACGAAGCTCGCGGCGCCCGGCGTCGGTCAGCTCGTAGTACCGTGCCTTGCGGTTGTTCTCGGAAAGCCCCCACTCGGCTTCGACCAAGCCGCGCTTCTCCAGCCGGTGCAGCGCGGTGTAGAGGGCGCCGTCTTCGATGAAGAGATCTTCCTCGGTGGTGTCGTGAATCCAGGTCGCCACGGCGTGGCCGTGGCGCGGCCCCCAGGAGAGGGCCTTGAGGACGAGGACATCGAGGGTGCCCTGGAGCAGGTCGAGCTCTTTGCGGGCCATGGCTGTTCCCCTGAAATGTTCAGGGGAAATGTTAAGGGGAGAATCCGCGACCGTCAAGGGTCGCCCGGGCTCCGCTATTCGGTGCGCAGAGCGATGACGGGATCGACCCGCGAGGCCCGCCGCGCGGGCAGCCAGCTCGCCAGGAGCGTGACCGCGCCCAGGATGACCAGGACGCCTGCGATCGTCACGGGGTCGCCCGAGCCGATGCCGTACAGCAGCGTCGTCAGGATGCGGGAAAAGCCGAGCGCGCCCAACAGCCCGAGCCCGAGCCCGATGGCTGCGAGCGCGGCGCCCTGGCCCAGCACCAGCGACCGGACCGCGCCCTTGTCCGCGCCGAGCGCCATGCGGATGCCGAGCTCCCGGGTGCGCTGCGCCACGGTGTAGCTCATCACTCCGTGAACCCCGACAAGTGCGAGCAGCAGGGCAACCCCGGCGAATGCACCAAGCACGAGCATGGTGAACCTGAGCTGGCCGGCGGAGTTGGCGAGGGTCACCTCGAGCGGCTCGACTCCGTACACCGGCAGTGCCGGGTCGAGCTCCCGCACGATCCGCCGGATCGCGGGAGCCAGCTCCAGGGGAGCGCCGCTGGTCCGGACCACAATGCTGCCTCCGGCGACCGGTGCCTGGCCGTGTGGGAGATAGACGGCCGGTGGCGCCGCGGCGATGCGACCCCTGATGCGTTCGTCACCGATGACGCCGATCACCTCGCGCTGGGCTCCCCAGAGATTGATGCGCTGCCCCAGCGGGTTCCCGCCGCCGAAGTACCGTTCGCGTGAAGCCTGATTGATGAGCACTACCGGAGGTGCCTCGGGGTCATCGGACAGGGCAAACGCGCGGCCGGCGAGGAGGGGAGTCTGGAGTGTCGAGACATAACCCGCATCGATTCGCCGGATGGCCGGCTCGGGCCAATCGCCCGCCTCGCCTTCCCGGCCGACCACCGAAATGGAGCTGGTAAACCCGGCGTCCAGCGGATGGTTACTCGCGATCGTGACCGACAGGACCCCGGGGATCGCCTTGAGCCGGCTGGTCACCTCGGAGCTGAATCGGGTCACCTCCGGCCATCGGGGGAACACATTGAAATTCTGCGGATAGCGGCTCGCCGGCAGCTGGAATTCCGCCTTGATCAGCCCCCGGGCCCGGAACCCGGGGTCCACCTGCTGAAGCGACCAGAGACTGCGGATCAGGAGTCCGGCGCCGACCATCAGGATCACCGCGAGCGCGAGCTCCGCCACGACCAGCATGGACCGCGCCCGGCGATGAGCCCTGCCGGCCGATCCGGTCCGGGCCGTGTCGCTTTGCAGCGCACCCGCGAGCCCGAATCGCCGCGCCTGGAAGGCGGGGACGATCCCTGCGACGAGGGTCACCGCGAGCGTCAGGACGAGCGCCGCGATCAACACGCGGCCATCGATGCCCACCTGCTCCACCCTTGGAATCCCGGCGGGCGCGAGGGAAAGCAACAGTTTCTGTCCGGCCCATGCGAGCACCATTCCGAACGCCGCCCCGGTGACCGACAGGAGGGCACTTTCCGCGAAGAACTGACGCAACAACCGCCCGCTCCCGGCGCCCAGCGCGGCGCGGACGGTCACCTCACGGGCACGAACCGACCCCCGCGCGAGCAGGAGATTCGCCACATTCGCACACGCCATGAGCAGCACCAGGACCACCGCGCCGAGGAGGGCCAGCAGGGCGGGGCGCACCGGGCCAAAGATGAGGTCTCCGACGGGCTCGATATTGGCACCACGACGGTCATTGGCTTGTGGATAGAGCCGCTCGAGCTCGGCGGCGAGCGTTTCGATTTCCCGTTGCGCGGAGGCTCGGGTGGCCTCCGGCTTGAGCCTGCCAACCATCAGGATAGGGTGGTTGCCCCGATCGGCCCGGGCCGGATCGGCGCGCAACGGCAACCAGGCGTCTACCCGGGTCCTGCCACCGCGATCGGCGAAGCCGCGGGAATAATCGGCTGCACGGAGGAGCTGGAGAATCCCGAAATCCGCCTGATCGGCCAGCACGCCCACAATCGCGTGCGGTATGTCGTTGAGGTGAACGGTGCGCTCGAGGATGTTGGGATCGCGGGCGAACTGCGCCTCCCACACGGCCTCGCTGATCATGGCGACACGTGGGGCGCCGGGGAGATCCTCTTCCTGGAGGAAGGTCCGGCCCACCAGGGTCTTGAGCCCGAGGAGCGGCGCGAGATCGTGGGTCATCAACACTGCGGCCAGACGGGCCGGCTCCCCTGCATCGGGAGTGAGGCTCACCTCAGCACCGAGAAACGCGGCGAGACCTGCGAGCTGCTTCGCGTCCCGCCGGTAGTCCACGAAGTCGGGAATGGAGGCGGGCTCCCGCGTCGTGTTACTCGCCCGGTCGGTTTCCCAGACCATCATCAGCCGGTCGAGGTCGTGGAATGGCGAAGGCCGCAACAGCACACCATCCACCACGCTCCAGATCGCGGTGTTCGCTCCGATGCCGAGCGCGAGGGTCACGATCGCCGCCACGGTAAAGCCGGGCGAACGGAGGAGTGAGCGGATGGCGTGTTTCATGGCGTGCTCCTACTCGCTGCGGAGGGCTACCATGGGATCCACCCGGGTGGCCCGCCGGGCGGGAATCCACGTTGCGGCCACGGCGATGGCCACCAATCCGGCGGCAACCGCAAGGAATACCGGCGGATCCATGATGCGGGTCTGGAAGAGAATCTCGAACAGTTGGGTGGCCATGACGCGTCCGACGACGAGCGCGCCGCCGAGTCCGACCGCGATGCCGATGCCGGCGAGGATGAGTCCCCGGTTCAGCACGAGGCGCCGCACGCTGGCGACCTCCGCTCCGAGCGCCATGCGAATGCCGATTTCGCGGGTCTGCTGGGCCACGGTGTACGACATCACGCCGTAAAGCCCGACCGCCGCCAGGGTGGCCGCCACCGCGGCAAAGAGGCCAAGGAGCAAGGAGAGGAAACGCGGCTGCGACGAGGAGCCGGACACCCGCGCGACCATCGGCTCCACCATGAAGATCGGCTGCTGGGTATCCAGGCTCAGGACGAGCCGGCGCACCGCCGGCACCAGGTCCAGCGGTTCTCCCCTGGTCTTCACGGCGAGGCCCATCTGCCCGAATGACGCCTGAGCGAAGGGGCGGTAGAGCTGGGTGTGCTCGTCATCCTTGGGACTGTTCTGCATCACGTGGCCCACGACGCCGACTACGTCGAACCAGACCGGCTGGCCGTCGCGCTGGCCGAATCCGACCCGTTTCCCGATCGGGTCCGAATCCGGCCAGTACTTCCGGGCTAGGACCTCGTCCACGATGGCCACGTCGCGACCGCCGGCGATGTCACTCTCGGTGAAGGTGCGGCCCTTGATGAGCGGAATCCCCATCGTCTCGAAGTACCCCGGAGTCACAACCCGGAAGTCGCCCCATGGCCCACTCGTATTGGGGGCCGGAGTAAACCCTTCCACGTTGAAGCTGCGGGTCCAGTTGTTGTTGGTCATGGGGAGCGCGATGTTGCCGCCGACCCGCTCCACGCCCGGCATCGCGGCAAGCTCGGTCCGCAACCGGTCGAAGAAGGCCCGCTGCTGGGCCTGCTCCGGGTATTTGGCCGGAGGCAGAGAAATGCCGAAGGTCAGGACGCGCTCCGGATCGAAGCCGGGATCCACCGCAATCCATTTGCGGAAGCTCTTCAGCATGAGTCCCGACCCGATGAGCAGCACCAGGGCCAAGGCGACTTCGGAGACCACCAGCGTGGAACGCAGACCGCCCGCGTGATGGGAGGTGCGAGCACCGTCCTTCAGCAATCCGTGGACGGCGGGACGTCCGGCCTGAATGGCCGGAGCGAGGCCGAAGAGGATACCCAGGGCCAGTGTGATCCCGCCGGTAAACAGCAGGACGGATGCGTCAATGCCGACCGCATCAATACGGGGCAGGTTGACCGGATTCGAGGCGACCAGCGCTTTCACCGCCACCAGGGCGAGGATCAGGCCGAGACCACCGCCGACCAATGCCAGCAGCAAGCTCTCGGTCAAAAGCTGGCGGGCAAGCCGGCCGCGGCCGGCTCCCATCGCGGTCCGGATGGCGATCTCCCGCTGGCGAGCGGTCGCCCGTGCCAGGAGCAGATTCGCCAGATTCGCGCAAGCAATGAGCAACACAAAACCGACCGCGCCCATGAGCACGAGCAAGGCCGGCCGGATTCCGCCGACGACCTGCTCGGTGGCCAACTTGGTGTAGAGACCCCAGTTCGAATCACGGAACGTCGCCGCGTCCTGCCGCACCATTTCGGCCAGGCGCTCGAGATCAGCCTGGGCGGCTTCGAGCGTGGTTCCCGGTTTCAGGCGGGCTACCATCCCCATGAATTCGCAGCCCCAGCAGCTTGGGCTGATCTGATCCGGCCTGAAGGCGAACGGCTTCCAAATGGCAATCGGGTCAATGCCGACCTGAAAACCGTTGGAAACCACTCCGACGACGACGTAGCCTTCTCCGTTGATGACGATGGATTTCCCGACGACCCCGCGGTCCCTGCCGAAGCTCCGGGCCCACAATCCTTCGCTCAGGATGACGACCTTGTCGCTTCCGATCTGTTCTTCTTCAGGCGTGAAAGCCCGTCCGACGATGGGAGTAATCCCCAGCGTCGCGAAGTAATCCGCGGTGGCCATCTGGCCCAGCAGGCGTTCCGGCTCGCCGTCGGCGGCGAGGTTCGCCTGCCATTGGGCAAACCCGGCGCTCTTCTCGAACACGCGATTCTGGGCGCTGTAGAACTTGTATCCCGCCCCGGAAACCCCGGTTTCGAGATTGAGTTGTTTGTACCGGTGCCCCACCAGGACGATGCGTTCCGGCTCTCCCAGCGGGAGCGGCTTGAGGAGCACCCCATTGACCACGCTGAAGATCGCGGTATTGGCGCCGATGCCGAGGGCCACGGTGAGCAGGGCGGTGACGGTGAAGCCGAGGGACTTGGAGAAACTGCGGAGGGCGTAACGGATGTCCTGGAAGAGTGTCATCGGGCGCTCGGTTTAGGGACGGGGACTGGGGACTAGGGATTGGGGACTGGGGACTGGGGACTAGGCGCATTCTCGAGTTCCTAGTCCCTAATCCCTAGTCCCTAGTCCCTAGTCCCTAGTCCCTAGTAGCATCAGACGACCCGGTGCGCCGGAACGTTGGAACCTCTAGTGCGCCATGGCCTCTTCTTCGACCACTTTGCCGTCGAAGAGCTTGACCTCACGCTGGGCCCAGCGGGCATAGCGCGGATCGTGGGTGACCATACAGATCGTGGCGCCGCCCTGGTGCAGCTCGCGGAGCAGCTCCATGACCTGTTCACCGTTCTGGGAATCGAGGTTTCCGGTGGGCTCGTCGGCGAGGAGGATGGCCGGCTCACCCGCCACGGCCCGCGCGACGGCGACGCGCTGCTGCTGACCGCCGGAGAGCTGGGCAGGGTAGTGCTTCATCCGGTGGGCCATGCCGACGCGATCCAGCGCGCTGGTCACCCGCTGATGCCGCTCGGACGACGGCATGCCCCGGTAGGTGAGCGGGAGCTCGACGTTCTCGTACACGGTGAGATCGCCGATCAGGTTGAAGGCCTGGAAGATGAATCCGATCTGACGATTCCGGACCCGGGCGCGTTCGGAGGCCGTGAGACTCTCGACGGCGTGTCCGGCCAGGGTGTAGGTCCCGCCACTCGGCGTGTCGAGGAGGCCGAGGAGCGAGAGCAGGGTGGTTTTCCCGCAGCCCGACGGACCGGAGATGGAGACGTACTCCCCCTTGTCAATCGTGAGATGGATGTCGGCTAGCGCGTGGGTCTCGAGCTCGTCGGTGTAGAAAATCTTCTTGATGCCATCGAGCTTGATCAGGGTTTCGCCGGGGGCGACTGACATGGGTGACCTTCTCAGGATTGAGGATTGAGAGACACGATTCGGGCGCGGATCACCTGATCCGCACGCGGTCAACGTTGTCCCAGCGCGTCATGTCCGACAGAATGACGACGTCGCCGGGGACCAGGCCATCAATGATTTGGACGCTCGTCACGGAGGTTTTGCCGAGCCGGACGCTCACCCGCTGGGCGTACCTGCCGCCCTCCACCAGCTTGAAGATCCCGACGTTGCCGTCGGCTTGACCGTACGCCGGGCGTCCGGTGTACAACACATTGTCGAGCCGGGCCAGCTCGATCACCCCATCCACGCTGAGATCGGAACGAGCGCCCGCGGGAGGAGTGCCGTCGAGGGCGACATCCACGGTCACGGTGCCCGCGGTCGAGGCCGGATCAATCCGGCTCACATGCCCCGGGGCGACCCCGACCCGGAGGTCAATCGAGGCCTTCTGGCCGATCGCCACGTCCTTGGCCTGGTTCTCCGGGATGCGAAGCTGCGCCTTGAGCCGGAGGGGGATGGGATCCACCCGCGCGAGCGTCGCGCCGGGAAGAGCGTACTGCCCAGCCTGGAGGGGTACCTCGCGGAGCAGGCCCTTTGTCCCGGCCCGCACGACCATCGCCGCACGAAGGCCGTGCTGGAAGGCCGCGATGGAGCGAAGCCGCTCGACCTGTTCCTCCTGGACCCGGATCTGATCGGCGATGGTCTGCGTGAACAGCTGGAGCTTTTCCTCCTCGACCCTCACCCGCTCGGCGAGTGACGCGGCTCGATCCTGCTCCTGTTTGGCATCGAGGGGAATGATCAACTGCTTTGCGAGGAGCTCGGTGGCCGCCTGGGCGCGCCGGTTGGCGTCCTGCGCCTGGCTCTTGAGGTCGGCGACCGCCGCGGCCTGGCTCAACCGGTTGCTGTTGAGCGTGGTGCGCAGCGTGACGAGCTGGGCTTGGGCATCGGTAAGCTGGCGGTCGGCGTTCAGGGTCTGGATCTCGACGTCGGGATTACTCAACTCCAGGATCACGGTGCCCGGTTCGACGGGTGTCGTGCCCGGAAGCAGATGGATCTTCTCCACCCGGCCTGCCGTGACCGCGGTGATCCAGCGAGTGTCCTCCGGAACCAGGGTACCAGGACCGCGAACGTCGAGCACCATCTGTCCCTGACGGACGGTGTCCGTGTAGATCGTCCCGCTGTCCACCGACGGAGCGGCGGGTTTGAGGCTCATCAGGATGATCGTGACGACGACAAGGCCTGCGACGGACAGGCCTCCGAGGATCCACTTCCGATAGTTCGTTTTTTGTTCGCGCTTGATGTCCATACCGAGCCGGAGTTCGCGTATTCAGGGTGCTTACGCAGATATGGAAAGGGAAGATTCGTGCCTCGACCTGCCAGTCCCATCTTATTGGTGGCATTGGACTTGACGAATTGACCGGCGCGGGCTCCCACACCGGCGTCGACGGAAATGGGATTCGAGGTCCCGGGTCCGGGACGACCCTCGGCTAGATTCGACTTCCTGATGGAGGATGAAATGGGGGAGCCGGCTGTCAAGTCCGTGATCATCACCCCGCCGTCGCCCCGCCTCGGACTCGTGCTGGCCCATGGAGCCGGCGCGGGCATGCGTCACCCGTTCCTCGGTTCAATCTCCCAGGCCCTGTTCGAACGCGGTGTCGCCACGCTCCGATACGAATTCCCATACATGGAGGCCGGCCGCAACCGGCCGGACAATCCCGCAGTGGCGGCGGCGCGGGTACGTGAGGCGGTTGATTTGGCCGGCAGGGAATGGCCGGGATTGCCCCTCCTCGCGGGCGGCAAGTCGTTCGGGGGTCGGATGACGAGCACAGCCCAGGCGGAGTCGCCGCTTCCCGGGGTGACCGGCCTGGTGTTCCTGGGTTTCCCACTGCACCCACCGGGGCGGCCCTCGGTGTCCCGAGCGGAGCACCTGTTTCAGATCCGGGTGCCTCTCCTCTTTTTGCAGGGGACCCGTGACGAGTTCGCTCGCCTCGACCTGCTCAGGGAGGTCGTCGAACAACTCGGTCCTCGGGCCCGCCTCCAGCTCCTGGAGGATGCCAACCACTCGTTCAAGGTTCCCAAGCGCGCGGGTTCACCGGAACAGGTGATGGCGACGCTCGCGGACCACATCCTCGGATTCGGAACCACGGCGACATGAAAGAGGGGACCGTAACCGGGTTCGTGCCTTCGGCGCGCCAGCGGGAGGCCATCGAGGCCCCGCTCGGACCGGCCCTGGTGCTGGCCGGTCCGGGCGCGGGAAAGACGTATTGCCTGATCGAGCGGATCCGGTTCCTGATCGAGCAGGGTGGATTCGAGCCGGCTCGCATCTGCGCCGTGACGTTCACGAACAAGGCGGCGGAGGAGATCTCCGAGCGCCTCAGCGCCGCGCTGGGTGAGCGCGCCAGGCGGATCAAACGGGGGACCCTGCATGCTCTCTGCACCGAGATTCTCCGCGAACACGGAGAATGGGTCGGAGCCCGGCGAGGTTTTGGCATCGCGGACGATGACTATCAGCGGGAGGTGTTGCGCCGGCTGCGCGTCGGAGACAAGCGCCGGGGAGGGGTTCTGGTGCGCTTCGGACTGCATCGTGCCCGCGGAGCCCCGCTCAGTCATGATGAGTTGCGGCTCTTCGGGCGCTACCGGGAGCACCTGGAGCACCGGCGCCTGCTCGACTTCGATGACCTGATCGCCAAAACCGCCGAGCTGCTGGCGGGTTATGGTGAGATTGCCGAGACAGTCGCCGCGCGCTGGACCTACCTCCTGGTGGACGAGTTCCAGGACCTGAATCCCAGGCAATACGCCGTCCTCCGGCAATTGGCCTGGGCGCATCGCAACATCTTCGGGGTCGGCGACGATGAACAATCGGTGTATTCCTGGGCGGGAGCGGACCCTGGAGTACTCCGGGAGTTCGTCAATGATTTCGGGATCCGGAAGTGGCACCTTCTCGACGAGAACCACCGCACCGCGCGTCAGATCTTCGAGCCGGCCCAACGGCTGCTCCGACAGAATCCGCCGCTGTTCGAGGAGAAGATGTTGCGGGCCGAGCGCCAGTCGCCCCATCGCGTCGTGGTGGTCGGCTTTCCCGACGATGCGGCCGAGCTGCGCTGGCTGCTCACCGACCTCGCGGCCGACCAGGCGATCTCAGGTCTCTCCTGGGGTGATTACGGGGTGCTCTACCGCACTCACGATATCGGCAACGTGCTGGAGGCGGCGCTGATCGGCGCGGGGATACCCTGCCGGCTCGCCGCCGGACGGGCCCTCCAGGATGATCCGGTGGTGCGGTATCTCCTCGCTACGCTGCGGGTCATTGCCCAGCCGGACGACGCGATCCGGCAGGCCGGGTATTTCCGCGAGGTGTTGCCGGTGCCGCTGTGGGCCAGCATCGCCTCCGAGGCCGAGCGCAGGAAGATCGGACTCCATGCCTGCATGCGGGGGCTGATTCGCCGCCTTGGCCGGGATGATGAAGACGGGAAGAAGATCAGGCGCGCGATCCTGGCGGTCAGGAATCTTCCGGCACTGGCCACCCGCCACCACCGCCTCGGCCATCTCGTCGAAGAGCTGCTCTCCCAGCGCGTCGGCGAGTATCGGACCGTGCTGGAGGATCGCCAGGACGACTTGACCGATCCAGCTCTCGACGGAGACGTCGTGAAGCTGGCCGGCCGGCTGCAAGCCGCGCTGCAACGACGCGCTCAGGTTGTCCTGCCACGCATTGCGGGTTTGGAAATCGGCGTCAGCGGCATGCTGGCCAGTGCCGGTGTTCCGGCCAGAATCGAGGGTGGAGAGGAGCTCCTGCCGGAGGACGTGCGACTCGGCCCCGGGGACGGCGGCCGGCAGGGATTCGCATTCGGGGTGTTCAAGGCCCTGCAGCTCGTGCGTACCCGCGGACTCGAGGATGCCTTCCGGGATTTCGTCGCGGTGGACATCGAGACGTCCAGCTTCGACTCCCGCACGTGCGAGGTCATCGAGCTCGGCGCGGTGCGGGTTAGGGATGGAAACGCCGTTGAACGGTTTCAGCGCCTGATCCGGCCGCGGTCCCCGGTGACGGAGGAATCGCGGGCGGTCCATGGCATCACCGACCTGGAGCTGGAGCACCAGCCGCCCATCGAGGAGGTCTGGCCGGAGTTCATGGCCTTCTGCGGCGCCGACATCCTGATTGCCCACAATGGCAACGGCTATGACTTCCCGATTCTCCGACGGGTGGGAAAGGACCTGGCGGGCGGCGCGGATTTCGTCGGCTACGACTCGCTTCCGCTGGCGCGCAGCCTCCACCTTGGCAGTCGCAAGCTGGCTCATCTGGCCGAACACTTCGGCGTCAGCGTCACCGAATCCCACCGGGCGTTGGCAGACGCCGAGACTCTCGCCCAGGTTTTTCCGAGGCTTCAGTCGCTCAAACTCGCTCGCGCGCGCACCACGGCGCTCAGCCACCTGCTCGACTACCTCGGCCTCAGCCTGGTCCTGTCGGATCCGGCCAGCGTGCCGCCCGAAGCGTCGGGGATTATCGAGGTCGCGAAGGCATTCGCCCTGGGCCGGTACAGCGACTGTCTCGACTACTATCGCGTGGAACGGGCTCGATCGGGGGTGGAGAATGCGCCTTCAGTGGACGAGGTGATCGAGCGACTCGGCGGCCATCGAAGGATGCTCCACATCCGGCGGGACCGAGCCGCCAACGAGCGATATCCGGCCGCCATGGCGCGCCTCCGCCGCCTGCTCGAGGGCGCCGCCGGGGAATCGCTCGACGCGGAGTTGCAGCGGTTCCTCGATCTGGTCGCGCTCTCTCATTCCGGACGCGACGACGAAGGCGCGGAGCCGCTGGACCGGGTGAATCTTCTCACGCTGCACTCCACCAAAGGTCTGGAATTCTCCCGGGTCTACGTGATCGGAGTGGAGGACGGCCAATTCAATCGGGTGGATCGAGAGGGGCGCGGCCCCAGCGCAAGCGAGCTTCAGGAATCCAGGCGGCTGCTGTATGTCGGAATGACGCGGGCCCGGGATCGGCTCGTGCTCACCCGGGTCGAGAAACGCCAGGGTCAGCCGACCGGCGGCACGCGCTTTCTCGAGGAGATGGGTCTCACCACCGACACGCCGTAGCGACTCTCAGGACGCCAGTTTCAGGAAAGCCGCTGCCCCATCGGGCCCGCTTCCCTCCGCCTCGTCATGCTTGAAGAAGACGTAGATCGTTTCGGCTTCGAGCGCGCGGAGCCGGTCCACCCAGGAGGCCAGTGCGGCGGGGTCGTAGGTTGCTCGATGAAGCCGGGCGTAGCTCCACGTGGTGGTTGCGAGCACCGGGGTCTCGAAGTCGTCATGATCAGCGATGACCAGCGCAGCCCCTTTCGACCGCAGCAGGTCATACACCGCATCGTCGAGCCAACTCGCGTGGCGGAATTCGAACGCAGCGTCCCAGCGACGGGGGAGGAGCTCGAGAAAATCCGCGAGCCGGGGAAGGTCCTTCTTCAGGTTGGGGGGAAGCTGAAACAGGGTCGGCCCCCGCCGCTCACCCAACTCGCTCGTGACCCGGGTGAAGTACGCGACCGAGTCGGCCACATCCTTGAGCCTGCCATGATGGGTGATCCGTTGCGACGCCTTGATGGCGAAGCGAAACGCAGGCGGAACCTTGGCTGCCCAGTCGAGCAGAACCGATTCCCTCGGCATGCGATAAAACGTGTTGTTGATCTCGACGGTGGGGTAACGGGCGGCGTAAAACGAGAGCAGCCCGTCATCGGCGAGATCCTTCGGGTAGAAGGATCCCTTCCACTCCTTGAACGACCAGCCGCTGGTGCCGACCAGGAAGGACGGTCGAGCCACTACCGGCCGCCGGCAGCCCTCTTCTTGGGGGCGGCGGGCCGGTCGCCCTTGGCAGAGTCCGCCTTCTTCCCGGTTCCCTTCGCGATGCTGGCCTTGAGGGCCTCCATGAGATCAATGATCTTGGGCCCCGAGGGCGCCTCGGGCTCGGCGGTGATTTCCTGGCCATCGACCTTCTGCTGAATCGCCTCGCGGACCCGGTCGCGGACCGTGTCGTGGTAGGCCTGGGGATTGAACTTGTCGGTGGCGGCCTGCTCGATGAATTGCACCGCGAGACTGAGTTCGGCCGGCTTGACCTCGCTCTCGCCGAGCGGAACCTCGCCCGCCGAGCGCAGCTCATCGGCGTAATGGAGCTGCTCGAGCACCAACACGCCATCCATGGGCCGGACCAGAATGAGGTGTTGCTGGCCCCGGGCCGCATACTGCCCGAGCGCGGCACGCCCGGTTTTCTGGAGCGCTTCCGCAAGGAGCTTGTAGGCTCGGGATCCACCCTTGTCGGGGCCCAGAAAGTACGCCTTGTCGAGGTAGATCCGGTCCACGGCGGCCAGCGGAACGAACTCGCTGATTTCGATGGTATTCGTGGCCTTCTGGTCCAGGGCCTTGAGCTCCTCGGGCGAGAACACGACGAACTGGTTCTTCGCGAACTCGTACCCCTTGGCCATGTCGTCCCGTTCCACGACGACTTCGTCCTTGGGACAGAGGTACTGCTGCTTGAGCCGGGTGCCGCACTTCTTGTGCAGCATATTAAAGGACACGGACGCAGCCGACTCGGCCGACGAATACACCTGGACCGGGACCGAGACCAAACCGAAGGAAATCGTGGCGGTGCCGATGGAGCGAGCGGGCATAGGGGGAAGATAATGGAAAAACGGGGATCGCGGTTCGCGAATGCCGGGAGCGTGGATGGCGCCGAATAAGAAGAAGCCTCCCGAAGATTCGCCCGGCCTGCTTGGCCGATACCGCGCCAAGCGGTCGCCGGATCGCACCCCCGAGCCCTTCGGCGGCCCGGGCATCGGTGCCGGCGGAGGCGGCGGCCTGTTTGTCGTCCACAAGCACGCCGCCCGCCGGCTGCATTTCGACCTCCGGCTCGAGATGGAGGGGGTTCTCCGATCGTGGGCGGTTCCGAAGGGCCCGTCGTTCGACACCCACGACAAGCGTCTCGCCGTGCACGTCGAAGACCACCCCATCGAATACGGCGACTTCGAAGGTGTGATTCCCGAGGGCAATTACGGAGCCGGCGCAGTGATCGTGTGGGATCGAGGAGAATGGGTTCCGCTCGAAGATCCGCTGCCCGGTCTGGTCAAAGGGAAGCTCCTCTTCGAATTGAAGGGCTACAAGCTCAAAGGACGCTGGACTCTCGTCAAGATCAAGAAGTCGGAGAAGGACTGGCTCCTCATCAAGGAGCGGGATGC
>Ga0187893_10009054_pt1 | contig 15459 bp, 12 predicted proteins | sample MA1701074metaG_FD_139574 | JGI IMG/M metagenome (GOLD analysis project Ga0187893, IMG submission 139574) | White microbial mat communities from a basaltic lava cave in the Kipuka Kanohina Cave System on the Island of Hawaii, USA - MA170107-4 metaG ... | reverse complement strand
CGCGGAGGAGCAACGCCCGCCTGGCATCGGTGTCGTGGTGGCGTCGCGCCCTCGTCGAGCCGCTCCGGCGCCTGACCGCCCGCTTTTCGCCGTATCGCGAGAACGGCAAACATTACCTGTTGCTCGCCTTGAATCAGGTGAGGCGCGCCGTGCTGAAGATGGGGACCCCCGACGTCTTCTTTCTGACGATCGAAGAAATCCTGGACGGTCGCCGGCCGGACGTCGCGCGCCGCAAGGCGGACTGGGCGCGATACCGGAACGTCCACGCGCCGCTCGTCGTGACGAGCGACGGCCGGACCTTTTCGGGCCGGCCCTCGACGCCGTCCGGCGGAGCGCTTCGCGGCGACGCCGCGTCGCCCGGCGTGGCGACGGGCCGGGTGCGCGTGATTCTCGATCCGGCCGCGGGCGCGAAACTGGAACCCGGCGAGATCCTCGTGGCCCCGCACACGGATCCGGGATGGACGCCGCTCTTTCCGGCGGCGGCGGCGATCGTCACCGAAATCGGCGGCCTGCTGTCGCACGGCGCGGTCGTCGCCCGCGAATTCGGCGTGCCGGCCGTCGTCAACGTTTCGGACGCGACCCGCATCCTCAGGGACGGCGAAACGATCACGGTGGACGGCACGCAGGGCGAGGTTCGGCGGGGCGGCGCCTGATCCCCGGCTCAGCGCCGATCGGGCTCGCGCGTCCACGCCTCGGCGAACTCGCGCACGCCCAACAGCCCGAAGCAGGCGAGGTACATCCATAGCGCGAGGCTCGGCGCGTGAAAGAGAGCCCGCCACGGCTGGCTCGCCGCCACGTCGCCTGCCAGCAGGGCCAGAGGCAGGCCGATGGCCACCGTGGCCAGGCCGGCCAAAAGCCCGCCCACGCGCGACTGGCAGCCGCGAAACGCCCGCACGCCGCAGAGGGCCGCCGCCACGACCGACGCCAAAAGGAGAATCAGGCCGATGGAAATCGGTTGGGACACGTTTCCCCCCTGCCTATAGTGTAGGCGCCTCGGGAGAATCGGCAACCCCCCCCAGATTTCTCATCGGCGCATCAGCCCGGTCACCGCAAATCCATGCGGCGGAAAATCCACACGCCGGCCGAGAACGCCGCCGCCCCCACTGCGAGCAGCACCGCGCACGGCGCCGCCATCTCGGCGAGGCTGAACCCCCGCCAGAGCGCGCCTTCGATCGCGAGAATCCCCCACTTGACCGGGCTGAAATGGCTCACGCCCTGCATCCACGGCGGCATGAAGGCGAGCGGTACCCCGCCCCCGCCGATCATCGCCATCGGCGTCATCACCGCCCACCCCGCGCCGGCCACGGCGGCCTCGGTCCGCCCCGCCACGGACATCAACATCATGATCCCCACAAAGCACGCGGCCGCGCACGCCACGGCCAGCCCGAGATGCCCGACGCTCGCCACCCTCACGCCGAACGCGAACGCGCCCATCGCGAGCAGCATCGCCATGACCGCGATGCACGTCGCGAAACACGCGAGCGCCTTGCCCGCCAGGATCTGCGCGCGCGTCGCCGGGGAGATCCGCAGCCGCAACAGCGTCCCGGCCGTCCGCTCGCGCACGAGCGTGATGGCGAAGGTCGACGCGCACGCAATCAGCCCCCACAGGATCGAGGAGGGAAGCGAAAGGTCGAAGCCCGACGCCGGCCGCACGCCCGTCGCGATGTTCACGCGCCGGACGCGCGTCGGGCGGAACCCCTCGAAATCGCCGCCCCCCGGGCCGTCGAGAAACCGATCCAGGTCGCCGAGGAACCGCCGCAGGTTTTCGTCCAGCTCCTGGCCGCGGGCGGCCGCGATCTGGCGGCGCAGCTCGGCCGGGTCGCGGAACCGCGCCTGCACGGATTCGAACATCTTCTCCATGACGATCCCTTCCAGGAACCCGGCCTCGGCGCGCTTGCCCGGGTCGATCCCGAGCTCGATCGGCGTCTCGGCGTCCGGACCTCCGAAAAACCCGAGCGTCGACCCGAATCCTTTCTTGATCACGATCACCGCGACGAGCCGGCCGCGCCGTACCTCCTCGCGCCCCTCGTCCGCGGGGAGCCGGACGGCCTTCAGGGCGTCCGAGCCCTCCAGCGCCTTCGCCAGCGCCTCGGACGCGGAGGTGCGATCCTCGTCGGCCACGGCGACCCTGATCGCGCGCGGCGCGCCGTCGCCGCTGAACATCGCCGCGAAGAGCAGGGCCAGCATCAGCGGAAACCCCAGCGTCCAGAAGAGCCCCAGCTTGTCGCGCGAGATCAACCGAAGGTCCTTGCCGGCCAGAAGCAGGATCGTCCTCACTCGTCCCTCAGCGTCCGCCCCGTCAGGGCAAGAAACACCGCCTCCAGGTCGGGCCGATCCACTCGGAGCCTCCCCAGCCGACCCGCCGACGCCAGTTTCGCGACCTCCTCGTTGGGCGAACTCGTCTCGATCCGCACGGCGCGGCCGTCCACCTCGGCGTCGATGACCGACGGGCCGCCGTGCCGCGTGATCAGGGCGTCGACCGTGTCCAGCGCGAGGATGCGCCCGCCGTCCATGATCGCGACGCGGTCGCACAGCCGCTGCGCCTCCTCCATGTAGTGCGTGGTGTACATCACCGTGCGGCCCTCGCGCCTGAGCGCATCGATTGATTCGAAGATGCGGGTGCGCGACTGGGGATCGACGCCGACGGTCGGCTCGTCCAGAAGCAGGACCGCGGGGTCGTGCACGACCGCGCAGGCGAGGTTGAGCCTCCGCTGCATGCCGCCGGAATACACGGCCACGCGATCGCGCCGGCGTTCGGTCAGGCCCGCGAATTCAAGGGCCCACGCCACGCGCTCGCGGAGGCGCGCCCCCCCGAGGCCGTACAGCCGGCCGAAGAACCGCAGGTTCTCCTCGGCCGAAAGCTCGGGGTACAGGGCCAGGGCCTGCGGGGCCGCGCCGATCCTCGAGCGCACCGAGGGCCGCGACGGATCGGTTTCGCCCGCGATCACGATCCGCCCCGCGTCGGGGCTCAGCGCCCCCACGACGCAGTGCAGCGTGGTCGTCTTGCCGGCGCCGTTCGGGCCGAGCAGCCCGAAGGTCTCGCCCGGGCGGACTTCGACGGACAGGCCGTCGACGGCCTTGAGCGCGCCGTAGGATTTGCGCAGACCCTCGATGAGGATCACGGGGGGGCATTATCGCACCGTTCCCCCGCGCGGGCGACGTTCCGGCGGCCGCCGAATCCAGGCTCAGCGCTTCGCCGGGTCCAGGTCCCCGCGGATCGTGGCGATGTGATAGTACGTCAGCGCGCCGTACGCCGCGCCGTACACCTTGCAGCCCTTGGTGCGCGGCCAGTCGCTGAAACTGCCGTCGTCGTCCTGCGCCGCCACCATCAGGTCGCGCATGCGCGTGAGATAGCCCGCGCGCACGGACTTGTCGAGCGCCTTGATCGCGCGCGTCGCGTAAAAGTGGCCGTACAGGAAATAGTAGGGCGCCGTCCCGCCGGTGCCCATATGCGTCCCCATCTGTCCCTTGATCTTCTCGAGGATGTGACGGTTCTTGAAAAAGTTGTCGACCGTCACCTGCACCGCCTGCGCGCTCCCCTCGCCCGCCATCAGGAGCGCCAGCTCGGACGCCGGCGCCCGCGCCGTCGAGCCTTCGACCGTCTGCTTGACGCCGGTCTTGTACATGAAGATCCCGTCCCCCTGCTTGCACGCCTTGAGGTGCTGGATGATGCGCGTGAGCGCGTCCTTGGGAACCTCCAGCCCTGCCTTTTGCGCGTGGACCAGCGTGATGATCGCCGGCGCGTCGACGAACGAGTTCGATTTCGAAGAGTTCTTGTCGTAGTAGTAAAGCCCGCCGTCCGTCCCGAGCATCTGGGCCATCGCCGCGATGATCTCCTTCGCCTTGGCGCGGATTTTGGCCTCCTGGGCCTTGAGCCCGGCCTTGCTCAGGCACATGAGCAGGAACTCCAGGGTGTACACGTTCCCCCAGCAGTCGGGCCCGCGGAGCTTTTTCGGGAGACACTCGGCCGCGAGCAGATAGTCGAGCGACTTTTGCACCTCGTCCGGCACGGCCTTGCCCGCCTCGGGCCGGTCGACCATCTGGAACTCCCACTGGGCGATCGAAGCCATCGCCGACATCGCGGTCTCGGCGCGCAGCGCCTGAACGCCCGCCTCGCTCACGTCCGCCCCGAACGAGCCGTCCTTGTTCTGCCCCTTCGAAAGGAACCCCGCGGCGTCGCCCAGCTGCTCCTTGACCGCGCGGAAGAACGCGGGGTTCACCAGCGTCTCGCGGATCTTCTGGATCCGCTCGACCCCCTTGGTCGCGGTCGTAAGCTCCGGCTTGAGCTTGAGCGCGGCCTCGTACTCGGTCAGCGCCTCGTCATAGAGCGAGTTCTTCTCGCACCACTGCCCCAGCGTCAGGTGCGCCTGCGGCTCGTCCGCCGCCATCGCCTTGCGCTTTTCGCCGAGGACCCACACGTACTCCTCCTGCGCCTCGTCGAAAAGCCCGCAGTCCTTCTCGAGCCAGCGCGCCAGCTTTTCGCGCTCTGCGATCGTGTCCTTGGCGTCGGCGCGCCGCAGCTCGGCCGCCTTTTTGAAATGCGCGGCCGCCTCGGCGTCGAGCTTCTTGCGCTTGCACTCGCGGGCGAGCGAGAACTGGGGCATCCACGCGTCCTTGACCTTGTCCTTCTGCTTGGCGTACCACTCCAGGTTCTCGGCGCGCTCCTCCCACGACGGCTTGGACTTGGACATCCACGCGACCTGAGTCACGTCGATGTCGCGCTTGCTCTTGTTTTCGAGCTCGACGACCAAAACCTGCTTGCCGTTCTTGACGGTCTGCTCGACGATCTTGCACTCGACGATCGAGCCGTCGGTGAGGGAGACGATGTCCGCGAAAAGCGGGAGCGTGCAGAACACGCCCGCGAGCGCCGACCCCAGACGGAACATCCGTTAGATTAGTGCGGTTCCGGCCGCTTTTTGGGACAGGCGCGTCCAGAGCAGGATCGGGGCCAGGGAGAGGGTCATGACCCCCCCGGCCGCGAAAACGGCGAGCGGGCCCACCTGGTCCGCACAAACGCCCGAAAGTGGATTCCCCGCGAACGCCCCCGCCGTGTAAATGCACTGGAAAAGCGTGAACATGCCCGCGCCCACGCGGCTGGGGCAGGCCGCCATGGCCAGGGCCAGCGCGCACACCCCCGTCGCGCCGCCGGCGAAGTTTTCGATGCCGTTGAGCGTCGCCGCAAGGCCGAACGAAATCTCGCCGATCGTTGCCAGCCCGAAAAGGATCAAAAAGAGGCCCTGCACCAGCGTGAAGAGCACGAACGTCGTCCGCAGGCCGATCTTCCAATAGACGAGCCCCGCGGCGACGCCGCCCGCGACCGTCGCGATCCCGCCGATGGTTCCGTCGAGGAGGCCGATCATCCCGCGCGCGAATCCATGGTCGACGAGCACGGGTTTGACCAGCGCGCCGCCGAAGGTTTCGGCGAACTTGGCGTAGAAAAGAAAGAGCCAGAGTCCGAGGCCGGCCGCCTTGAGCCCCGCGAAAAGATCCCGCAGCGTGGCCGGCGGCGAATCGGAGCGGTCCTCGGCGTAGAGGGAGGTTTCGCGGGTGAAGAGCAGGAACACGGCCGTCGCCGCGACGGCGAGCGCCATGATCAGGAAATCGCCGCGCCATCCGATCGTCGCCGCGAGCGAAAGCAGGACGCCGCCGCCGACGATGTTGCCGAGCTTGAAGCCGGAGACCTGGGTGGTGTTGCCGGCGCCGAGTTCCCTTTTCGAAAGCGAGTCGACGGCGAGGCCGTCGACGCCGATGTCCTGCGTGGCGGCGAGGAAGTTGAGGAGGAGAAAGCCGACCGCGATCCAGAGCAGCTCGGTTTCGGGGATCACAAAGGCGAAGGCGAGGGTCACGAGGATCATCCCGAGCTGCGCGGGGAGGATCCAGATCTTGCGGCGCCCGAAGCGCAGCGCGGGGATCCGGTCCGCGAGAGGCGCCCACAAGAACTTGATTACCCAGGGCAGGTTGAGCCACGCCGCGAACCCGACGATCGTAAAGCTGGCGCCCTGCTCGCGCATCATCACGGGCAGCGCGACCGCCAGAAACCCGCCGGGCAGCCCCTGGCAGAAATAGAGCGCCAGCAGCAGCGCGCCTTTTCGGACCCTCATGTCACAGAGCGGTTGACCCCTATTGTGACATGCCTTCCACCAGGCGCTTCAGCTTGTCCAGCCCCGTCTGAAAGTGCTCCCCCAGCGCCCCCTCCAGCATCCCCACGAAATACCCGCCGATCGGCTTCATCCCGACGTCGCCGTCGTCCACCCACGTTACGCGCGTGCCGCCGCCCTCCGCGGCCTGGTAGGTCAGCGAGCCGTGCGCGTTGACCTGGTCGCTCTCGATCGCCTCGTCGAGCCACACCCCCAGCTTTGGGTCGCTCTTCGTGATCACGATCCGTCCGCGGCCCATCTTGTCGCCCCGCCACCGCATGGCCGCGCCGACGCCCTCCTCCGGGCCGTCGTAGTCGACCTTCCGCGACGGGTCCATCTCGTTGTTCCACGCCGCCCACTGGTCCCATTTTCGAAAACTGCTGACGTACGGGTGGATCGCCTCGGGCGGCGCGTTGATGACGACCGACCGCTCCACGTGCCAGGTCGTCGGCAGGATCAGCCCGACCACGACGAAAATCAGAATGACGATGCCCAGAAAGGCCCCGGTGATTTTCAGCGCTTTCATTCGGGGGATTGTAGCGCGCCGCCGCGCCCTTATCGAGGAGGAAGAGTCCGGTCGACGAGCCCCCGAAATTCCGGATCGGCGCGCAGCGATTCGAAATCAGGGTCGGCCAGCAGCTCCTCGCGCGTGATATGCCGGTGATTCGGCGTCGCGAAAAAGGCGGCGAGCATCGCGATCGCGCGCTCGCGGTCCCCGCCGACGGCGTGGTAGCACGCGCCGTTGTAGAGCACTCAGCAATGGATCGGCCCCGCCGCCGCGCCGCGATCGTCGCACCCGGCCAGCCGCAGCGCTCGCTCGAACGCCGCCCGCGCCTCGCCGGCCGCGCCCTGCCGCCGCAGCTGCACCGCGAGCTGCAAGAGCGCGATCGGGTCGCCCGGCGCCGCGTCGACCGCCGCCCGGGCGTGGCGCGCCGCCCGCTCGAAATCGCGCCGCTCCGTCGCGTAGAGCGCGCTCAGCGATCGGTGGGTGTCCGCCAGCGGCCGCAGCGAGAGGCTCTTTTCGAAGCAACGGATCGCGTCGTCCACGCGCCCCTCGTCGCGCGCCAGCTCGCCCATCCCCCGCCACGCGAACGCCCGCGAATCCTCCCCGCCGCGCGGCGCCGCGATCGCCCGCTCGAACGCCCGCCGCGCGCCGGCCGCGTCGTCCCGCCGGAACCGCAGGTGCTCGCCGTAGGCCGCCCAGCCCTCGGCCCGCTCCGGAAACTCGACCACCGCGCGCCAGTACGCGCGCCCCGCGGCATCGCCGTCGCCCCGCGCCTCGGCCGCCTCGCCCTCTTCGAGAATCTCCGAAACGCCGCCGCACGAGGCCAGCAGCACGAAAAGTGCTGCGGCGACCCTCATTTCTCGATTTCGACCGGCGCCGCGTCTTCGACCTTCCGGAATTCGGAGACGCGGGTGCGGAAGACGAAATCGGCGATCGGCAGCACGACGTTGAGGTTTCGATTCTGGTACCGATGGTGCAGGAGGTGGTGCTGCTTGAGCCAGACGTACCACCCGAATCGTTCGAAGAAGCGCTGGTTGGGCACGTGGAACGCCCAGTGCAGCGTGTCGAACGCCGCCAGGTACAGCAGGCAGGCGACGAGCCCGCCCAGGATGACCGGCACCTGGATCACGAGCTCGACCGCCGCGAACACCGGCAGGTTCACGAGCAGCAGCAGCAGATAGTCGCGCGGCACAAACGTGACGTGATGCTTCATGTCCTCGTTCTGCGCGTGGAAGGTTTCGTCGTGCCGGAACATCTTGTGGTGAATCATCGCGTGCAGCTCGAACGGGTACGAAATCCACGTCTTGCGATGCATGACGTTCCGGTGCAGCGTCCATTCGAAAAAGCTGCCGTAGAGGATCGTAGCCAGCAGCGCGATGCCCTGGCACAGGAAGTACGTGCCCAAGGGGACGTCGGAGAAGATCGAAGGAAGATTGGGCAAGAGGGGCATCCTACCAGATTTCGCCCTTTGACTCACGCACGAAAGGCACTAAAGTATGCAGCCATGGCCGTGCTGACCGCCCTCGTCTGGCTCGCCGCCGCTGCGCAGGATCCCTCCCCCTTGGAAAAGGCCATCGCGGCGTACGACGAAAAGATCGAAACCGCGGACAAGGCGGGTCGTCTGGCGCTGGTTCGGGCGTTCGCGGCCTGGGACCAGCCGGTTAGCGCCGACCGCGTCGCCAAGACCTTTGCGCTCGTCGAGGGTTGGCTCGGGCTCGTCCTGCCCGAAGTCGACCCGAACCCGCTCCCGCTGCTCAACCCGCTCAATCTCCGGTTGGTTGTTCTGTGGCGCGGATTCGCCGACAAGACCCCCGAAGAGCAGGCCAAGATCCGCGACATCGAGGAGGTCCGCGCGGCGGCGATGGCGACCCTCCGCGGCACCCGCTCCCCCGCGACGATCGGCTGGATGCTCGACGTCCTCAAGGCCCACGCCGAAGCCGCGGTCCGCGAGGGGATGGCGCAGACGCTGGGCGGCGTCGACGACGAGCGCGTCAACGCGGCGCTCATCGACCGCGTCAAGAAGGACGAGTCGTGGCGCGTGCGCGCGGCGGCCGTCGAGGCGCTCGCCGCCCGCAAGGCGAAGGAGGGGGTCGACGCCCTCAAGGGCGCGGTGGCGGCGCCCGAGTGGCAGGTCCGCTACGCCGCCATCGACGCGATCACGAAGATGGCCGACCCGCAGCTCACGCCCGCGCTCGTGCGCGCGCTCCGCGACGCCCGGTGGGAGATCCGCGGCCTCGCGATCAGCGGGATCGCCGCGTCGCGCGACCGCTCGACGGTGCCCGCGCTGCTGCTGTCGCTCAAGGACGAGGCCGCGAGCGTCCGCGCGGCCGCGCTCGTAGTGCTCGGCGGTTTCGGAACTTCGAACATTCTGCCGTCGCTCGCGCCGCTGCTCGGCGACGAAATCAAGGAGGTCCGCGGTTACGCCGTCCAGGCCGTCGAGCAGGCCGGCGGCCGCCAAGCCATCCGGCCGCTCGCCGCCGCGCTGGCGTCGCCGCACGAGGACGTGCGCACGGCCGCGCTGGAGGCGATCGAGCGGATCGGGCACAAGCTGGCCGTGTCGCCGCTTCTGGCCGCTCACAAGTCGGCGCCCGACGATCTCAAGCCGCGCCTCCTGTCCGCCGTTTCGAAGCTGACCGGCGTCGAAAAGAAGGACGCGCGCGAGTGGCAGTCGTGGTGGGACGGCGAGTATCGCAAGGCGGTCGGCGAGTTCGACGGGCAGTTCGCCGGCGCGGACGCGGCGCGGCGGGTGGCGCTCGTGCAGAACCTGGCCCCCTTCGACCGCAAGGAGGTCGTGGACCGGCTGCTGAAGGTCCTCGACCAGACCGAGCGCGTGCTTCGGATGCACTGGATGGCCAAGGACCAGCTGCTGAAGGAGCAGCAGACGATCCCCGATATTTTGCAGCCCAACGGCTCGTTCAACACGAACGCCGAAAAGCTGTGGGACGCGTACTACAAGAAGCAGTCGGACCTGCAGGTCAAGATCTACGAGCAGGAGGCCGCGCGCGCGTACGCCATCGACGCGCTCGGCGGTTTTTCGCAGGCCGAGAGCGTGGACCTGATGGTCAAGCGGCTGGCGAAGGCCCAGTCGCCGCTGGAGCGCGAGGCGCTCGCGCACGCGATGGGCGGCGCCGATCCCGCGCAGGTCGTCGATGCGCTGATCGAGCGGCTGCAGAAGGACAAGGAGTGGACGGTGCGCGTCGCGGCGATCGACAGCCTGCTCGCGCTGCGCGCCGAAAAGGCGCTCGACGCGCTCAAGGCGGGCCTCGAGGACGCGGTGTGGCACGTGCAGCTGGCGTCGATGCAGGCGGTCGAGCAGATCGCCGGCCCGCGCGCGGTGCCGCTCTTGATCGACGCGCTCGAAAAGGCGGAGGGCCGGTGGAAGTGGGAGCTCCTGGACGCGCTGACGCGGCTGACAGGGCTGGAGCGGTCGACGCACGCCGGCTGGAAGGCGTGGTGGGCGGCGAACGGCGACAATTTCCTGGCGGGCCGCGCGCGCGACGATTCGGCCGGGACCGAAACCGCCGAGCCGCCGCGGCTGCCGACGTTCTACGGCTTTACCGTCACGTCGAAGCGCGTCGTCTTCATCATGGACCGCTCGACCAGCATGGAGGCGCAGACGACGTACAAGCCGGCGCCGGGCAAGCCGAAGGACGACAAACCGGAGGGCAACCAGCTCTTCCACATCGCGCGTTTCGAGCTGCGCACGGTGATCCGGATGCTGCCGGAGGACACGCTGTTCGATGTCGTGATGTTCAGCGACGGGACGCGGGTGTGGCAGCCGACGCTCGTGCCCGCGACGCGGGCGAACAAGGAGGCGGCGGTGGCATGGATCCAGGCGACGCCGCCGTCGGGCAACACGAACACCTTTGACGCGCTGGAGACGGCGTTCCAGATCCGAGGGCCGTCGAGCGACAAGCGCCGGGAGCAGGGCGCGGACACGATCTTCCTCGTGTCGGACGGCATTCCGACGGTCGGGCGGCTGATCGATCCGAACCTGATCCTGATGGAGCTCGGCCGGATGAATCGTACGCACCGCGTGCGGGTGAACACGGTGGCGATCGGCGACAAGCTGGCCGGCACGGACGCGGATTTCCTGAAGAAGATGGCGGAGCAGAATCAGGGGTCGTTTGCTTGGCGGAAGTGACGTCATGTCACACCGGGGTTGACCCCTGCTGTGACATCCGTTACCCAAGTCCCCTCCGATACGTAGAGAAGTAATGCCGTTCATCCATACCTGCACAACGTGTGTTACCCGGTAACAGGAATGGGTAAAAGGTGACCCTTTGTCCCGGGGCGCCCCGCGCCTCTACTCGATCCTGAATCTCACCGCGTTTCCTAGGATCGAGCCGGTCCAGAGGTCGAGAGCTTCCGTGTCCTTCGCGCCGAGTCGAGACGTGTACTTTGTGGCGACCTCGAACTCGCCCGCCGCTGTGATCTCGTCGCTAGTCCCCACGTCGCGCAGACCCCCTTTCCACGAGAACAGGAAGCTCTCGCGCTCGCGAATCCGTACGCCTCCCGCCGGAAGGCGGAAGCTTCGCAGGCCCGGCTCGCCGTCCCCTCAGCTGAGAACGAAACTCACGCCACGAACATGCGAGCCTGCTACACAGGCGTTGAGCGAGTGAAGGAAGGCCCCTGGTGTCTTCGAGCGTCATTCTCTCGGAGCGGTTGATCCAGATCTCCACTCCGCCCGGCTCCTTCCCGAACTTGAAGGAGGGTCGCGACCCCACAATGCCGTACCGAAGGCTCCCTGAGGGGGTGGAGTTCAGGATGTCCACGAGCTGCCCTGCGCGAAATCTCAGGAGGGGCGACGAGCTCTTGAGGCACTCGTGGAGAATGGGCGCCGCCTCCTTGCGGTGCTTTCCGACGAGTTCGCCGACGGCGAATTTCCGCTTGGCGTCGTCTTCCGATGCGAGGTACCTCACGAGCGGGCGGAATGCCTTGGCGACCGGAACCATGCGGGGGTCGCTCAGGATCCGTCGGATCCGATCGCGAACCTCCAGGTCCCGGCTGTCGGCAGCGCGTTGGATGGATTCGAGCGCTGGCAAACCCTTGGCCCGAAGCTTTTCCTCGGCCATGTCGCGAACCTCGGCCTCGTCGGCGCCCAGTTGGCGGATCAGCTCCTCGGGGCTCGGTTCGTCCTGGACCAGGAGCAGCGCACCGAGGCAGGCCAGCGAGATCATTTCCTCTCCAACGAGGGCTGGGGGGCAGAAGTTCTCGACACGTTGCCGGCAGGTTCTACCCGCGAAAGGAAGGCGGCTTCGCCTGCCGGACGCCCTACTCTCTGGCGTGAAATCCGATCCTCGGCCGCGGCGGATCCTCTTCGCACGGCTCCATAAGTTCGCGGATCGCTTCGAACACGATCTTGAACTTTCCATCGTATCGAAGCTCCAATTCGTCGAGGCGGCGCGCCAGTTCCTTGTGGGGCGCCAGCATTCTCCGTAGGCGGACGAACGCTCGCATGATTTCCACATTGACCCGGATCGCCCCTTTGCTTCGCAGCACGCTTGAGAGCATGGCTACCCCCTGCTCAGTGAAGGCGAAGGGAGGATAGCGCCTTCCTCCCCAGGAACTCGAGGTGCCAAAATGGCATCTCAAGTCCTCGAATTCCTTGGGGGAGAGCTGGAACATGAAATCATTCGGGAATCGGTCCAGATTTCGCTTCACAGCCCTCACCAGGGCCCCGGTGTCGACGCCGTACATCGCCGCTAGATCCTCGTCGAGAATGATCCTCTGGCCCCGTAACGACAGGATGACACGCTCAATTCTCTCTGTAGGAAGGAACGAGCGTGAACGCGGCCGGCGGGTTGAGGCCATACATATTCATTCCAGGAAACCGGAAAACGTGACAGGCTTCTTGGCGCGAAACGAAAAAAAGTGCCCGTGTGCCAATAAGGGGTTAGCCTTATACGCACATCGCGTGTTACCTGGTAACAAAAGCGTGTAAAAGGTAACACTTTTTCCCGGCGCGCCCCCCGGGGGAATTTCGAGGCACACGAGTTGCCCCCTTCCGATGCATGGGCTGGCGCATCGCTATCCTGCTCCTGGCACCGTACGTGTACACGCTCATCCTCAGCCTGCACGCCCGCCGCTCGCCGCAGATCGAGATCGCGTACGAAAAACGGGCGCTTGCCCCCTGCGTCGGCACCGGCGCCCAACCCACGCTGACCAAGCGCCCGCGCGCGGCCGACTCGCCGGCCAAGCCGCAGACCGCCGGCCTCCCCGTCCGCGGCTGGAGGTCCCTCGACCTACCCGGCCTCCGGCTCGAAACGAACCTGCCCGAGCGCGACGCCGAATTTCTCGCCGTCGCGGCCTGGAACGGCCTGCTGTTCCTCCAGCGCGAGCTTGGCCTGCCGCCCGCCGACCGGCCCGTGAAAATCCGGGCGTTCAGCGCCGAGCCCGCCTTCAAGGCCTACGCCGAAACCGTCGAGGCCCCGCCGCGCACCGCCTCCTTCCTCGACCTGACCCTAGACGAAATCGTCGTTCACCGGGTGAACACTTGGCAGCTGTTGGGCGAAACGCTCCACCAGATCGCCCACGCGCGACTGCGCGACGCCGCCCCGTGGCTGCAGGAAGGCATCGCCGAAGCCCTGGCGGCCGTGGAATTCGTCGGCTTTGAAATCCGCTGGAAGCCCGGCAGCCCGGTGGAATCTGCCGAAACCGCAAGCCTCCTCAAGGCGACGCCGGAAGAGTTTTCGAAAATCGGGACCGCGCGGGATCGTCGAGCCGCCTGCCGGGCACTTGTCGAAGCCGCGATCCGCGAAGGGCGGTTGCGGGCGCTGCTCAATTGAGGGTTCAAGGGTCTGATCCCCGTCCGCACTTCAGCTCTGCGGTGAAAAGGGCGGGGGATTCGGAACCGGGACTTTTCGGCCGACCTTGCTTCCGCCCGCGTCAACACCAGGTGCCCCATTTCGGAAATCCGTATCGGGTTTATCGAAACGGTGCACGGCGGATCGAGTCGTCGTGCCGGGGTCCGCTACTTCGACAAGCGGGCTTGGACGACGAACTCCACGCCGCCGCGACGAATGCGCAGCGGGCAGGGAGCCTCGGGAGGGCAGCGGCGCAACGCGATCGCCACCGCCGTCGGGATCGCCACTTCCATGGCGCCGACCCGCACGAGGATGTCGCCAGAACGCAGTCCCGCCGCCGCCGCCGGAGAGCCGGCCGACACCTCCACGACGGCGACACCGTCCTCCGCCTCGCGTCCGGTGATGCCCAATTTGGGCGGCTGCGTCACCCGACGGATGAGCTCCTCCCACTCGGGCCCCTGGCGGATCGAGGCCAGGTCGGGATCGCGGGACATGTGCGCCGCATCCGAAAACCCCGACTCGACGGCGCGCTTCAGCGAATTTAGCGCCTCGACTGGCCGCTGGGCGAGCGCGCAGCAGCAGGCCAGATTGTAGTAGGCGACATTCACCTCCCGGATCCCCGCGTCGGTCGCGAGACTCCGCGCGCTCTCCCGCGGATCGGATTCGAGCGCGCGGAGGCCCCGCTCTAGGAGCGCCAGGGCCCCCGCCCGGTCACGGGTCGCGAGTCGGCGCGTCCCCTCGCGGACGTCGCGCTTCCAAGGGACGCCGCCGCGTCCCACCAACATAGCCTCGAGGTCGCGGGGATCAGAACGGCTGGAAGGGATCTTCGAAACCCGGCGCTCCAAACCGCCGAGGACGGCCTCGACATAAGTTCCGGGAGCCTCGCCCGCCTCGCGCGCCTTTGCAAACTCCTGTCGCGCCTCCGCCAGCCGCCCGGACATCCAGAGGCATCGCGCGCGATCGAGGCGGGATTCCGTCCCGTCAAGAGTTTCGAGGGCGCGGTCCCATGCGCCGGCGTGGAAGTAACGGGCCCACGCCGGGGACGCGTCCCGGAATCGATCGGGGAGGGGGAGGTTCCAAATCCGGAGCCGGCCGTCGAATCCGACCGAGCCGACCGCCCCGTCCGGGAGAAACATCGCTTTCGCGGGCCCGTCATGCCCCTCAAGGTGACGGATTTCCCGACCTGTCTCCGCCTCCCAGATCTTGATTTCGTCCGATGCGGACACGAAGTAGATCCCGTCTGGGGAGTAACCGACCGAATGGATCGAGCTGTCATGCCCGTCCCAAGAGAGCAGGACGGTGCCGGCGCGGAGGTCAACGAGCCGGAGCTTGCGTCCGCCCCCGACGACCGCACGAGTTCCATCGGGGGAGATGGCGACGGCCCGGCCGGATTCGAGATCCGAAATCGTCGTCGTCTCCTTGCCCGCCGCGAGATCCCATACCCGCAGGACACCGTCGGTCCCGAGCGAGGCCGCGGATCGACCGTCGCTCGAGGCCGATAAGGAGATGCCGCCCTTGGGGTGGGCTTCGAAGGTTGCCTGGGGCGCACCCTCCTTGAGGTCCCAGATCCTCACGGTCCCGTCTTTGCCGGTGCTGGCGCACTTTCCCCCCGGAAGCCGTGCCAGGGCCTCGACGGCGCCGCGGTGACCGCGAAGCGTCTTGCTCAGTCGACCCGAGCCTACCTCATACAGGCGGATCTCGCCGTTATCCCGGCCCGCCGCGAGGACCGTCGCGTGTTCGTCAAAGATCAGCGCCTCCACATGTCCGGTCGCGGGCTCGGAAGCCCAGAGCTCACGCCCGGTCGCGGCCTCCCACAATTTCGCGCGGCCGTCCCAGGCTCCGGTCGCCAGCAGTCGACCGTCCGGCGATACGGCCAGCGCGCTCAGCAGACCGAAGAGGCCTCCCACGTCCCAGTGACCGGGCAAATCCCTCATCGCCGGGACGCCGTCGGCCGGCCACAGCCGCAGAGTGCCGTCCTCACCCGCCGTGACGACCCACCGGGCGTCGGGCG
>Ga0187893_10009053_pt1 | contig 15461 bp, 13 predicted proteins | sample MA1701074metaG_FD_139574 | JGI IMG/M metagenome (GOLD analysis project Ga0187893, IMG submission 139574) | White microbial mat communities from a basaltic lava cave in the Kipuka Kanohina Cave System on the Island of Hawaii, USA - MA170107-4 metaG ... | reverse complement strand
GGTCGCAAAGCGCGCCGGGAGTCTTTGCGCGCCTACGCGCAAAGGCGGGGGCCGAAGGAGGTTGTGGCTGTCTCGGCAGGCCCTTGGCCTGATCTTTGCGCGTGCGCGCGCAAAACCTGGATGGTCCACCACCCACCGCCACCCGCCGAACGAACCCCATGTGCGGAACACCGGAGCTAGCAGGATGACAAAGTGTGGACGTCGCATGCGTGCTCCTGACTGTCGATTCTCCCGTTGAGGTACGCGCGGGTCGTAGCGACCTGGCGGCCAGTCACCGACCCGCCGGGCGATTAACCTTTGGCGTCGAGAAGCCCTGGTAAAGCCCGGAGGTTGAGAGGTATTGCTCGAGTAGGGCCACGCTGGTCTGCAGACGGTGCAGCCGGATTTTCGCCCAGCAGTGGAGGACGAAGGTGAACAGGTGGAGGGTTTCCCACAGCATGACTCGTGAGGGTGAGAGGGGCATCATCGCTGTATACCGCTGGGAGAACGCGTCGCATGCCCCTCTAGGCTCGGCCAGTTTGGATTGATCGATCGGGTGGTCAGAGGCCCCCTTCCTCCGTCGCTGCAGCGCTGCAAGGGTGTACAGGGTGGTGGCCCGGAACGGCGCGACGTCCAGTGCTGGCTCTGCTTGGCAGAGGCCGTCGAAGTCGATGAACCCGATCCGCCCGCGCCAGAGCAGCACCTGTGCTGGACGAAAAACTGTGATGGGTGGGGACGGCAGGATCAGCCGGATAGGCGGCGTCGAGTTCCTCGATGCGGGCCAGTAGCGGCTCGGCGGCATCGGCAAGCCGCGGGACCGCGGCCGCCAGGTCATCGAGCGCCGTACGGATCCGGGTTACTTCATCGGCGAGGGTGATGCGCGGGCCGTGCCGCACGTCGCTGCGGTGCAGCGCGGCCAGTCCCGCTGCGGTCTGCTCCAGGTCGGCCTTGACCTCCATCACTGCGCCTGCGGCTAGTGCTGCCTCGAGGCGCTCGGCCAGGGTTTGCTCCTGTCGGATCGGGCTTTGGATGAGCACCCGCAGTGGCGGGATGTAGGCCAGTGGCTGGGCGAGCTGGACCACCGTGCCGCGGGATATCGAGGAATGCCACAGCGCGCGCATGCCGTCGTAGGCACGCTGGCCGAGTTCGCTGTCAGAGATTTTGGCCACGACAACGCCTGGCCAGTCACGGTCAGCGGCGTCTGATGGAAGGTCCAGTTGGTACCGGATCGTGCAGCGGCTTCCCGGGTGATACCGGACGACTTCAGGCTGTACGGCCAGGATGCGGAAGCCGGTGTAGGCGGGTCGGCTCGCCCGGATGGCAGCCCCGAGTAGGGACCGTGCTTGTTCGGGTCGGTGAGCCGGTCGAGGGCGGGCAACGCGATATCGGGCGGTTGAATGGCCAGGTAGATTCCGAGATGAGGAAGCGAGCAGCTCCAGCGGGGCGAACCAAACTCGTCGGATGTCGGGTTGTCGCGAAGGGGCGCGGCTCCTGGCGGGAACAGCTCACCGACGAGGCGGAGCAACCGAGGGGACCGGTCGGACTTTGTGACGGTCAAGAGATAGCGCACCGTCCAGCGGCCTTGTTCCAGACGCGGCCGGGTGATATGGCAGCAGCAGAACTCGAGCGCGCCGCGGGCGAACTCGGGCACGGTCGCTACCGACGCGGCGGCGACGAGCTCGGGCTGCACGGCCGCCTTCGTCCATGCCGGCAGCGCGGCGAATGGGTGGAGTCCCCGCCAGGGTCGAGGAAGCAGGGACTCCACCCGCGACCCCGCGACCCCGCGGCTGCGCTCGCGCGATGACGCGCAGCGGAGCGGTCCGGGATCACGTCGATCGCCCAAAGCGACGCCGCGGCTTGCCGCGCGCGGTGCTGCCCCAAGGCGCGGTGGCGCTGACGGTGCTGGCCGCGGCGACGCCAACAGCAGCGACGGTGACGGCGGTGAGGAGCGCGAGGTAGGTCCATGGCACGGCAAGGGTCGTGGGTGGCGGATCGAATACGCCGGTGAGGACCTTTACGAGAGTCTCTGACAACGCCCAGCCACCTGCGGCGCCGGTGAGGATTCCGGTGCCGGTCACGAACGCGGCCTCCGTCCAGACGAAGCCGCTGAGCTGACGCGAGGTGGCGCCGATGGCGCTGGCAATCGTGAAGGCCTGCCGGCGCTCGGTGAGGCCGAGCGCGAGTACCAGTCCGGCCGCGGCCGCGGCGAGCACGAGCGCGAAGCACAGCTCGACTCGGGTCAGGCCGGATAGGTCGATGGCGGTGAGGCTCGAGCCGACAAGGTCACGGCGACTCTGTATATCACTGACTGTCGCGCTCGTGCCGAGCAGGGCACGCAGCCGGTCGGCGACGGTCCTTGGGGAGTCGCCGCGGATCGTGACGAGGAATGAGCCGACCGCGTCGCTGCCGGTCTGGCGGGTAATGTAGTCGGCGTTGGCGACGAGGAAGCTGTCGCTGGGGGCGGTCGGGAACTCGTTGGCGACACCGACGTAGTGGAAGCTCACGTTGGTCGCCCGGTTGGTCCGGACGTCTTGGAGACGCAGGGTGATCGAGTCGCCCGGGTGGAGCTGGAAGTCGCGGACGGTCTCAGCGCTGACGAGCAACGAGTCCGGGTGCGTGGCAAGCGCGGCGATCAACTGGCGTGCCGTGCCGCCCGCGAAGTACGCGTCCTGCAGCTTGGCGGCGTCGACGATCGTGCTGGGACGCACGCCGTAGAGATCTTGCAGGTCAGCGCCGACATAGGCGAAGCGATGCTGGAGCGGCTCGACCGCCTTGACGCCCGGGGTCCGGATCAGCTGGTCGGCTGCCGACGGTCCGACCGGCACACCGGGAGGCTCAGTGACGGTGACGTCGGCACCGTTGGTCAGGATCGCATCGACCTCGGCCTGCTGCCGATAGGTCGCATTGAACACCGCGGTCGAGACCGCGAACGCAGCCGTGAGCGTAAGCAGGACCGTGGCCCGCCCCATCTGAGGCCGCTGGCGGCTCATCGAGGCGGCCACGATCGGGGCGAGGGTGCCCGCCACCGGTCGGGCCGCGGCTGCCAGGGCAGGACGGCCGTGACGCAAGATGGCGTCGACCGCTCGCCAGACCAGCAGGCCCAGGCCAAGCCACAGCAGCAGCGGTCCGGCCAACGCCCAGTAGCTGACCGAAATCGTGGGGATTCCCTCAGGCGCGAGGACAAGCTGATAGCCGCCGCGGCTGGTCAGCCAGAACACCAGCGCGGCGCCGGACAGCAGCCACAGGTCGAGCCCCGCGCGTTGCCAGGCAGGAGTACGCGCCTGGCCGGCGGTCAGCCGGGCTGCAGCGATTGTCAGCCGGCGCGCGTCGCGCCAGGCTGGCGAGGCCACGGCGGTGGCGGCGATGGCCAGGCCGGCGAGCGTGCCGCCGGCGGCCCAGCCCGCTGCGGCGAGCGGTGTCGTACCGAACGTGGCGGTGCCGAAGGCTGCCCGGCCGACTCCGGCGGCCACGACGAGTCCCGCGAGCGCGCCGGATATGCCGATCATGAGGCTCTCGCCCAGCGCGAGCCGCACGAGCTGATCGCGGGTGGCGCCTCGTACGCGGAGCAACGCTTGCTCGCGGCGATGCCTATCCGCGCCGGCGCTGGCCACCGCTGCGGTCAGCAGCCCGGCGACGATCGCGCCGGGTAGCCCGAGGAACAGGAACAGCGCCTGGGCGTACAGCGCGTCGGAGCGTGCCCCATCGAGGACAGCGGCGAGGTTGTCGCCCACGCGTCCGGCGCCGGCCAACGCGGCCTCGAGATGGTTCGCGGCACCCGTCGTCGTGGTGTACGCGGCGGCGGGGTCGGTCGGCAAAGCGCGGTCGAGGCGAGCGTGTACCTGAAAGCGGATCAGGTCAGGGCGCGCGTCGGCCAACGGGTCGAACAGGGCATGCCATTGCGCGACGGGCAGGAGCAGGACGTTGTCGGGGGGAGCCTGTGGCTGGGCGCCGGGCGGCGCGCCGACGTGCTGGAAGAGCGAGTCGGCCTGGGGCAGATCCACGACGCCGACGACCGTAACCGGGGCGTCCGGCAGGCCAGCGCGGCCGACGGAGACGACGTCGCCGGGGCTGGCGTGCAGGTTGGCGGCGGTCTGCTGGGCCAGCAGCACACCGTCGGAGCCACCGACTAGGGTCCGGATCTGGCGGGGAAACGCCGTGCGGTAGCCGATCGGCAGGCCCAGCACCACGCCCGGCCCCGTGGTCTGGGTCGAGCCACCAGCCGTCGCGGTGAACCCTGTGGAGTCACCGAAGGCAACGGGCAGGGCCGTGCGCACACTCGGCTGCGCCGTGGTGGCCGCCAGCACCGCCCCGGGGTCCGCGCCTGACTGCGCCTCGACCTGCCAATCCACGGCGACTCGTTGCACCGACCGGTCGGTCATCGTCGCCTTCGACGCGGAGAGGAACACCCCGATGGAGGCGAGCAGCGCCACGGCCAGGGCAACCCCGGAAGCGGTCGCGATCAGGCGAGTGCTCCGGCGCACGCCCAGGCCGCGTACCCACATCAGGACGAACACGGCAGGCCCCGTCGTAACGATCCGCCCGACCAGAGACGACCATCGGCGATCGCCCAACGGTCCGGGAGCCGGTCGGCGACAGCGGCGTCGTGGGTCGCCACCACGAGCGCACAGTCAGAGCGTCCCGCGGCGGCGAGCAGCGCATCGACCACTCGAGCTCCAGTGGCATGGTCGAGTTGGCCGGTCGGCTCGTCCGCCAGGATGAGGCGCGGGCCGATCGCCAAAACCCGGGCCACGGCCACACGCTGCGCCTGCCCGCCCGACAGCTCCTCGGGCAGCTTGCCCGCCAAGCCGTCCAGATCCAGCGCCGCCAGCGCCGCAAGCGCGCGTTCCCGCGCCCGGGCGAGGGGAACATCGGCGAGGAGCAGCGGCAACGCGACGTTCTCGACGACATCGAGCAAGGGCAGCAGGCTGGGGCCTTGAAAGACCATCCCGACCAGGCGAGGACGCAGCACCTGACGGGTGCCCAAAGCTGGCCAGGAGATGCTGCCCGTGGTTGGCTTGTCCAGACCGGCCAGCAGGTGCAACAGGGTTGACTTACCCGACCCTGATGGGCCGGTCAGCGCGACACGAGCGCCGGGCGGCACCACACAGGTCACCCCGTGAAGGGCGACCGTGGCCGCCGCTCCGCTGCCGTAGGTGCGCGACAGCCCGGTGGCGCGGACCAGTGGAGTACTCATGTCGTCACATTCCCGTCCAGCAGGCCGACCACCCGGTCAGCGGCTGCGATCACCCTCGGGCTGTGAGTGACGACCACGACCGCGGCACCCTCGCCGGCACGCTCGGCCAGCAGGCATAGGACGCGCCGCTCGCTGGCCGAGTCCAGCTCTCCGGTCGGCTCGTCGGCCAGCAGCACGGTCGGTGAGTTCGCCAGCGCTACCGCAAAGCCGGCGCGCGCGGCCTCGCCGTGCGACAGCTGCGAGGGCACGTGCCCCGCCCGATGAGCAAGTCCGACACGGTCGATCAGGGCGTCGGCATAGGCGACGTCGACTCGGCCAGCAAGCCGCTGGACGAGCAGGACATTGTCCCGAACGCTGAGATGCTCGACAAGGTTGCCCGACTGCAACAGCACGCCGATGCGTCGAGCGCGTAGCGCGGCACGTTCCGCCTCAGGGCGGCGCGACAGGCGGGTCCCCTCGATGCTGACCGTGCCGCCGTCCGGGTCGTCGACGCCGGCCAGGCAGGCAAGCAAAGTCGACTTGCCCGATCCCGACGGCCCGGCGACGGCGACCATCTCGCCCGCCGCGACCGCGATGGACACTCCGCGCAAGGCGAGGATCTCCTCGCCGTCGGTGTGGTAGAAGCGGTACAGGGCGTCTGCCCGCAGGATGGTGCCCATCACGACCAGCCGAAGGAGTCGGTGACGGTGCGCCACGGATCGACGTTGTCCGCGCCGACCGGGCCTGACAGCGTGATCACGACCTCGGTGCCGTCACGCCAAAACTCGTAGCGCTCGACCGCGTTGGCCACGACCTTGCCGGTGACCTGGTCCTTGGGGCCGTCGGCGTTGTAGGTGACGAGCACCGCCTCGCCGGCCTTGCGCTGGACGGTCGTCACGTCGCCGAGCGTGAAGTGGGACGACGATGCCTGGATCGCCGGCACCTCACCCGCCCTGGCCCGCTCCACGGTCGCGGGTGTAGGCGCCGGCACCGTCTCGACACGGACCGTGTTGAGCTTGTCGGTGAAGCTGACCGCACCTCCAGACTCGGTACGCGCCCAGCCCTCGGGCACCCCGATCGTGTAGCCACCCGAAGGTGGGGTGAACGTGACGAATACTTGGTCGTCGGGGATGTCGCCGGGGGGGTTCGCCTCGGTGGCGTTGGGGTTCACGGCCGGGCCCGACCGTGGCGTGGAAGCACAGCCAGTCACAAGCGCCAGCACCGCGGCGGCGAGGAACAGCGCCGTGTTCCGTCGCGCCACGGTCCTTCGGAGGATGACCTGTCGTATGTTCACGTCGCTGCGACGGTAGAGACACCTCGGTAGCCGGCCCGCCAGCCCGCGGTCAACGCACGGTAAATCTCACGCGTGCGTGGGGCGAGGCTTGCTGGCGAGGGACGGTGCTCGTGTGCCGGCGTACCCTTCGCCTTGATGTCGAGCGCGCGGATTCTAGTGGTCGAGGATGACGTGAGGATCGGCGACGGGCTGCGGAAGGCGCTCGCCGCGCAGGGCTACACCGCGCGGTGGGCGCGAGATGGCCACGGCGCGTTGGACCTGGTCGTCCAGGACGATTACGACCTCGTGCTCCTCGACCTCGGCCTGCCCGACCTCGACGGCATCGAGGTATGCCGCAGGTTGCGCGCCGCTTCCCGCGACTGCGTGCTTGTCTGTCTCACCGCGCGGACCGAGGAGGTCGACGTCGTCGTCGGCTTGGACGCCGGCGCCGACGACTACCTCACCAAGCCGTTCCGGCTCGCCGAGCTGTTGGCCCGCATACGAGCGCACCTGCGGCGCAGCTCCCCACCCGCGTGTGTCGGGCGGATCGCGGCTGGCGACGTCGAGGTCGACCTGTCCGCGCGACGTGTCTGGCTGGACGGAAGCGAGCTCGAGCTCCGCGCGAAGGAATTTGATCTGCTCGCGCTCCTTATCGCCGAGGCTGGACGGGTCCTGACCCGCGAGCGCATCATGAGCGATGTCTGGGACGAGCACTGGTTCGGGTCCACCAAAACCCTCGATATGCACATCTCGGCGCTGCGCCGCAAGCTGGGCGAGGATGGGCGGCATCCCAGCCGCATCACCACGCTGCGTGGGGTCGGCTACCGCTTCGAGCAGCCGTGAAACGCCGCATCCTCAGCGCCATTCTCACTGTCGCCGCCCTCGCGGTCACGCTGTTCGGGGTCCCGTTGGCTGCCACACTGGCCCGCCTATATCGCGACTCGGCGATCATCGAACTCGAGCGCGAGGCGTCCGCCACCGTACCCGCCGTACCCGAAGCCGTAGTCGAGCCGGGAACACCTGACCCGGCGAAGGTGCCGCACCTCGGCCCTCCCGCGACTCTGGCGCTCTACCGCGCCGACGGCACGAGAGCTGGCGGTCAGGGTCCCCCGTCTGGCGGCCCGCTCGTTGGCCAGGCGCTGGAAGGCCAGGTCGTTGACGGCGTCGAGGACGGCCTGCTCGTCGTCGCCGTGCCGATCTCTGACAACGAGCAGGTGATCGGCGCCGTCCGCGCGACCTTGCCGATGACGGTCGTGACCCACCGGATCGCCCAGGCGTGGAGCGCGATGGCCGCGCTGGCGATCGGAGTTCTCGCGGTCTCCTCCTTCGTGGCCGGCGCGCGAGCGCGGCGGCTGAGCCAACCGATCGCGGGGCTTGCCGACGCCGCCAACCGGCTGGGCCATGGCGACTTCACCATCCGCACGTCGCCGGTCGGCGTCCCTGAGATCGACGCGGCCGGTGTCGCCCTCAACGCCACCGCCCAGCGGCTCGGCGCCATACTGGTCCGCGAGCGCCAATTCAGCGCAGATGCGTCGCACCAACTGCGCACTCAGCTGGCGGGGCTGCGTCTAGGATTGGAATCGGCGCTGCTCGACCCGGATTCGAACGTGACCCCACACGTCGAGCTGGAGCACGCACTCGTCGATGTAGACCGGTTGGAGAAGACCCTCGAGGACCTTCTCGCCCTGGCCCGCGACGTCCCTACCGATCGGGGCATCATCGACGTCGCCACGCTCCTCGACGCTGTGGAGGCCACTTGGCACGGCCCACTCGCCGTCCAAGGCCGCCCCCTGCGGACGCTGCACCAAGACCCCTTGCCGCCCGTGCGCGCGTCGACCTCCGCGGTCACCCAGATCCTCGACGTACTCGTGTCCAACGCGGCGACCCACGGTGCAGGGACCGTCACCGTCCAAGTCCGGGCACTGACCGGAGGGATCGCGTTCGAGGTCGCCGACGAAGGCGCCGGACCAGACCAAGACGAGGGCTACCTGTTTCGCCGCCGCTCCACCCATCTCGGGCACGGCATCGGGCTGGCCATGGCGCGCTCGCTTGCCGAGGCCGAAGGCGCTCGGCTGCAACTCCGCAATCCCGGGCCCAACCCCGTGTTCGCGCTCCTCCTACCCGCCGCCCCAGAATAGCAACCTCGTCGGCGCTTTACCCCGCGAGCGAGGCCAGAACTGACGCAAACCGCGAACGAGTGCCCCCGTAACCTGTCGATTGCTGCGTTGAGATTGCCATCGCCTTCCCGCTACCTGCTCGATCGGTACGCCGGGTCGCCCTATTCCCCCTCTAGCCGCCTATTACATGCCACATGTTCCCATTGCGATGCCGCCGGTTAAGAGGATCCGTCACACTTGTGTGACGGATCCTCGAGGTTCATGCACTCTACGGCCCGACATGGGTGAAGCATGATCGCTGGCGCAAGGATGCGGCGGGCGCCCGCTCGGTGTGTCACGCGGGCGCTGTCGAAGGCGCTTGGATCAGGCGAGCAAACCCGCCTTTCGTTCTGTCTGCGTCTGGGGCCGACGGCGTCGCCGTGCCCGTATGCCGGCGGGGGCGTAACCGCCGCCTTCACAGCTGAGCTCCACCGATCCTGTGGTCAGGTTACGTTCATGTTCGCTGTGCCATCTTCGCGCGATGACGATTATTTCCAAGCGATGCCCTGCCACAACACCAGCCCGGCAGCTGTTGAACAAGGTCCCAGAAGTCACAGTCTACTTCTGGATCATCAAGATTCTCGCCACGACGGTCGGCGAGACCGCCGCCGACTACTTGAACTTCAACCTGAACCTCGGCTTGATCGCCACGACCGCCCTCATGACCGCCCTGCTGATCATCGCGCTCTTCCTCCAGTTCAGGACCACGAAGTACGTGCCCGGGATCTACTGGCTCGCCGTGGTCCTCATCAGCGTCGTTGGCACGCTCATCACGGACAACCTGGTGGACAACGTTGGGGTGGCCCTGGAGACGACCACGATCGTGTTCTCCGTCGCGCTGGCGGTGACCTTCGCGGCGTGGTACGCCAGCGAGAGGACGCTGTCCATCCACACCATATACACGACCCGGCGAGAGGCCTTCTACTGGTTGGCCATCCTGTTCACGTTTGCATTGGGCACGGCAGCGGGTGACCTGGTTGCGGAGGGTCTCGGCCTGGGCTACTGGGTGTCCGGGCTCATGTTCGCCGGACTGATCGCAGTCGTCGCCGTCGCCCACTTCGTCTTCAAGGTCAACCCCGTCCTCACCTTCTGGATCGCCTACGTCCTCACCCGCCCGCTCGGCGCCTCCGTCGGCGACTACCTGTCACAGCCAGCCAACAACGGCGGCCTCGGCCTCGGCACGGTCGGGACCAGCGCGCTCTTCCTCGTCGCTATCCTCGGCCTGGTCACCTACCTGACGATCACGAAGCGAGACGCTCCGGCCACGAAGCCGTGACTGCCTGAGGAGGGCAGCAAGGGCCATTCGCGTCCAGCCAGCGGCCGCCGAGCCCACCCAGAGAACCTCGGCGACCGCTCGCGTCACGCCGTCGGCGGCGCCCCATCCGTCCAGAGGAGATCTCCGCATGCCTGCCCCCGGGAAACCGACTCTCCGAGCCACGTCGGAGCAGACGATCCTCGTCTGTGAGGACGACTCCGCTCTCCGTGATGTCATTACCCGCGGCCTCCGCGAGGCGGGCTTCACCGTCGTGGCCGTGGCCGACGGCGGATCCGCGGTGCGTGCGTCGGTCACTGCCGACGCCATCGTTCTCGACATCGGCTTGCCGGACTCAGACGGACGCGACGTGAGCCAGGCGATACGCGCCTGTGGCGTATCAGCCCCGATTATCTTCCTCACCGCCCGCGGACGGCTCGTCGACAAACTGTCCGGTTTCTCATCCGGTGGTGACGACTACCTGACGAAACCGTTCGCGTTCGCCGAGTTGGTGGCACGCCTCACGGCCTTGGTGAAGCGTGCTTCGCGCGAGGACCCAATCGGGCACGACGGGCTCATCCTCGATCCAGCGGGGTATCAACTGCGGCGTGGCGACCGGACCGTATCGCTGACGCCGACCGAGTTCAGGTTCCTCGCGCGACTGCTCCACGCAGGAGGTGGCCTGGTCCGGCGCCGGGACGTAATCACGGCGGCCTGGCCGCCGGGAGCCTTGGTGCACGACAACACCGTTGACCAGTACGTCAGCAGGTTGCGGCGCAAGCTGCGGGAGGTCGAGGCTGAGGTGACGATCATGGCGGCCCGCGGTGTCGGGCTCTCGCTTAAATGACGGCGATCCGTGACAGGCGTCCGCGCCCCACCCTGGCCGGCCGCGTCGCGCTGCTCGGGACTGGCGCGGCCGCCTTCTGGGTGATCGCCGTCACGTTGACGTTCAATGCGCTCGTCGATACGCGGCTTGGCAGCGCGGTCGACTCACTCGTGCAGGCCCGCGCCCAGGCAGCGGCGGCTACGGTGCAAGTAACGCCCCAAGGTCACCTCACGGTCCTCCCTGGGGAGGACGACAGCCTCGACGTCAACGTGTGGATCTATCAGGGGGATCGGCTCATCGAGGGTGTCCCCGGCGGGCTTCCCGACGCTCTGCTGGTGGAGCTGCTCGATCGGGGCGAAGTGCTGCGCGACCGCGAGTCGCCGGCGTCGACGCGCTACGTCGCTGTCCCAGTCCATCACGGCGGCGATCAGGTGGGCACCGTGGTGGCGGCTGCTCGGCTGCTGCCCTACCCCGAACTGCGGCGCGACATCCTGGTGGCCTCATCCGCGTTGGCGGCGCTCACCCTCATCGGGACGTACCTGATCCTGCGTGCTGCGGTCAAGCGGGCCATCACGCCAGTCGAGCGGATGACCGAGCAGGCGGCGGGGTGGAGCGCGAACAATTCCGGGCAGCGCTTCGGGCAGTCGACGCCGTTTGTCGAGCTCGACACGCTGGGCCGGAATCTGGACCGTATGCTCGACCGACTCTGGGCCCTATTACGCCATGAGCAACGGCTCAGCGCTGAGCTGTCCCACGAGCTGCGGACGCCGCTGTCGACCCTGCGCGCCGAACTCGAACTGCTCGCCCTGCGGCCGCGTGAGCCTGACGAGGTTCGGGCCGCGGCCGCAGGCATGATGCGCTCCGTTGACCGGCTCGCTTCCATCGTCGATACGTTGCTGCTCGCCGCCAGCTGTGAGGTCGATGCCAAGCCGGGGGTATGGCTGGCGGCCGACATCGTGTCCGGCGTCGTGGCGGCCCTCCATCGATCTGGCATCGGGCCCCTAGTCGACGTGGCGGTGGAGCCAGAAGGCCTCACCGTCGGCGTGCCGCGCGACATTGTCGAGCGGGCACTGTCACCGCTGGTGGACAATGCGCTGCGGTTCGCCCGCGGCCACGTGAGCGTGACGGCGCTCGCGGAAGGCGCCACCACGGTCCTGTCCGTCGCGAACGACGGTCCAGTCCCTCCCCCGGGCGATCTCTTCCAGCCGGGTTCACGGCTGGCCGCGCCCGATCACCGAGGAGCCGGCCTGGGCCTACCGTTGGCGCGCCGGCTCGCTCGGGCAGTGGGCGGCGACGTGACCGCCGTCCCAGTCCCGGACGGCGCGCGCTTCGAGTTGCGGGTCCCACGCGGTGTGGCCTGACGGCCTACGTGGACAACTCCGAGTCTCGTTGGGTCGTTCTCGGGGCCTTCCTTGGGCGCCGCTTCGTATTTGGGCATCGCGTTCTCGTCTACCGGGACACTTCGCCCTAGCCAGTTCCTGCACCTACCGGCTTATGACTGCTCCTGGGAGGACTGACCGCCTGGACCATGCGCACCGCCGGATCCTGTGGACGACGCTGATGAGGCGTTTCCTCAGACTGTCCTCATGCTCCTCAAATCCACCGCCTGCAGTCTGGAGGCGTTCCGCGGCACACAAGGTCCCGCGGCTGACGCAACGAGGAGGCCACAATGGCCCTCAAAGGAAAGCTGGCAGCCGCCGCGCTCGCCCTGACCGCCCTGGCCGGTGTGGCTGCCGTTCCAGCTTCGGCGAGGTCGGCGAGCCGCGGCACCCAGGAGCAGTCGTCCGCAGCCGACCTGGACGACCTCCACCAGGGGGGCCAGAACGCCCCGGGCGCACCCGGCGCTGAGCCGGCCAACGACGCCAACGAGGGCAAGGAGGGCAAGGAGGGCAACGAGCGCGGCGAGGTTGAGCGCGGCGAGGCGGAAGAGGCCGAGGAGCCGGGTGACGAGCAACTACCCGGTGGCGGGCACGCCGACCCCAATGAGACCGTCGATCATCAGTTCGAAGGTATCGAATAGTTACAAGCGCTTCCATATGTCCCGGCGTTGCGGTCCCTGTATGTTCCAGCTGTGAGTGAGCGGGGGACCGCAACGCCTGACAGCCTTGCCCGCACCGCGCCGACCTAATTAGCTGGACCGGCATAGTGTCGGCCATGCCGGCAGTCTTGGCCCGTCGCCTCCCTGGTCTCTCGCGTCGTGACACGATTCCGAGAGTGGTGAAGACCACTGTCAGCCAGAGGCCCCCGGACCGAGAGTGGCATCAGTGGCTCCCCCAAGGCCTAAGCCTGAATCCACCGCCCTGAACGGCGTCCGCGGGCCGGGGGCAGCCGGTGAACCGTAACTTTCCTTCGTATCCGAGGGAAAGTTACGGTTCACGCGTTGGGTGGAGTTCGTAAAGCGTCGTTTTCCCTCGGATGTGGAGGAAAGCTGTGGTTATGCCCTCGAAAACGGTGGACCCGCTCTAACGCGGCGTTGCGGCAAGACTCGCTCGACGCGATGAGGACACCGAGAAGTCGTCTTGAGATTGTTCTCGTCGCTGCTGCGGTCCTCACCGTGGTCTCATCGGCCCGTGACAACCTGCCCGACAGACAAATGGTGAGACAGACAATGTGGGATGGAGAGACTATGAAGGTGCTGGTCGTGGAGGACGAGCCGAGGATGCAGGCGCTGCTGGAACGGGGCATGTCAGAGGCTGGCTATAGCGTGCGGGCGGTGGGTGATGGGCACGACGCGGTGGTCCTAACCGGCGTGGAGGCGTTCGACGTGATCGTGCTCGACGTGATGCTGCCCGGGTTGGACGGCTTCGAGGTTGTCCGGCTGCTGCGCAAGCGGGAGGACTGGACGCCGGTGCTGATGCTGACCGCCCGGGACGCGGTCGCCGACCGGGTCGCCGGACTCGACGGCGGCGCCGACGACTATCTGGTCAAACCGTTCGCGTTCAGCGAGCTGCTGGGCCGCCTGCGCGCGCTGCTCCGCCGCGGCGCTCCCGCGCGTCCGGCTGTGCTGTGCTGCGGGCCTGTGCGACTAGATCCGGCAACACATGTGGTGACCTGCCAGGACGAGCTGGTCGAGCTGTCCGCGCGCGAGTTCGCGCTGCTCGAGTTCTTCATGCGCTGCCCGAACCAGGTCATGTCGCGCACGACCCTGATCGAGCACGTCTGGGACTATAACTACGACGGCTTTTCGAACGTAGTCGACGTGTACGTGAAGTATCTGCGCGACAAGATCGACCGCGTCTACGCTCTCGATTTCATCCAGACGGTGCGCGGTGCGGGCTACCGGTTGACCTGCCCGCCCGAGTGATGAGGCGGCTGCGGCGCCTGCCGATCAGCACACGCATCGGCGTGGGCTGCGCCGGGATGTTCCTTCTCCTGCTCACCGCTGTCGACGCAATCGTGTACCTGCAGCTCGGCACCGCGTTGCGCGCCGGCATCGACCAGACCCTGGCCGATCAGAGCGCCCTGCTGGCCCAGCAGCTGGGCACCGGCGCGGTTGACCTGGCCGACACCGACCTGCGAGTGGCCGGGATGCGCCCCAGCGAACGGATCACGCTGCTGATGACCGCTGACGGTGACATCTTGCACGCCTCCGGTGAACTCGACGACGAGACCCGGCTCCTGGACCGCGCCGCGGCCCGCGAGGTCGCCACCGGGGGCTCGCTGCTGACCGACGTCGGTGTCGCCGACAGCGACTACCGTGTGCTCGCCGTACCCGTGCGTGGCGCCTCACCAGTGGCCGTCGCGGTCATCGCCGCCGACCTCGATGTGGTCACCTCAGCCCAGCAGGCGTTACTGCGCTCGTTCGGGCTGGTAGGGATGACCGCCGTGCTGCTGGCCAGCGGCGCCGGCTGGGTGGTCGCCCGCCGCGGGCTCGCGCCGCTCGAGCGCATGGCCGCCGAAGTATCGGTGATCACCGCCGGTGCGCTCGACCATCGGCTGCCCGTGCCAGATAGCGGCGATGAAGTAGCCCGTCTCGGCGGCACGGTCAACACCATGCTCGATCGGCTATCCGCGGCAATACAACGGGAGCGCGCGTTCACGGCCGACGCCAGCCACGAGCTGCGCACGCCTTTGGCGATCCTGCGCACCTCAGTGGAGCTGGCCCGCAACAACGCCGCCACCGACGACGCCAGGCAACTGCTCGACGGCGCGGTCGAGGAGGCCGACCGTCTGACCGCGTTGGTAAACGACCTACTCGTGTTGGCCCGCGCCGACGCCGACCGGCTCGACAGCCGCGAACGTGTCGACTTGGGCGACCTCGCAGCCGACATCACCGGGCGGTTCCAAGTGCTGGCCCAGCAACGCGGCATCGTCCTTACTCACGAAGGCGCCGCCGCCGTCGCCGGCGACCGCCGAGGTCTGGAACGCGGCCTAGCCAACCTGGTGGACAACGCCGTACGGCATACCCCCGACGGAGGGCAGGTCGAGGTCCGATGCGCCCCCGATGGCCGCGGCGCCATAATCACGGTGACCGACACTGGACCAGGCGTCGAGGCCGCACTGCTCGGTCGCCTGTTCGAACGCTTCGCGAGAGCCGATCCTTCTCGTCCGCGTGGCGGAGCAGGTCTAGGGCTGGCCATCGTCGCCGCGGTCGCGGGCGCTCACGGCGGCCGTGTCCAGGCAGCCAACCGTGCGGAGGGCGGGCTGGAAGTAAGAATGTGGCTGCGGTGACACGCCATGAACCGGATGGAGGGCTCGCTGAGGATCACGCCGAGGTCGAGCAGCCACGAGTGCATCATGAGCTTGGAGTCCCAGTCCTCGATCTGGTCGTAGGCGTCTCTGGCCGCGTAGAAGGCGGTCAG
>Ga0187893_10009052_pt1 | contig 15463 bp, 11 predicted proteins | sample MA1701074metaG_FD_139574 | JGI IMG/M metagenome (GOLD analysis project Ga0187893, IMG submission 139574) | White microbial mat communities from a basaltic lava cave in the Kipuka Kanohina Cave System on the Island of Hawaii, USA - MA170107-4 metaG ... | reverse complement strand
TGGAGCGGACGACGGGATTCGAACCCGCGACCCTCACCTTGGCAAGGTGATGCTCTACCAACTGAGCCACGTCCGCGTGCGACCCTCAGCCTAGCAACCCGGGTTCGGGCCGTCAGCGGCCGGTGTGGCCGAAGCCGCCGCCCCCCCGGCTCGTGGACCCCAGGGCGCGCACGGGGCGGAACCGCACGGCCTCGACCGCCTGGACCACGAGCTGGGCCACCCGGTCGCCCCGGCGCACGGTGTAGTCGGCGGCGGGGTCGGTGTTCACGAGCACCACCTTGACCTCGTCGCGGTAGCCGGCATCGATGAGCCCGGGGGCGTTGAGCACGGTCACCCCGTGGTGGAGGGCGAGGCCGCTGCGGGCCAGGACGAACCCGGCGTGACCCGGGGGCAGGGCCAGAGCCACCCCGGTGGGGACCAGGGCCCGGCCCCCGCCCGCCGCCAGGGTGACCTCGATCCGGGAGGCGAGGTCAGCCCCGGCGTCACCATCGCGGGCGTAGCCGGGAGGGGCCAGCCCGGGGTCGAGGGTCACGACGTCGACGTCGATCATCGGGGGTCAGCCTACGATCGCTGGTCGTGCTGGTCTGGATGGACCTCGAGATGACGGGCCTCGACCCGGCCCGCCACGTGATCCTCGAGATCGCCACCCTCGTCACCGACGACGACCTCGCCGTGGTGGCCGAGGGACCCGACCTCGTCGTCCACCACCCCCCCGAGGCCCTGGCCGCCATGGACGACGTGGTCACCGCCATGCACGAGCGCAGCGGGCTCACGGCCGCCGTGGCTGCTTCCACCACCACCCTCGATGAGGCTGGGGCGGCCACCCTCGCCTTCCTCCGGGCCCACGTGCCCGAGCCACGGACCGTGCCCCTCTGCGGGAACTCCATCGCCACCGATCGCGGCTTCCTCGCCGCCCACCTCCCCGCCCTCGACGCCCACCTCCACTACCGGTCGGTGGACGTGTCCACGGTGAAGGAGCTGTGCCGGCGCTGGTACCCCGACGCCTTCCGCCGGGCCCCGGCCAAGGGTGGACACCACCGGGCCCTGGGCGACATCCGCGAGAGCCTGGCCGAGCTGGTCCACTACCGGGCCACGATCTTCGCCGATCCGGCCGGCAGTGGCCCGGGCGACGTCCCGGCCTCCGCAGGGCCGTGACCCGGCGCTGGACCTACCTCGACCACCCCGGGCCCGTCCCCCTGGCCCACCGGGGGGGCGCCAGCGACCACCCCGAGAACACCATGGCCGCCTTCGCCCACGCCGTCGACCTCGGCTACCGCTACGTGGAGACCGACGTCCACGCCACCGCCGACGGCCGGCTCGTCGCCTTCCACGACGACACCCTCGACCGGGTGACCGACGCCCGCGGCCGCCTCGAGGACCTGCCGTGGTCGGCCGTGGCCCGGGCCCGGGTGGGGGGGACCGAGCCCATCCCCCTGCTCGAGGACCTCCTCGGGACCTGGCCCGAGCTGCGGGTCAACCTCGATCCCAAGCACGATGCCGCCGTCCTCGGCCTCGCCGAGGTGCTGCGGCGCACCAGCTCCTATGACCGGGTGTGCGTGGCCGCCTTCTCCGGACCCCGGCTCAGCCGGTTCCGCCAGCTCACCGGCTTCCAGGTGTGCACCGCCCTGAGCCCCCCGGGGGTAGCCCGGCTCCGCCTCCAGCCCCGCCTCCTGCCCCGCTGCCTCCCGGGGGTGGGTTGCGTGCAAGTCCCACCCCGGTGGGGCCGCATCGAGGTGGTGACCGAACGCTTCCTCGCCGACGCCCACACTCGGGGTCTGGCCGTGCACACCTGGACCGTCGACGACGCGGCCGAGATGCGCCGGCTCCTCGACCTCGGCGTCGACGGCATCATCACCGACCGGCCCCGGTTGCTCAGGGAGGTGCTCGAGCAGCGCGGTGGGTGGCACGGACCTTGATGCCCGCGGGCCCGGTCCCGGCCCCACCCGGTGGGACGGCGACTCGCCTGGCCGTCGTCGGCGGTCCCGGCACGGGGCGGACGACGATCCTCCTCGACCGGGCGCGGGCTCTGGCACCGGCCGGGGCCGCGACCGTGAGCCCGGGACGGCCCGGGGCCGCGGGGGTGAGCCCGGGACCCGCAGCCGGGGCCGCGGGGGTGACCCTCGTGGCCGCCACAGCGGGAGCGGCCCGGGCGCTACTCGACCGGCTCGCCACCGCCGGGGCGGCCGCCGCGCTCGTCGACCGGCTGGGGCCCGCCCCGGCGGTGGCGGTGACCACCCCGGCGGCTCTGGCCCGCGACGTGCTGGACGCCACGGCCCGGCCCCTGCGCCCGGTGGGCCCGGGGGTCGTGGAGGCGGAGGTGGCGGCCGAGCTCGCCCGTCTCGATCCCGATCGCTGGCCCCACCTGGCCGCCCGGGCCGCCCAGCGCGACCTCGCCGGCGAGGTGGTGGCGGCCTGGGCCCTCTCCCCGGCGCCGGGAGCGCCCGGGCCCCACCATGAGGCCCTGGCCCTGGCCGAGCAGGTACGGGCCCGGCTGGCCGAGCGCGGCTGGACCGATGGCGACGGAATGCTCCGGGCGGCCGCCGCCGCCGTGGGCGCCCCCACCACCGGCGCCGCCCTCCCCCGCCACCTCCTCGTCGACGACCTCGACCGGCTCCGAGCGCCGGCCCGGGAGCTCCTCGCCGCCGTCGCCTCCCGGGCCGAGACCTGGGCGGTGGCCGGCAGCGAGGTCGACGGGTGGGACCCCGCGGGCCCGGGGTGGGACCCCCAGGAGGTCGTGCACCTCGAGGCGCTCCACCGCCAGCCGCCGGCGCAGACCCTGACGGTCTGCGACCATCCCTCGCTGGAGCCCGAGGTGGCCGCCGGTCGCCTCCTGGCCGCCCGGGCCCGGGGCGTGGCCTGGGACGACCTGGCCCTCGTCGTGGTCGGCCGGGGCCGCCCCCTCCACCCGCTGGTGCGGGCCCTGCGCCGCCACGGCATCCCCGCCGCCGCCGGCCTCGACGGGCCCCCCTCGCCGCCCGGCCGGCGACTCCTGGCCACCCTGGCCTGGCTCGCGGGCACGGCCGAGGGCCCGGCGCCGGGCGACGCGGGCATCGCCGGCTCCCTCCAGGCCGACCGGGACGCCGGGGCCGATCCCCCGGCCCTGGCCCTGGCCACCTGGGCCCGGGTGGTGGCTCCCGACCTCGACGCCCGCACCCGGGCCGCCCAGGCCGGCCCCGACGACGCCGCCCTCGACGAGGTCACCGCCCTCGTGGCCTCGGTGAGCGAGCACGTGGCCGCCCGGCCCCGGGCCACCCTCGCCGAGGTGGTCGCCGCCCTGGCCGGGCACCGGGGCCGGGCGGCTCGACCCCAGGGGGCGGGAGTGGCGGTGGTGCGCCCCGGCGAGGCCGTGGGCCGGGAATGGGACACCGTGGTCGTGGTCGGCGCCGTGGAGGGGGCGCTGCCAGACCCGCGGCTCCCGGCCGCCGGGCTCCTGGGCGCCACCCTGGAGCGGCGGGCCGCCCACCTGGCCGCCGAGCGGGCTCGCTGGGACCTCGTCGCCAGCCGGGCCCGCCGGAGCCTCGAGGTGGTGGCCGCCCCCCGGCCCGGGGTGCTCGTGAGCCGGTGGGCCGCTGGGCTCCACGAGCGCCAGCCCCACCTTCCCTTCGCCCCCGGGGGGGCCACCCCCGCCCTGGCCCCGACCACGAACGCCCTGGGCGTGCTCGGGTCCCGCCCGCTGGCGCTGTCCGCCTCCCAGCTCGAGACCTATGCCGACTGCCCCCTGCGCTACGCCTACGACCACGGGGTGCGGGCCGCGGGCCCGGCCGGCCTGGCCGCCGACCTCGGCTCGGTCGTCCACCAGGTGCTGGCCCGGTTCCTCGACCCCGGGGGTGGCATCCCCCGCACCTGGGAGGCCCTGGGGGCCCTGGCCGAGTCGTGCTGGGACGACCACATCGCGCCCTGGCGTCCCCAGGTCGTGCAGCTCCGGCGTGACTACCTGGGGATGCTCGGGGCCTGGTGGGAGGGCGAGGGGGACCCCGCCCTCGGGGCCCTGGCCGAGGTGGTGGCCGTGGAGCACCGCTTCGACGTCGAGGTGGCGGGCCACCGGCTCCGGGGCGCCATCGACCGGGTCGACCGCCTCCCCGACGGCACCCTGGCGGTGGTCGACTACAAGACCGGCAGGTCCGAGCCCCGGGACGTGGCCGACAACCTCCAGCTCGCCGTCTACCACCTCGCCGCCACCCGCGACCCGGCCCTGGCCGAGCTGGGCCCCGTGAGCCTGCTGCGCCTCCGCTACCTCCGCTCCATGCGCGCCCACGACCAGCCCATCGCCCTCGACCACGAGGCCCGCACCACCGCCCGGGTGGCGGCGGCGGCGGCCGCCATCCTCGAGGAGCGCTTCGAGCCCGGCCTCGACCCCGACTGCCGTACCTGCTCCTATCAACGCCTCTGCCCCCTGCACCCCGAGGGCCGCCAGGTGGGCGACCCGTGACCTTCACCCCCACCCCGGAGCAGGCGGCGGTGATCCGGGCCCCACTGGGCCCGCTGCTCGTGAGCGCCGGAGCCGGGACCGGCAAGACCACGGTGATGGCCGAGCGCATCGGCCACCTCGTGACCTCGGGCCAGGTGGCGCCGGGTGAGGTGCTCGGGCTCACGTTCACGAACCGGGCGGCCCGCAACCTCGCCGAGAGGGTCCGACGCACCCTCTCCGCCGGCGAGGCCGGCGGGGCCCAGGGTGGCGGGGCCCAGGCCGGCGGGGCCCAGGGTGGCGGGGCCCAGGCCGGCGGGGCCGAGGCCGGCGGGGCCCAGGGTGGCGGGGTGCCCTACGTGGTGGTGACGACCTACCACGGCTTCGGCGCCACGCTCGTCGCCGAGCACGCCGGGGCCCTCGGCCTGGCCGCCGGCACTCGGGTGCTCGACCGCGCCCAGGCCCGCCAGCTCCTCTACGAGGTCTTCGACGACTTCACCTTCGAGTATCGCTCGGCCATCTACCCCCACATACCGATCGACGCCGCCCTCGACCTCTCGGACCGGTGCGCCAACCGCCTCGTCGACCCCGAGAACCTCCTGATCGACTGCGAAAGGCTGGAGGCGGCCGGCACGACCCGCACCCTCGTGGACGCCGCCCGCAAGCGCCGCGAGCTCTGCCAGCTCGTCGCGGCCTACCGGGAGCGCAAGCGGGCCTACGACGTCGTGGACTTCGGCGACCAGGTGGCCCTGGCCGTGCGCCTGGTGAGCGAGCGGCCCGACGTGGCCGAGGCGGTGCGCCGCCAGCACCCGGTGGTGCTCCTCGACGAGTACCAGGACACGAACCTGGCCCAGCGCCGCCTCCTCCAGCTCCTCTACCCCCCGGGGTCGGCGGTGTGCGCCGTGGGCGACGACATGCAGTCGATCTACGCCTTCCGGGGCGCCCACCGCGAGAACATCCTCGGCTTCCACGACCACTTCGGGGCGCCCGGTGGCGCCCCGACCCCCGGGGGATCGGGTCACCTCGAGGTGACCTTCCGCTTCGGCGAGCGCCTCGTGACCCTGGCCAACCGGCTCCAGGCCCAGGTGGCCGACGCCCTCCCCAAGCACCTCCGGACCCCGCCCGGCGGCGGTGCGGCCGCCACCACGATCGAGTGCTTCCTCGCCGCCGACGCCGCCGAGGAGGCGGCCACCATCGCCGCCGACGTGGCCGGCGGAGGCCCGCCGTGGTCCGAGGTCGCCGTCCTGTGCCGCAAGCGCCGGCTCATGGGGCCGGTGGTGGCCGAGCTCGAGGCCCGGGGGGTGCCGGTGGAGGTGGTGGGGTCCTCGGGCCTGCTCCAGCGGCCCGAGGTCACCGACGCCATGGCCACCCTGGCGGTGCTCGCCGACCGCTCCGACACCGTGGCCCTCGTGCGGCTCCTCGAGGGCCACCGCTGGCGCCTGGGCCTGCGGGACCTGGCGGCGCTGGCCCGCCACGCCCGGGCCCAGCCGGCCGGTGGCCCCGACGGCGGCGGCCTGTGGTCGGCGGTGGCGGCCCACGACGACGTGGCCGACCTCTCGGCCGCGGCCCGATCGCGCCTGGGGCGGTTCACCGCCGAGGTGGCCGAGCTCGACGCCCTGGCCCGGCGCCTCCCCCTCCCCGACCTGCTCGAGGCGGTCGTGACGGCGGCCGGCCTCTGGCAGGCAGCCGGCGACCGGGGCCGACGCAACCTCCTGCGCCTGCTGGAGATGGCCGAGTCCTTCGAGCCGGTGGGCGGGGGGCCGGGGCCGTTCGGGGGGCCGGGGCCGTTCGGGGGGCCGGGGCCGTTCGGGGGGCCGGGGCCGTTCGTCGAATACGTGCAGCTCCTCGCCGACGCCGAGGAGCCGGTGGCCGAGGCCCACGACACCGCCGCCGACGCCGTCCAGGTCCTCACCGTGCACCAGGCCAAGGGGCTGGAGTTCGACGTCGTCCACGTCCCCGGCCTGGCCGGCACCGGGGGGCGGGGCATCTTCCCCGACGCCCGCGCCGCCGACAACCCGGTGTCGAGCTCGGAGGCGGTGGGGTGGTGGCTCTCGGGCAACGACGAGGGACTCCCCGACCCGCTCACCACCCCGGTGAAGGCACTGACCGACGAGCTGCGGCGGCGGCGCCTCGACGAGGAGTGGCGCCTCTTCTACGTCGCCTGCACCCGGGCCCGCCGCCGGCTCGTCTGCAGCGCCGCCCACCGCTACCCCCCGGCCGGCTCGGGCTCGGGCCTCGGCACCGACCCCCACGGCCCGTCGCCGTTCTACGACTTCGTGGCCGCCCAGGCCGACGTCGTCACCGAGCGCTTCCGCCACGATCCCGCCGAGGAAGGCGACCCCCGGGTCCGGGCCGCCGAGCTCGACCGGCGGCGCCGCCTCCCCCCGGCCGTCACCGTGGAGGCGGTCCAGCTCCGCCTCGAGGACATGGCCCCCGAGGCGCCCTCCGTGCGCCGGCCCCCGCCGCCCGCCACCCTCGCCGCCACCGCCCTGGCCACCTACGCCGGGTGCCCGCGCCGGTTCTACTGGCGCCACGTCCGGCCGCTGCCCCGCCGCCCGAGCCCGGCGGCCCGGCTCGGCACCGAGCTCCACCGCTGGATCGAGCGCCGAGCCGATCCCCAGCTCGCCCTCCTCGGCGACGACGCCGGCATCGGCGACCCCGCCACCCCCTCACCGCCGGGGATCGGCGCGGGGACCGGAGCCGTCCTCGGGCCCGCCCGCCCGGCGCCCGGAGCCGGCCCCGGGCCCGGTCCCGCCGATGCGACCCAGGCCCTGCGGGCCTGCTTCCTCGCCTCCCCCTACGGCGACCTCCGGCCCGAGCGGGTGGAGGCACCGTTCGTGCTCCGCCTCGGTGGGCACCGGGTCCGGGGCCGGGTGGACGCCACCTACCGCCACCCCGGCGGCCTCGAGGTCGTCGACTTCAAGACCGGGCGGGTGCCCGACGACAGCGGGGAGGCCGAGGCCCGGCTCCAGCTCGACCTCTACGGGCTGGCGGCCGTGCGGCTCTGGGGCGAGGACCCGGCGGGGCTGCGCCTCTCGCTCTGCTACCTGCGGACCCAGGGTCCCGCCGTGGTGCGCTCCCGCACCTGGGACGCCGAGAGCCCGGCGGCGGTGGCGGCGGAGGTGGAGGCCAGCCTGGCCGCCATCGCCGCCGAGCACTACCCCACCCGCCCCGGGCCCCGCTGTGCCAGCTGCGACGCCCTGGCCGCCTGCGACGCCGGGGCGGCCTTCCTGGAGGCGGCGGGCGGGGACGGGACCCCCGAGCCCGGCCGGTTCGCGCCTCAGGCGTAGGTCCAGTCGGGCTGCTTGCGGGCCTGGCGCTCGTCGTAGACCGCTCGGCCGCCCTCGAGGTCGACGAGCTTGGGCACGACGAGGTCGGGGCGGTGGGCCCCGCAGTCGCCCTCCAGGTGGGCGGCGAAGTCGTCGGGGTAGGCCCGCAGCACGCTGGCCACGAGGGCCTGCTCCTCGGCCCCGAGGAAGCACCGGTTGGCGTCGGTCACCTGCTCGAGGCGGGCCCCGATGGCGGCCACGTCCCGGTCGCTGGCCCGGCACGCCTCGAGGGCCGCGAGGCGGCGGGTGACCTCCTCGCAGCCGAGCTTGCACGGCGGGCACTGGCCGCAGGACTCGACCCAGAGGAACCGTGAGAGCAGGGCCGCCACCTGGACCATGCAGGCGGTGTCGTCGTAGACGACGTAGCCGGCGGCCCCCATCCCGGTGCCGGCGGCGGCCATCGTCTCGAAGGCCACCGGGGTGTCGAGCATGGCGGGGGTGAGCACGGGGTTGGCCACCCCCGAGAAGGCGGCCTTCACCTCCCGGCCCGGGGCCACACCGCCACCCACCTCCTCGACGAGGGCCCGCAGGGGTGTGCCGAGGTCGAACTCGGCGCAGGCCGGCGTGCGCACGTCGCCGACCACGGTGACGACCCCGTGGCCGGGCGAGGCCTCGGTGCCGAGGCTGCGGAACCAGTCCGCCCCCCGGGCCAGGAGGTGGGGCACGTGGGCCAGGGTCTCCACGTTGTTCACGGCGGTGGGGTTGGACTGGTCGCCCGAGCCCGAGGGGTCCCGGGGGGCCACCGACTCCCAGCCCATCTGGGGAGCCACGGCGAAGAGGCCGTGCTCGTAGGGGGGGAAGAGCCGGGGCATGGGGGGCCGACCCTCGATGACCTCGAGCATGGCCTTCTCCTCGCCGAAGAGGTACTCGTCGGGACCGGCCACCACGGTGACGGGGACCTCGGCGGTGAGCCCGGCCTCGGCCATCTCCTCGATGGCGGCCGTCACCGCCGCCAGCTCCCGCTCGAAGCGCTCCTTCACGCAGAGGTAGGCGCGCTCGGCCCCCACCGCCAACGCCGCGATGACCAGCCCCTCGACCACCTGGTAGGGGTTGGCCCGCATGATGGCCCGATCCTTGAAGGTGGCGGGCTCCCCCTCGGCGCCGTTGGCCACCACGTAGCGCCTCGACCCCGGCTGGTCCCGCACCCCCGCCCACTTGCGCCCGGTGGGAAAGCCGCCGCCGCCCCGGCCCCGCAGGCCCGAGCGGGTCACGGCCTCGATGGTGGCCTCGGGGCCGAGCGCCAGGCAGGCGGCCAGGCCCTCGCCCCCGCCCAGGGCTCGCCAGCCCTCGAGGGTACGGACGGCCTCGGGGGGCAGGAGGTAGGGGTCGGTGACCATGGGGGCCGAACCTACCGGGCCCGCCGGCCGGCCGGGGCACCTGCCCCCGGAGGGGGCCGCGGGGGCGCAGCGCCGGCACCGATCTCGATAGCCTCGGCCGGGTGCCCTCTGCCACCGTCGACGGAGCCACCCTGCACTACGAGGAGGCGGGCGCCGGCGCGCCCGTGGTGCTCGTCCACGCCTTCCCCCTCTCCAGCGCCATGTGGGCCCCCCAGGTCGAGGCCCTTGCCGACCGCTACCACCTCGTCACCCCCGACGTGCGGGGCTTCGGCGCCTCACCCCCCTTCGGCGACCGCCACGAGGCGACGATGGAGCGCCTGGCCGCCGACGTCGTCGGCCTCCTCGACCACCTCGAGCTCGACCGGGTGGTGCTCGCCGGCCTCTCGATGGGGGGCTACATCTCCCTCGCCGTGCTGCGCCACCACCCCGATCGGGTGCGGGCCGTGGTCCTCGCCGACACGAGGGCGGCGGCCGACACCGACGAGGTCCGCCATCGACGCTCGGCCCAGCAGGTCCAGGTGGCCGAGGAGGGGGCGGGGGCGATCGCCGATGCCATGGTGGAGGGCCTGCTCGGGGCCACGACCCGCGCCGATGGCTCGACGCTCGTGGCCCAGGTGCGCGACCAGGTGGCGGCGGCGAGCAGCGCCGGGGTCATCGGCGCCCTCGAGGCCATGAAGGCGCGGCCCGACGCCACCGGGGAGCTCGGCGCCGTCGGGGTGCCCGCCCTCGTGGTCGTGGGCGAGGAGGACACCCTCGCCCCCCCCGAGGTGGCCGAGGCCCTGGCCGCCGGCCTCCCCCGGGCCCGCCTCGTGCGGGTGGCGGGGGCCGGGCACCTGGCCAACCTCGAGCAGCCCGACGCCTTCAACGCCGCCCTGGCCGACTTCCTCACCGACCTCGACCGCCCATGACCCCGGGCCGGGCCGGCCCCGGCCGATGAGCCCCGAGCCGCCGGGTGGGGTCTCGGCCGAGGTCCGCCGCCGCCTGACCCGCCTCCTCGAGGCCCACGACCCCGCCACCACCCCTCCCCGGGCCCTGTGGGGCGCCCAGTTCGACCTCGGCCTGGCCTGGGTCACCTTCCCCCCCGGTGCCGGCGGGTTGGGCGCCACGGCCACCGACCAGCTCGTGGTCGACGCCACCCTGGGGGAGGCCGGCGTCCCCGGGGGCTGGACCCGCAACCCCGTGGGCATCGGCATCGTCGGGCCCCTCCTCGCCGCCGAGGGCGACGACGCCCAGCGCCGGCGCTGGCTCCGGCCGGCGTTCACCACCGAGGAGGTGTGGTGCCAGCTCTTCAGCGAGCGCCAGGCCGGCTCGGACCTCGCCGCCGTGGCCACGACGGCCCGGGCCGAGGCGGGGCCGGGAAGCGCCTGGGTGGTCGACGGCGAGAAGGTGTGGACGACCCTCGGTCACCGGGCCCGGTGGGGCCTGCTCCTGGCCCGCACCGGGCCGGCGGGCTCCCGCCACCGGGGCCTCACCACCCTCGTGGTGGACATGGACGACCCCGGGGTGACCGTGCGGCCCCTACGGATGCTCACGGGCGAGGCCGAGTTCAACGAGGTGACGCTGCGGGGGGTGCGGGTGCCCGACGAAGCCCGGATCGGGCCCCCCGGCGGGGGGTGGGGCGTGGCCCTCTCCCTGCTCGGCGCCGAGCGCAGCTCCATCGGCACCCGGGTGCCGGCCCGGGGCCGGGGCCCGATCGCCGAGGCCGTGCGGCAGTGGCACCAGCGATGGCCGGCCCCGGCGGCGGACGGCGGCGGGGCCGAGGAGCGGGCCGTGGCCCGCGACCGCCTCGTCGCCCTGTGGATCGAGGCCGAGGCGGTGCGGCTCACCAACCTCCGGGCCCGCCAGAACCTCGCCGCCGGGACGGTGGGGCCGGAGGCGGCCACGGCCAAGCTCACCTTCGCCCGCCTCAACCAGCGGGCCAGCGACCTCACGCTCGACCTCATGGGCGTCGACGGGCTCTGCCACCCCGGCGGCTACCGCTGGTCCCAGCCCGAGGAGGTGGGCTGGGCCGAGGGCGAGACCTCGAAGGCCTACCTGCGGTCCCGGGCCAACTCGGTGGAGGGGGGCACCTCGGAGATCCTCCTGTCGGTCATCGCCCAGCGGGTGCTGGGCCTGCCCGGCGAGCCCCGGGGCTAGGCGCCAGGGGTCGGACCGGCTCCACCTCCCGGGCGGCCACGAAGGTGGGGCGTCGGCCCGGGGCCGAGAACGGCTCCCGGGGCGGGTTCTCCACGCTGTTGTAGACGAGGAAGACGTTGCTGCGGGGGTGGGGGCTCATGTTCTCGGGCGAGCCGTGCATGGCGTTGCAGTCGAACACCGTGACCGAGCCGGGCTCGCCCTCGAAGTGGCGGATGCCCCCGGCCTGCTCGACGAGGCGGCGCAGGCTGTCCTCGTCGGGCACGCCGATCTCCTGGTGGCGAAGCGACCGGCGGTAGTGCTCGGCCGGCGTAGCCCCCACGCAGCTCACGAACCACCGGTGGGAGCCGGGGATGATCATGAGGGGCCCGTTCTCGGCCCGGTTGGGGGTGAGGGCGACCGAGAAGCTCACCGTGCGCATGGCCGCCAGCCCGTCCTCGGTGTGCCAGGTCTCGAAGTCGGTGTGCCAGTCGAAGCCCCGGCCCCCGAAGCCGGGCTTGTAGTTCACCCGGCTCTGGTGGATGTAGACCTCGCTGCCGAGGATCTGACGCGCCACCGCCACCAGCCGCTCGTCGGCGGCGAGCTCGGCGAAGAGGTCGCTCACCTTGTGGACCTCGAACACCGAGCGGACCTCCTCGCTGCGGGGCTCGAAGACCGTGCGCCCGCTGCGGCGCAGGTCCGGGCGGTGGCCGAGCTCGGCCATCTCGGCCCGGAACGCGGCCACCTCGGCCTCGTCGAAGGCGGGGGGGAGCTGGAGGAAGCCGTCACGGTCGAAGTCGCCGAGGTGGGCGGTGTCGAGGGGGCCGTCGCCGGGCCGCCCGTAGACGACGGGATCGAGGCGGGCGGTGACCGACGGGGTCGGCGCCCGGCGGCTGGGGTAGCGGTCCTCGGGCGAGGCCGGGCCCAGGGCCGCGGCCGCCGGCGGCGGCGCCAGGAGGGGGTAGGAGCCGTCCTCGTCGTGGACCTCGGCGCCCACGAGGGCGGGGGTGAAGACGCAGAGCACCCGCAGGTCGGTCTCGGCGTGGACCTCGTGGCGCTCGTGGCCGTCGAGGGCGTAGACCAGGCCGGGCTCGATGGTCCAGGACCGGCCGGTCTCGGCGTCGACGAGGCGACCCCGCCCCTCGAGGCAGTACACCGCCTCGACGTGGTTGCGGTACCAGATGGCCGTCGACGTCCCGGCGTGGAGCGTGGTGTCGTGGAGGGAGAACTCCGTGCCGTCGCCGGCGAGGAGGAGTCGGCGGCTGTGGAAGGTGGGGGCACGGACGTCGCGGTCGGTACCCACGACCTCCTCGAGGGTGCGGACGATCACCGGACCCTCCTCACCGGGCAGTGCTGAGGAGCTCGCCATCGGCCCGGGGCGCCACGTCCAGGGCCGAGGCCAGGGCGGCGTCGAGGAGGCGCAGGCCCTCCTCGAGCTCGTCGTCGGCGATCACGAGGGGCGGCATGGTCTTCACCACCTGGCCCTCGGCCCCCGAGGTCTCGACGATGAGGCCCCGCTCGAAGGCGGCGGCCACCACCCCGGCGCTCACCTCGGGCGCCCCGCAGGCGATGCCGAGGAGCAGGCCCCGGCCCCGCACCTCGCCCTCGAGCTCGGGGTAGACCTCCACGAGGTGGTCGAGCACAGCCTCGAGCCGCTTGCCCTTCTGGCGCACGGACCGGGTGAGGGCGTCGTCGGCCCAGAAGTGGTCGAGGGCGGCCGCGGCGGTGACGAAGGCGGGGTTGTGGCCCCGGAAGGTGCCGTTGTGCTCGCCGGGCTCCCACACGTCGAGCTCCGGGCGCAGGAGGGTGACGGCGAAGGGCAGGCCGTAGCCGCTGAGGGACTTCGACAGGCAGACGATGTCGGGGTGCACCCCGAGGTCCTCGAAGCTGAAGAAGGGGCCTGTCCGCCCGCACCCGGCCTGGACGTCGTCGACGATGAGCAGGATCTCGAACTCCCGGCACAGGCCGGCGAGGTCCCGCAGCCATGCCCCCGAGGCCACGTTGATGCCTCCCTCGGCCTGGACGGTCTCGAGGATCACGGCGCCGGGCTGGTCGAGGCCGCTGCCCCCGTCGTCGAGGAAGGCCCGCAGGAGCTCGACGGTGTCGACGTCGGGGCCGAGGAACCCGTCGAAGGGCATGGACGACGCGGCGGTGAGGCCCACGCCCGCCCCACCCCGCTTCATGGAGTTCCCCGTCACCGAGAGCGAGCCCAGGGTCATGCCGTGGAAGGAGTTCGTGAAGCTCACCACCCGCTCCCGCCCGGTGACCTTGCGGGCCAGCTTCAGGGCGGCCTCCACCGAGTTCGTGCCCGTGGGCCCGGGGAACTGCACCCGGTAGTCGAGGGAGCGGGGGGCCAGGATCCTCTCCTCGAGGCGGGCCAGGAAGCGCTCCTTGGCCTCGGTCACCATGTCGAGGCTGTGGGTGACGCCGTCGGCGGTGAGGTAGGCGAGGAGAGCCTCCTTGAGGACGGGGTGGTTGTGGCCGTAGTTCAAGGCGCCGGCCCCGCTGAAGAAGTCGAGGTAGCGCCGCCCGTCGGCGTCGTGCAGGGTGCTCCCGGTGGCGGTGGTGAAGGTGGTGGGCCACGATCGGCAGTAGGAGCGAACCTCGGACTCGAGTGCCTGGACGTGCTTCATGGGGTTCCTCGTCTCTCGCTGGTGGGGCGGATGGGGTCGATCAGGGGTCCTGCGGCGGGGGTGGGCCCAGGGGGCCGATGCGGAAGAGGAGCTCGGGCTCGTGGCCGGGCTCGGGGAAGAGGTCGGCGCCGAAGGCGTCCGTGACCGCCACCGGCGCCGACCGGCGCCGGGCGAAGGAGCGGAAGAGCGCCTGGGAGGCGGCGTTCGCCGGGCCCACGGTGGCCTCCACGTGGGTGAGGCCGGCCAGGGCCGGCCGGGCCAGCACCTCCTCGAGCATGCGCCGGCCCAGGCCCCGGCCTCGCAGCCCGGGGGCGACCGCCACCTGCCACACGAAGAGGGCCTCGGGCCGCCCCGGGGGCCGGTAGCCGCTGAGGAAGCCTCCGAGGCGCGCCGGCCCCGCTGCCCCGTCGCCGGCGTCGGCCACCGCCGAGGTGGCCGCGAAGTGCGAGCACACCAGGAGGTAGGCGTAGGGCGAGTTGCGGTCGAGCCCGCCGGTCTCGCCCACGAGCCGCCACAGGGCGCTGGCGTCGCCCGGCGTGGGGGCGCGCACGGTCACCGGCGCGGGAGGCCCGGCACGGTCGCGGAGCACGGCAGTCATGACATCGAGCTGGGCAGCGCCCACTCGGCGGTGGTGGCCCGCCGAGGGGGGGTGGTGGGCACGGTGCACGGGGAGGGGCGACGGGGCGCCTGGCTCACCTGCGTCCGGCTCGTCGACCACCCCCTCGCTGGATCCATCGGCGCGCCGCTCGCGGCGCGCCCCTGCTCGTCACCTCCATGCTAGCGGAGCGAACGGCCGTTCCTCGGCGACCGGCATCGGCGACCGGCATCGGCGACTGGCATCGGCGACGAAACCGGCGACGAGATCGGCCGCCGCCGCCGGCCCGGCTAGGAGCACCCGCTCGTGGTGCCGCAGCCGGCGCACACGAAGCAGGCGCCGGCCCGCTGCATCACCACCCCGCACTGGTAGCAGTAGGGAGCGTCGGTGGCCTGGGGCTCGGGCACCCGGTGGGTGCCCCCGGTGGCGGTCGCCGCCGCGGCGGTCGTGGGTGCAGCCGCGGCGGCGACACGATCGGGGCCCGACGCCCGGCCGCCGGGGTCGGGGCCGGTGGCGTCGAGGCCGGTGGGGTCGGGGGCCACGTCGGACCCGAGGGCCGTGGGCGTCGCCGACTCCTCCACGCCGGGGAGGGTCTGCTGGGTGCGCTCCCCCACGGTGAGGATCCCGAGGTCCATGCGCTCGGCGGTGGGCAGGTACTCCACCGCCAGTCGCCGGAAGATGTAGTCGACGAGGGAGCTGGCGAAGCGCAGGTCGGGATCGTCGGTGATCCCCGCCGGCTCGAAGCGCATGTTCGTGTACATGTCGACGAAGGCCCGCAGGGGCACGCCGTACTGGAGGCCGTGGCTCACCGAGATGGCGAAGGCGTCCATGATCCCGGCCAGGGTGGAGCCCTGCTTGGCCACCCGGAGGAAGATCTCCCCGGGCCGGCCGTCGTCGTACTCGCCGACGGTCACGTAGCCGTGGCAGTCGGCCACGCGGAACGAGAAGGTCTTCGACCGGCGGGTTCGGGGCAGCCTCTCCCGCACCGGCTCCTTCACCACCACGGTGCGCACGAGCTCCTCGGCCCCGGTGGCGAGGGCCCCGGCCGCCGT
>Ga0187893_10009051_pt1 | contig 15464 bp, 14 predicted proteins | sample MA1701074metaG_FD_139574 | JGI IMG/M metagenome (GOLD analysis project Ga0187893, IMG submission 139574) | White microbial mat communities from a basaltic lava cave in the Kipuka Kanohina Cave System on the Island of Hawaii, USA - MA170107-4 metaG ... | reverse complement strand
GAACATCGTTTGGAGCGACAACATCGTCTGGGGCGACAACATCGTTTGGGGCGACAACATCGTCTGGAGCGAGAACATCGTTTGGGGCGACAACATCGTCTGGGGTGACAACATCGTCTGGGGCGATGGCTGGATGGTCAAGCGCACCAACATCGTCTGGGGCGATCGGCTCGGTTCGGGCGGCGTGCTTTCGAAGGTACTCCGGTAACCCTCCCCCGGGCGAGAACTTCATGGAAACAGGCTTCTACAGACCTGAATTGGATGTGGCGACGGCCGGCGCCGAAACCGTCGCCACCATCTCGTCGGACTGGCGCGAGTCGCTGCCGGTACTGACGGCCGACGGCGTCACTTTGCGGGAGCTCGAGCTCGCCGACGCGCCGTCACTCCTGGCAATGATTACCACGGAAGAGGTCACCCGATTCATTTCGCCTCCGCCGACGACGTTGGAGGGGTTCGAGCACTTCATCCGGTGGACGCACCAACAGCGCGCGGCCGGCAAATGCATCGTGCTCGGCGTCGTGCCACACGGCATGTCGGTGGCCGTGGGGTTGTTCCAAGTGCGGTCGCTCGAGCCAGGGTTCTCGATTGCCGAGTGGGGATTTGCGCTGGGATCGCCCTTCTGGGGAACCGGGTTGTTCCTGACTGGGGCCCAGCTCGTCGCAGACTTCGTCTTCGAAGAGGTCGGTGTGCACCGTCTCGAGGCACGAGCGTCTATGCAGAACGGGCGCGGGAACGCAGCGTTGAAGAAGCTCGGCGCCGTGCGAGAAGGCATTCTGCGGCGCTCGTTCTTACGGAACGGTCAGTATCACGATCAAGTGTTGTGGTCGATTCTGGATACTGAATGGCAGCGAGTCGGCATCGCTCGCCGGGAGATGGTGCACTGACGACCGCGCAAGTCCTATCGAGGCGTCCCGAGGCAGACTAATTGCGTCGGTCCTCCGGATCGAGCGGTCGGAAAACCGTCACGGTCGTACTCCCCGCAATTCAGCCCAGTTCGACCTCCTGTGGCCGTCCGGTGCGGGCATGCGGGCCGTGCAACCGACACTGCGGCCGCGAATTGCTGAGTTTTTGACCATTTTGCGTGGTCCCGCATTTGCCCCAGTACGGGTCGGATACGAGTCTATGAAGATACGCCGGCTGCTGTTCACACTCTTGCTCGCGGCTTCCGCCGCGACCATGTCGGCCAACGGCGACGCGCAGGCACCCGACAACAAGGGCACCGATTTCTTCCTGGCGTTTCCGCAGAATGTCAACACGCCGGCGACGCCCACGCACCGCCTGACGCTGTTTATTGCGGCCGAAGAGGCCACCTGGGTTGAAATTTCGGGACCGCTGGTGGTCACGAAGACCGTGTCCATTGCAGCCTCCTCGGTGCTCGAGGTCTTCTTCGACACGACATCCCTGCAGGTATCTCCCAATGCAGTCGGTGACAACGGGATTCGCGTGCGTTCGATCCTCGACCCCTCGGGTCCGCCCGGGGAAGGAGCGGCGGTCGCCGTGTACGCGCTGAATCGCCGGATGGGCAGCGCCGGGGCTTACACGGCGTTGCCGGTAGACGTGCTCGGTACGCAGTACAGGGTGTTGTCGCGGCCAGGAACCAGTCAGGTGACTGTTGTCGGGACCCAAGCGAACACGACCGTGACGATTACGCCGTACGCCACCGTGTCGGGCGTGACGACGGTCGGCGCACCGGTCAACATCCTCCTTAATCAGCTCCAAACGTACCTTGTGCAGGATCCGACGGCAGATCTCACGGGCACGCTGGTTACCGCAAACAATCCGATCGTGGTGTACAGCGGCAACCAGATTGGCAGCGTGAACGGCGGCTCGACCGATCACATGATCGAGCATCTCGTGCCTGTAAGCGACTGGGGGAATGAATTCATCGTCGCGCCGATTCTCCCGGCCAGCGACGCAGACGTCGTCCGGGTGCTGGCGCATGAATCGGACACCGAAGTCGAGCTCGATGGAGTGGCGCAGACGATGTTGGGTGCGGGGCAGTTCTATGAGTTCACCCAGCCGTCGGTGTCGGGGAGCTGGGTCAGCACCTCCAAGCCGGTGTTGGTCGCGTACTACAACAGGGGGGATTCACCGGCGACAGACACATTCGCAATGCTAGTCCCGCCCATCGGACAGTTCAGTCGTCAGTACCTGTTCAAGACGCCAGGCGCTCCCTTCACCGCTCCGTTCGGTTCGACCCGACTCAACATCGTCGTCAAGGACGGTGACGAAGCCGGCCTGCTGCTGAACAATGCAGCGCTGCCGGCCGGGACGGCGTGGACATCGGTCAACGGCTACCGGTACGCGCGCGTCACGATTCCGGCCGGGACCGGTCAGCGGCTCGAGCATCGGGAACCTACGGTTCGTTTCGGCGCGTGGGTGTACGGGCACGCGAGCGGCGAAGGGTATGGATACGCGGCGGGGCAGCTCGTCGAAGACCAGACGCCACCAGAATTGCTGGCGGTACCAGGCGATCAGACCATTGAAGCCACGGGACCAAATGGCGCGACGGTGACATGGGCCGTTCCGACCGCGACTGATTTCGGCCGGGGCGAGCTGCCCGTGACCTGCAGTCCGCAATCGGGCAGCATGATTGCGTTGGGCGTGCAGGAAGTCGTGTGCACGGCAACCGATCCGGCCGGCAACACCGCAACCGGGAGCTTCAACGTCACGGTCCAGGACACCACGCCTCCAACATTCGATGCTCTGCCGGGGATCATCGCTGAAGCGACCGGTCCGGCCGGAGCCGTCGTGCAGTACCACGTCGTTGCCACAGACACGGTGTCACAGAATGTAGCGGTCTTCTGCGGCCGTGAGTCCGGTAGCGTATTCAGGGTGGGAACGACCGTGGTCCAGTGCAGGGCAACCGATCCGGCGGGTAACATGGCCACCGAGTTTTTTCAGGTCACTGTCCGGGACACCACGGCTCCAACATTCGATGGGTCGGGGATCACCGTGCACGCGACCAGTCCTGCCGGCGCTGTCGTGCCGTACACAGTCACTGCGACAGACACGGTGTCACAGAGTGTCGCCGTCGTCTGCAAGCCGCCGAGCGGCAGCCTGTTTCCAGTCGGAGCGGACAAGTTGACGTTTCCGACGCGGGTCGAGTGCACCGCCACCGATGAGTCGAACAACTCCGCAACCACGGCATTCATGGTAACGGTGACCAACAGGGCTCCGGTGTGCTCCGCGGCCAGGCCTTCCATTTCGATGATCCCTGTCTGGCGGCGTGGGTTCGTGCGCATCATCATCAAGGGCGTCACCGATCCGGACCAGGACAGGATCAGGATTCGGATTGTCGGCATCTTCCAGGACGAGCCGGTATCGAGACGTGGCGACAATGACGACGACGATGATGTTGACAGGGTCTGGCGCCATCTGTCGTTCGACGGATTTGGCGTTGGTACACGCGTCGCGTTTCTCCGCGCCGAACGCAGTCCACGCGGCAATGGCCGTGTCTATCACATCCGCTTCATCGCGACGGACCATATCGGCGCGAGCTGCGAGGGCGAGGTGACCGTGGGCGTGCCACGCCGCCCACAGCACACGGCCATCGATGGCGGGGCGCTGTACGATTCCACAGCGGGGCATCGCCTTCCAGGCAACCCGTGGGGTCCGAATAGGAGCGGCCGCGACGACGACGAGAAGGAGGACGACGAGTAGCCGCGCCCATCGATAGACCGCAGCCTTGTAGTCCGCGTGCCGCCTCCTGGCCAGCGCGCATATAGACCCCGGTGTTCGCATGCGCCGCGGCGATTACAGAATTGTCGCGGCGGCCGGCTCGTACGACGCGGTACCATCTGCTATCAAAGCGCGAAGAGCCGAAAAGAAGAACGATGGCCGATTGGCGGCAGGGCCCGCCGATTCTTACCGACCGTCGCGCCACCCTGCGCGAGGTCAGCCTCGAGGACGGCCCCTCGCTGCTCGCACTGCTCGGGACGGACCAGGTCAGACGCTTCATCTCTCCCCTTCCAGCGACGATGGACGAGTTCGAGCGGTTTGTCGCCTGGGCGCATCGGCAGCGCGCAGCCGGGCAGTACGTCTGCCTTGCCGTGATCCCCCCGGACGTCCCGCACGCCGTCGGCCTGTTTCAGGTGCGGTCGATCGAACCCCGGTTCGCGACAGGCGAATGGGGCTTCGCGCTGGCCCCCGCGTGTTGGGGGACGGGCCTGTTCGCCGCGGCGGCGCGCCTGGTGCTCGAATTTGCATTTGGCACCGTTCGGGTCCGCCGACTCGAGGCTCGAGTGTCGGTCCACAACGGGCGGGGAAACGGGGCCCTGCGCAAGCTTGGCGCCACGGCCGAAGGGCTGCTGCGGCGTTCGTTCGTCTTGCACGGCCACCAGCACGACCAGGTGCTGTGGTCGATCCTCGAGAGCGACTGGCGCACGACCGCGGCCTCAGGCAGTCGCGATCTGGTGATCAGCAGCCCACCCGCATAACAGCGAAAAACTGGGCAATCACGCGTCGCCAGTCTTTTGACATTTGACGCTTCAGTTACCACAATCAAAATGATGGCGGTCCGCCACACTCTCGGCGAGGCCCTGACACCCGGCGCGCGTGTGTACATCGCGGCCGTGATCGCGACCGGTGCAGCCCTCTTCGCAGGGCTCGCGCCGCGGGAGTACCCGAGCCCGGTGCTCGTCGTGTCCCTTCTCGTGGCGGCCGTGCTGTTGTCGGTGCTCAAGCTGCGGCTCCCGCTCGGTCAGGGGTCGTCGACGATGTCGATGGCCCATGCGGCGGACTTCACCGCGATCCTCCTCGTCGGCGCGGACGTGGCGATGATCACCGCCTCGGCCGGCGTGTTGGCGCAGTGCACCCTCCGCGTCCGCCAACGCCAGCCCTTGTATCGGACGGCGTTCAGCATCGCGTCGATCATCATCGCCGTGCAGCTGGCCGGCTGGGCGTGGCGAGCGATGGGCGGCAATGTGGGCGAATCGGCCGCCTCCACCTTCTTCGTCGCGTTGTCAGCGACGGCTCTCGTGTACTTCGGCGCCAGCAGCGCGCTCGTTGCCGGCGCCATCGGCCTGTCGACCAAAACGCCAATCACGCGCGTCTGGTCGCGCGAGTTCCTGTGGAGTGCACCGGCCTACTTTCTGTCGGCGATCGTGGCGGCGATGGTGGCCCTGAGCGTCCACTACAACACGTACGTCTTGTTGCCGCTCCTCGCGGCCCCTTTGTACATCTCGTACCGCGCGTATCAGATGTCCGTGCGGCGCCTCGAAGAGGAACGCGATCACGCGCGTGAGCTCGCCGGCATCGTGGCGACGAAAGACGCGGCGCTCGTCCGTGCGGCAGAGTCCGAGACCGCGCTGGCCGGCGAGAAGGAACGCCTCGCGCTCGAAAGCGCGCGGCTGGCGGCGACGCTCCGCACGATCAGCGATGGCGTGGTCTCCGTGGACGCGGCGGGCTGCGTGCTCCTGATGAACGAAGGGGTTCAGAGGCTCGCGCCTGTCCTGCGCGGCCGGACGGAGCGGCCCGAGCTCCCGAACGTGCTCGAGGCGGTCGGCGTTCCGCCGGCGACGAGCCTGCAGGTCCTCGACAGCGTACTTGGCCAGGGTCTGCCGGCGCATCTGCGAAGCGAGGTCCCGGCAATGCCGCACGGCAAGCTGTTCGAGGTCACCGGCACGCCGACGCGCGACGGTGAAGGACATGTCACGGGGGCCGTGTGGGTCCTACGTGACGTCACCGACACCGCGCGGATCGAGCACGAGCAAGCGAAGGCCCAACGACTCGAGTCGCTGGGCGTTCTCGCCGGCGGCCTGGCGCACGACTTCAACAACCTCCTGATGGGGATCGTTGGCAACCTGTCGCTGGCGCAGGCGATGGTGTCTGCCGATCAGACGCAGCTGGCGAAGCGGCTCACGAGCATCGCGGCGTCGTGTGCGCGCGCCCGCGGCGTCACCAATCAGCTCCTGACGTTCTCCAAGGGCGGCGCGCCGGTGAAGGCCACGGCCTCGATTTCCGAGCTCGTCACGGAGTGCACGCGGTTCACGCTGAGCGGTTCGCCGGTGGCGCCGCAGTTCGACATCAGCGGCGATCTCTGGCCCGCGGAGATCGATGCGATTCAGATCGGCCAGGTGATTCAGAATCTGGTGCTCAACGCCATGCAGGCGATGGGACCGCGCGGCGGGATCCTGACCGTCGCGCTGCACAATACGGAGCTGGACGCCAGTTCGCTTCCCGCCCGGATTTCGCTGCCGCCGGGCCGTTACGTCTGGTTGACCGTGGCGGACACCGGGTCCGGGATCCCTGCAGAATACCTGGACCGCATCTTCGACCCGTACTTCAGCACGAAGGAAAAAGGAACAGGGCTCGGTCTCGCCGTCTGCTACTCGATCGTGCGCGCGCACGGCGGCGCGATCACCGTGGAGTCCGACGTCGGCATTGGCACGCGCTTCAGCATCTACCTCCCCGCCTCCACCCGGCCGGTCGCGCATGTGCCCGAACTGCCTCCGCCCCCTCCGCGCGGCCTTCGCGGGCGCGTCCTGCTCATGGATGACGACCCCCTGGTCGCCGAGGTGACGCAGGAGATGCTCGAGAGCCTTGGGTACGCCACGCGGACCGCCTCCTGCGGCGAGGACGCCATCGAACAGTTCCGTAAGGCGGAGGCGCAGGGCGAACCGTTCGACACGGTCATTCTCGACCTGACGGTCCCGGGCGGCTTAGGCGGACGCGATACGCTTCCACAGATCAGAGCGGTGCGCCCCGACGTCCGCGTCCTGGCGACGAGCGGATATGCCGACGATCCGGTGCTCGCGAATTACCGAGAGTACGGCTTCGACGGGGTGCTGCCCAAGCCGTTCACGCTGGCCGAGCTGGCGCGCGCCCTCGGCGAGGCGGGTGCGGGCGACCTTCAGGAGTCCGCGGCAACACCCGTCGTGCCGCTCCGGAGCCTTGGCCCGGGGCGTGTCCCCACATCGCACTGAGCACCCAACCCCTTAGCCCTGCACGGGCGGGGGGACCACGCCGAAACAACTAGTAGTGATCAGGGCGTTCCCCATCCGGCTCGTCTGGCTGCCGGCCGTACAGGTCCCGCTGCGGGCACTCGCGCTCTCGCTCGTCGTGCTTGCCGTGGCCATCGGCGCCGCCATGGTGTCGCCAGAGGCGCTCCTCGACCAGGAGGTTCTGGCGTCGGGACTGGCGCTGATTCCGGCCCTCCTGCTGGCTCACTACCGGGGCTGGACGATCATTTCGAGCCTGCTCGCCGCTGGCCTCGTGGCGCTGACCCTCCTTGACCTGACCCCCTGGCTGTTTGGCCCGCTGTTCCTCGGAGTGTCCCCGACGCTGTTCATCGTCGCGCCGTACATAGCGATTGTGCTCAGCGCCGGCTGGTTCGGCGAGGTGCGCCAGTACCGGGCCGAACTCAAGGCCACGCAGCTGCAACTGATTCAGTCGGAGAAGCTGGACTCGATCGGCCGGATGGCAGCCGGCATCGCGCACGAAGTGAAGAATCCGCTGATGATGATTCTGACCGGCACCAAGGTTCTGTCGAAGCGGCTCGCCGGTGCCGACGAATCGACGCGTCAGATCCTCCAGGACATGATCGACGCCGTTGGCCGAGCCGATCGCATCATCGGCGGGCTGCTGAGCTATTCGCGGGACCGCGGCGTCGATCTCGCGCCGACCGATCTCAACGCCACCGTCGAAGAGTCGCTGATGCTCATCACGCACGAACTCAACAAGGTCCGGATTGCCGTCGTCGCCGATCTCCACCCGTCGGTGCCGCCGCTGCAACTGGACGCCTTCAAGATGCAGCAGGTCTTCATCAACGTGCTGACCAACGCGATCCACGCGGTTGGGCGCGACGGCGAGATCCGAATCACGACGTCAGTGGACACGCGTCCGGACCAGACAGCCGGCGGCCACCAGCGGAGCGGTTCCGCGACCGGAACGCGCGTGGCCGTCGTCAGCATCGACGATTCGGGTCCCGGCATCCCGACGGAACACCTCAACAAGCTCTTCGATCCGTTCTTCACGACCAAACCGGTGGGCCTGGGCACTGGACTCGGGTTGCCCGTGTGCCGGCAAATCGTGGAGATGCACGGCGGGACCATCGACATCGGCAACCGTGACGGTGGTGGCGCGCGTGTCACCATCACGCTCAAGCTGGAATAAGGCGGAGGGCACGTGCGAAAGCGACGGATTCTGCTCGTCGACGACGAAGTCGCCATCACCCGGGCACTGGCGATCTACCTCGCGGAGCAGGGTGAGTGCGAAGTGCGAATCGAGAATGAGGGGAGCCGCGCGGTGGCCGCCGCGCTCGACTTCAAGCCCGATCTCATCTTGCTCGACATCGTGATGCCAGATGCCGACGGAGGGGCGGTCGCGGCGCAGATGAAGGCCGATCCGGTGCTCCGACGCGTCCCGATTGTGTTCTTGACCGCACTCGTGTCGCGGCAGGAGACCCGGAGCGCTTCAAAGACGATCGGCGGCTTCCCGTTTCTGGCCAAGCCGGTCGATCCCGACACTGTCCTCGAGTACATCGACCGGCATGTCGTCGTCTGACGGCGCCTGACGGCCGGACCGATCAACGCATCTCAGATGCGTCTCGTCTAGAAGAATCGCGGACGGACGACGATCGTGTCGCGGGCTTCGACGAAGTCGGTGAGCGCAGGCTGGATCTCTTTCGTCTGCCCGTCCACGATTCTGACGATCTGCAGACGCCCCATCGAGCCGCGGTCGGTCACGCCACCTGCCAGCGACAGCGCCTGCAGCACGGTCGTCTGCGTGTCGCGCATCGGGTAGGCTCCCGGGTTCTTGACCTCACCAAAGATATACACGCTTTCGGCGCGCCGCACGAAGACCGTATCGCCGTCATTGAGCAGGACGTTCTGCGAGAGGTCGCCATTCTCGAGCTGCCGAAGATCGATCCGCCTGACGTGTTCCGACTCGTCCGCCGCGGCCCCGGCCGGCATGGGCTCGATCTCCACTCCCCCTTGTTGGGCGCTCACGATCACTGCTCCACTACTCGCGGTGGGCAGCGTCGAGCCCGCGAGCGCAAGCGCTTCCACGAGCCGCATGTCGCCGGACATCGAATATGCGCCTGGCGTGCGCACCTCGCCGACGACGTACACGCGCTTGCTGCGATACTGTTCGATGGCGACGATCACCTGGGGCGAGGTGAAGAATTCCTGCCGCATCAGCTCGCGCTCGAGCGCGGATTCAACTTCGCGCAGGGTCAGGCCTGACACGGTCACGCGGCCGATCAGCGGATAGGTGAACGACCCGTCGGTCTCGACCGTGAACTTGCCGGTGAGATCCGGCTGATCGTACGAGGTAATCACCAGTACATCCCGCGAGCCGACGACATAGTCGGCTTGCGACGCGGTGCCTCCCTGTGCTCGCACGTCGCTCGCCATGAACAGCGCGAACGCGACTCCTGCGATCGCCCAGAATCCACTCTTCGAAGTCACAGACACAGTCATCTCTCCTGCGGGTTGCCGGCGGCCGGTAGAGAGCAACGCAGGTGCCAACCAAACGATCGAGGATTCCCCGGTGAAACGTCGGGATTCCTTGGGAATCGACCGGTGCACCGACCGTTGCCTGCCGATGCACCGACGGATGGCCGGCGACCCGACACGTATGGTCGCCGAACAGCGCTCGCACGCAGTCGTCTTGTGCTACAGAGTTTGCCAGGATGGCGCCAGTTCAGCGCACGAACAGGATGAAAACCGGTGGAGTGAGAGTCTTAGGGCCTGTCAGGAAATAACTGAATAGATAGCACTTGTACTCTCGAGTCGGCCGTAGTACCGTGGCGCCGTGCAGTGGGCGACGCTGCGGTCGAAACATGCGGCCCTCCGCGCGGTGTTCACCGAGCGGTCGCGTCGTCTGTGGGCGGCGAGCGAAGCGCGGGCGCTTGGCCATGGGGGCATCGCGCTGGTCGAACGGGCGACCGGCATCTCGCGGTCCACGATTCAACGCGGGCTGCGGGAACTGGAGGGCAAGACGCAGCTCCCGCCGGACCGGACGCGCAAGGTGGGGGGCGGCCGGAAGCGTACCACGGCGATCGACACGACCGTGTTGCGCGATCTGGACGCGTTGGTGGAGCCGACCGCTGCCGGCGATCCCGAGTCGCCCTTGCGCTGGTCGAGCAAGAGCGTCCGCACGTTGGCGGTCGCGCTGCAGGCCCTGGGCCATCAGGTCAGTCACACGGTGGTCGCCGAGCTCCTGCATGACTTGGGCTACAGTCTCCAGGGGAACGTCAAGACGCGCGAGGGGCGGCAGCATCCGGATCGGGACGCCCAATTCCACTACATCGCGGACACCGTGACGCGAGCCCAGCGACAGCGGCAGCCGACGATTTCGGTGGACACGAAAAAGAAGGAGCTGGTCGGCGATTTCAAGAATGGAGGCCGCCCGTGGCGCCCGAAGGGCTCGCCGGCGTCTGTGCGCGTCCACGACTTTCTCATCCGCGCCCCCGGCCACGGCAAGGCCATCCCGTACGGCGTCTACGATCTCCACCGCGACGAAGGCTGGGTGAGTGTGGGCATCGATCACGACACCGCCAGCTTCGCGGTGAACGCGATCCGCCGTTGGTGGCAACGCATGGGGCGGGCCGCCTATCCGCACGCCCGCTCGCTCGTCATCACCGCGGACGCGGGCGGCAGCAATGGCGCCCGACTCCGCCTCTGGAAATGGGAACTGCAGCGGTTCGCCAACCGCACGGGCCTGACGATCACCGTCTGTCATTTCCCCCCGGGCACGAGCAAATGGAACCGCATCGAGCATCGACTGTTTTCGCACATCGCCATGAATTGGCGGGGCATCCCCCTGGTGAGTCTGGCCACCATCGTGAGTCTGATCGGCGCCACGCACAGTCGCTCCGGCTTGCGTGTCCGATCCGAACTCGATCAAAGCCGTTATCCCGACGGCCTGACCGTGACCGATGCACAGATGGCCACGGTACGCCTCAAGCGCCACGAGTTCCACGGAGACTGGAACTACACGATTGCGCCGACTGCGAAGCGCCGGTGTCGATCACTTATTCCCTGACAGGCCCTTAGGTGGTCGGGAGGGACCAACCACGCTAGGTCGTCTTCGGCCACATCCACGATGGTGTGGCGTCCTTGGTCGTCTCGCTGCCAACGCCCGCTGCGGATCCCGCAGCAACCTCTGCGACGCCGGCGCGCTTGCCCTCGCGCGCGCGACTCGTGCCGATGGCGGCCAACGATTCCGCAAGGGCGGCGATGGCGACGATATCGCGATACGCCTTCGCTTTCAGCGCGTCCGCGATCAGCGCTTGCAGCGAGGCTTCTGTTCGATCGAGTACTTCCATCGCGTTGTCTATGAATGACATGGCGGTAAGCCTACAATGGCCCTCCTGAGACGGTCAAGCACGCGACGCACCTCGCGCGTGACGTCTCTCGCTACGTGGTCATGTCGACGCGGCCGGTCCCCCCGGCACTCGGTTCGGCGGCCACCGCGCCTCCAGCTCCAGCATTCCCGGTGCGTACGTTGACGTTCATCGCGGCAATCGACTCGGCCTGCGCCGCAATGACCGCGAGCTCGCGATAGGCCTTCGCGTTCAGCGCGTCGGATATCCGTTCGGGCGGTACGGCACTCTCGATGCGAGCGCCAGTGTCGTCCTCACGGTGCACCTGCTCACGCACGAACTCGAGCGTGTGACGCAACACCGAGATCGTGGCTTCGATGCTCGTCTCCGCTTCGCGCTGTTTCATCTTCAAGCCGTCGATATCCCGCCGGACATCGGTGAGTCGAGCCTGCGCCTGTTGCAGCGTCAGCTCGGCGTGCGTTTCCGCCTCGCGGATGATCCGTAAGGCTTCGAGGTTCGCCGTCTCGCGCATGTCGTCGGACACCTTTTGCGCGCTCATCAGTGTGGCCTTGAGACCGCTTTCGAGCTCCCGGTACTGATTGAGCGCCGCTTCGAGCCGGATGACCTCCTCGCGGAAACGGTCGTTCTCGCGCAGGGCGTTTTCGTAGTCGTCGGCCACCTCGACGAGCAGTGTGGTGACTTCGACGCAATCGAAGCCGCGGAAAACCGACTTGAAACGGACCTGCCGCAGGTCGAGCGGCGTGACCTTGAGATGACGGTTTTGCATCATGATCTCATGCTCAGAACCGGAGGCTGTCGCGGCGTACTGTTTCTCGGCACGAGGACACCGGGGGTTTAGACGCGGCCGGACCGGCGGCCGGCCTGGCGAGCCTGCCCCTGGCCGTCACGACCGCCAACTTCGCCCGGCGGGCCGACTCGTACCCCGAACCGGAGCCATTCGACGTACACTGCCCTCATGCGGGTTCTGGTCGGCGTCGCGGTGGGCCTGCTTGTCACCGCGGGGCTCGCGTCGGCGCAATTCGGCTTCGGCCGCGGCGGCGACTTTCGCATCTCGGCCCGCCTGGCGCGCCCCGAGAGTTTTCGCGGACGGTTTCACTACTGTCGCGCCGCCTATCGAATGAATCCGCGCGGCGACGGGGGCGGCTGGCTTACCGACTATCCGAATGCCGACATCGACCTGATGATCCGGCTCGCCGAGCTGACAAAGACACCGGTGAGCTTCGATCGCGCCGGACAGCCAGAGCACCTGATCGTCCGGCTCACCGACGACACGCTCTTCCAGTGCCCGTTCATCATGATGCAGGAGGTCGGCACGATCTTCCTGAGCGACGAGGATGCGGCACGGCTGCGCACGTACCTGCTCAAGGGCGGCTTCCTGTGGGTGGACGACTTCTGGGGGGCGTACGCCTGGGACGTCTGGGCGAGCCAGATCCGGAAGGTCTTTCCGCCGAGCGAGTATCCGATCGTCGACCTGCCCCCCGAGCATCCGATATTCCGGACACATTTCGACCTACGGAACGGCGTCCCACAGATCCCCAGCATCAACTTCTGGTACGGGAGCGGCGGCGGCACCTCCGAGCGTGGCCGCGACAGTGCCGACGTGCACACCCGCGCGATCCTCGACTCGAAGGGGCGCGTCATGGTGCTCATGACGCACAACACGGACGTCAGCGATTCATGGGAGCGTGAGGGCGAGGATCCAAACTACTTCTTGAAGTTCTCGGTGTACGGCTATCAGGTCGCAATCAACGTCCTGCTGTACACGATGACGCACTAGCGGCGATCGCCCGGCGGCTACCGGCTCGCGTAGTACGCCGGTTCGTTTCCCTTCTTCCATTTGACGTTGCAACCGAGGCTCGGCTTCTGCACGGGCGAGACGTGCCGGCCGGCGAGCAGTGCGTCAACGGCCGCGCGCAGGTCTTCGCCGGTGACCGGAATCTCGCTCTTCGGGCGGCTGTCGTCGAATTGCCCGCGGTAGACGAGCCGCTGGCGATCGTCGAACAGGAAGAAGTCGGGCGTGCAAGCCGCGCAAAACGCCTTGGCCACCTCTTGCGTGTCGTCGAAGAAGTAGCGGAAGGTGTAGCCGACCTCCTGTGCTTCCTGGCGCATCCCCTCTGGATCGTCCTCCGGAAACGCCGTCACGTCGTTCGAGTTGATGGCGATGACCGCGAGGCCGCGCTGCTGGAACTCCTCCACCGCGCGTGCGAACTCCCCCCGGATGTGCCGCACGAACGGACAGTGCGGACAGATGAAAGCGACGAGCAACCCCTTGGCATTCCCGAAATCGTTCGACGTCGCCACTTTTCCGTCCAGATCGCGCAGACGGAACGGCGGTAGTGTCGTTCCAAGCTCCAGCATCGTCGATGGCGTCGCGCTCATGACGGATATCGTACTCAAACGCTCCGTGGCTTGTCGATGTAACGCCGAAGCGCGCGGAATGCGGCGAGCATCTCCGCGTACGAGAAGTTCGCGTTGCGGCCGCTCGGATTCGGCAGCACGAACACGAGCGCACCGCCAACGCGCTCCCGCTGTCGCCCAAGCCTGACGAAGCCGCGCCGCTCTGGAAACATCGCACGAAACACAGTGACGCCCACGAGCGCGACCACGCCCGGCCGGCAGCGGCGAACCTTCGTGCGCAGCCGCGCGCGGCCCGCGACGAACTCGTCGCGCCGCAGATCGTTCACGCCGGGCGTGGGCCGCGGCACGATGTTCGTGATCCCATAGCCCCACTCCGGCAGCCGGTCGTCGTCGACGTACGTGATCGGCTCGGGCACGAGCTTCGCGTCGTACAGCAGTTTCCAGAACCGGTTCGAGTAGCCGGCGAAGTGATGGCCGGTGAGCGACGAGCGGATGCCGGGATTGATGCCGACGAAGAGCACGCGCGTCCCGGGCCCGATGCGGTCGCCGAGCGGCGGCAGCGCGGCGGTGAGGGCCGATATAATTCGAGCCATGGCGCAGTGGCTGGTCAAGGAAGAACCGGATCATTACGGCTACGACCAGCTCGAGCGTGACCGCACGACCGTCTGGGCGGGCGTGAAGAATCCGCTCGCCCAGAAGCACCTTCGCGCCATCCGCAAAGGCGATCGCATCTTCTACTACCACACGGGCAGGGAAAAGGCGGTGGTCGCCGTGGCCCGCGCCGTGAGCGACGCCTATCCCGACCCAACCGACCGCGCCGGCAAGCTCTACGTGTTCGAGCTCGCGGCCGAGCAGAAGCTGCCGAAACCCGTGCCGCTCGCGGCCATCAAAGCCGGCCGCGGGTTCGCGTCGTTCCCGCTCGTACGGATGTCGCGGCTGTCGGTGATGCCGGTGACCGACGCGGAGTGGAAGCGCATCAGCGACATGGCACAGTGAGACGACGTCTGTTCGTCCTCGCCGCATTGCTGGCGCTCACGGCCCTTTTTCCGTCGGCGCAGACGCCTGAGCTGCCGACGATTCTCGTCACGCGCCAGCTCGCCGAGCGGGAAGGACTCGTGGTCGGCGATGAGGTGCAACTCGCGGCGGATTCTGAGGGCACGCGCGCGGCGACGTTCCGAATTGCGGGCATCTACGAGCCGACGCCAGACCCGATGCGTCTCGGCCGGGTGCCGCTCGCCGTGCGGATGCACCTGCCCGACCTGCTTGCCCTCACCCGCGACCCGTCGGTGCCGGCCGGCGCCGAGTTCCTCCAGGGGATCAACGTCGCACTGCACGATCCGGGCGATGCCGAGACGTTCAGCCGCGACTTCAACGCGCGCGTGGCGGGTGCGGTGGCGCGGCCAACCAGCCGCGCGGCTGGCTCCGGGTCGACGTTCGTCGTGCTCGAGCGGTTTCATGCCGCCATCGCGGCCGTCACGATCCTGGCGGCGACCGTGTTCCTCCTGGCCCTGACGATCATGCTCGTCGACGAGCGCCGCGAAACGGCGGGCGTGCTGCGCCTCCTCGGACTGCCAGCGCGGCGAATTCTGCTCCAGATCCTCGTCGAAGGCGTCGTCGTGGCCGGCTTCGGGGCTCTCTTCGGACTGGCGCTCGCGCTCGGCTCCGAAGGGCTCATCAACGCCTTCTTTCAGTGGCGGTACGACACAGCGCTCGTCTTCGTTCGCATCACACCGCGCGTCGCCGCAACCTGTCTGGCGATTGCGGTGCCGCTCGGGGCGGCGGCGACCGTCGCCGCCTCGTGGGCGCTGCTCCG
>Ga0187893_10009050_pt1 | contig 15465 bp, 14 predicted proteins | sample MA1701074metaG_FD_139574 | JGI IMG/M metagenome (GOLD analysis project Ga0187893, IMG submission 139574) | White microbial mat communities from a basaltic lava cave in the Kipuka Kanohina Cave System on the Island of Hawaii, USA - MA170107-4 metaG ... | reverse complement strand
TTATCGACTACGACACTTCTTCGGGAGTCGTCCCCGCGGGCGTGAGCGTATCGAATACGGAGTGGGCCCTTACGCCGGGTTTCAACTATTACATGTCGCATGACCATAGGTGGAAGATACAGCTAGACTACTCGTTCATAAGGAACACGTTTACTGAAGGCGCTCCGGATATAGACGAGAATATATTCAGGGCTCAGCTCCAAGCTTATTTCTAGTCGGAAGACAAATAGTCTCTCATCACCTCCTTTAATAAGCCTGCCGTCTTACTGCTGAAGACGGCGGGCTTTCATTGCTAGAGGATCAGCTCGATTCCGAACCTGGGCGCTTCCTCGATAACTTTCCGGATGTGCTCCTCAGAAGGCGGGGGAGGCGGAATTGTATCATCGTCAACGGGCTCTCCTACGGCGTCGAAGAACTTCTCGAACCCCGAAGGGCTGACGATTACGAGTATCCTGCCGATTTTGTCTGAATCGGACCTGAATGAATGCCTTATGCCGCGGGGGAGCGATATAAAATCACCGGGCTTCGCGCGGAATTCCTCTCTGCCGAGAAATACCGAGAACTCTCCCTCCAACACGTAGAAGGCCTCGTCCTCGTTCTTGTGTATGTGGGGCGGCGGGCCCGGGTCTTTCGGCGGTACGAGGGCCTCAAACAGGGAATACGCCCCTCCCGTGTCCTCCCCTGTGGCGAGGTATTTATATACCGAACCGACAACGGCGACTGATTTCTTTTTCTTTACAGGATTCATATGTTTTTCAACCTTGGAAATTGGAGCTGTGCGGATCTCAAAGGAAAAACTGGATACCGAAGTTAGGCGCCTCCTGCACAAGTCTCATGAGCTCTTCGTGTGTGGGAGGGGGCGGCATTTTCGTGTCGTCCTCGACGGGGGTCCCTGTAGCGTCGTAGAACCTCTCGAAACCGGCCGGGTTCGAGATTATGAGCATCTTCCCTATCGTATCGGATTCGTTCCTGAGCCAGTGCTTTAATCCCCTGGGCAGGAACACGAAGTCGCCCGGCTCCGCTTCGAATTCTTTCCCTTCCAGGGAAAATTTGAACCGGCCTTCCACGATATAGAACGCGACGTCTTCGTTCCTGTGTATATGCGGCGGCGGGCCTATGTCCATGGGCGGAAGATTCGCTTCGAATAAAGTGTACGCCCCGCCCGTGTCCCCGCCCTTCATGTAAAACTTATAAAGATGCCCCCCGAGAGAAAGGGATTTATGCTTTTTCTGTAAATCCATGAATCTATATCCTCCTTAGACTGAATACATTATGCATGGATATTTGATATTTGAAAGGCTCGGAACTTCGGGCTCCGTCGTATTTGCTCCCGGCCGGGTAAAAGGCATGCGGGGGGTGACTATTGTGCCCGGCAGGGGACTCGCGCGGGGCGAGGCATGGGTGAGGCTCGATTGTTCGGAACGACGATTGATACGGTCGGTCAATCACCGAAGCCGGAGCAGCTAGTCATTTAGCAGCCTTATGCGGCAAGGGAGTGAATTGTCATTGACAAGAATTTAAGTAGGCGATAACATTAGAGATAAATTTATCAGCCGTTGCCTGACGAGCGTTAGACTTCATTTTGGGACAACATGTTTCTCCTAAGATTACTATTCAAGAAAGAGAGATTTATCATATCCCGCCGGAACAGCGGATTCGGGGACAATCTGATCACGGCCGCGAATGCCTGGCGTTATGCGAAAAAAACGAACCGTACGCTCGTCATCGTCTGGGCGCCCTCAAGATACGTTGCCGATAAACGCGAGAACGCCTTCAGCCATTTTTTCAGCGTCCCTGAATCTATCGGCGGGGTCCCGGTAATAGCCGAGAAAAGGATCGACAGGGTATCTGCTTTCCTGATCGCATACTCTATCGTTTTACTGCCGTTCCCGGACCCGCTCATATTTCTCTACGGCTTGTTGTTCAAGCTGGGACTGAATGTCAGGGAGCAATTAAAGAATAGGAGAGATAAGCGGCAGGTGTCTTTGGACCGGACAATCAATAATTCGGAAGAGTCCGTATGGAAAATATTCATTACAAACGGCGGCTACTTTTACACCGACGATAATATGAAGACCTTTTTCGATGCCCTCCGGTTAAAACCCGAGCTCCTTAAGGAAGCCAATGAGTTCGCCGAGAGGTTTTTCAGGAATAAAAAGGTGATAGGCGCGCATATTCGTTATTACGGCCGGAGCCTGCCTCGTTCGGACCACACTGACGTATGGCTCGACGAAACGAACGCTCTTGTCTCCGGTCTTAATAAAATCAAGGAGGCTGCCGCCGGGATGGAAGAATCGGAATATGTGGTTTTCTTATGTACCGACTCGCGTATGGTTCACGACTTTCTGACTCAGTCTATCGGCAACGTAATTACATATCAAAAGGACTTCGGCAGCGACGGCTCGAAAGAGCTGCACCAGGAACTCCCGGTCGAGACCGCTGCCGCTTCCATAATCGAGATGTACCTGCTGGCGAAAAGCGACATCCTCGTGAGGTTCCCGACGTGGTCGTGGTTCTCTCATTACGGGAGCCTGTACGCAAAAAAAATAATATCCTGACTCGTCAACCCGGGGCAGGGGGGCAGCGCGAATGCCGTCGCCGGGAACGGTCCGGGGAGAAGACCCGCCGGGTATATTCGGTCGATTTATTATTACGATATGCAGTTGCTGCAATTTGCTGTAATAATTAATACGGCGGCCTGGCTGTGATTTTAAGCAGTTTGCCTGCGGCGTATATCAGGGAGTGCCGGTGTTAACGATGAAAAAGGCTCTTATAACCGGAATAACAGGGCAGGACGGGTCGTATCTTGCCGAATTCTTATTGTCGAAAGGGTATGAGATACACGGCCTGATAAGGAGGTCGAGCACGTTTAATACGGAGAGGATCGATCATATATATGTCGATCCCCACGTGACCGGCTCGAGACTATACCTTCACTACGGGGACTTGAGCGATTCCAGCAACCTGACGAACCTCATATACGGCATCAAGCCCGACGAGATATACCACCTCGCCGCCCAAAGCCACGTGCGTGTGAGTTTCGATATGCCGGAATACAGCAACGATATCACGGGGCTCGGCACCGTAAGGATTCTCGAATCCATAAGGAGGAGCGGCATAAACTGCCGTTTTTACCAGGCGTCCAGCAGCGAGATGTTCGGGGCCTCGCCGCCCCCTCAGAACGAGCTCACCGAGTTCCGGCCGAGGAGCCCTTACGCCTGCGGGAAGCTGATGGCGCACTGGACTGCAGTGAACTACAGGGACGGGTACGGCATCTTCGCTGTCGGGGGCATACTCTTTAACCACGAGTCCCCGAGGAGGGGAGAGACGTTCGTCACCAGAAAGATAACGAAAGCGCTGTCAAAAATACTATTAGGGGAGCAGGATTTCCTGTACCTCGGGAACCTGGAGCCGAGACGCGACTGGGGGTACGCGCCCGAGTACGTGCAGACGATGTGGAAGATGCTCCAGCAGGATACCCCGCAGAATTTCGTGATCGGGACGGGGGAGATGCATTCCGTGAGGGAATTCGTCGAGGAGACTTTCTCCTATGCCGGGCTCGACTGGAGTAAGTACGTCAGGACCGATCCCAACTATTTCAGGCCGACCGAGGTCGAGAGCCTCGAAGCGGACTTCGGGAAAGCGCGGGAAATCCTCGGCTGGGAGCCGGCAATAAGGTTCGGCGATCTCGTCAAGATAATGGTCGATGCCGACATGAGGAAAGCGGGTCTCGAGGCGATTGGCGACGGGGACGGTATACTAAAAGAGAAATTCCCCGGCAGATGGTGGAAAAGGGATTGATGAATCCGGCCGGGTAGAGGAAGTAACTATACTCGTATTCTAAAATAGACGGCTGCGTGAGAAACTATGGCTGAAGATTTCGCTTCGAAGAAAATTCTCCTTACCGGCGGGAACGGGTTTCTCGGCTCGTTCGTCTCCGAAGAGCTCATCGCGAGGGGCGTTAAGAAAGACAGCATAATAATCCCCAGGAGCCGGGACCTCGACTTGAGGAGGTGGGAGAGCTGCCTCGAGGCGGTCGAGGGTGCGGACATAGTCATACACTTGGCGGCGAAAGTCGGAGGGATCGGATATAACCTCAAGTTCCCCGGCGAGCTCTTTTACGATAACGCCATAATGGGGATACAGCTCATGGAGGCGGCGAGACAGGCCGGGGTGGAAAAATTCGTCGCCGTCGGCACCGTCTGCGCGTACCCGAAGTTCACGCCCGTGCCCTTTAAGGAGGAGAATCTGTGGGACGGATATCCGGAGGAGACGAACGCCCCTTACGGTGTCGCCAAGAAAGCCCTCCTCGTCCAGGCCGAGTCCTACCGGAAACAGTACGGTTTTAACGCGATATATCTGATCCCCGTGAACCTTTACGGCCCCGGGGACCACTTCGACCCCGAGGACGCCCACGTAATACCCGCGCTCATACTGAAATTCTATGATGCGAGAAAAAGGGGCTTGGACAAGGTTATTGCCTGGGGGACCGGCAACCCGTCAAGGGAGTTCCTGTACGTAAAGGACGCAGCGCGTGGGATAGTGATGGCCGCGGAGAGGTACGAAAAGAGCGGACCCGTGAATTTGGGCTCGGGTGAGGAGATCATGATAGGGGAGCTCGTTTATATGATAAAGGAGCTCGTCGGTTACGAGGGGGAGGTAGAGTGGGATACGTCGCGCCCTGACGGGCAGCCGAGGAGGAAGCTCGACGTCTCGAAGGCTAAGGAGGAGTTCGGCTTCGAATCCGAAATAACGCTCATGGAAGGGCTCGTTGAGACGATCGAGTGGTACAAGAAGAATTTACTCCGGAGTTAGCTCGCTTTACGATATTCCCTCATTTTAACAGCGCTTAATACGAATCGGGCATAATAATCCGAGGCCGGATCGGCGTTATAATTCATTTATCGGGAAGATACCTATGACGGGCAGGAAGCTCGAGAACAAGACCTTTGAAGAGATAAAACTGGGCGATACGGCCAGCATCACGAAGACCCTCACGAAGGGCGACCTCGAGAAATTCGCGGCGCTGACTGGGGACATGGACCCGGTCCACCTGGACGAGGGCTACGCGGTTAAATATAATTCGGGTCAGCTCGCCGCGCAGAGCATCTGGAGCGGCCTACTGGCATCGACACTCCTGGGCTCCGAGCTGCCCGGGCCGGGTACTGTCTACGTATCGCAGAGACTCGATTTCATCAAGACACTCAAGGCCGGTGATTCCATTACGGTCACCATACGGGTGAACAGGAAGGAACCCCAGACTGGGGTGGTAGGCTTCGACTGCTTGTGTCTCAACCAAAAGGGCGAGACTGTCATGACGGGGAGCGCGTCCGTGATAGCCCCCGTTGAGAAGGTTTCCGTTCCCCTCACCGAGGGCCCCGAGCTGATAGTCAAGACCTATAACAAGTACGAGCGCTTTATAGAGAAATGCGCCGAGCTCGATACCCCCCTGACCGCGGTCGCGCACCCCTGCGACGAATCATCGCTCCGGGCAGTAGTGATAGCCTGGAAGGATGACCTCATAGAACCCGTGCTTGTGGGCCCGGAAGAAAGGATTAGAAAAGCAGCCGCGGACAACGGCATAGATATAACGGGACTCAGGATAGTGAACACCCCCCACAGCCACGCCTCGGCGGCCGAGGCGGTCAGGCTCGTCAGGGAAGGTGAGTGCTCGGTGCTCATGAAGGGGAGCCTCCATACGGACGAGCTGATGTCGGAGGTCGTGAAGCCCGACACGGGGCTCAGGACGGAAAGGAGGCTGAGCCACGCGTACGTAATGGACGTGCCTACGTACCATAAGACGCTCATAATCACCGACGCGGCGATAAACATATACCCCGGGCTCGACGACAAGGCGGACATATGCCGGAACGCCATAGACCTCGCGCACATACTCGGGATTGAGAAGCCCAAGGTCGCCATACTCTCGGCGGTTGAGACGGTTACGTCCAAGATCCGTTCGACGCTCGATGCCGCGGCGCTGTGCAAGATGGCCGAGAGGGGTCAGATAACGGGGGCGATACTCGACGGGCCGCTCGCGTTCGACAACGCGATAAACAGAGAGGCCGCGGAGATAAAGGGGATCGAATCTGAGGTCTCGGGCGACCCGGACATTATGATAGTGCCCGACCTCGAAGCGGGAAACATGCTCGCGAAGCAGCTCACTTTCATGGCGAGGGCGGAGGGGGCGGGCATAGTGCTCGGGGCGCGGGTCCCTATTATCCTCGCGAGCAGGTCGGATTCGCTCCGCACCAAGATCGCATCCTGCGCCGTGGCGGTGCTCATCGCCGCCTCGAAAAAGTCTGCCTAGATTCCGGGCGTAAATAAGTCAAACACGGTCTATCCGAATTGATTACTGATATAAAAAGGGAGAGGCCGCGTGCGGCCTCTCCGAAGTGCTCTTAAGACACCCTCAAGAAAACTCTATAGCTCGCCCGGGGATTTATCCTTTATCGAGCTCCAGTTCGAATTCGCATTCGTGATGTACCCTGCCTTGTCCTTGTCCCATTCCTGCTGTATGGATTTATCCAGATTGAGGTAGAGGGTGCCGTCCACAATCTCCCACACCTCGGGGTCCCCCCAGAACTTCTTCCCCAGAGCGACGCCGTAGGCGCAGTATCCGCCGTACGCGGGCAGGTATTTCTCCGGCTCTTTCTCGAACGCCTTCTTGTTCGCCTCGCTCGAGAAGAGGTACGTTACGCCCTGATACTCTGCCGTATATCTCCCGCTGCCTCTCACCGGCTTGGGTCCCGTGAAATAGGACACGGGGTCGTATCCGCCGACTCCCACGGTCGCGACCTCCGTACCGTCACCGGCGTGCGCGGACGATGCGCCGATTGCGGCAAGACCGAAAACCAAAACAAAAGCGACTGCCAAAAGATTGACTTTAAACATGAAGCACCTCCTTATGATTTTTACGCTTGTGATGATCCTAAAACGGGAGAGATGCGGGGAATTTATACTTGTAGCTGCATATGTCTGGTTTTAAAGGAGATTTATTTTTTTCCGAAAATTTGGGCGGGACGGGACTGTACCGGAGGTCCTAATTTAAACGTATCGGAGAGTGCCGCGGCGGCATTGAAAAGTATGCAAGGACCGGTCCGGCCGATTCCGCCGGGTTAAATCGTCTTGAGCTTCTCCCGCGCGGTCCGGGCTTCCCGGGAGTTGGGGTACTTGTCTATGAGTGTGTTGAGGAAGTATTTTGCTTCCTGTTTCCTGCCGAGGTTAATGAGAGACAGCCCCTGCCTGAGGTAGGCTTCAGGGACCCTCTTGTCCTTGGGGTATGTGTCTATAAGCTTCTGGTACTCAAGGATGGCGTCCTCGTACTGCCCGTCGTCATAACTCGCTGCCGCCCTCGAATATATGAATTCCGGCGTGTTTGCCGGGGGCTTCGGCTTAGCCTGTGAGCTCTTGCCGTTTTTCACGTTTTTCCTGGCCTCTGTCTTCCCGGTATTCACTGCCGCGACGGCATTTTTCATCTCCAGGATCTGAACGTCTTGTGCGAGCTTCTGCTGGCTCGCCTCGACCTTGTCGACGTCCTGGCTTATTCCGGAGAGCCCTGTTTCCATTTCCTGGGTGAGCTTGTCTATTTTTGCTTCTAGGGATGCCTGCCTTTCGTAAAGCTCCTGTATCTCGTCGGTTTTCGGGTAACAGCCGGCGAGATTAAGCAGAATTAACGGGGTTATGAGGGAAATCGGCTTTAAACGCGTGATTTTCATGTTTAGGATTTAAGAATAACCACCCAAGGGCTAATAATCTACCAGATTCTGCGGATTTATCTATATCATTTTCAGCACGGTTAACCGGCCTCCGGGCCGTGCCCGTGTAATTTTAGACTGCAGGGGAGGGGGTTGGAATTCCGGCGCCCGCCGGGGATGGGGTCCTTGTTTTTCAGGTACTCTTAATCAAATAACGGCTGAGGGATATAATTTTGGTGCGGGCGGATGCCGTCTTACCAACCCCGCACGGCCTGATGCGTTCCAATGCCGTGTGAAGAAAATTCGATATGAGTTGGCTTTAATAACAGGTAGAATTTTTAACGTACATATGTGCGGACAAAAAATGCGGTGCGAGCCCCTTGAACCTCAGTAAACAGATAACCCTCGGATATGCCTTGATGTTTTTCTTTATGCTGCTCGTGAGCGGGCTGTCGGTCTACAGCATCTATAACCTCGACAAGACGGCTTCGAACATAAGGGGAAGGTATAACACCTTATCTAAGCTCCTGACCGAGAAAGAGGAGGGCAAGCAGGGGATATTCGCGAACGAGATGCTGCTTGAAGCCATACGGATCTCGGACAAGCAGATCAAGTTCTCGTACGTAATGGTATTGACCGTGGTCGGGGTCACGATGCTCTTCGGGATAGTGCTCACGATCTTTATTCCTAAGATGATAACGAAACCCATACAGAGCCTTTTCAACGCGGCCGAGTCGGTGGCGGGCGGGGATTACTCCGTCAGGCTCAGGGACGTGAAAACCTCGAGCGAGATAGATACGCTCGCCAAAGCCTTCAACAATATGATTGACAACATAGAGCGGAACAACAGGGAGCTTCAGAAGAAGAACGAGGAGATAATGAAGCTGCTGGAGACAACGAGGAGGTTCAACGAGCTCCTCGAATCGGAGATCGCCCAGGCCACGCGCGAGATAGAGGAGAAGCACTGGGAGCTGATGAAAGCCGAGAAGCTGGCGGCTATAGGCGAGCTCGCCACGGGTGTAGCGCACGAGGTCAGGAACCCGCTTTCCGGTATAGGGCTTGCGCTCGAGCTCATGAAGGACGAGACCGGGAACGAGGAGCACAAGCAGACTATAAGGGAGATACTCAACGAGATATCGAGGCTCGAGCGTATAGTCAAGGGTCTCTTCCAGCTCGGGCATCCGAAGAGCCTTCAGCTCATCGAGTGCACGCCTAACGATATAGTCGAGAGGGCGCTCAACCTTGTGAGCATGAAGGCTAAAGAGAAGGGGATAACGATTAAAAAGGACCTCGCCTGCAGGACCACCTTTTACGTGGACCACGAGCAGATCGAGCAGGTCGTGCTGAACCTGCTCATTAACGGCATAGAGGCGACGGGTAGCAGCGGCGAAGTGCGCGTGGAGACGAGGAGCAATAACGGTTCCGTCGAGATATCCGTCTCCGATACCGGGTGCGGCGTGCCGGACGATGAGTTGGAGAGGATACTGCAGCCCTTTTATTCGACTAAAGAGACCGGGACCGGGCTCGGGCTTGCTATTTCAAGCAGGATAGTGGAGGCTCACAAGGGCAAACTCCATATAGCGAGCCGGGTGGGGGAAGGCTCGACGTTCGTCGTAGAGATTCCGGGCGACCTTGATACGGAGCCCGGGGCCGACGGCAAAGCCGCAGCAGGGCGGGCGGAGAATAACTTAAAACTCAATTGATACGAAGGGAGCCGAGAAGTCCGGATTAAAATGAGCTCACTCATACTTATCATCGAAGACGAAAGGCTCCTCTGCAAACAGCTGCATAAGGCGCTCACACAGGAAGGCTATTCCGTCATTTCCTCCTACGAAGGCGGAGAGGGGATCGACCTCGCTAAGAGGGAGGATCCGGACCTCGTGCTGCTCGACCTCAAGCTTCCCGATACGGACGGGCTCGAAGTGCTCAAGGCGTTTTCCAGGTGGGAGCGCCCCCCGACTACGATAATGATGACGGCGCACGGGAACGTGGAAGTCGCGGTCACAGCCATCAGGGTGGGGGCTTACGACTTTATAGAGAAGCCGTTCCCGCTCGACAAGCTGAAAGTGATGGTCCGTAACGCGCTCAAGACGAGCGAGCTCAAGAACAGCATCAGCGCAGCGGCGACGCGGGCCCAGGAAAAATACGGGTTCGAAACCCTGATCGGCACGAGCGCGTCGATAGCCGAATTGAAAAAACTCTTCAAGAAGCTCACGGAATCCGACCCGCGGACTATCCTGATAACGGGTGAAAGCGGGACGGGGAAGGGTCTTGCGGCGAAGATCCTCCACTACAACGGGGCAAGGAAGCAGGGCCCGTTCATAGAGATAAACTGCGCGGCGATACCCGAGACACTGCTCGAAAGCGAGCTCTTCGGACACGAAGCCGGCGCATTCACCGACGCCAGGAAGATGAAGAAGGGGATTCTCGAGCAGGCGGACGGGGGGACAGTGTTCCTCGACGAGATCGGGGACATGAGCCTCTCGCTCCAGGCGAAGCTCGTCAAAGCCGTGGAGGAGCGCTCCTTCAGGAGGTTGGGAGGCAACAGGGATATAACTGTGGACCTCTCCGTGATCGCCGCCACGAACCACGACCTCAAATCCCTGGTCAAGCACAGCGAGTTCAGGGAGGACCTGTATCACAGGCTCAAGGTGATAAGCTTCGAAATGCCGGCGCTCAGAGGCAGGAAAGAAGACATCCCCGTGCTCACGGACCATTTCGTCGCATTTTTCAATACCGACCTCAGCAAGAACATCACGGTCGTTCCGGAAGATATAAGGAAGACGTTCATGAATTACAACTGGCCCGGGAACGTGAGGGAGCTCCGGAGCACTATCGAGAGGGCAGCGCTCCTGAGCGAGGACGGGGTTCTCAATCCCAAATACGTAATGCTCGAAGAGGGGGAGAGCCTCAAGGTGCAGAATTCCGACGAGAAGATGGTCATAGACGTCCCTATAGAGGAAGCCTCCTTATACAAAATAGAAAAGAAGGTGATAACCAAGGCGCTAGACCTCAACAACTGGAACCAGACGAGGACGGCCGAGATGCTGGGCATCACGCGGGAGGTGTTGAGATACCGGATGAAGAAGTGGGGGCTCCTGAGCTGAGGGCGTATTCCGTTCCGCCTTCCAGTTCATCCGCGGAAAAGGCGCCGAATTACGAACGGGTAGGGCTTCGTTGCTGGTTTATGCGGAGGAGGTTGGGGAGAATCATAAAACACACAATGTGTGTTCTTCTTTTCCTTGATGAAAATACACACGTAGTGTGTTCTATGAAAAGACTGTACACGCACATAGTGCGAATTATGAAAAGACGGCTAAATATGTCATGTTAACGCTAATATGTTTTAATTCCATCCACAGCCCTTTTTCTGTCATCTTTCTGTCATTGCTGTAGATGTTAAATAATTCGGAGCTGGAATTCTCCTGGATAACATGTAATGAAGGGTATTTGTATTTCCCGACATTCACAGAATCGGCGTTAAGAAATATCTAATTAGGCGTCAATAAATCTTTCAGGGAACGAATGCAAGCGAGCGCGCATTCGGACGCCCTTACCTACCAGCAAGAAGTTAATTAGCTCCGGACATCACTATATTACTATGCTACTTGGGGTGGGATTGAAAGATTTTCGCCGTAATAAGATATTTTAGCCAAGATTCTGTGCTGTCGGATGATTTTTGCTTCTTTTCATCAAGGAAAAGAAGAAAACATATTTTGCCTTTATCATGTGTTTCGAGTCCTTAAGCGAACTCAGGACAAACTTGGAGAGATGAACCGGGGCTGTATCAACTTTTAATCCCGTCCACCGCATCATCTTTTGTCCCTGAATTACTTGACATCTACAGCAATGACAGGGTAGGTCGGGCACAGGAACCGTACCAGAATCGTAAAAGCACATTAATCATCGAAATCAAATAAACCTTGAAACCCTTTCGCCGGAAAGTGCGTATATATATTATAAGCCCGACGGGGATTGCTTTGTTCCGGGGGTCGAAGAGTCACAAGAGGAGTAATAGATGAATAAATTTTCGTTCGTAATTGCCGCGCTGCTCGTGATATCGCTCACAGGAGCGCTCCGCGCCGGGGAAAACGGCGGCACGGCCAAGGCTCAGGATGCCAACTATGAGACCGCTACTTTCGCCGGGGGGTGTTTCTGGTGTATTCAGCCGCCCTTCGACAAGCTCGAAGGCGTAGTCAGCACGACCGTCGGCTACACAGGCGGGAAGGAAAAGGACCCTACCTACGAGCAGGTCTCTTACGGGAAGACAGGGCACACGGAGTCGATAGAGATAACCTACGACCCGAAAAAGGTCACTTACGAAGAGCTCCTCGAAGTATTCTGGATGAACATAAACCCCACCGACTCGGGCGGGCAGTTCGTCGACAGGGGAAAGCAGTACAGGCCCGGTATCTTCTATCACGGGGAAGCCCAGAAAAAGGCTGCCGAGGCGTCGAAGGACAAGCTCGATAAATCCGGCAGGTTCGATAAGCCGGTCATAGTCGAGATAGTAGAGGCGACCGAGTTCTACCCCGCCGAGGACTACCACCAGAAATTCTACCAGAAGAGCCCCGTCAGGTATAAAACCTACAGGTGGGGCTCCGGCAGGGACCAGTTCATCGAGAAATACTGGGGCGAGGCCGCGCTCAGCCACTGATCACACCACGCGTGATTTTAGATATTAAGTATTTCGGGGCTAGATTGTCCTGGATGATATGTAATAAAGGGGGGTTGTTTTCCCGACATTACAGAATTTACGTTAAAAAATATCGATTGTTTACGCGTCAAAAAACATTTTTGGGATGCGGTGGAATAAAAATGTTTTAGCGTAAACATGAGATTTTTAGTAAATTCTGTTTGTCGGTTGATTTTTGCTACTTTTCATCAAGGAAAAGTAGAATGAAAACAATTATATTTTCAGCATTCCTAGTCTTTCCATAAACTACACTTCGTATGATCAAGGAAAAGAATTTTACTTCATCTATTCAAAAGTTTGTAAGAAAGCTCGGGACAGCCAACGATCCAGGCCGGTCACAACTTTTAATCCCGTCCTCTGCATCATCTTTATCCCCGAATTACTTGACACGTACAGTGACGACACAACTGTATATATTTTCTCTCCCGCCGAGTATAATATAAGCGTTGACGAGACTGCTCACCATAACGGCAGTCGTTATGTTTCTCTGCGGCTGCGGAAAAAATAACGAAATCGTTTACGTCCTCGCGAACGACTCCTACCGATGCGAGGATTTCGAAGTGATCAAGGAAAAGATGGTAGTGCTCATTAACAGGGCGAGGGCGCAGAGCAGGAACTGCGGCTACAAGATTTACACGCCCGCCGGGGAAGTCACGTGGAACCCGACTCTCGCGAGGGCGGCCCTCGACCATTCCGTCGATATGGCGACAGGGGATTTCGTAAGCCACTCGGGCTCGGACGGGAGTCACGTGGACGAGAGGGTAGAGGAGCTTGACTACAGGTGGACGAGCGTCGGCGAGAACATATCGGCCGGGAGGGAGAACTCGGAAGAGGTTGTCGCAGCGTGGCTCATCAGCCCCGAGCACTGTGAGAATGTAATGAGGGCGAGCTTTACGGAGATAGGCGGCGCGTGCTTTCACAATAAGGACACCAAAAACAAAACTTACTGGACCGTGGTTTTCGCCTCTCCCGACGAAGGGGCGCTAAAGAGGGCTAATCGTCGAGAATTGCAATAGGCCTGACCCAACCGGCGCTCGCGTTTAGAATCTTGATCGGCGGGCATACGACCGTAAACCCGTAAGGCGGGAGGAGGTCGAGGTTGGCGAGCTTCTCGATCTGGCAGTATTCCCTCTCGATGCCGGCGAAATGAGCCCCCCAGATTACGCTCTTGTCCCCCGTGCTCTTGAATTCCTCCACCATCGCCTTAAAAGGCCTGTCCCACCCCGCGGAATCCGTCCCCATCACCTTCACGCCCCGAGAGGCGAGCCAGAGTGTGGACTCCTTCCCGAGTCCCGGGAACTCCGACCAGTAATCAGGCGTTCCCCAGAGCCTGTCGGCCCCGGTCATTACGAGGACGATGTCGAAGGGTTTCAGCCCATATCCCGTTTCGCCGAGCGACTTTTTCAGATCGTCTGTAGAGATTAGCTCTCCCGGCTTCTTGTGTCTCATGTCTATCACCACCCCGTCCCCGTAAAACCACTCTACCGGAAGCTCATCGATCGTCTTTGCTTTCTTCCCTTCGGATACAGGGTGATAGTGCCAGGGCGCGTCCATGTGCGTGCCCACGTGCGTGCCGAGCGTCACGTACTCGTTCGCCCAGCCGAGTCCCCCGGGCAGGTCGGTGCGGGCGCACTCGAAACGCATCATCATGTACTCCGCCGTGTCCTCGTGCCTTTCGTATGTTATTTCGAGCCTCTGGTGCTCGGGCCCCGGCGCGGGTTCAATGGTTATGCCGAGGTCTATAATTCGTCTTCGGTGGGTCATACGGCTATTATATTTAAATTCCCCGTCGAATAAAAGAGAGGGAGAGAAGCATGAACAGGGAGCACACGCGCGATAAGAGGAGGCTCGGCAAGTCGGACGTCTTCGTCTCCCCGGTAGGGCTCGGGTGCGTCCAGTTCAGCAGAGGCAAAGGCATATCGGGGCTCCTCTGGCCGCCCCTGAGCGCACACGAAATCAGGGAAATAGTGAGGGCGTCTGTCGAGGGAGGGATAAACTGGTTCGACACCGCCGAGCTCTACGGGTGGGGGGAATCGGAAAAAGCCCTTTCCCGCGCGCTCGGGGAATTGAACGTCCCGAGGGAGAGCGTGGCTATCGCCACCAAATGGTGGCCTATGCTGAGAAGAGCGGGTTCCATAGGGAAGACTATTGACGACAGGCTCCGCCACCTCGATACGGACTACATAGACCTCCATCAGATACATAACCCTTTTTCCGTCTCCCCGGTCGGCTCGCAGATGAGGGAGATGGCGAAGCTCGCCGGGAGCGGCAGGGTCAGGTACGTCGGTGTCAGCAACTTCTCCACAGACAGGATGAGGAAGGCGCATCTCGAGCTTTCCCGCCTCGGCTTCGCCCTTGTATCGAACCAGGTGAATTACAGCCTGCTCAGGAGGGAGATAGAATCAAACGGGGTGCTCGATGCCGCAAAGGACCTTGGCGTGACTATCATCGCGTACTCGCCGCTTGCGCGGGGGATGCTCACGGGGAAGTTCCACGACCGCCCCGAGGCGCTCCGTGAGAGGAATTTCTTCAGGAGGTTCTACGGCTCTTTGAACAAAGAGAATCTCGAGAGATCGAGGCCCGTCGCGGAGGCTCTCAAATCAGTCGCGGCTAAGTACGATGCCACGCCTTCTCAGGCGGCGCTCAACTGGCTCATGAATTTCCACGGCGAGAGCGTAGTCGTCATTCCCGGCGCAACGAGCCCGGAACAGGCGGGTGACAACGCGGGGGCGATGGATTTCAAGCTCTCAGGGGACGACCTCGCTCATCTCGACGAGGTCTCGTCTAAATTCAGATACAGGGATTGAAGACCTGCGTGTCAGGTCTCTTCGCCCGGGCCGAGCACTTCCGAGACAGCCGAGAGAACGGCCTCATGTATGAGTCCGTTCGTTCCGACTATGCCTTTGTTGCCCGAAAGGGTCCTGCCGAGAGAGAAATCGAGCTCTTTACCGTTTACGTCGGTTACGATCCCGCCCGCTTCCTCGACTATTATCGAGCCCGCCGCGTGGTCCCATATCTTCTCGACGTAGCCTTTCTTCGTCGGGAGCCTCAGGTATATCGAGGCGTCCCCCC
>Ga0187893_10009049_pt1 | contig 15470 bp, 11 predicted proteins | sample MA1701074metaG_FD_139574 | JGI IMG/M metagenome (GOLD analysis project Ga0187893, IMG submission 139574) | White microbial mat communities from a basaltic lava cave in the Kipuka Kanohina Cave System on the Island of Hawaii, USA - MA170107-4 metaG ... | reverse complement strand
TGCTGCCGCTCGCCGATCGTGATGCGCGGCTCGCTGGTCGTGAACGGATTCGCGAGCATGTTCCAGTGGTCTTCGCGGTTGTAGCCGTCGACCGCCACTTGCTGGTAAATCACACGCGGCGTGATCGCGAACACCTCGTTCGGCTCGAACCGAAACGCCAGCCGCGCGCCCTGGCGGTAGCCGCCATTGACGTCGTTTTCCACCGAGCCGCCGGGCCGGATCGCGTCGATGAATCCGGGGATCTCGTTGTAGTAGCCGACGATGCGCAATGCGGCGGTGTCGCCCAGCGACATATTGACCATGCCGCGCGCCACGCCGCCCAGGTCGCCGCCGTCGATCGCGCTCAGGCCGAGCTCGACGTTGCCGTAGTTGCCGGACGGATCGGGCTGGTTGGTGATGTAGCGCACCGTGCCGGCCAGCGAGCCGGAGCCGAACAGGGTGCCCTGCGGGCCGCGCAGCACCTCGACGCGGTTGAGGTCGTAGAGGTCGAGGTCCGGCGTGAACAGCGACAGTGAGATCACGGACTCGTCCAGGTACACGCCGACCTGTTCCTTCACGCCTGGCAGGTCGCGATCGGTCTTGCCGGCGGACACGCCGCGCATGCCCACCTGGCTCTGGCCAGGACCGAGGTTCTGCACCGAGAAACCGGCGACGTTTCTCGATACGTCCTCGATGTTGGAGGCACCGGCTGCTTCGAGCGCTTCTCCGCTCCGCGCGCTGACGGCGAACGGCACGTCCTGGATGGACTCGGCCCGCTTGCGGGCGGTCACCTTCACCTCGCCGAGAATTGTCGGCGCTTCTGCCTGCGCGACATTGGCAAGTGCAAGCGCCACCGCGGCTGCCAAGAGGGATGCCGGACGCGGCTGGAAAGTCTTGTTCATGATCCTGCCCCTGTCAGTGCCCGTACACCGGGCATGTTGTAGGCCAAGTCTCCCCGCAACAGAGGATCACCGCAAGTCCGGTCCAAGCGATACCGGACCCCCCGCACCAAAAAACAGGGGGCCGATCCTCGGCCCCCTTGGTGAATGCGAAATGCCGTGTGATGCCTAGAACCTGACCGCAGCGCGCGCATACCAGAAAGCGCCATTGATGCCGAACGGCGAAGTCAGCGCTGGGCGCACGCCGAGGAACAGCGAGGTTGGATCCTGTTCGGTGTCCGGCAGCGTATCGAAGACGTTCTCACCGCCAATCGTGAGCTCATAACGGTCACCGAAACCGAAGCGCGCCTCGAGATCGACCAGAACGTTATCGCCATAACTATACTGGTCCGAGGCGTCTCCAGGGCTGAACAGGCCGGCGGTCGTGGACCAGCTGCCGTAATAGCCGAAGCGTACCAGCCCGGAGAACATGGCGCCGGTCGAATAATTGAAGGTCAGCAGTGCCCGGTCATCCGGAGTCTGGTTTTCAAGATCATAGACCCGCGACAGATTGATCGTGTCCGGCGCGACGTTGGAGACTCTCTGTTCGTTGCGGTTATACCGGAAATCGACCAGCAGCTCGCCGCCGCCGACCGAGAACTCGCTCGCGATGCCGAGGTCGAAACCGTCGATCTCGGAATCAAAGCCGTTGACGAAGAAATTAGCGTTGCTGCCCAGCAGGAGGTTTGCCTCCGCAGGCGGAATCCCCGCGGCGATCAGCTGCGCCACTTCAGTCGGCCCGATCGTGTTGGTCAGAAGCGCCAAGCGGTCGTCGATTTCGATGTGGTAATAGTCGAAGGTGACGCTAGTCCGGTCCGACACCGTCCACACGAACCCAGCGGTGTAGTTCAGCGAATCCTCGGGAACTAGAGGAATCGCGCCGAGCGCGATGGCAATCGGATGCGTTACCGGATAGGTGCCGTTCGGAATGAGATTGCCGCTCGAATCCGAAGTGGTCGTGACGTTGAGAGTATTGACCTGACCCGGCGTTGGTGCGCGGAAGCCGGAATTCGCCGTAGCGCGCACGGCAAAGTTGTCGGTAAGAGCGTAGCGCAATGAAACTTTCCAGTCGGTGGTGTCACCGAACACGTCGTAGTCCTCGTAGCGAAATGCCACGCCGCCGGATAGCGCGTCGGTCAGGTCCGTTTCCAAGTCGACATAGGCGGCCCAGCTGTCGCTCTCGAAGCTGCCCGCCGACTCGACCGGAAAGCCCTGAAATCCGTCCGAACCCACGCCAAATATGGCCGCCGTTGGACCGGCCTGGATCGAAGCCAGATCGCCGGCGCCGATTTTGTACGTCTCGTTGCGCAGCTCGCCGCCGAAGGCCAAGTTGACCGGTGAGTTAGCGAATGTCTTCACGAAGTCGATGTTGAACCCGCTTTCCTCCTGCGTCAGGGTGCCCGGGCGGAAGTCGGTCGGCGACAGCGCGCCCAGACTCGGGTTGATGCTCGAGGAGAGCGCATAGTCGGCTTCGTTCTCACCGTAGCGCACGCGGGCATCCCAACGCAGGGTTTCGGTTACGTCGCCCCGCAGGCCGAACACAACGCCGATGTCGGTCAGATCGGCGCCGAAATCCGGGTTGTAGCCGCCGGGGAACATGGCGTGGATCGGGTTACGCAGCACGTAGCCACTCGGGCTGGCGGCGCTCGCCGTCAGATAGTCGTCAGGATCGCCGCCCGCCGCCGTGATCGCGTTCACCTGCGCCACAGTGGCGTTATCCGGCAGGCCGTCGTTGTTATTGTCGATCTGTAGCGTCGTACGCGCCGAGAGGTTGATCTGGTCAGCTGGATTCAGCAAAACAGGCCGGCGATAGAAAAAGTCGGAGATGACTTCGGCTTCCATGTAATTGGCGTTGGCATACAGTTCCAGCCTGTCGCTCACGGGAACGCCCATGTTGGCGAAAAACTTGATCGCGTCGACATTGGGATCGCCCCAGCGCTGACCGAGCCCTTCTTCGGGCACGAGACTCGTACCGACGATCGCGCCGACTGCCGCGGCGTCCGGCCGAGCAGCGCCGCGCGAGGTTTCGTCGGCGGTTGAGTACTCAGCGGCAAGATTCACGAAGCCTTCGCTCGCGAGTGGAAGTCCGATGTTGCCGCTGACGGACACGCGCTCGCCGTCGCTTTCCGCATACTGGCCGTACTGCGCAGCGACGGAGCCACCCTCGCGCGCGTTCTTCAGGATGATGTTGACGACGCCCGCGATCGCGTCCGACCCGTACTGGGCCGATGCGCCGTCCCTGAGGATCTCGACCCGTTCGATGGAGGCGGCCGGGAAGATCGACCAATCGATGCCCTGCGCGCCCTGGTTGACCGTTCCGAGGGGCGCAAGCTGCAGGTTGACGAGGGCGGAACGATGGCGTCGTGCTCCATTTACCAGCACCAGCGTGTGGTCCGGCGAAAGATTGCGCAAGCTCACCGGGCGTATGAACGAGGTTCCATCGGCGATCGGAAAACGCTGCGTGTTCAGGGACGGGCTGATACGGGTCAACGAATCCGTCAGGTCGTATGCCGCCTGCTCGGCAATGGCGCCGCCATCGAGGATATCCACCGGCGACAGCGACTCCTTGGCGGCCACATCGGCCCTGCGGGTGCCCGTTACCACGACCGCGGAAAGCTCCGACTGCGCGTAAGCAGCCTCGCCCAATGCGAGCGCCACCGCGGCTGCCAAGAGGGATGCCGGACGCGGCTGGAGAGTCTTGTTCATGATCCTGCCCCTGGTTGTACCCGTCGCAACGGGCGTGTTGTACGGACGAGTTTCCCCGCAAAGCAAAGATCCCGCAAGTCTTGGGGGGCTGTGGGTCCCGCACCACGCCCGCCGGCAGCGGTCCGGGAAATGGGCCCGCCGGGATTCGAACCCGGGACCAAGGGATTCGCTTGACCCCGCCGTTTCCGGCGGGCGCGGACTATCTCTTCACCCGTGGCCGCGATTGCCGTGTGGGTGCGGGACGCTCGCGCCTGTCATCAAGGGCACTGAAGCCCCCAGGTAGTCTCTGCACCTTCCGGCGGTGCACCGCCGGCTCGGCTCAGGATCGCCATCAGCCGCCCTTGCGCTGGAAGGTTTCCCTGAATTCGTCCCGTCCACCCGCACCCTTTCGGGCGCGGGGCACCTTGTGAAAGATGAGTCCCCTGCTCTGACCGCTGAGCTACAGGCCCGGCCGGAGCATAGCAAAACAACTGCGGCGCTCCAGTCGGGAATCGTTCTCATCCGACGCAGTCGCCGCGGAAAACTGCGAAAATGCCGGCGCATCCCCGAACGGCACCCCCGTCCAGGAGCTGAAACGATGAGCGATGAGAGACTCTCGCGCCGCCGGCTGTTGCAAAGCGCGCTCGTGGGCTTCGCTGCGGTGCCGGCAGCCGCCTTGCTGCCGCGCGAGGCCCGTGCAGCGACGCCGTTGTCCGAAAGCGACCCGGCCGCAAAGTCGCTGGGCTATGTGACCGACGCCAGGAAGGTGGTTGCCGCAACGAACCCGACCTTCAAGCCTGGACAGAGCTGCGCCAACTGCATCCAGTACGGCGGCGCCGCTGGCGCTGCCGAAGGCAAGTGCACGATCTTCCCCAACCACACGGTGAAGGCCGCGGGTTGGTGCAAGGTCTGGGTGCCGAAGCCCGCCTGACCCATTCAGTCCCGGTTCAGCACAACGGCTCGAGACTGGTGCCGTCGGTCCCGGCTGCCGCCAGCACTCGAAGGAATCCGGCAGACTGGGGTGCCTCGGAGCCCAAGAACTGACGGCGGCCGGACCGGCATTCCAGAAAAAAGAAACCCCGCCTTTCGGCGGGGTTAGGTCCCTCTTGGTTCGTCGTCGGGCCGGTGGTCCGGCTTTGTGTTGGTATTCACCAGGTCTGCTATCGGGCCACTTCCGGCGACGTCACTCCCCCCGCGGTGGCCATGCCCACCTTGCCTTCCCCTCACCGTCGCCGCCGCCACCGGCGGCCTGTCCTCTGGGGTGCCGACTCGCCTTCCATGGTGCGGCTGGCTTCGCCCCGGAGCACCCGGCGCCCAGCATCCCCGTCTGGGGCCGATAGAGACAACTTGCGTGCCAATCCGCCAAGCGTCTTTTAACATCAAAGAGTTGAACGACGGTTGCGGTCCGCGCCGGCGTTGATTATGTCCAAACCGTAAGAAAAGCCGACAGGACCACTATTGCGCGACCCTCGCTTCCCTGAGCTCGAACAGCCCGCCGCGGCGCGGGCGGAAGGCGTGCGCATCGAGAAAGCGCTCGCCGATGCCGGCGTCGCCTCGCGCCGCAGCTGCGAGCTCGCGATCCGCGCCGGACGATTGCGCGTCAACGGCCGCCCGGTGCGCGACCTGCCCTGCCTGGTGAACCCGGCGCGTGATCTGATCGAATTCGACGGGGAGGTGGTGGACGCGAACCGGCGAGAGGCCGGGCGCGCGCGCGGCCGGATCTACCTGATGCTGAACAAGCCGCGCGGCGTGATCTCGACCGCCCGCGATTCCGGCGGAAGGCCAAACGTGGTCGCCATGGTGCAAGGCGCGGTGCCGCCGGGCGAGCGCGTGTACCCGGTCGGGCGGCTGGATGCGGACTCGACCGGTCTCGTGCTGCTGACCAACGACGGCGAGCTGGCGCACCGGCTCGCACACCCGAGCCACGGCGCCGCCAAGGAATACCGCGTCGCAGTGCAGGGCGCGCTGCCGCAGGAATCGCTGGATCGCCTCGGGCGCGGCCTGTTCCTCGCCGATGCCGGCGCGCGGACGGGCGGCGCGAAGCGCGCACGCCTCGAGCAGCTGCGGGTGCTGCGGCGCAGCAAGGACCGCCGCCGCGGCGACCTCGCGCTCCTGTCGGTCACGCTTCACGAAGGCCAGAACCGCGAGATCCGCCGCCTGTTCGCGCGCGTGGGCGCGAAAGTCAGGAGCCTCGAGCGCGTCGCGATCGGGCCGCTCAGGCTCGGCGCGCTGCGCGCCGGCCAGTTCCGGCGGCTGCGCCCGGAAGAGGTGCTCGCACTCCTGCGCTCCGTGCGCCTCGGATGAGGGCGCAGCTGCCGCTAGAATCCGCGAGTGCCCGATTCCAGCCGCCGCATCGCCGCCTGGCTGCTCGCCGTCATCGCGTTCCTGATCGCGTACGGCTCGCTGTACCCGTTCAGCTTTTCCGGCACCGACAGCGCTGCGCTCGACCACCTGCGCACAATTGGCTTCGCGCGCACGACGCGCAGCGACGTCGCTTCGAACATCCTGCTGTACCTGCCGCTCGGCGCCTGCGTCGCCTGGCTGCTCGCGAACCGCGCGGGGGGGCTCTTGGCCGCGCTCGCCGCGACGCTTGCCGGGGCGGCGCTGTCGTTCGCGGTCGAGATCGCGCAGCTGTACGAGACACGCCGCGTCGCGAGCCTCGGCGACGTGCTCTACAACACGATCGGCGCAAGCGCCGGCGCCTGGATCGCGCTCGCGATCGCGGCTACGCACCGCCGGCTGCACGCTTCGCCGTTCGCGGGTCTGCTGCGCAACCCGGTCGCCACCGCGCTGGTGCTGTCCTGGGCCGGCTACCGCCTCGCCCCATTCGCGCCGGTCCTGGACCCGGACAAGTGGTCGGGCGCGTTCGCACCGCTCGCGGAACCGGGCTGGTGGGCCGCCGGGCGCATCGCGCCGCATGCGCTCGCCTGGCTCGTCATCTCGCTCGCCTGCGCGTGCATCGCGCCCGCGCGGCCGTATCGCGCGCTGGCGCTCGCCATGGCGGCGGTGCTCGCTGGGCGGGTCCTGTTCGCGGGCCTCGCGCTCGACCCCGCGGAAGCCGCGGGCATGGCTGCGGCGTTCGCGCTCGCCGCAGCCCTCGCGCGTCTGCAGCCGGAGCGCGCCGCCTCCGTGCTCGCCGCCGCGCTCGTGGTCATGATCGCCATCCAGGGGCTCGCGCCCTTCGATTTCCAGGTCGCGCAGGATCGCTTCGCGCTGGTACCGTTTGCCGAGTCACTGCTGCAGTACCGCGCCGCGAGCCTCACCGACATTTTCCTGCGCTGCTTCACCGGCGGGGCGCTGGTGTGGCTCCTGGTGCGCGGCGGGCTCACGGTCGTGCCGGCGACCGCGATCGGGGCCGGGCTCGTGTTCACGGTGGAGCTGCTCCAGACCTGGCTGCCCGGTCATACCGCCGATATCACGGATCCGCTCCTCACGCTCGCCGCCGGCGGCCTGATTGCGGTGTTCGAACGCGGGGCGACCGTGCGGTGAGGGCCGGATTACGACCAACCGGGAACACGACCGGCCCCTGCTGGTCTATCGTCACGCCATGAGTCCGCTCTGCGCCTCCCTCCTGCTCCTCGCCGCCGCCGACCAGGCCGAGCCCGTAGTGCCACCCGCCGCGGCCCAGGCACAAAGCCCGGCGCCCGCGGGCGGCGACGAGCTCATGGAAACGTACGAGGATTTCCGCGCGCACTACGACGGCGGCCGCTACCAGGACGCACTGCCCTTGGCCGAGCGCGTGGTCGGCCTGACTGAGTCGCGCGCCGACCGCGAGCACGAGTTGCCGACCGCCTGGAACAACTTGGCGGCGACCCATTTCCTGATCGGCAACTACGACGCGGCCGAAGCGAATTACGTGAAGGCGCTGGAACTCCTGGAGGCGACGCACGGGATTGCCTCGCCGCGCCTGATCGTCCCGCTGGCCGGGCTCGGCGCCGTGCAGGCAGCCGTGGACCGTCGCGGCATTGCCGCCGGGTTCTATGCGCGGGCGCTCGCGGTCAGCCGCCGCTCCGAGGGTCTCTTCAACGTTGCGCAACTGCCGCTGGTCGAGCAGGCCGCGGACAACCTGCAGGCGCTGCGCGACTACGCGGGTGCGGAATTGGAGCGCCGTTACATCCTGCGCATCGCCGAGCAGAACTACGGCTACGGCGACCCGCGCACGCTGCCGGCGCTGCAGCAGCTCGCGGATTTCTATGAGCGCCTGCACGAGTACGTGGCCGCGCGGACCATGTACCTGCGCATCCGCGACGTGACGATGCAGGAAAGCGGCGGCTACAACCCGGACTCGATCCGCGCGCTGCTCGGCATCGCGCGCACGCATCGCATGCAATTCACGCAGGACCCGACCATGGTCGAGGGCCAGCAGGCCGCGCGCGACGACATCACGGGCGAGGTGCTCGCGGGCTGGCAGCAGGAAAGCCGTCCGCAGGCGATCAGCGCCGACCGCACCGGGCTCAAGGCGGTGCGCGCCGCGCTCGAGCTGTTGCGCACGACACCCGATCCGCCGAAACAGCTCCTGCTCGACACGCTGATCGAGCTCGGCGACTGGTTCCAGGCGACCGGCCGGCCGGGCCTGGCCATGCCGCACTACGAGGAAGCCGCGGCGATCCTTGCGGCCGCGCCGGATGCAGGCCTGAGCAACCGGCTCCAGTTGCCGCAACTGGTCGCCTACCGACCGCCGTTCGCGGCTTCGCGCGGGCTCGCGGCGACGGAGGGATCCTATCGCCTGCGCCGCACCGTGTTCGAGTTCACGGTCTCGGCCGCCGGCGAGCCCCACGACATCACGGTGATCGAGTCCGACATGTCGGAAGGACAGCTGATGCAGTCGCGGCGCTCGCTGGCTCGCGCATTGTACCGCCCGCGTTTCGAGAACGGCAAAGCCGTGGCGAGCACCGGCGTGCGCTTCACGGGCGAATGGAGCGAGCTGCAACTGCCGGCCACGCAGCCCGCGGCTGCGCAGCCGGCGGCGAGCGACAAGAACTAGGGAAGATCTAGGCGCCCGGTCCGGACGCCGGTACCGTCGGCCCGTGCGGCAGCGGCTCGCTGACCGGCGGTTGCTTCGGCGGCTCTTGCGGCGGAAGCGGCTTCCCGGGCGGTGAATCCTGCTGCGGCGCCAGTTCCGGCGCGGACGGAGGCTGCGGCGACGGCTGAATCGCGGCCGGCGCCTGGGACTGCTGCGCGGCCGGCACCGCGGGCAGGGCCGGCGATTGCGCCTGGGCCTGCTCGCGCTCCGCGAACGGATGGCGCAGCAGCAGCCTGATCGCTTCCTGTTGCGGCAATTCCACGGCGACCTTGGCGCCGGCGTCGCGCATCGCACGCTGGGTCGCGACCTGCAGCGGCTCGCGGCTGCTGATCGAACGACCGGACTCGCGCCCGTAGCCGGTATAGGTGATCGAGTCCACGCGGCCGCCGTTGCCGTCGTACACCGTCAACAGGTAGCGGATCGTCACGATGAAGGCCTCGCCCGCGATGTCCTTGGGCGTCAGGAACGAGTATTCCGCGAAGCGCGGCTCGAGCACCATCGCGAGCGGCGGGCGCAGCTCGCCCGCGCGCGTCGGATCCTCGACCGGGACGACCTCCTGGAACATGGCCTTCAGCAGCCAATCGAGATTGGTGACGTGCGCGGGGCCGAGCGTGACCTCGTAATCCACCTGGCCGCGCGTCTCCTTGTGCACGTATTCGCGGAACTCCTTCGAGTAGTACACGCCGACGCGGGCCGGCGCACGGTCGACCAGCGGCGGCGGCAGCTGCGACTCGGTGCTCAGGCGCGTCGCGCCGCAGGCGGTGGCGAGCGCCAGTGCGGTGGCGGCGATCAGCGGGCGGATCGTCTCGATCTTCATTAGTTGCTCCGTCGCATCGCTTGGGCCTGGCCTTCCGGGAGGCCGACGAATACACCGCCGTTCCGGGCGCACAGGATGCGCATCAGCGTCGCGTAACGCATGCTGGTGTGCTGCGGATACTGGCCCGGGATCGGGAAGCCGAGCGCGTGGATTCGCACCAGGCGCTCGCCGGTCTTGTCCGAGCGGTTGATGCGGTCCACCGTGTCCACCACGTCCTGGATCGAGGGTCCGGTGAATTCGTCGCCGACCATCCACAGGCTGATCGGGTGCTCCCGGGTCCAGAAGGTGCGAACCGCGGCGATGATGCCCTCGGACGGGCTCGAGTTCGAGAACGCCTGCCAGCCGCGGAACCGGTCCAGGATCGCCTTCCTGCGCGCAGGCGTGTCCGGGATCCACTTGCCGCGGTATTCACTGAACATGTAGCCGCCCTCGTCGTCCATCACCTGGATGCCCTTGAGCTTCGGGTAGATGCTGAGCACCTCGGCCAGCTTGCGCTCGGCGTAGCGCCAGTTCTGGGTCTGCATCGAGCCCGAAGTATCCACGACGAATATGACGTACTCGCTGTCGATCGGGATTCCCGCGACCGGCTGATCGTAGACCTGCTGTCGCTGCAGGGTCCGCGCCTCACGGGTCTCGTCGATCAGCGTCTTGCGTGCCTCGGCGAGCGTCGCGGTCAGTTTCTTGAGCGCGTCCTCCTCCTCGGTGCTGGCCTTGTGGCGACCCTCGATCTTCGACAGGTCGCCGCGCAGCCGCGCGAGGCGCTTCTGCTCCTCGGACAGCTGCTCGATGCGCGCGCGCAGCTCGCGCTCGAGCACGAGCGCCATGCCGCGGATGTCGAACACCTCGCGCTCCATCTTCTGGATCTGCGCCTCGAGGTCCTGCTTCGCCTGCTCGAGCTGGATCGGCTCGCCGAACTCGTTGAGCACCAGCAGCAGAATGATCGCGCCGAAGCCGCAGCAGATGCAGTCGAGGAACGACATACTGAAGGTCTCGGTGTCGCGACGGCTGCGGCGCTTCATGGCCAGTCCTTCGCCGGGCTCAGCATGCCGCCGCCGGTTGTGCGCGCGAGCCGCCAGTAGTAGATCGGCGCGGACGGGTCGCCCTCCATCGGCAGCAGCACGATGTTCATCTGCGGCGGAGACGGCGGCAGCGTCCTGACCGCGTCCTGCATCAAGTCCTCGCGCTGCTCCATGGTCACCAGCGTGCGCATCACCGGCGGCTTCTCGCCCTGGGTCGGCAGCCCGTCGGTCACGAGGATCACGTTGTCGGGCGCCGGCTGCATCGCCTTGATGACGGCGAAGGCGTTGTGCAGGCTGGTGCCTCCCGTGGGCGCGGTCACGCGCAGCGCGGCGAGCGCGGCCTCGACCTGGCTGGCGTCGCGCACGTTGAGCCAGCGGCCCGAGGTGCCCTTGACCAGCGGGCGCGGCTGCGTGTCGAAGGAGTAGGCCTGGAACTGCGCCGATTCCGGCAGGCGCGCGATCACCCATTCGACCGTGTTCACCGCCTGCTGCCACTTGGTCGAGCGGATGCGCCGCTCGGCCGGCATGTTGCGCAGGCGGATCACGTTGACCAGCGTCTCGTCGAGCATGCTCGCCGACGCATCGAGCAGCACCAGCACGCGGCTGCCGCCCACGCGCAGCGTGACCAGCTGCTGGCGATCGACCACGCGCGGCGTGACCGGGACCTGCTCGCGCAGCCGGCGCGTGCTTTCTTCCAGCGACTTCAGGTCGGCCTTCAGGCGCTCGAGGCTCGCGCGCCGCGCGAGCGTATCGAACTCGAAGCGCGCGAGCTCTTCCTCCGTGATCTTGAGCTTCTCGAGCATCTCCCGCGACAGCCCTGAGGCGCGCACGGTGCGCGTCTCAGTCGATTCGAGCGCGTTCCTGAGCTCGGCCAGGTGCTTGTAGCCCTCGAGCACCTCCTGCTCGAGCCGCTTGGCCTCGGCGTCGAGGCTCGCGCTCTCCTTGATCCGGTACAGGCCGGCTTGCGCGCTAATGATCGTGTAGAAGAGCACCACCGCGCCGAAGCCGCAGGAGATCACATCCAGGAAGGACATGCTGAAGGTCTGCGTGGGACGCCGCGCCATGACCGCCTCAGCCGACCGCGACCAGCTCGAGCACCACGCCCGGCGAACCGACGCGCAGCCGGTCGCCGGCGCCGAGCGCGGCTTCGCCCTCGATGCGCGCGCCGTTCAGCCAGGTGCCATGACGGCTGTGGTCGCGCACCAGGACGTCCACACCGGTCCGCAGCAGCGAGCAGTGCTCGCGCGAGATTCCGGGGCCGGCGGGCAACGGGATGCGCCGCCCGGCGCCCCCGCCCGCTCCGATCACGAGCGGCCGCTCGCCGATCGCATGCGCGCGCCCGTCGAGGATCACGTGCGTGGGTGCCGCCACCCCCGTGCGCCGTTTCGTTGCGGTCGCAGGCCGGACGCGCGGCAGTGCGACCACGAGCGCCGGTGGCTCGGCCGGGCCGAGCTCCGCGGCGCGCGCGGCAGCCGCGGCGGCCGGCGCGCTCTCGGACAATTCGACCAGCTCGAGCCCCGGCTGCGCCGCCAGGCGCGCGCCGAGCGCGGGCAGGAGCGCGGCGCGCGACGACAGCGCGAGGGTCGCGGGCTCGCCGGCACGGTGCCCGCCGTGTACGAGCTCGGCGAGCTGCGCGTACCAGGCCTCGGCCGCGAGCGTGAACTGCTCCCGCCGCAGGGTCGCGCTGTAGGCGCCCGCGCCGGTATCGATCACCGCATCCACCGACTCCGCGTGCGCGAGCAGCGCGAGCCATTCGGGCAGGCGCTCGAACAGCTGCTGCTCGCTCGCCGCCTGGTGCAGCGGGTCGAAGCGCGTGCGCCGCACCATCGCCTCGGCCACGAGCTGTGCCCAGGCCGAATACATGGCCTTGAGGCCCGCGCGCGGCGCGATGTCCACGCGCCGGCGGCGCAGGATCGCGGCGCCCCCGAGCTCGGTCAGCACCGCCTGGTGCAGCTGCACGTCGAGGTGGAGGATGGTCTCGCGCGCGGCAAAGCCGGCGCAGGCCGCGACCGCGGAATCCACGCAGCCTGCGACCGCGATGCCGGCGCGGCGCGCGATGGCGTGCAGGAGCCCGGCCTGGTGCAGGCGCAGGCTGCCGGGCAGGGCGAACACCGCCGCATCGCCCGGCTGCGAGATGCTCCGCCACAGCGAGGACAGGTGCGCGTACGCGAGGTCGGCATGCGTCCATTGCGCGTCCGCGGATCCCGCCAGGACGTCCGCGGCGAGGTCAGCCCAGAAGCGGTCGGTTGCGAGCACCGGTTTCAGGCGCGCCTGCGCGGCTGCCTGCTCGCCGGTCACGAGGCCCTCGGGCTCGAGCAGCGCCGCGCCCGGACTGGTGGCGACGCGCGCGCCCTCGCGCACTGCGATGAGCGCCGCATCCACCACTTCGATGCCGATCGCGGCCATCAGGCTGCTCCTACCGTACCTGCAGGTTGCGCAGCAGCCTGTTGTCGAGATAGGTCTCGACGTCCAGCACCAGCCGTTCCTGCGCGAGCTGCAGGTTGTGCAGCAGGAACATCAGAAGCAGCGACAGCAGCAGCGCGACCAGCGTGGAATTGAACGCGACGCCCAGGCCCTCGGTGACGCCCGAGATGTCGCCGGTGACGGCTTTGTGCGCCTCGGCGAGCGCGTCGCCGATGCCGCGCACGGTGCCGATGAAGCCGATCGCAGGGATCGCCCAGGCGATGTAGCGGATCATCGACAGCTCGGAATCGAGCCGCTCCGCCTCCGCCGCGCAGACCGCGTGCCCTGCCTCGGAGACGTCCTGGACATTGCGCGTCGCGCCGAAGCGCGCGAGCGCGGCCTTGGAGGCGCGCACGATCAGGGACTGCTGCTGGTCCGCGGCCAGCGTCTCGAGCTGGCGCACATACTCGCGCGTGTCCTCGGGGAGGATGCGCATGCCTTCGGGCACGCGCACCGGGTCGGAATCCACGATCTCCTGCTCCCGGTTGGTGGTCTTGTTCTTGAAGAAGATCATGCCGAGCGCCCAGATCATGAGGATCACGCAGCTCTCCTGCTCCCAGTCCTTCATGATTACGTACAGCGATCGATCCGGGACGAAGTTCGGGTCCTTGCGCATCGATTCGGCCTGCACCGCGAGCACGGCCTGCGCGTTCGGCCTGACCCACACGGTCCAGATCGAGTGGATCACGATGACGGCGACGACCAGCACGGCCAGGCTGTAGAGAAATTCCTTCGGGTAACGGGTCTTCATGCAGTCCTCAGATGTCGATCGGGAACGAAACCGGGAAGTCCGCGCGCACCTTCTCGCTCGGCGTGAAACGCTGCGGCGCCGGCCCGGCATTGGCGGCCTCGGGCGGCAACGGCGGCAGCGTCTCTTCCTCCTCCTCCGCCTGCGCTTGCGCCTGCGCCTGCGGCGCGTCGCCGCCCGCGGGCGGCGCATCGGGCTTTGCCTCCGGCGCTGCCGGCTTCTCCGCCACCGGCTTCTCCGCGGCGGGCTTCGGCGCCTTCGGATCCGGCTGCGGCGGCTCGATCGCGAGCACGGCGGTCACGAGCAGGAGCGCGGCGACGGCGATCAGGTGGCGCATGTGGGCTCACTCCGCATAACGCGCGATCCGGAAACCGAGGTCCGGCCGGCCGGCGAAGCCCGCATCGCGCGCCGCAATGCGCAGCTCCGCAACCTTGCCGGTCAACCAGCCCGCGCCCCGGATCACGTACTTGTCGCCCGCGCGGGGCCCGAGCGGATCGGTGGCGACGTGGTCCGGGCCCACCACGTAGATCGAGTAGCGGTCGGTCGTCCACTCCAGCACATTGCCGCCCATGTCGTGCAGGCCGAGCGGGTTCGCCGCGTAACTGCCGACCGAGGCCGCGACGCGGTGGCCGTCGGTGTAGCCGGTGAGGGTCACCGGCGTCAGGTAGATCGCCGAGACATCGCCCCAGTTGCCGGCGCGCTGCGGCACCGGCAGACCGTCGCCCCAGGGGTACTTGCGCGAAGGCACGCTGCCGTCGAAGCGCGCGGCGAATTCCCATTCCGCCTCGGTCGGCAGGCGGTAACCCGTGGTCGCCGGCTCGATGAGCTCGAGCCGGTCGCCGCGCTGCTGGTAGGCGGGCGGCAGCTTGTCCCGCGTCGACAGCCAGTTGCAGAAGGCCGCCGCGTCCTGCCAGGTGAGGTTCACCGCAGGCTGGCGATCGAGATCCAGCGACTCGTCCTTGAAGATGCCGGAAAGATGATCGGCCCGGAACTCGCGGAATTCCTTGTTGGTGACCTGGTAGCGCGACAGGTAGAAGGGCCGTTGCAGCACGATTGTGCGCTCGGTTTCGTTCGAGCGCCGGCCCGGCTCGCGCCGCGAGCTGCCCATGGTGAAGCGCCCACCTGCGACCAGCACCAGCTCCTGGCCGAGACCGGTGGCGCGCCGCTGCGACGCGCCGGAGACGCGCGGCGTGCCCGACTCGCTCAACCGGTACTCCACCAGCTGCACCTGCCCTTCGCGCGGCGTGACGGTGGTACGGAAGGGCTGGAGCCCGGGTTTGCGCACTTCGAGCTCCTGCGGCGCCGACGGCAACCGCAGCACCTGGTTCGCAGGCCCGCGCGCGAGGCCGTTCACGTACAGGATCGCGTCGGCGGGCTCGCCCTGCACGCGCAACTCGCCGAGCCGGGCCTCGAGATCCACCGACACTCGCCGCTCGCCGCGGCTCTCGACCGTCACGTTCTGCGTCACCGGTGCATAGCCCGCGAGCGAGACGATCAGCTCCTGCGTCATGCCGGGCGCCACGCCGACCGTGAGCGGCGTGCGGCCGCGATAGCGGCCGCCGATGCTGACGTCGGCGCCTGCGGGACTGCTCTGCACGATCAGCGTGCCGTCGGGCATGCCGAGCTCCACCGGCCCGATCGTGAGCGGCTCGCCCGCGCGCACCGTGACCGGGCTTTCGTAGCGGCGGAATTCCGGGTGCAGGATGGCGATCGTGTAGCGGCCGGCGTCGAGCTCGGCCGTCAGCGGCGTGCGCCCGAGCTCGACGTCGTCGGCCCAGACTGTGGCGCCCTCGGGCAC
>Ga0187893_10009046_pt1 | contig 15472 bp, 14 predicted proteins | sample MA1701074metaG_FD_139574 | JGI IMG/M metagenome (GOLD analysis project Ga0187893, IMG submission 139574) | White microbial mat communities from a basaltic lava cave in the Kipuka Kanohina Cave System on the Island of Hawaii, USA - MA170107-4 metaG ... | reverse complement strand
GGTGACAATTTCCTGGACGCTCATTGATTGGAAGTCAGCCGCCGTCATGGGACTTGTCGGGCCTCGCCATACCTCCACGCGAGCGTTCTCAGTAACATCCCGTTCAGGTTTTCCCACTTCTCCGATTAGTTCTTCGTACTGTTGCTTCCAATCTGATGAGAGTAATTCATATAAGGGAGCGAGACGGTCGCGTTGCCACCTCTTCTTATGCTGTACGATCTTTTCATCTGACGGCTCTTGGCCGGACCATTCTTTATGATGGCGCTTGTACGCTTCGTCATCGTCCGGGCCGGCCTCGATCCATTTAAGAATCTTCTGCTGGTCCCCGACCTGCAGTTTGCCGAACCACTCTCGAGCCAATAGTTCGTATTCATGCCGAGTGCCGCGGGCATCGAAGAGACGCCGATCCGTTAGTTTTTCTGCGATCAGAGTGGTGTCTGGGTGCCGTCGAAGGAAGTCCAGCGCGAGCCGATGAAAGACCTCATAAGGTCGTTTCTCTAGTTTCTCGACGAGTGTCGATACCTGCGTAGGATCTTGATCTGCGATGGCATGAGCCATCTCGCGTACAGCAGGCACGAGGATATTCTTGAGGTGATCTCCCCGTGGCTTGTCCTCAAGATGGGGATGCCAAATGTAAGAATAGTCCTCCATTCCGGGTTCTACATCTGTAGGACTCTTCGAGAGCGTGAGAGACTTTTCCAGAAGATCGCAGAACAGGTCAAGGGCATGTATCCGTGCTGCCGGAGGCAGCACGGGAATCATTCGTTCAACAATCCTCCTATATTCCCAGGTCGAAATCCGAGCGCGTGGTTTCGGAGGGAGGCTGTGCTCATCCTTATCCTCCTTCTGCTTCTCGAGCCTGGGATCCGGCAAAATCTCCAAAAGGGACCGTGCAAGGCCGAGGGCGGCAGTTCCTTGCTCCCCCTGGAGGAGATGATTCATGAGTGCGCTGAGCTTCTCGGGTAGCAGACCGAAAAGACCTTCCGGTTTGTTGACCCGTACCACTTCTCGCTCACTCCACTTTGCCGCAAGCTCAACCGGCATAGCGGCGGCTGCGCTGGAGAAATCTTCATAAACACGAATGTTGTCGGTGGGAGGGACGGCTAACATGATGTCTAGGACTTTTTCAGGTGCTTGGGGTGCCATGCGAGCGAGATACCGTGATTGCGGCCACGCTGAATACCCGATGGTGCCCTTCTCATTATCAACCTCGGGCGCTGGCGGGTGGCTAAACAATCCATTGGTCTGAAGGAGTTCTAGCCATGAGGGGCTTGTCAGTCGGTCGAAGAAATATCCATGAGCGACGAGATTGTTCGGCACATTTTTCTTGAGCTTGTCGACGTCGCCTTGCGCTGGTACCGGTTTCGCAAGTAGCTGATCCAGGAACTGGTAGACTCCAAGATAGTTCGTCTCGAACTTCTCCAATACAACATCAACAATCCCCTGCATCTCATTCCAGAACTGACGGAAGTCTTCGTCTACAGGACGGGCGGACGTAAGCGCGTTGCGATGGGCTCGTGCATCAAGCCCATAGCTATTACCCTTCCCAGGTAAGCGTAGCCAAGCCTCTGCCACAGGGTCGGTTTCTGGAATCTGCAGGCCGCGTAGAATTGCCGAGATTTCTTTTCTATGGTTTTGCCCATCTTTTTTTGACTTCTGAAGGCGCTGTTCGCGTTCCGCCATAGTTTCCAAAACATCACGGAGTGCGCTCTCGATCTCTCGTAACGAATGGGAAACAAGGTGGCTAGTAGTTCGAAGAGAAACAGGGTCATGCATGAGCCGGCATGCATCCTCAAAGAAATCGGCAGGCCCCGGGCCAACGAAGTCACGGAGTCGGCGATAGATCCGCTCATGCCTCGGGTCATCAAAACGGAATGGCTGTCGGGAAGACTCCATTGTGGGTACCAGCTTTTAGACTGGGCGATGAGGAGAGGCTACGACTCGCTACCGGCAGGTGTCAACTTGGCGAAATAGCGAAATGTACGTATCTTCGAGAATTGCGTCCTTCCACATACAGATGCTCCCTCCAAGCTGCTCTTATCCAATCTAAAATGGTGACCTGAATGGTCGCCAACTGAGTGCATCAATGCGGGAGAACTCATCACTAGATTCAGTGAGGCGGCTGGCGTGGTCTCCATTGCGCGCATCGAGCGGCTACAGTCCGTCTACCGTTCCCCTTGAGGGCGGACCAGATTGGTCTCCCACTGCGCGTGTCCAACGAGGGTCTTCCGAGACCGCGCGTTGCACGAGCACATGAGATCATCTAGTCTGCCCTCTCATACTCCTTCCAAGCTCGCTTGTTCTCTCTTAGGGATTGGGGCTGATTGATCTCTTACTGCGCCCGTCGAATTATATATAAATGGTCCCTCAGAGCTTACTCGCACCTCTCTTCAAGGGGTGGTCTGGATCTATCCCTTACTGCGCGCATTGACCGAGCACGGCCCTTGATCTGACAATCTAATCGGTCTTCTGTGCGCGGTCAGCGAGCACGAGGGATAGACCAGAGCGCCCCCTCACATTCTGATCGTGCGCGTTCCGGGAGCAAGGGATCGGCACGGGTGTCATTCCACTCCTGGTTCAAGGTTCCGGACGGACGATCGTCCGGGATGCGTCGCCCGCCAGGCGATGGCTGCAGCGCTGAGCAACATGATCGCGGCTAACAAGAAGGGCGCACCGGGCAGGTGCCAGACGGCCTTCGGTCCGATGAAATGCGCAAAGCTTTGCGTAAAGAGCGCCGGTCCGATCAAGCCGGTTAAGCCGTTGATGCTCGCAATGGCCCCCTGGAGCTGGCCCTGCTCGGAGCTGCTGACACGGCGGGTCATCAGTGCCTGGGTCGCCGGACCCGCGAGACCCCAAAAGGCCATGACGGGAATGCCCAGGCAAAAGATCCATCCCTCAGACGCAACGCTGTAGACTGAAAACCCGATCCCCCCGCAGACCAAGCCCACCAACAATGTCGTGCGCTCGCCTAACCGCTTCGTGATCGGGCGAATCAGTCCCCCCTGGACGATCATCGCTGCCACGCCGACACCAGCCAGCATCAGTCCGATTGCGGTGGTTCCCCATCCGTACCGGTAGCCCATATACAGCACCGACACGTTCGGCAGCACCGCATGGGCGAGATATCCGAAGAAGGCAACGGCCGCGAGCCCGAAGAGTTCATGGTGCGAGCGCAGCAGCACCAGCGAGCCGACCGGATTTGCCCGCTTCCACGAGAAGGCCATTCGCTTGTCACGCGCCAGGGATTCGGGCAACACAAAGAATCCGTAGCAGGCGTTCACCAGGCTGAGTGCCGCTGCGCCCCAAAATGGGAGCCGCGGATCGATCGCGCCGAGCCAGCCGCCTATTGCAGGACCGAGTATGAAGCCGAGGCCGAAGACCATGCCGATCTTGCCGAACGCCGCCGCTCGATGTTCCGGAGCCGTCACGTCGGCAATGTATGCACCGGCGGTGCTGAAGCTGGATGAGGCGAGGCCGGAGATGGCGCGACCCAGAAACAGCCAGGCGACGGTCGGCGCCAGCGCCATGACGATATAGTCGAGTCCCAATCCCAGGTTGGACAGCAGCACGATCGGCCGCCGGCCGAACCGGTCGGACAGCGCTCCCTGAATCGGCGAACCAAAGAACTGCATGACCGCCCAGGCCGTGCCCATCAACCCATAGATCATGGCTGCCTGGGCCGTATCGCCGGAGAAAAACTCCTCGACGAGTTTCGGCAGCACGGGAATGATGATGCCGAAAGACAGCATGTCGAGCAGAACCGTGATGAGAATGAACAGCACCGCGGCTCGCCGCGGGGTGGAGACAGTAGGTCGGTCGTTCATAACCGACGCATCCTATCAGGCCCACACCTCAGCCTGTCGAGATAAAACGATCGCGGGCTCCGCGTCGAAAAGAATATGCGAGCGAGATCAGGCCGATAACAGTCTCACAGCGGGATGTTCGGTCCGGTGACATGTTTAGTGATGCGTCAACTCATCGAAATGGCGAAATACACTCATTAAGGAGCCTTGAGGGGCAGGATCCAAGATATGAGCACACCCAATATATACTGCTTTCGAGCTTTCGACTTCATTCCGACCTTGGTAATCGCCTAACTGCGTGCGTCCAACGATACAAATAGTCCCTCAAAGCTTGCTTGTTTCTCCTCAGTAGGGAGTCGCCAGACTGTCCTTCACTGCGCGCATTGACCGAGCACGGCCCTTGATCTGACAATCTAATTGGTCTTCTGTGCGCGGGCAGCGAGCACGAGGGATAGACCAGACCGCCCCAATCACCCTCGGCCCCTGCAGCCGGCTGACACAGTCCTGCCAGAGCGTGGCCGGGTCCTGGTCAAAGATGCTGAACGAATCTGCCGGCAACATCCCCCACGCGCCCACAAGCATCTCAGCTTCTAGCTGCCTCGGAGCCCATCCGGCAAATCCGGCAAACGCCCGGAAGGTTTCGGTCGGCTTGGCTTGTGTAATGATGCGCTCTAGGACTCGAGGTGTGCGCCCCAGATAGACCCCGTCGAAGATCGATCGTGCGTCTGTCGGAGGCTCCTTGACTCGGAACAGCAGGAGAAACCGGGATGCTTCTACCGGTCCACCCGCAAACAGCAGGTAGCTGGTCCTCTTGAGCATCGTGATGTCCGGCAATGCGTCGGACAAGAGGAGCTTCGTAGGACGATTCAGAATCAGCCCGACTGTTCCCTCCGCCCCGTGCTCTACGATAAGCAAGACAGTTTGGCGGAAGTTAGGATCTTCCAGCGATGGGCTGGCCACTAAGAACACACCTTTCTTGACCGACAGCTGGGCGAGTTCCATGCCCGCCAGAGCGGGTACCACATGCAGGACGGTCAGGAGTGCGCCGAACAGGAAACTCGCCATCACTTTCCGTGCACCAGCAAAACCCAGCACGCGCGGGCACTCAGACGGAGGCAACAGGAGGGAACTTCCCGACCCAAGAACTCTCAAGGCTTGTCCCTTTCACATTCGGGGCGAGTGTTTCCACCACGTCCTGATCGACGGGTACTGGTACAGTTTAAATTGTGTGGGACGCAGTAGGGCAGGTTCGTAACAATGGTCACTCGATAGGCGTCAACGTGGCGGGTGGCCGGCTGGACTGCCTCCGTTTCTCCATGTCCTGATCGATCACCTTCAAGGCATCCAACTGGGCCTCTAACTCCGCAATGCGCTTCTCTCGATCTTTGATTTGTCGTTGAAGGGATTGCACGACGCTTGCGTCGACGGCAGCTCGACCGCTTTTCTTGTCTGGTGAGCTGACAGACAGGGTTCCGCACGAGCCCAGGGCAACAGCCAAACACAGACTACCTCCCAGGCTGATCCAGGCCCTTCTCCCTATCACGTTCATGGTCTAGGTGTGCCACTTGACCTCACGTCCCGCAAGCAGATTCAGGATTTTGACCTGTCCTGATCGATGACAAGCGCCGCGCATTACGCTGGTGGTTTCTGTACTGAAACGCTGCCACAAGGAACCTTAAATGACGATTCCGACAAGAGCTGTTTGTGGTCGAGCAGCTCCATGATGACCTTGGCGGCTTGGAAGAGATCGTTCTGTTCTCCGTCGGACAGCCAAAACTTCGTCTTAATTCGCGTTACACGTTCGGCCAAATCCTCATTGGCTTCGGATACTTCGGTATAGAGCAGATGTCGCAGTGAGATATGGCGGACTTCGCAGCCGCATTGCCGGAGATCGTTCACCGGGAGCCGGCCCCTCGGATCCCGATCCTGCTTCTCGACCGGAATGCCCATTCTCTCGAGCAGGGAGCGGCGGGATTCGATCAACATGGCATCCGTGGCATCGAGCGCATTGGTGTCGACGAAATAGTCGATGGCGGACCGACTGGACTGTTTAAAGTCGAGATCGGTATGGTCGCTCGATGGGGTGGCGTCGATGACGAAAATGACACATCCCTTGGGAAACAGCCGATCGAGCGTGGTGCCTAACACGTTCCGATTCATATATTGAGTGATCGCCTGCACGCCAAGATTATCGATGGGACCGCCGTCATAGAGGTGCAGGTACTGCGTCGGCTCCATATACCACTGCAGGGTCACGTCCTGGAATGCGCCGGGAAATGCGGAGGACGCATTCACGGCATTGGCGACGGGATAGGGGGCGAGCACTGAATGGAGCGCGGCGAAGCGTTCATCCGTAAACGTGAACCGGGTGTTATCGTTATGGACGGTCGAATTGATCAAGATTTTTGGATGCGGCTGAAGGTCGGCAAAGGTGGCATCGTGGTACAGCTGGTTGTTGAAGACTTGCACCATAATATCCGAGCGGGTGAAGTCGGACAGCCAATAGCGAAACATGTTCTGCGGCAGAAACCACCGGCGAATCCAACTGCTCTGAAAATCGTAGCCCAATGCCTCGCGGACCGCCGGTTCGGTAAATGCACCGGCCTTGTCTCCGAGTCCGTAATACACAGCCGGGAGCGTTCCACCGGACACGCCTGAAATCACATCGACTTGTTCCAGCAAGCCCCGCTGTCGGAGTTCCAGCATGACGGCGGCGCCGAAGTTGGCGGCTCGACTCCCGCCTCCAGAGATCGCCAGCGCGACAAACCGCTCGTCTTTTGATTCGAGTTCGGTCAAATTCCATGAGCCGGCTGTGTGGGGCACCGGTTTGCCGGCGGGCCACTGCTGATTCCATCCTGGCCGCCAGTGCCCCGGCAGAATAGAACACCCGCCAAGCACGAAGAGCAGGCACACTACCCATGTGATGGTGAGGAGATTATCGCTGCGAAAGAGTCTGCTGCGCATGTGGGCAGTATGGATGGCTTTCACGGATGCCGATTGTATGGGACGCGAAGAGATCGCGCAAGAGAGATTACGTGGATCAGGTGAGAAATATATGTGTGTGGATCCTTCTTTACGGCTGCTTGCGCCGTTGGCGGACTTTTTCAGCATCCTGCTAGAGTCTCACGCCGACTTCATCCAAGTGTCTGAGCAAGTCGGCCGGGTCTTGATAGACCCGATAGGCTCCTGCCCGCTCCAACTCCTCCCGGCCATAACCCCCGGAGAGTAGTCCCACTGAGAGGGCGAATGCGCGGCGCGCGGCCAGCAAATCCCAGACGCTGTCTCCGACGATGACGCAGCGGCTCATGCTAACTTTCAGTCGCTTCCCTGCGGCGACAAATAGATCGGGATCGGGCTTCGCGAAGCGGACGTCGTCGCGCGTGATGACCGGCACGCTCCGATGGAGCTTGAGCAGCTTGAGCGCATGCCGTGCATTGTGCTTTCGTCCGCTCGTCGCGATAGCGTGAGGCACACTATGGGCCGCCAACGTATCCAGCAGTGCTTGCGCGCCGGGAAGCACGCGCAGCGACGGAACCTGATCGGCAAACGCCTCGGCATGTACCTGCTGAATACGCTCCGCATCCTTCCGCGAGACCGGCTGCCCGGTTTCCCGGGACAGGGCGTTGAGCATCAGGCCCCCGCTCATGCCGATCTGGCGGTGAATGCGCCAGACCGGCAACTCGATGCCGGCCGCTTGTGTCGCTTCGCGCCAGGCCAGGACATGCTGGTAGACGCTGTCGATCAAGGTGCCGTCCAAATCGAAGAGAAACGCCAGCGAGTCGGAGTTCCGGGTTTTGGCCATCACCACCCTAGCGTTCCAACTTGGCTTGCATATTGATGGTCGTTTTGAGGAGGCGCGAGATCGGGCAACCGGCTTTGGCCTCCAATGTCGCCTTGTCCCATGCGGCCTGATCCGCCTTGGGTACCCTGCCTTTGACGTCCAGCAGGATATTCGTCACGGTCCATCCGGCTTCGAGCTTGTCGAATGTGAGCGTGGCCGTGGTCTCCAGTTTTTCCGGAGTCAGGCCGGCACTCCCCAATTGAGCCGACAGCGCCATCGTGAAGCAGCCGGCATGCGCGGCCGCGATCAATTCCTCCGGGTTGGTACCCTTCCCGCTTTCGAATCTCGTGGAAAACGAATATTGCGTCTGCGACAAGACGCCGCTGTCGGTGGAGACGGTGCCTTTCCCAGTCTTCAAGTCGCCTTGCCAAACCGCTGATCCTTTTCGCTGCATAGTTCCTCCTTGTGGTTAGGATTACGTTCAGTATGGGACCGCCGGCAGGCTTGTGCAACTGGTTAGCTACGCGACTTGCCGTCCAAGGCTCGATCTAAATTGAAGGCGGCGCTGATCAAGGCGATATGGGTGAAGGCCTGAGGAAAGTTGCCGAGGGCTTCGCCGCTTCCCCCTATCTCCTCGGCATACAGCCCCACATGATTGGCGTGTCCCAGCATCCGCTCAAACAACAGCCGCGCTTCCGTCAGTCTCGCAGGATCGACTCGCCCTGCCCGGATGAGCGCCTCCACGAGCCAAAACGAACACATGGTAAACGTGCCTTCTCCTCCTGTGAGCCCGTCTTCTCCGGTCTCGCTGTCGTAACGATACACGAGACCATCGGAGACCAATCCTCCCTCCTTCGGCGAGCGATTGATGGCGTGGAGTGTACTCAGCATGCGCGGATCGCTGGGAGCCATGAAAAAAACCATCGGCATGATGAGATTCGACGCGTCCAGCGAGTCGCTGCCGTAGTGCTGTACGAAGGCATGGCGTTTCTTACTCCACCCCTTGGACATGATCTCTTCGTAGATCTGATCCCGGACCTGCTGCCATCGATCGCGATCAGCCGGAAACGACCGTTTATCTGCCAGGCGAATTCCCCGATCCATCGCCACCCAGCACATCAGTTTTGAGTAGACGAAATGTCGCCGGCCTCCGCGCACTTCCCAAATGCCTTCGTCCGGCTGCTGCCAATGATCACAGAGCCAATCCAGGCGGTGCCGGATACGCATCCAGGCGTCATACCCGATGGGCATGACGTATTTGTTGTACAGGTAAAGTGAATCGAGCAGCTCCCCGAAAATATCGAGCTGCAGTTGCTTATAGGCGCCGTTGCCGATCCTGACTGGCCGGGAACCGCGATAGCCGTCCAGATGGTCGAGGGACTGCTCCGTCAAATCGTGGCGACCATCGATTCCATAGACGATCTGTAATGTGCCGTCGGCCTCGACTTCACCGGCGCGCGCTTCCAGCCATTGCATGAAGGCATGGGCTTCCTCGGTGAAGCCGATTCTCAACAAGCCATACATCGTAAAAGCTGCATCGCGAATCCAGGTGTAGCGATAGTCCCAATTCCTTCCGCCGCCGATCGATTCAGGCAGGCTGCAGGTCGGCGAAGCGATAATCGCTCCGGTCGGTTCGAAGGTCATCAGCTTCAAGGTCAGTGCCGATCGGTATACGATTTCGCGCCAGCGGCCGGTATAGGTACATTTGGACAGCCATCGATGCCAGTAATTGACCGTGTGTTCGAATACATCCTGCGTTTCGGCGATTGAAGGGGACCGACGGCACTTCTCTCCAACCTTCATAGGGCGCAGTATGAAGATCGCCTCCTCGCCTTCCTGAAGCGCAAATGTCGCATGGACGCTCTCGCCATCGCAGGAGAACGGGACGGCGCTCACCAATCCCAAGTTCAGGACGGCCGACTCAAAGATGGCGCCATGTTGTTCGATCGATGCGCGATGCGGCGCACGCGCATAATCAAAAGCCGGATGGCATTTCATCCGAAAGGTCAGTGTCCCTCGTGTGACTTTGACGCGCCGAACCAATTGATCCTGCCAGAGCGATTTAGCAGGTATGCCTACCGGCATGAAATCTATAACTTCTCCCACCCCGTCCGGCGAGAGAAAGCGGGTGACCAACACGTTCGTTTCCGGCCAATAGAACTGCTTCGTCCGGATGTCTTCCCCCAGGGGCGAAATTTCGAACCGGCCTCCCTTTTGGTCGTCCAAGATGGCGGCGAACACGCTTGGTGAATCGAATGATGGGACGCCGAACCAATCAATGGAACCGTTCATACCGACGAGCGCCGCTGTCCGCATGTTGCCGATGATGCCGTAATTTTCAATGGGTTGGTACGCCATGGCTGAGCCGATCGACCGTTCAATCCGACGTGCAGTGCGGGGCTCCTCCTGACATGAGCTCCCTCGCTACTATCCTGGACTTTCGCCGAACCCAAGATCAACTCAAAATTTCCCGCACGGTCACGTCGAAACCAGGCCTGTTCATGATCCCTCCAAGCTCGCTCGTTTCTCTTTAGGAGGGAGTGGCCAAGGCTGCCCTTTACTGCGCGCATCGAACGAGCACAGTTTCACCGTGCGCGTTCTGCGAGCACGAAGGGCACCTGGCCGCTCCCTCCCCCTCCCTTACCCCGCTTCCGAAGTACTTCTTAGAGGTCTATCCCATTCCAGTGCACCAGGTACATTAGACTTATATTTTAATGGTGTATTGGACTCGGTGATGGAGCCGGTCGATGACCCAATGGGAAGAAGGGTTACTCGAGAAGGGAGGTTCGTTGTGAGACCAAAGATTCTTATCATCGATGATTCCGTCGATAGCTGGAACTTGCTGAGCACGATCGTCAAGACCCATAACTTCTATCCCATATGGGCTGCCGATGGGATGCAGGCCATGGCTGCTGCCCGATTCCACCAACCCCAGGCCATTCTCTTAGACCTCGGATTGCCAGGCGGGGATGGGTTCCTCATCCTCGAGCGATTAAAAAGCAACCACTTGCTGAGCGAGATTCCCGTGATCATCGTCACCGTCCGTGATCGAAAAGAAGCGGAAGAGAAGGCGCGGCAGTTGGGCGCGGTCGCCTATGTATCAAAACCCGTCCAAGCTGACGAACTGATGGCGAGCATCCAGACCGTGCTCGCCACACAAGGTATAGTCCCAGCGGGCGTGAGCCACTAGGCCCCATCTTCTGCTCGCTTCTCCGCCGAGAGCGGTGTGGCGATGGATTCGAGCGACCGCCCTTCAGCTTTGATGCCTAACCACAGTTCCACAAACGCACCCACAAGCATCATCCCGGCTCCCAGTAGATAGCCATAGAACACACTTTCTGCTGACGATTCGATGAGTTTGCCGTACAGCCATGGTGCCAACACCCCCGCCCCCTGCGCTACAACAAAGAAGCTCGCAATGGCCATCGCGCGGATCTCCAGGGGAAAGATCTCGCTGACGGTCAGATAGGCGGCGCTGGCGCCTGCCGAGGCAAAGAAGAAGATGGCCGACCAGGCCAGCGTTTGGGTGACGGGTGTGAACGCGCCTTGCCAGAACAGGTATCCCGTCACGGCCAGCAGACAACCAGCTAGGGCATAGGTGACGCTGATCATCTGCTTCCGGCCGACGGTATCGAAGTAGCGCCCGAGTACCAGAGGACCCAGGAAATTGCCGAGTGCAAAGGGAAGAATATAGAGGCCGATGTTGCTTGCCGACACGTCGTAAAACTTCGTGAGGACGAAGGGGTAGGTAAATGAAATCGCGTTGTACGTGAACGACTGCGTGGTCAATAGCACGATACCCAGCACCGTGCGCCTAGGGTAGGTGTGCAAGAGCTGGCGAACCACGGTACCCAAGGTCGCATGTGGTCGGGAATGGACGGTCATCGAGCCTATGGGCGTCGGCAGCGAGGCCAGCCCTTCCTCACGCGAGATCTGGTCTTCAATCTTGGAGACGACGGCTTCAGCCTCTTCTACCTGTCGATGGGTCATCAGCCAGCGGGGGCTCTCCGGGACGAGCCGTCGAATGAGCACGATGCCGATTCCAAGGACGGCTCCCAATCCGAAGCACAAACGCCATCCCAAATATTCCGGAATGAGTTCAGGGTTCAGCAGGACTATGGTGAGGAGCGCACCGGCTGCCGTCCCCAGCCACCAGCTCCCGTTGATCGCCAGGCTCGTTTGCCCGCGCCGACGCGCAGGGATGAGTTCGTCGATGGCGGAATTGATTGCCGCGTATTCCCCGCCGATGCCCGCGCCGGTCAAGAAGCGGAAGAACATGAAACTCCCCAGATCCCAGGACAGCGCCGTTAGGACCGTGGCTGTCAGATAGAGCAGGAGCGTAATCATGAACCATTTCTTCCGTCCCTGCCGATCGGTGAGGTAGGAGAACACGACGGCCCCGAGCACCGAGCCGGTCAGGTACGCCGACGCGACAAGCCCGACTTCGGATTCCGTCAGGTGTAATGTGGTGGTATGGGTGAGGACAGGACCTAGGGCGGCGACGATGGACACTTCGAGTCCATCCAGAACCCACGTAATGCCGAGGGCCGTCACCACCAGCTGGTGCCATCGCGACCAGGGCAGTCGGTCCATTCGCTGCGGAATGTCGGTGGTGATGGGTGCACCCTGTACGGCAGGCATTTCGTATCGTAACACCGATCGATATCGGGCACGATGACCAAACTCTCAAGGACTGCCTGGCCTGGTCGCTCCACACGTCCGATGGAAGATGAGGGGCGGCTCTGCTATCTTCTCGCGTGCGGGGTGAGGAGCCCCAGCCTGGAGTACCGTGTATGATTCGGATCAGACCAGCGACCGAAGCGGATTTTTCCGCCTTGCTTCATGTACAGCAGGCCGCGTTCGGGGAATACGCCGCCGTCTACAAAGTCAGCGGATGGACGACGGAAACGCTCGATAGCCTCAGGGAAGATGCCAAGGAAAAACATATCTTCGTAGCGGAAGCGGATGGCATGGTGGTGGGATCGGTGCGCTTTTGGACTGTGGCCGGAGTGTGTGTGATTCGATTGCTATCCGTGAGTCCCGCGCACCAGAGCAAGGGGGTGGGGAAAGCGCTGATACGGGAAATCGAACTGGTTGCGACCGATGCCCATAAGTTCTTTGCCTGCACCATGCTGCGCACTGCCCGGAACATCCATCTGTTCATGAGCCTCGGCTACAAGGCGGAATCGATTCTCCCCGACCACTACGACCACCTGGATTTGATCTGCTTCGCCAAATACCACTAGCAGGATGCTGAAAAAGCCCGCCAGCTTCGTTCTCGCATCGCTCAGACCCTCAACGTACCGCAAGGGTATGCCTCGGGCCTTCACTCGCTGTGGCCTTGCTGACAGCCTTTTTGAGCATCCTGCGTGAGTGTTCTCCTCTTCCCCGCAAGCTGCAACGAGATACTCGATTGGTCGTTACCGTCCATGGTGGCGCGGTCGCAACATATTCTTGAACACGTAGTCGGCCACGCGGCGGCCCTGCGCGATGCCCTCGGTTTTATCGAAGGCCCAGTGAATGCCGAGATAGATCCGGCTCTGACCGTTTTCTTCCTCTGCCTCCGAGAGGGAGGAAAAACTGCGTTCCACAAGCGGCCGCACGTTGCCGGCGTTATCGCGTGTCACCCCATTGAACTCGTCTGAAACGAATGTAAATCGGATGCGATCGGTCTTGTAGTAGTTCCGGAGTATTTCGAAGAGCGCTCCGCCGAATCCGGCATGCCCGGAGGGATAGGCCGGGAACGGAGGGGTAAAGTTCGGTCCCTTGAGATTACTGGCCGGCGCGCCGAGTGGTGAAAACGTCGTGTCTCCGGCTGTGGTCGGATTGCCGTCGCCCAATCCGCTCGGACCCATCTTCTCGTCGGCTTCGCGTATGCCGGTGATCGGCCGCCAGTATTGATAGTAGTATTTGGATTCCCAAACCGCGATACCTGCATCCGCCATGGCGAGATGCACGAGTGCCAGGAGCCGTGCCAATTCCATCACATCGTTATCCGTACCCATCTGATGTGCGATCTTCATGGTTATTTGGTTGTAGAGCCTTGGCGGTGCGCACAAGCTCGGCGTGCCATCGTAAGCCCAGTAGATCCCGATCTGGGTTTGTTCTGCCGATCTGATCGTGGGAGTCACCACGCCGTCGCCCCCCAACGTCTTCACTTCGTTAAAGGCGGCGGCATAGTCGCGGCTGTCGAGCCTGGGCGGAGGGGGCGTTCGAAATTGATCGGCTCGTTCGAGCACGAATGGCTTGACCTTGTCCCAATAGGCGCCCAAAGCGAGCGGAATCTTACTGATGGGGTCTTGCCGCCACTTGCCAGGATCGTTGCTCGTGAGATACTCAATGCCGACCCTTGGTTCAGCATGCTGAGATCCATCGTTGGATCGTGCAGCAAGGATGGCCGAGGCCGCGCGCTTCCCTAATGCAATCCCGTTGGTTTTCAGCCGTCCTTCTGGGATCTCCTCCAACTCCTCCTTCAAAATGGTATCGAAGGAGGCCGCTTGTGAGGGGAAGAGAGAAGCAAGCGTATCGTGGGCGGCTTGCGCAACTCCAGCCTGCAGTGACGCGCCCAGCTTCGCATGAGGCAGACCGACGTAGCTCTTATAGTCTCCTTCAATGGAGTTGACGACTTCGAAGACGGCGAGATGGACGATGGCCATCGCCCGGGCCGCGCGACCTGGCCCCAACTGTTCGCCGAACACGCGCGTCTCATCCGGAGCGACCGGTGTATGATCGAAGCCGCTGGCATCGACGGCAATCTGGTTCCAATGGCGGACTCCGCTGGCTCGATCGAACCCGTGCCGTGGGCGATGCTTCACATTCGGAGGAGCCGTTCTGGCATCTGGGTTAAACAGCGGGCCGAACGCGTCGTCGAATCCGCCGCGCGTTCCCTCCGCAAAAATCCCCTGCGAAGGTGCGAGCACAACTAGTATCGTAAGGAAAGTGAGAATTTTACCGAATTGAGCCATCATTTCTTTCTCCTCCTATGCAATACCGAAAATACGAGACAGGCGACACATTTAGCCGAGCTGCCTCATAGGGCACGAAGGAAATTCAGCACATGTTGCTTGTCGATCTCGTTGAGTCGATTGAATTGCCCGATCACTTGGTTCGCTTCCGAAGGCCGGTAGCGACCTCCGCCGCCGCTCGCATGTTCCTGAATTGCTTCGAGCAGATCTTTGGTACGCCCGTCATGCAAAAAAAAGATTCGCTTCCCAAGCCCCCACAAGGGCGCCGTGCGGAACTCGTCGCCGCCGGCATTACCCTGACTCACATCATCTGCCAAGCCCGGGCCCATATTATGGAGTGCCAAATCGGAGAACAGGTTGGCATCCTTGCCCCGCAACGCCCCCACAGATGATCTGCCGGTTTGCATCGTCGGGGTATGGCACATCGCACAGCCGACGTCTGCGAACAGCTTCCGGCCCCGGACGATGGTGTCCGTGTCGGGTGCAGGTCTTGGAGGCGCCAGGAACCGCATGAACATGGCGAATTTCACCACATCGCTTTGTCCTTCAAGGTGATCCACGGCTTCAAGGTCAGTCTGGCTCTCCGGCGTGGTGTTGAAGTAGCAATTCGGCGCCTCATCCCTCTCCTGCGGGAACAGATCGTTCGTGATCCCCTGCTCGACGTTGTAGGCTTCGCCCGAGAACATTTCGAGCGACTTGTTCTGGGCTTTCCATCCAAATCGGGTCACGGTGCCGTCGTTTCCGCTGGTATTTGGCCGGCCCGTCATCTTATTCACCCGGCCACCGATACCGAGCGACTGTTTCGCAGCAACATTGGCCCGCATGTTGGCGAGTATGGCATCGTCGTCGATCGCTTCGATCAACCCTAGCCCAAAGAGCGGCGTCGGAATGCGAAACACCACGTTCTGGCGGGCGATTGCGGT
>Ga0187893_10009045_pt1 | contig 15473 bp, 8 predicted proteins | sample MA1701074metaG_FD_139574 | JGI IMG/M metagenome (GOLD analysis project Ga0187893, IMG submission 139574) | White microbial mat communities from a basaltic lava cave in the Kipuka Kanohina Cave System on the Island of Hawaii, USA - MA170107-4 metaG ... | reverse complement strand
GCCGAATGGTCGCAGTGGTTCTGGCCATTGTTTGCCAATCATCTCTGGCAGGCGACGCTCTTCGCGTTCGTCGTGTGGATTGCCGTGAAGTCGCTCAATCAGGCGCCGGCGCGGTTTCGCCACTTCCTCTGGCTGGTCGCGCTGGCGAAGTTTCTGGTTCCGTCGGCGCTGCTGGTCTGGCTGATCGGGCAAGCAGGGGTCGATCTCTCCTTGCCATTCGAAACGGTTCGGTCAGCGGCGTCGACGGCGGCCTCCGGGATAGCGACGACCTACACCGAGGCTCAGGTCATTTTTCAAATCGCCCAGTCGGCGCCGCCTGTTGCTCAAACAACGATAACGACCGCGAATCATCACGCGGAATTCTATTGCGCGTTGACGATTGTCTGGCTGCTCGGCGCGGTGGCGCTGACTGCCCGATGGTTGATCAAACGCAAGCGTTTTGCCCGCTTGCTGCGCGGGGATCGAGTAATTACGTCCGGGCGCGAGTTCGCTGCGCTCAAACGCGCGCGGTCCTGGCTGTTTGTGAATCGTGAGATCGGCCTCGTCGTCTCATCGCAAGTTCGTGGGCCGGGCGTGTGGCGCGTCCGTCATCCGGTGATCGTCTTACCCGAAGGCGTCGCCGACCGATTGAGCGACGAAGAGATCGAGGCGGTGATGATGCACGAACTGGCTCACGTCCTGCATCGGGACAACCTGGTCGGAATTTTGCAGATGATCGTTTGCAGTTTGCTCTGGTTCCATCCGCTGGTGTGGCTGATAGATCGCCGGTTGCTGGCCGAGCGCGAAATGTGGTGCGACGAAACAGTGATCCGGTTGGGCGGGCAGCCAAAACTCTACGCGACCAGTTTGTGGAAGGTCGCGCAGTTCGGCCTGGGCTGGCCGGTCGCTGGCGTTTCGCGCGCTTCGGGATCGAATTTAACCAGGAGGATCGAGCGTATGTTGATATCGAACAATCAATTGGAAACGACGATTGCGCGTCGCGCGGCGGCGTATGCGAGTTTATTTGTGTTGGCGTTCCTTTCTGTCGCGGTTGGTCTGCCTGGGGATCCGGCGCTGGCTCAACGGAACAAAATTGAGGCGACCGACAAGAAAGAATTGGCCGAAGGCGTGAAAGGGGAAGTCGAAAGCGAAATCCCTGGCGGAGTGAGCGGCGGAGTGATTGGAGGTGTGGGCGGGAACCCGCCTGGCGGAGTTGAAAGCGGCGCGCGCGGCGGCGTCAAGGGCGGGAGTGCGGACGGTATTGGCAAGGGCGTCGAAGGAGGCGTCGCTGGCGGCGTAGTTGGAGGAGCAGACGACGCGAAGACCGTTCAGCCTGGGACTCAAGACAACAAAGGCATTGTGGAGAGCCAGCGACCAAACAAGTGGGAATTGATTAAACAGGCGCCGGAGTTTTTGATGAAGATTGAGAATCGGAGCGACTCGCCCCTTCTTATTACTGATGCGCGGGTCAGGGTCATGGGTTGGGAATTCAAAAAGGAGACGGGGCTTTCGGCGCATGGTAATGCGCAACTCAAGGTCATGGCGGATGAAGAGGGTCAGGGGCCTAAAGACCCAAAATCCGCGGAGGTGATTATCGCCCAATTCAATATAACGCTGGTCAATCAGACGGATCGGCGGATCACGGGCGTCATCCTGGAATATAAGAATCCCGGTTTGAGAGGAGGGAGATTTCAGATCGGGCCGCCGATCCTGCCGCACAACAATCCCATTGAGCCATACGGCTCTTACACTATCGGCAAAGACATGCTGCATCATCATTTCAGAGCCATCGGCGGAGTCCCGGGTGGAGTTCCAGGCGGGGTCCCGGGTGGTGTAGGAGGCGCGTCTGATGACCCCACTCTTTTTACTATCAGGGTCGCGGGCGTGAAGTTTGAAAACGAGCCCCATTTCAATCAACTGAACAGTTCGACGCGGCCCAAGATCACGTATAAAGAGGCGGCTCGCTACACGCGGGAAGCGCTGGACGAGAAGGTCGTGGGCACGGTTGTTTTAAACATCGTTTTCGGCGCGGATGGTCAGATCGGAGAGATCGAAGTGGTTCAGGGATTGCCGCACGGCTTGACTGAAAGCGCCGTCGAAGCGGCGAAGAAGATTCGCTTTGAGCCGGCGACGAAAGATGGCCAGCCAGCAAGCGAGCGCATGACAGTCGGATATCATTTTTCAACCACTAGACGGTAATGACCGGCTGGCCGAACAACGGAGGCGCCAAATGATAAGTCATCAGACTCTTGCCGAATGGTCGCAGTGGTTCTGGCCGCTCGCGGCGAATCATCTCTGGCAGGCGACGCTCTTCGCGTTCGTCGTGTGGATCGCCGTGAAATCGCTCAATCAAGCTCCGGCGCGGTTTCGCCACTTCCTCTGGCTGATCGCGCTGGCGAAGTTTCTGGTTCCGTCGGCGCTGCTGGTCTGGCTGCTTGGACAGGCGGGAGTTGATCTCTCGCTGCCGTTCGAGGCGATTCAGTCAGCGACGTCAACGGCGGCTTCGGGAATAGCGACAGCCTACACCGAGGTTCGGATCATTTTTCAAATCGCCCAGTCAGCGTCGCCGGTTGAACAAACAATGGCGCCAAACGCCGCAGCCGCGAATCATCACGCGGAATTCTATTGCGCGCTGACCATTGTCTGGCTGTTCGGCGCGCTGGCGGCTGCTGCCTCGTGGCTGATCAGGCGCTGGCGTTTCGCCCGCTCGCTGCGCGTCGCCCGGATAGTTATCTCCGGGCGTGAGTTCGATGCGCTCAAACGCTCTCAATCCCGGTTGTCTATGAACCGGAAGATCAGCCTCGTCGCCTCATCGCAAGTTTGTGAGCCGGGCGTCTGGCGCGTCCGTCAGCCGGTGATCGTTTTACCCGAAGGTGTCGCTGACCGATTGAGCGACGAAGAGATCGAGGCGGTGATGATGCACGAGCTGGTTCACGCGCTGCATCGGGACAATTTGATCGGAACTTTGCAGATGATCGTTTGCAGTTTGCTCTGGTTCCATCCGCTGGCGTGGCTGATAGATCGCCGGTTGCTGGCCGAGCGTGAAATGTGGTGCGACGAAACGGTCGTCCGGTTGGGCGGCGAGCCGAAACTCTACGCGGCCAGTTTGTGGAAAGTCGCGCAGTTCGGCCTGGGCTGGCCTGTCGCTGGCGTTTCGCGCGCTTCGGGATCGAATTTAAAAAGGAGAATCGAGCGTATGTTGACATCGAATAATCAATCGGAGATGACGATTGCGCGTCGCGCGGCGGCGTATGCGAGTTTATTTGTGTTGGCGTTTCTTTCCATTGCGGTTGGTTTGCTCGGCGACTCGGCATTCGCGCAGCGGAATAAAATTCAGGCGACCAACAATAAAGAATTGGCCGAAGGCGTGAAAGGCGGGGTTGAAGGTGGAGTTCCTGGCGGCGTCGCAGGTGGAGTCCCAGGTGGAATCGGGGTTGGAGTTCCTGGCGGGGTGGGAGGCGGAGTCCCAGGCGGCGTCGGGGTTGGGGTTCCTGGCGGGGTGGGAGGAGGAGTCCCTGGCGGCGTCGAAGGCGCTGCGCGCGGGGTTGCGCAGCTCAGTAGCCCAACCGCCGCTGCAACCCAGGAACCCGGCTCGCAAGCTAAAGATACGCGAGCGCGCCGTCCGTCGCGGCTCGACGAAGCTCTGTACGAAGCTGCCGAACGCGGCGACCTCGCGGAGATCAATGAGTTGCTCAACGCGGGCGCGAATGTGAATTGTGCGCTGGACGGCGACGGTAGCCCCCTGATCGGCGCCGCGCGCAAGGGTCGGCTCGCAGCCGTTCGACTGCTTCTGGATCGCGGCGCTGATCCGAACCTGGCGGTACCCGGCGACGGGAATCCTCTGATCGTGGCGGCGAGCGAGGGACACGCGGATGTTGTCTTGTTGCTTCTGGATCGAGGCTCAAACATTGATCAGATAGTTCCCGGCGACGAGAACGCGTTAATTCAGGCGAGCGGCGAAGGGCATTTGCAGGTTGTAAAACTCCTCGTCGCCCGTGGCGCTGACGTCAATGCCCGCGCCTGGGCCGAGCGGGCGTTAGAGCCGCCGAGCGGTGAGTGGCGGACGCCGCTCAGCATGGCTCGAAAGGGCGGGCATGAAGCGGTAGTCGCTTTCCTGCTTGCGGCTGGCGCATCGAATGATTCTGGCGCCGAGCAAGATCAGAAAGCGCCTGATCAAACTCTCCCAATAACCACCTCGTTGCGACCAACGATCTTGTACAGAGAGAAGGCTGAGTACACTCAGGAAGCGCGAGACAACGGGGTTGAGGGAAAGGTTCAATTGAGCGTCGTTTTCGGCGCGGACGGCCAGCTCAAAGACATCAAAGTGCTCAGGGGTTTGCCGCACGGCTTGACGGAGAAGGCCATCGAAGCGGCAAAGAAGATCCGGTTTAATGCAGCGGCGACAGATGGCCAGCCGGTGAGCGTGCGCGGCACGCTGGAATATTCATTCAGGCTTGGTAAATAGTCGGTAAGAACAACGTTGGCGCCGCAAGCGAACGGCGCGCGATCAATCGAATCCAATGCAAGTTTCTATTGATCGCGCGTATTGCCAAAGACGCGGAGATCGTGTTCAATTCCCCCCGTCAGTCCCGTTGACCTGACAGCAAGCTTCCAGTTTCGCCATTGATCCAGTCAGCAGCAAGCTTCCTGCTTGCCTTTACCGGAAAGGAATTTTGCCTTATGCGTCACAGAGCCTTCACGCCGCCGCGGTCTTCTCTGGCTTGTCTATTGCTCGGCTTCTGTTTTGTTTCAACCCAAACCCAAGCCCAAACCCAGCCTCAGGCAAACTATTGCGATCCGTCGAAGGAAGTGAAACAACAATTGCAGCGGCTTCCTGATGAATGGGATGGCTCAATGCCCTATCAACAAGCCAAAGAGCGGAAGGTAGCCCAACTTCGCGAACTGCTGAAAAAATACCCGAAAGACATTTTCGTTCATCGCCGCTACCAGCAAGCCCAGGAAGCCGTCACCCGCGAGACCGAATCGCTGGTTGAGGAATACCGCGCGCTGCTGGAGAAGAATCCGAACGACCCCGTTTTCCAGTACCTCTACGCAAAATTGCTGATCGGCGTGAACACGAAAGAAGCCGAGGCGTTGTTGCAAAAGGCGGCGCAGGTGTCGCCCAACTTCGCCAGAGTCTATCTCGGTCTGATGGAGGTTTATGAATCGCGCCCCATGCGCGACAAGGCCAAAGCGGAAGAGAATTTGAAGCGCTATATGGCAATGTGTCCGGACAGTCTTGTCTCGTACAACTATCTGCAACAGTTGAGTGATAAAGACTACGCCCGCAAAAGCATGCAGCGCCTTCGCGAAATATTGGAGAAGAGCGACGATCCGCAAGACCTCCCGAACTATTCAACACTCTGGCGGTTGGAATTCAGTCTCAGCCCCGTGATTGAACACGACAAAGTTCGGGCTAGTGTGGCTGCGGATCTGAAGCGGCTGCGCGCCCTGAACCTGACCAATAACCGGCAATGGCTCCAAACCCTGGGCGACGGATACAAGAAGGCGAACGACAAGGAAGGAGCCACCTGGGCTGAAGAACAGCAGATAGCCAACTTCCCGCGTTCGTTCACGACCGCTCAAATGGTAATTAAGAAGTGGCAGGATGCAAACCCCTGGCCGCAACGCGACGCGCCGAAGGAGAAGAAAGACTCGTATTACCGGTCGCTGTTACAAGCCACGGATAAATGGATTCAGCAGTGGCCGGACTTTTACAGCCCATGGATGAATCGTGTAAGCGCGGTGAGTCAGATAGAGGATGTACCGGCTGTGGAGGCCGAAGCCGCCGCGGATGGGCTGATCAACGCATTGAAAAAAACGCCGGGGTTCGTTTACGGCATTCCGCCCGTTTCATTTTCAGCCGCTCGTCTTTACCTCAAACGAAACGTCAAGCTGGAGCGCATCCCGGAGATTGTGAGCGACGGGATTGCGGAGGTGGAACAGAGAACGCTGCGAGATCAAAAGTCCGAATGGCTGGAACCTGAACTCAAGGAGCGCATCGGCGAAAATATCAGGTACGCGCGCTGGCAAGGGTGGGAGATTCTGGCAGAGACTTATTTGAAATCCAATCAGCCCGGCAAGGCGCGTGAAGTTGTCTCACAGATGGGCGCTGCGCTGACCAAAGAGAAACCTGGGGACACGGCGAGGAAAGAAGAAAAAACCGCCCATGCAAATAATCAGGTCGGTTACTGGAAATGGAAAGGGCGACTGGCCGAATTCGAGCGACGCAAGCTCGACGCGCTCATGAATTATCAGACCGCGCTCTCATTCCGCCCGAAAAACGACAGGCAGAGACCCGACGAGAAGGACGAGTTGGCGGACGATGCCGAACGTTTGTGGAAAGAGATGGGCGGCACGGACGATGGCTGGCAGGCGTATTTGAGCCGCAACGAGGCCGCGAAGGGCGTGACGGGGGTCGCCGAATCGGAAACCTGGGATGCGAAGAATCAGGCGCTGCCGGATTTCGCGCTGACCGATATGCAGGGGAAACTGTGGAAGCTGGCCGACCTGAAAGGCAAGACCGCCTTCATCAATCTGTGGGCGACATGGTGCGGGCCGTGCTTGCAGGAACTGCCTTACGTGCAGAAGCTGCACGAGCGGATGAAAGATCGTAAGGACACGCTGGTGCTGACTCTTAACATTGACTCCGAGCTGGGACTGGTGGAGCCGTTTATGAAAGAGAAGAAATACACCTTCACAGTCATCCCGGCGCAGGAGTACGTCGAAAGCCTGAATGTATACAGTATTCCGCGCAACTGGGTGGTAAGCGCTGATGGCGTGTTGCAACTGGAAGGCATCGGCTACGGCGGCGAAGGCGAAGAATGGCTAAAGAAAGCGATCGGAATGATTGAAAAAGTGAAGAACGCCGGCGATACCAAAAAGTAGCGACGCGCTGAATAGATCGCCGGACGCGCGCGGTTGTACATTCTCTCCCACAGCCGAGTGATGACGCCGACCCCGCCCTTCGCTTCACCAAATCCGGTCAAGTCCTCGTCAGCCTTGCGCTAATGTGCTGCTGCCACGGAGTCTGGCCGGGCGTGGTGAAGTGGAAGTGGCTTTGTCGGTGGATGGAGTGGCGGCTAACCTGCTCAAAATAGCCGTTAGGTGATTCGCTTTTCCCGAAACCTCCTGGTGGAGGCTGGCCTGCGGAAACCGGGAGGATATCGAAAAAGCAGAAAAATTTTTGGCAGAAAAACAGGGCTCCCGCAGGTCTGGTCTCTATTTTTCTGCCGGACATCTTTCTGCTTTGTCTGGCGCCCGCTTTCTGATCAGTCGCTCTCACTAACACTTCCGCCTAAGGTGTATAATCCGCGCGCCATTCGCTGAGGAGAGCCTATGAAACCCATAAAACTCAATCGCATCGCAAAAAGCCCGTTGGCTGTGTTCGCGCTGGTGATACTGGCGTGGCAGTTTGCTTCGACAACCGCTTGCGCTCAGAGCGCCCAGTTCACGCCCAATTACGACGAATCGAAGATCGAGCCGTACACGCTGCCCGACCCGCTGAGCGCAACGGACGGAAAGCGCGTCAGCGCCGCAAGCCAATGGCGTCAGCGTCGCGCAGAGATTCTGCGGCTGTTTGAAACGAGTGTTTACGGGCGCAGCCCGCGCCAGTCGCCTCGCATCAGCTTTACCGAAACTTCGCGCGACGCGAAGGCCTTGGGCGGCGCCGCCACGCGACGCGAGATCAGCATCTTCCTGACCGGCAGGAAAGACAGCCCGCAAATGAGCCTGCTGCTTTACGTCCCGAACAACAGGAACGGGCGAGCGCCCGTTTTCCTCGGAATGAATTTCAACGGCAACCACGCCGTCAGCAAAGACCCGGGCGTCGCGCTGTCGAAGAGCTGGATGCGCGAGTCGAAAGAGAACGGCGTGGTCAACAACCGCGCGACCGAAGCCTCGCGCGGAGTCGAGGCTCGAAGATGGCCGATCAAGATGATCGTCAAGCGCGGTTACGCGGTGGCGACTATCTATTACGGCGACCTCTTCCCCGATCACGCGAATGGTTTGAAGGATTCGATCATCCCGTATTTTTACCGCAGCGGTCAGACCGCGCTCGACGACGACGAATGGAACGCCATCGGCGCGTGGGCGTGGGGATTGAGCCGCGCGATGGATTTTATTGAACGCGACCGGGAACTCGACGCGAAGCGCGTTGCCGTCTGGGGTCATTCACGGCTGGGTAAGGCCACGTTGTGGGCGGGAGCGCAGGACGAGAGATTCGCGATGGTGATTTCAAACGAAAGTGGCGAGGGCGGCGCGGCGTTGGCCCGGAGAAATTTCGGCGAGACCGTCGAACGCATCAACACGTCGTTCCCGCATTGGTTCTGCGCCAACTTCAAAAAATACAACACGAAGGTCTCGTCGCTGCCCGTCGATCAACACATGCTGATCGCGCTCGTCGCGCCGCGACCAGTTTACGTCGCCAGCGCGGCAGAAGACCTCTGGGCCGACCCGCGCGGAGAATTCCTCTCGGCCAAAGCAGCCGAGCCAGTCTATCGTTTGTTGGGGAAAGATGGCCTGGGCGCAACGGAGATGCCCGGCCTTCACCAGCCGATCCTCACGACCATCGGCCATCACATTCGCGCGGGCAAACACGACGTGACCGATTACGACTGGGAGCAGTTTCTGAACTTCGCCGACCGGCATCTGCGGGTTTCTCGGTAGCAGGTTGGTTACTTCATTGCCATCTGCTGTTGGTCGAACTCCATTCCCTTGAGCGCTGCGTGGCGCGCCACCCACCGTCGGAAGAGCGGGACCTGGAACCGATATACCGCCTTGCCGTCTTCGCGCATCAGTATCTCGGCTTTGGTCAGGTGTTCGGCCATACGATGCGCTTCCGCCGCTGGTTTGAGCAACGCGCGAGCCATCTGTTCGATTGAAGCGGACTCCGCCGACGCCAGCCAAGCCAGCAGCGGTCGTTCATTCTCCGGAACCCAATCCCACACACTGCCCAAAGCGTAGTCGTTGTGAAGAGCCTTCTTCAACGCCTGTTCGACGTCTTCGACCGTAGCGTGGCGCGAGCGCTGCTCGTTCTTCATATCCACCAGAGCCTCGCAGGTGAGTTGAATCAGGCAGGGATGGCAGCGCGTCTGCTCGATCAGCAGATCAACCGCTTTCGGCTCGTAGTTCAGCGGGAAATCTTCAATTGGCTGGGTGATTAGCTTGCGCGCGCTCGCTTCGTCGAGGTAGCTCACGCGGCACGGAACGGCGGTGTTGAAATATTGTATCCAATCACCGCTGATCATCTCGTCCAGCGTGTGTGTGCCCGCAAAGATCAGGCTGACGCTCTGCCGGTGTTGCATCAGGTTGCGCAGGAACGGCAGCAGGTCCTTGCTGACCTTGCCATCAGCCAGCTTCTGATCAATTGCCTCGAACTCGTCGAGCGCCAGGATCAACCTGTTCTCCGGCGCGTGAATCTTTTTTTCCACTTCATCGAGAAACTTGCCGAAGATGATGAACGGCTCTGCCACATAATCGGTTAGCTCAGGTTGTCTGAGATGGACGCCGCGCTCCGTTAGCGCGCGGATGATAGCGTCAGCCAGATTGAACAGCCATCCGCCGGTGGTTTGCGCTGGCGATCCCTGCATATCCACGTATACCGGAATCATGTTGGTCGTTAGACGAACATTGAGGTTGCGAAGGATTGAGCTTTTGCCGATGCGCCGTTGACCATAAAGCACAATCGTTGTTTTCTGGTCTGCCTGGAGAAAATGTTCCTCGATGAAATTATAGACATCAGCGCGACCGAGGAATATCTCGCTGCCCGACGAAAGCGCGTTGAGAGGGATATAAGGATTCGGAATGCGTTCGGAGACACGTTCTTCTTCGGTCAGACGGTCAACCTCGGCATTCACTATGCTGAGCCATTGCTGCGCAATCTGCGCGAAGATGCGGCTTTCACGTCCTCGCAACCTCAACACGGCGAAATTACTCAGTTCTTCCAGCTGTCGGCGGGCCCGATTGAAGGCGGTAAGCTTGCTGTAATTGCTCGTCGCTGAAACAGCCGCGCTAATCTCGTTGCTGACTTTCTGACACTGTGCGAAAGCTTCCGTCGCCCGCCGCATGCGTTTTGAGGTATCAATGGAGGAGGGCTGGTAAGTAGTCGTCCCGCGTTGTGCGATCTCCTCAACGGTGCGGCAGCGCAACATCTCGCGGCCTTCCAGTTCCAGCAGCGCCCGCTCCGCCGCACGGTGTTGATGAGCGTTGGTCACCAGATGCGCGACCACTTGCATCCCGGCTTCACGATCCGCTTCGCCCGCAGCAACTAGCAAGCGCCAGAGCAGCGGCTGCGGCAACAGCATTGCTTCGTCCCAATAGGCCAGCGATTGCCGCAGAAAACGCGGAGCCAGTTGTGGTCGCCTTCTCGCTTGCCAAAGCGATCTGATCGTCGTCGGCAGCGCAGCCAGGAAGAAAGGAATACGGAAGTAAAAGGCGAAGTAAGGAACGAGGAAGCTGACATACATTATGGCTGCGCTGCTCCAGCCGGGGGACCAATTCCGCGCAGGATTACCCTTGATGTAGCCTTCTATACCGGAGACCAAACCGCAAAGGACGCCAGCCGCGACGCCGCCCGCGACGCCACCAGCGACTACCAGCGCGAGGCCTGCCGCAACGGCTAACGCGGCCACTAACGCAACGACGAACGCGACACCGACCGCGGCCCTGTCCGGGACGCCCCCCGCGACGAAGACTGTGGGCATCCAGAAGACCATCAAGACGAGATAGAAGACTATCCAGACGCCATCCTTGATATCGACCTCGACGATGTGCACGAAGACCCTCATAATGCCGAATGCAAGGCCGAACGCAATCCCGAACGCGATCCCGAACGCGACGCTATCCGTGACGCCACCCGCAAGGCCGAACGCGACGCCGAACGCGATGCCGAATGTGAGAACGCCCGCGACGAAGAACACGAAGCCGCCCAAGACACCGACCGCAGCGCCGAATGCGGCTTGTTTCAAGCTGCTTGCAAAGTTGAAGTGGACACCGGATAGCTCAAGCGATAAACCAATGAAGATGTTCAGCAGTAATGATGTGACGATGGTTGTCACCAGGGCTCGGATAATGGATTGAACGCGCTGCCGCCGCTCCCTCGCTTCTACTTCCCTCTCGAAGCTTTGCGAACGGAAAACGCGATGCCGCGGATTCATCGCTCTCACTTTATACCCGAAGCTTTGCGGACAGAAGAAGACCATCCACAACAAACGCAGGCAATCGAAGATGAATTGTTTGATGGTTTGTCTCACCGGCATGCAGTCGGCGCACAACAGATCAGGTGATACGACTCACGCACGCTTGCGTCGCTTCCGTTCTTGCGCAAGCTGTTCCTTGACGCTGCAGGCAACGGCCTGGATAAAGGTTTGGTTGTTGAGCAGCGCTGCGCTTTCATCCTCGACTTCGACCGTGACGCCGCCGAGGTCATCCACCACCGCGGCCCGCAGCGTGTTGTTGATTTGGGTTTGGAATGGCAGCGCATTGGGCGACGCGGCGCGCTGCTTGAAATGCTCGATGATGTCTTCATCGAGCAGGATTGAGACACGCGCCTTCTTCGGAGACGTCGCCGGCAACAGACCGGCGCGGATCAGCGGGTTCAGGCCGCGCACGAAGCGGTGCCGGCCCGGCTTGAGCAAAGCATCTTCGTGGATCCCTTTGGCCTGCATGCGCCGGTAATCCTCTTCCGTCACGTCAATGATGACTTCCTTGGCCAATTGGCGGGGTTTGCCGTTCTTACTACTCTTGCTCTTCATAATATCTTCTCCGCTCGCGCGGTTCGACTTCCCGCGCCGAGATGAATCGAATCGTCTCTTCGTCCGGTTCGGTGTAGCTGATAAACAACAATCGGCCTCTGGATTCCCCGATCAGCCGGTAGCGCCGTTCATACCAGGAATGTTCTTCGTCCGGTTCAATGATGGCGTGCTGGTCGAGAAACGCCTCGCGCGCCTCCGCAAAGCTCACGCCATGCCATCTCTCATTTGCCGCCGCCTTGTTGCGGCTCCAGACGAATTTCATATGCCAACGATATGTATGTCAACCCGCCGCGGCGTTGTCCACGTCTCACCGGTTGGGTTCAAGTTCGCGGCTTGTCGGCGGGGCGTTTACTTTGCAGCTTAATGGTCGGCGGCCACAATGAAAGCTCAACGCTCTCAAGCCAGGACAGACGCAAGCGGGCCAGGCGATCACGCCACGGCATTGACGGCGGATGGGCGGCGAGATCTTCAAACGCTTCGGAAAAGGGGCTCCAGCCGCGCCTCCCCTGCGCATCCTGCAGTGGCGCCAGCAAGCCGCGCCGCGCCAAATCCTCTGCCGTTTCTTCGTTCGGGACGCCGCCGTAGTCTACCACGCGGCGCAGCGTCGCACGCTCGGACGGTTTCAGGCGATCCCAGAGATATTGCAGATGGGGCCTCGCATCGCGCCTGAATGCCCGTTCCCATTCCTTCGCGCGCCCAATCTTCATCTCGAACAGGCAGTAACACGCCAGTTGGAGAAAGAAAGGGAAACGTCCCGCCAGCCGCAACACGCGCTCGGTTTCGTTTTCCGTGATCTCCGTGTTCGCCTCGTCAAACCCATTGTGGATGAATTCCAGCGCCTCTTCGGGTGTGAACAATCCCATCTCAATTTGGCGAAAGATGTTGAAGAAGGGCGAGGTGGCGATCTGCTTGGTGAGCGAAAGCTCGCTGAGCGGGTGTTCGGTGGCGATCAGCAGAGCGAGATTGTCGGATTGAGCCAGACTCCGCAGCGTGTCGAAGAAATCCCGCGAGAAGGCGGGTGACCGCATCACGCGCTCGAACTCATCGAGGCAGAAAACGACCCGGCGCTTGCGCACGGTGTCTTGAAGATCGCTGAATTTGTCGCCCGTCCTGCCCAACTGCTCGCACAGGCATTGGTAAAAGGATTTCTCGTCCTTCACGCCGGGGAAGTCCGTGTAAGCAAACACCATTTCTTCGCCGAGCCGCGACTGCCCGGTCAGGAAGATGTGGTAGAGCAGCGACGATTTGCCGATTCGCCGCTCGCCGACCAAGGAGATGCCCTGCATTTTCTTCAGCAAATTCGAAATCTGGTCGAGTTCCGCGCGCCGCCCGACGAACTGCTCTGCGTCACGGATCATCGTTTGCTGCGTGAACGGGTTGGGTAGGTTCGATTGATTCATACCGCAGGCATTCTATCATCCGCGCCCGCAAACAAGCTCCACCGAGCGCTACGGATGCGGCTGACTCGGTTTGGGCTTCTCCGTCGTCGCCGTCGCCTCCGGCCCAAATCTTATGTGCTTTGCTGCAAAGCCCGCGAACGTATCACCGTAAATCGCCCGTACGATTCGCCAGTCGGCGATCAGCGAAAGCATCGTCGCCATCAACCCGATGATCGCAGTCTTCCTGATCAACGCACCGAAATCGGCTGGTTCTTTTTGATCAACCGCTGGGCGCTCGCCACCGTAAAGCAACGCCAGCAACGTGCAGATCGTCGCGTTGAAAAAGATCGCGCCCTCGGTCACCAGCCGCTGTGGAGCGAAGGCGACGACCGCGCGCTCAAAATTGCCCGCGACCATCCACCACAAAAAAACGAGGTAGAGCAGTTGGCCTTTGCCGAGCCAGCTTGTGGGGATGAATGGCAGCGCCCGTCGAGTGTGTGAAACCAACAGCCAGATGACTACCACTGCCAGAACCAGATAAGCCAACTCGAACCAGACCTGCGATGACAACCCGACTATCGTCTCAGGCGCGACTTTGGCTTCCACCCACCTTTCCGGATTCTTGCGCAAATTGAGCCACGTGGTCAGCAGCAGCACGAATCCGATGGCGAACAGATCGGTCCATCGCCGCTCGCCGGATTGATCGTCAACTCGCGGCGCGCGTTTGGCCAGAAAGAGCATCGGCGCCGCGACGCCAACGCCGTTGATAAAGCCATAGGTCTGTTCGAGGACGCTGTGCCAGTTGGTGTTCCATCCGGTTTTGATCTCGATCAGTTTGAAGAGCGTCGCCGTCGCAAAACCGAAGCCGCCGATGAAACCCGTTACCAGCGAGGCCCAGGTCGCTTGGCTCAACCCTCGACGTTGAAAGTAAACCAGCATCCCTGCGGTCATTCCCACACAGCCTGCCCAGTTGTCTCCGCGCGGCGGCGTCATTCGCCAACCCAGAACCAGCACGAAAAGCGCGAAGCCAACCCACCAGCCGATGGCCATGTGCAGGATCAACGAACTGGCGCTGTCGAAACGCCGGCGCGCGATTGAGAAGACCGCGATGGCGATGATCGCGGTCAGCGCGGCCAGCCAGTCGGTATCGTACCAGTAGATCGGACTTTCCTGCCGGTATTGCGAGTTGACGGCGAAGAGCGTGTTTTCCAAAACGTCTTGCGCCAGCCAGGCGATGAAGACCGCGATCAGCGGTGGGAAGAGTTCGGTCAATTGCTTGCGGTCAAGCACGGCGGGCAACGCAGTTCCCGCTCCACCCATCGCCGCCCACACGAATCCGATCACGAACAGAGACGCAAAGCCGTAGAGCACCGAAAGCGAATGGCCGGAATGTGTGTAAGCGATGACCTGTCCGTAAGAGATGCTGCCACCGAACGACCAGCCCAGCGCGCCGAACATTGCGAAGTAAGCGATCCGCCTGCGCCAATCTTCGCGCCCGGAGAGCAGGACGACGGCCATCGCCGCCAGCGCGCCCGGAATCATCGCGCCGAATTCGTGACCGAAGTTGCCGCGAATCCCCCAGCCGATGGAGAGCGACAGCGCGGTCAACCACAACGCGGGAGTATTGAGCTTCAGGTTTGGCGGAAGAAATTTGATCATCTATTTTTGCAGCAGGCCGGAGAGCCAATGCGCGACGTTGAGCAGGAACTGCGGGTTCTGTTTGGCGATGGGCGCATTCATTCCCATCGGGGCTTTTTGAGGCCCTGCCAGTTGCGCTGAAAACATCGCGGCTTCGCCAAAGACAGCCACGCGCCCTTTGCCGACACGGAGTACCACGCCCTGATGCCAGCCTTTGATTGAAACGCGCGGCGTGCTTTCGTCAGGCCGCTGGCCGAAAGCTTTGGGCGTATACGAAATCGCTTCGGCGCCGAGGAAAGTCATCAACGGTTCGCCACGATCAACCTGAAAAGCCGAGCCAGTGAATGTGGCGACTGAATCAACCCGCTCCTTCTCCGACCGTCCGCGCGTGATCGGATGATCGGCGAGTGATTTGTCGTCGCGTTTGTAGACGAGCGGACCCGGCGGAGCCTGCGGATCAACCGCGTAACCGTTGTGGATGTGAACGCCGAACGCTTCAGCCAGCTTTCCTGCAGTGGCGGGCATCGGGAAATGGTCAACGATCAGCAGCAGCGAGCCGCCCTGGTTCACCCATTCGCGCACGGCGGCGATCTCTTCGTCGGTGAACGACGGGTCGATAGGCGGATTCCAGTTGAGCGCGTTGCGCTGGCTGAGCGCGTTGGCGATGACCAGAATCTTCGCGGCTTTCAACGACTCCTGGCTGAATTTCTCCTTCGACCCCTGC
>Ga0187893_10009044_pt1 | contig 15473 bp, 17 predicted proteins | sample MA1701074metaG_FD_139574 | JGI IMG/M metagenome (GOLD analysis project Ga0187893, IMG submission 139574) | White microbial mat communities from a basaltic lava cave in the Kipuka Kanohina Cave System on the Island of Hawaii, USA - MA170107-4 metaG ... | reverse complement strand
TGCAGCAACCCGGAGACTACAAACTGCGCCTGGGAGAAACAAGGCGGGCGGAGGAGCTGGCGGAGCTCACTCTGGTCGCCTCCGCCAACGACGGCGCTTATGCGCTCGCCGAAGCTGCCGGCGCGGACACACTTATGAAAATGAACGAGAAAGCTCGGAAGATCGGCATGGCTAATACGGTGTTCCTCAATGTCACCGGATTAGATAAATTGGATAACGGTATGCCAGTGGAAGCGAGCGGCTTTGCCTCCGCCGAGGACTTGAATATTCTTGCTTATTACGCGCTCCGCTTGTATCCGGATATTTTCCAGGCGTCGACGCTGCCGGAAGTCTATGGACTCAAGAATACCAACCCAACGGTGGGGAGTATCCCGGGTCTTCTTTTCTCGAAAACCGGCTTTACCGACCTCTCCGGCGGCAACCTGACGATAATTTTCCGAAGCCGTTCCGGTGACCTGATTGCCGCAACCATTCTCGGCTCCTCTTACGACGGTCGCTTCACCGATATGGAAAAGATCGTGGGGATACTATACAATCTTTGATATACCTCACCCCAACCCCTCTCCTTGTCAAGGAGAGGGTGGCCGCAGGCCGGGTGAGGTGGACTATGCCATATACCTCGCAAAAAGTTACTTGTCAGAATTGCCACTCTGATTTCACCATCGAGCCGAACGATTTCGGATTCTACGAGAAGATAAAAGTCCCGCCGCCGACTTTCTGCCCGGATTGCCGCCGGCAGCGCCGCTGGGCCTGGCGGAACAATGTCTCGCTTTACAATCGCAAATGCGAACTCTGCGGCAAATCTGTTATCTCCATCTACGCGCCGGATTCGGGGCTTACGATCTATTGCAACAAATGCTGGTGGAGCGACAAATGGGACCCGAAATCCTACGGGGTAGATTATGATTTCTCTAAGCCATTTTTCACTCAATTCCGCGAGCTCATGCAGAAGGTGCCGCATATGGCGATCGTCAGCGACGACGGTATCGCGTCCGTGAATTGCGAGTATACCCATGATTGGTGGTTTTCCAAGAATTGCTATATGTGCTTTTCCGGTTGGTATGTAGAGAACGTGATGTATAGTTTTTTTATTTTAGCGGGAAAGGATATAGCCGATAGCATGAATTTTTTTTCTAAATCTGAATCTATTTATGAATGCGTAAATGTGAGCGGTTGTTTCAAAGTTAGAAACTCGAGATTTTGTAAAGCGTGCGTAGATTCCTCATTTCTTTATGATTGTCGAAATTGCACCGATTGTTTTATGAGCTACGGACTCCTTAATAAAAAGTGGCACTACAAAAATAAACAATATTCCCGAGAGGAGTACTACCAAATTCTTGAAAGTTATAAGCTGGATACGTGGAGCGGTCAAGAAAGAGCCAAGAAGGAATTTGAGGAATTTGTGGCACAATTTCCTCGGCGTTTTTCCTGGATACTTAATCAAAATCTAAATTGTACAGGGGATGTGATAGGACACAGTAAAAATTTAAATCGATGTTTTTTTGTCCGGGAATGTGAGAATTGCAGTTATTGCGATTTCATTTCCGTGCAGGACAAGGATTCGTATGATATGACAATGACAGGCACGTCCCAGGAATGCTATGAATGCTTTGTCGCAGATCATTCTCAGCTAAACCGCTTCGGGGTTTTTTCAGTAAAAAGTCAGGATATACAGTATTGCCAGCATTGCCATAACGTAAAACACGCCCTGGGTTGCGTAGGTTTGCGAAATACTGATTACGCCATTTTCAACAAAAAATATTCGAAAGAAGAATACAAAAAACTCCTGCCGAAAATATTAAAACACATGGACGAAATGCCTTATGTCGATAAAGAGGGTAGGGAATACCGCTACGGTGAGTTTTATCCGATCGAACACTCGCCGCTCGGCTACAATGAAACTTTTGCCCAGGTGCATACACCGCTTTCGCGTGAAGAAGCGCTTGCGAGGGGATACAAGTGGCAAGATAATACCCAGCGCACGACGGGGAGGGAGACCTTGAAGCCCGAGGAGATTCCGGAATCAATTAACGACGTCAAAGACAGCATCCTCGAAGAAGTGCTGGAGTGCATCGACTGCGGCCGGAATTATAAAATTGTGGTAAACGAACTCAATTTCTACCGCAAAATGAAAATTCCCATCCCCCGGCGCTGTTTCCACTGCCGGCACGCCGCGCGCCTCGCACGTCAAAATCCGCTTAAACTTTGGCACAGGCAATGTATGTGTAATTTAACTACTCACGAGCATAAAGGCAAATGCCCGAACGAATTTGAGACAAGTTACGCTCCGGAAAGGCCGGAGATAGTCTACTGCGAGCGCTGTTATCAAAAAGAAGTATATTAAATATGGTATAATTGCCATATGGAGCTTATTAGTCTAGTAAAGATTTTCTTGCCGACTGCGGTTGCTTTCTTCTTCGGAATCTTTTTTACGCCGATTGCGACCCACTTTTTCTACAAATACAAAATGTGGAAGAGGTTTTCTCGGAACGGTTCGACGGACTCTCTGGAATTCCCGAAGATCCACAATGAAACGGAGGAACTCCGTACACCTCGACCCGGCGGGATCATCATCTGGATTTCCGTCCTTTTTACCACTATTCTTTTCTATCTTCTCTCGATCCTCTTGCCGGGTCATTTAACCGAAAAGCTTAATTTTTTCTCCCGGAATCAGACTCTTATCCCTCTCGCCACACTCCTTTTCGGAGCTCTGCTCGGCCTCGCGGAGGACCTTACCCAAATTTACGGCCAGGGCGGCATTGCCCGGGATGCCGGCTACTGGCGGAAATGGAAAGTGCTTCTGGTCTCCGGCCTCGCGCTCCTGGTCGGCATATGGTTCTACTATAAACTGGGCGTGGTGTCTTTCCATATTCCGTTCGGAGGCGAACTTTTTATCGGGAGCATGATCATTCCTTTTTTTATTTTGGTCACCCTGGCCACTTGGTCTGGATCGGTTATCGACGGCATCGACGGTCTCGGCGCTGGAGTTCTGGCCACTATCTTCGGCGCTTACTCGGCAATCGCTTTCGCCAATAACCAGATCGACCTTGCCGCATTCTCCGGAGTAACCACCGGAGCGACACTTTCGTTCCTCTGGTACAACATTCCGCCGGCGCGCTTTTATATGGGCGAGACGGGTATGATGGGGCTCACGATTACGCTCGCGGCTCTGGCGTTCTTAACCGATACGGTGCTAGTCCTGCCAGTGGTCGCGATTGCCTTGGTCCTCACTTCACTTTCGGACATCTTGCAAATTGCCTCTAGGAAAATGACCGGTCGCAGGATTTTCCGTCTCGCGCCGCTCCATCACCACTTCGAGGCAATCGGATGGCCACGCTATAAGGTGACCATGCGTTACTGGGTCTTCTCGGTAATCTTCGCAATACTGGGAATTATTCTTGCGATCATAAGCCGCTAACATGGTTCGACCTCTCAGGGAAAGAAAGAAGCGGGTGGACAAATTTTTCCTTACGGTGGTTGTTATTCTGGGTGTGGTCGGTATCGCGATGTTTATCTCGGCTTCACTTGGAGTTCTGGCAAGAAGCAAAGCGACTTTCTATCAAGTGCTCATAAGCCAGCTGGGGCTCGGGCTCTTGGTCGGATTCTTCCTCATGTACCTTACTTCCAGAATTAATTACAAACTCTGGCGGAAGTTCGCGCTATTCCTATTCTTGGGCTCGATATTTCTCACGGCCGCTGTTTTTATCCCCGGACTGGGTGTAAGCCATGGGGGAGCGGAGCGCTGGATCTCGCTGGGACCCGTTTCTTTGCAACCGGCGGAATTTCTTAAGCTCGGATTCGTTATCTATTTCGCCGCCTTCTTGAGCTCTGCCAAAAATCGGCTCCACGACTTCAAGTTCGGAATGCTGCCGCTGGTTATCCTCCTCGGAATTGTCGCGTTCATACTTTTCAATCAACCAGATACTAAGAACTTCATTCTCATCGCCGGTACAGGCATCATCATGCTTTTCCTCTCCGGGACCCCTCTCAAATACATAGCTGGCATCGGGGTTCTCTCGGCTATTGTGCTTGGGCTTCTAGTCGCATTTACGCCTTATCTTAAAGAGAGACTGCAGACCTTTTTCGACCCGGGCAAGAACACGCTGAGCTCCGGTTATCAGATTCAGCAATCTTTGATCGCTATTGGCTCCGGGGGAATTTTCGGTCGCGGCTACGGGCAAAGCGTCCAGAAATTCAGCTACCTGCCCGAACCGCAGGGAGATTCAATTTTTGCCGTTGTCGGTGAGGAATTCGGATTTATTGGAACTACGACCATTGTGCTCCTCTTTCTTTTTTTCGCCCTGCGAGGCATGCGGGTTGCCAATCACTCACCGGACAGCTTCAGTAGACTTTTAACTTCCGGAATTGTTATACTCATAACAATGCAAGCTCTCATGCACATCGCGGCACTGGCCGGAGTATTCCCGTTAACTGGTGTGCCACTACCTTTCGTTTCCCAGGGCGGAACGTCGCTCGCGATAAATCTTGCTGCGGTCGGAATTGTATTACAAATCTCGAAACATAGCTCATGAAAATCGTTTTTGCGGGCGGCGGAACCGGCGGCCATTTCTACCCGATGATCGCGGTTGCAGAGAAAGTGAATCAGCTTATCGACCGCGAGAGCATCCTAAACGCGAAACTCTTCTTCGTCTCCGACGATCCGTATGACAAGGAGCTCTTATTCCAGAACCGATTGCAATATGTCCAAGTTATGGCCGGTAAGATGCGCACTCACCCTGGGCTAAAAAGCTTATTTCTTAATTTCCTCGATGCATTCAAGATGCTCTTCGGCGTCTTGGGAGCGATTTCGAAAATTTTCTCTATTTACCCCGATGTTGTTTTCGGTAAAGGCGGATATGTGTCTTTTCCGACACTTCTCGCAGCTCGTATTCTTCGAATTCCAGTTGTCATCCACGAATCCGACTCCGCCCCAGGAAGAGTAAACAAGTGGTCAGGAAAATTTGCGAAAAGAATAGCTATTTCCTTTCAGGAAGCGGCGGAATATTTTCCGAAAGACACCGTGGCGTGGACCGGGCATCCGGTCCGAATGGAAATCGAGAAACCCGGTAGCCGTGAGGAAGCACTAAAATACTTTAGATTGGAAACTGGACTGCCAGTTTTACTTATCCTCGGCGGTTCTCAAGGAGCAGAACTTATTAATAACGTAGTGCTTGACGCTCTGCCTCGGCTCATAAAAAAATATCAAATCATCCATCAAACCGGGGTTCGGAATTTCCGACTTGTTTCCGGACAGGCGGAAGTAGTTCTGGGCAGAGAGGAGAACAGAGCCAGATACATGCCCACCGCCTATCTGAATACCCTAGGGATGAAAATGGCCTCAGGCGCCGCGAATCTAATTGTCTCGCGCGCCGGCTCGACCCTGTTTGAAATTGCCTCCTGGGGAATACCGTCCGTGCTCATTCCCTTTGACAAATCAAACGCCAACCACGCCAAGAAAAATGCTTTCAATTACGCGCACGCGGGCGGCTGCGCGGTCATTGAGGAAATTAATATGACTGCCAACATCCTTTCCTCGGAAATTGAGAGAATCTTAGAAAACAAAGACTTGTGGCAGAAAATGTCAGCTTCGGCAAAAGCTTTCTACAAACCCGGCGCCGCGGAGAAAATAGCGCGGGAAATCATCGATATCGCGCTCGAACACGAACGCAAATAGTGCTAAAATAGCTCTATGGCGGAGCGGGTAAAGACCAGGTTCGCACCAAGTCCAACGGGATTTCTCCACGTAGGTGGGGCAAGAACCGCTCTTTTTGCCTGGCTGTGGGCTAGGAAGAACGCCGGCACTTTTGTCCTCCGTATCGAGGACACCGACAAGGAACGCGAAGTTCCGGGATCAATTGAGCATATTAAGGAATGCCTGGAATGGCTCAAGCTCGATTGGGACGAATATTACAAGCAATCGGATCGACTCGAACTTTACAAAAAATACGGAAAAATTCTAGAAGGGAAAGGACATGCATATAAGGAAGACGGCGCGCTCCGCTTCAAAATTCCTGAAAGGAAACGAATGAATTGGCATGATTTGGTCTACGGAGACCTTACGGCGGGGGAGGAGGCGCTCGAGGATTTCGTTCTAATTAAATCCGACGGCTATCCGACATATAATTTCGCCCACGTAGTGGATGATATTGAAATGGAGATTACGCACGTGATGCGCGGAGAAGAATTTATCGCTTCCACTCCAAAGTACTTGTCCCTTTACGAGGCGCTCGGAAAGATACCGCCTGCCTACGCGACCTTGCCGGTGATACTGCGTCCGGACGGTAAGAAAAAACTTTCCAAGCGCGATGGCGCGAAAGATTCGCTGGAATACCGAAAGGAGGGCTATTTGCCCGGAGCATTCATAAACTTTCTTGCACTCCTGGGATGGAACCCTGGGACGGAGCAAGAAATTTTCACCAAAGAAGGATTGATGGAGGCATTTGAACTATCCAGGATCCAACGCTCCGGCGCGAAGTGGAACGAAGAGAAACTTGACTGGCTCAATAAAGAACATCTGAAGAAACTCCCGACCGAGGAAATCAAGAAAAATATTTTCGCTCTTTTGCCGGAAGAACTTCGTACGGAGAAAATTATTCCACTCATCTCGGAACGAATTAATAAATGGAGCGACGTGGACGAGATGGTCAGGGCAGGGGAGTTGGAGCTCTTTGTCAAGAGACCTCTGCTGGATGCCCCAAAGCTCCCATTCAAAAAAGAAACCCCCGAGAAGACAAAAGAAAATTTAAAATTGGCAGTGCAAGCACTTGCCAGTATTCCAGAGGATAATTTCGATAGCGAGTCCCTTAAGAGTGCGCTGACTCTCCTTGCCGCCAACCTGGGCGGGAGGGGAGTGCTTCTTCACCCGGTGCGCTACGCTCTCTCTGGCCGAGATAGCTCTCCGGATCCCTTCATTATTGGAGAAATTATCGGCAAGGCTGAAACTCTTGCCAGACTTGAAAATGCGATTTCGATCTGAAATATTTCTGATCCTGCTCCTGGTTCTTCTGTCTTTCTCTTTTTCTAATGCCCAAACGGCCTCGGAGCTTAACCGAAGGATAGACGAGAAAAACGCCGAAATTGAAAAGCTGGAACAAGAAATCCGAGTCTACCAATCGGAGCTCGACAACCTGGGAAAACAGAAAAACTCTCTCACGAGCTCTATCCAGGAACTGGACGTCACCCGGAAAAAACTCGGAGCCGATATTTCCGTAACCCAGAACAAAATTGACAAGAAAACTCTAGAAATTGAAAGTCTGGGCGGCGAAATCACTAACAAAGAAGAAGTGATTGCTAACAATCTGGAAGCCATTTCCGAGGGCATCCGGCAAACGAACGAACTGGAGCAAACGAGCATTGTGGAGACATTTCTCTCCGGCGGAAATTTTACCGGGCTGTGGACGGATCTCGACCATCGCGTGACGGTAGGGGAGAGAATAAAGGAGAGAATTGGAGAACTTCGGCAAGTCAAAAGCACGCTGGAAGACACTCGTAATGAAACAATCGTACTTAAGAATGAGCTCACCTCGCTCCGCACCAAACTCTCCGACCAGAAGAAAATCGTCGACCAAAACGCGAAAGAGAAAAATCAACTCCTGGCCCAAACCCGTTCCAGCGAAGCCGCCTACCAGAAGCTTCTGGCTGACCAGATTGCTAAGAAGGCGGCCTTTGAGGCAGAGCTCCGCGCCTTTGAATCCCAACTTCAATTTATCCTGGATCCCACTAAGCTCCCGGGGGCGGGCGTGCTCTCATGGCCCCTTGATGAGCTCTTCGTGACACAAGAATTCGGAGCCAAAGACGGCCCGCATCGGACCTACAAAAGCGGCCACTCCGGTACTGATTTCCGCGCGCGGACGCCGCTCCCGGCCTACGCCATGGCCGACGGCGTGGTCAAGGGTGTGGGTGACACGGATAGCGCGTGCCCGGGCGTATCTTTCGGTAAATGGATTTTTATCGAATACAATAGTGGTCTTTCCTCGACCTATGGCCACCTTTCTCTCATAAAGGTAAGGGAAGGCCAGAAAGTGCGAAGAGGCGAGATCGTCGCCTATACCGGCGGAACCGGCCGAGTTACGGGCCCTCACCTCCACGTCTCACTCTATGTTTCGAGCGGGGTGAAGGTGGACACAGTTCCGAGTAAATCTTGTCTGGGAAAAATCCTTAAACAACCTATTGCTGCTATTAACGCGTATCTTGACCCCATGTTCTATATTTCCGCAAAGAAAATTTAGTAGTATAATAATAAAGAGATGAAAAATAAACAGGGCGGCTTCCTTGAACTCATCATTCTTATCATCATTTTTCTCTTTGCGCTTAAATATTCCGGGCTTACGCTTACGGACGTATTCAACTGGTTCGGAAACACCTTTCGAGACGTATTTAGGTAAAAGGGGAGAAAATAGTACTATGTCGCACAATCATTCTTTGCGACATTACTTGCAAGTGCTGGAAAGCTCGTACCCAGCGGCTTCTGCCTCGGCCGAGGAGTTAAAGAAAATTTTGTTCTCTTCTTTGAGATCCTTGCCGCCGGAGCAACCCAGGTGGTAGTACTTCTGACCGCGGGAAGAGGCGAAGTAAACCTTACCTGTCTCCCCTGCCGAAGAGGACGAGGGGAGGTGGTTACTGTTTGTAACCACCTGACTTGCGCCTAAAACGCTTGCGTCCTGACTCGTATATTCAATTTTGAGCGGAGAAGTACTTGCGCCCTTGGAAAGCCGGCCAAGTTCGAAGGAGCCCAGCCCGACCAGGACCACTATCGCAATGGTTAAAATATCCTTGCCCCGATCGCTCTCTAGAAATGCCTTGATCTTTCCCATGAAATTGGCTATACTGTAGCACACTTATGGCTCATAGAAAAGCCGGCGGTATCGCCAAAAACTTAAGAGATTCCAACCCCAAGTACCTGGGAGTCAAGCTCACGGAAGGGCAAGTCGCGCGCGCGGGCAGCATCATCATTCGCCAGAGAGGCACACCCTTTATGGCCGGTATGAATGTAGGGCTCGGCAAGGATCACACCCTATTTGCCCTCAAAGACGGCAGGGTTAAATTCACCTCTCGCCGCAAAACCGCCTACGACGGCAAAATCGTGACCCGCAAGGTCGTCAGCGTGGTTTAAATTCTCTTCTTTTCCCAGGGGTAAGGAAGCAAATCTTTCGATTTTGCAATTTTGCCATCAGGCAGTAAAATTTCTGCTTCTGGAAAATAGGTAGCTTGAAGTTCCCGGCAAAGTCCACAGGGCGGCAGGATTTCGTGTGTGCCGTCCTCGTTTCGCTTTACCGATGCCACCATTTCAATATCCTTCTCCCCTTCGGAGAACGCCTTGCCGACCGCCACCCATTCTGCGCAAATGTCCACCTTCTGTACGTTGATGGAAAGCCCGGTGTAAATCTTTCCTGACCTAGTACGAACAGCGGATCCCACTTGATGCTTCCCCTTTTCGTATCCTTTATCAATTACCTTCTTTGCCTCTTCGATTAACTGTTCCATAGAAATTTATTTCTCCAAGAAGCGCCCATCTGTAGATTTTACGCATTTATCCCACTCATACACCCTGCCGTTCATGGCAATAAAAACTCCTTCTTTAAGAACATTCAATGCGCCGATAGCAACCCCGATGTTAAATTCCGCATCCGATTCTCTGAATTTGTACGGTTGCGAGGCTCCGGTTAAGATTATGGCTTTGCCGGGAATAACGCTTAGCACTCTTGCAGTTTCTATCATCGTGTCAGTTCCGTGAGTAATCAAGATTTTATTCGCAATAGATCCTTCGCAGGCTTTTTTAATGAGTTCCCTGTCCTCGTCTGTCATTTCCAAGCTATCTTTAGCCAGTAGCCGTTCAACATCGTAATCGAAATTAAGTTTGACCTTTTCTTCTCCGAGTTCTTTAATCGCTTGTTTGCCAAATGAAAAGTTTAAGGTTCCTTTGACCTCCGAGTACATCTTATCAATTGTGCCGCCCGCCGTAAAAACCTTTATTTTCATCGTTTATTTATATCACAGATTACGCAGCTTCCACAACTAACTTAAACGAAGATTTTCTGTCTTTCACGGCGACTGGGATTTTGAATTCCCCTACTGCTTTGATCGGCTTCTCAAGATCGATAAACTCTTCTTTTACCTCTATGTGCATGGCCGCAAGCGCTTCGGCAATTTCTTTGCTGTGAATTCCGGAGAAGAGGTGCCCCTTCTCATCGGCCTTCGAGCTTATTTTCACAACCTTGTCCGCAAGCTCCTCCAGATTTTTCTCCAGCAATTCTTCCTGAATTTCTTTCTCCACAATAATCTCTTTCTTGCGCTCCTCAAGTTGTTTCAATGCCTGCGCGGTGGCAACTTCGGCAAGTTTCCGCGGCAGGAGAAAATTCATAGCATAACCGTCATTCACATCCTTGACATCATGCCTCTTCCCTACCCTCGGGATATCGCTTAAAAAAATGACTCTCATAATTAAAAATTTTCAATTACGAATTCTAAATTTTTAATTCGTAATCGGCAATTGCCAATTGTTTAATAGCTCCACTCCCCTCTCCAGCTGGAGATCGGTCGCCTCGTCTTCATCTTCCTTGACTTCATAATCTGGAGTGAGGCCGGTATCCGTAATAACGGCCCCGGAGGGAGTCAGCCACTTGGCCACGGTAATTTTAAGGAGGGTGTCTGGGGTCACTTGCACCACTTCCTGGACCGACCCTTTACCGTAGCTTTTCTCGCCGACGACTATCGCCCTCTTATGGTCCTGCATCGCGCCCGCTAATATTTCCGAGGCCGAGGCCGAACCGCCGTCAATAAGGATTACGAACTTAAGCGCGTCGCTGAAGACATCGTAGCCACGACTGCGATAAACCTTCGGTTCCCGCTCCTCTCCGTAATCTTCGGTGACCACCACCTTGCCTTCCGGCAGAAACCAGCTCGCCATGGAGATCGCCGCCTCCAGGTATCCTCCGGGGTTGCCTCGGAGGTCAAGCAATAGTTTGTCCGTTTTAGCTCGAGCGAATTCCCGGATGGCGTTACGGAATAATGTCGGTGAATTGCCAGAAAACGTGTAGAGCTTGATAACGAAAATTCCATCGGAGCGCTTTTCCGTGTCCAAGGTCGGGATTTGTATAATGTCCCGGACCACGCTTATCTCGAGCGGCTCTTCCGCGCCTTCTCTTAGAATGGTAAGTCGGACGGTCGTCCCCTCGGCTCCACGGATAAGCGAGACTGCCTCATCCACGCCGATGCTCGTGGTAAGCTCTTCATCAATCCGGATAATCCGGTCGCCGGATTTGAGGCCGGCGCGTTCAGCGGGGGTGCCCTTCAAGGGCGCGATGACCGTAAGCACCCGATCGCGCGTGCCTATCTCCACCCCGATTCCGCCAAAACTTCCAGAAATGTCCTCCTCGAAAACTTTGGCATCCTCTGGGGAGAAAAACTCGCTGTAGGGATCGCCCAAAGAATCCAAGAGGCCTTGAATCGCGCCATAAACCCGCTCCTGTCCCGAGATTTCCTCCGCTCCGGGGTATTTTTCATTGACAATGTTCCAGACCTTCCAGAAGGGGGTGAAGTCCGCGGTGGTCGTGACCGCAGTTTCTTTCCCGGCCACACCGAGCACCCTTTCGATCTCCGGGCGCCGGTTAAATCCTAGATAAATTCCCAAACCAAAAAGAAGAACGCAGAGGAGCGCCGTGGCATAGCCGCGATGAGTTTTAAAATATTCGAACATCAGCTTAATTCTTGATTCTCCGTAAAATTCTCGTAATGCTCCTCCTTGTGCATCTGCCGGTAAATCCGATAGCCCTCGTACGCTACTACTAGTCCGGAAATAAGAAGCAGGATGTTTTTCCAAAACATTGGAAAGCCGAGGTAAGGAAGAATTGCGATCCAAATGCCTAAAATGAAGAGAATTCGCGCCGTCCGCATCCATCCATTATATCCGGTAATCTATGGAGATGCAAATAAAAATGTGCTAGCATGAGAGCGGACTGAACCTTTTCCTTAGATCTGGAGCCCCCCTATTATGTGGAAATTCGACGGAACTTTCGGACCGTTTGCTCAAACGGAGGAGTACCTCGCGGTCAACCGGGAATGTGTCAGGAACTGGATGGCAATCCTTGCTGATGGCAGGAAGTCGGTCAAGGACGTTCTAGATCTTGCCACGGGGACTGGAACGATGGCAAGTATTTTCCTCGATACGCTCGGGGACTGGAACCGCTATCCCCGCCTCACTTGCCTGGACCGGTCGCCGGAAGCACTTGCTCTTGCACGGGAAACTCTGGGCGAGGAAGACGGTAGAGTCGTCTATCTCGAGGGTGATGTGGCGAACTTGAAACTCCCAAGCGCTTCGATGGATATTGTTCTCCTTGGGAACGGCATCCACTATCTCACCGAGACCGAACAAGTATCCCTCGCAGAGAGAGTGAAGGAGATTCTCCGCCCAGGGGGATACTTCTTCTTCAACACCGCTTTCTTCGACGGCACGATCCCGGAACATACTGCTTCGTTCTATCAAGCAAAGACAAGGGAGGCGGTGAAGATTCTCCGAGAGTCCGGCATTGAGCGGGCGCGAGATGCGGCGCACGCGGAGGCAGCGAATCTGAAACCGCTCGAACACTACCGCACTCTTGTTGGGGGCGCGGGCATGAAGCTGGTGCAGACGCGCCAGTATGTTGTCCAAGGATCACTCCGCTTTTATCAGGGTATCGGGAGCTACTTCCAATACGCAAGGGGGCTGCTCCGAGGTTATCCTGTCGAGAAAGCGGCGGAAGCACTCATTAAGGGGACGCAGCTGGCCTTCGACCGGTATGCGGAGACCGGACAGAATGGAAAGCGATTTATCCTCCGCTACTGGCTCTCAGTGGGCGCGCGGGCCTAAGCTCGCCGTGTCCAAGCAAGATCACCGGGAGGCCTCATTGCCTCCCGGTTTGATTTCATTCCCCTATTTAGGCAGGGCGTAAATGACGTTCGCGGTCAAATCGCTCGGGACTTCCGCGGGGGTGCGGTTGATGACTTTCAAATTGACGAAAAGAAGGAAGATAACGATTGCGAAGAGCGCGGCGCCGCGCGCGAGAAATGGCGGATGCTGGTGCTCGATGCGAATAAAGAAAGTAAGGAGGAGAGCAAGGCCAATAATAAGTGCGATCACAATATAGAGTGATGTACTCACCTCTCGCGGTGAGGTAAGAGTTTTTTCAATCGATTTTTGAACCGGACTTAAAGTGCTCGGGCTCGGTACCGCTGTCTCCCCGCCCAGAATTACCTCTGTCTCGGGTGGAGTTTCAGGAACGTTAACAGAAGGTGGCGCGGTTGGTGCGGCTTGCCCCGCCGGAGGCGGGGGCAGAGGGGTGGGAGCAGGAAGTGGCTCCGGTACAGGCGCAGGTGCGGCTTGCCCCGCCGGAGGCGTAGGCGTAGGCGGGGGTGCGGCCTGGGCTACGGGGGCGGAGAAGGGCTTGCCGAAAAACTGCGCCACGAAAACCGCACTCCGCCCTTGCCAGGTGCCCTTGGCAACCGCAATTCCAACCTCGGAGAAATCCGAACGGACCATATTGGCGCGATGGGTGGGTGATTTCATCCAGGCCTCGGCCACGTCTTCTGAATCCACGAAATTGACCGCAAGGTTCTCCCCTGCCGCCTGATAGCTATAGCCCGCGACATCCAGCCAGTGCCAGGGAGTAACTCCGGAGGGGCTGGTGTGAGCGAAGTAGCCGTTCTGCGCCATATCATTGGCCTTAAGTTGCGCGGCTTGTACCAGAAGCTCGCTTTCGGTGAGAAGTGCGAGTTTGTTATCCGCGCGAGCATCGTTGGTAAGAGAGGTCAAGACTCCAGGTAGAACCGCGGCGAGAAATTTAGTCTTGTCGAAGACCACGTACACCTGGACTAGGAATCCAAGCTCTATGGCAATGGTTAAGAGGAGGAGGGCGGTAATGGCCTCCCGGCGGAGAACATGCGGGTGGAAATTATTGCCCTCGTGCGGGATGAAGTATTTTTTGAGCCACCTAAACATTTATCCTTATATTATACCAAATTTCTACTTAAAAGTCAATACTCTGGCGGAATTAAGCTTAGCCATAGTGAGCGGCCCCACAATGCCGTCCGGCACCAAGCCGTATTTGGACTGGAAAACTTTGACCGAAGCGAGTGTGAGCGGCCCGAAATATCCGGTCGTAGGCCCGAAAAAAAGCCCTTCTTCCGCCAAAAGTTTCTGGAGTTCGAAGACATCCGGACTACTTATTCCATATTTCATTAGCCGGGAAAAGAGGTAGGTCTCCGCTCCGAGCACCTCTCCTGGGGGCGGCGGCGCTACGGCCTGCCCCGCCGGAGCGGGAGACGCAGGCGGGACGGAACGTAATCCTCCTCCCCCACCCCCTCCGCCACCACTACTAATGAGCTTGCGCTCTCCTTCCGGCTCCGGGTCGGGCTCGGGAGCAGGTGGTGACGGTGGAGGTTCCGAGAAATAAACAGTAGCGCGTATGTGATCCACATTGGCCGTCACGGCCGTGTTCTCGGCATGCAGTCGCGCAGAGATAACTAGACCGAAACCGGGGTCGTTCACTATCTCGGGCGTAAGCGCCTCCGACCAAAGATCCGCGTCACCGCCGTAAGAAGCGTATGCGTCAGCGGTCGGCCAACTGGTCGCGCTATCTGCCTTGTTCTCCGTGCCCAAACTGCCGTCCGGCCTCGCGAGGCGCACAGAGAGGTCTACGGCATTGTTGGCATCGCTTAGCGTTGCGCTCTTCTCAATTTCGACGAGTAGGCCGTCAATGACCGAGCTGGCGGGGACCGCGAATCCGAAACCGGTGGCCTTGAGGCCGTTGGTGTTTTGGTTTACTGGGTCCTCGACGAAACTTGCGGAGACGGAAGCATAGGCGTCGTCGCTTGCGGCGGCGTTTTCAGGTAGGGCCCATATGGCGTTAGCGCCCGGGGAGCTTACCACGATGGAAGGAGGTGCGAGCAAGCTCTCCGCACTTGCCGAGAGCGCAAAGCCCAGGGCCAGAGCACAAACGATGATCGCCCTTTTCATGAGGCCATTCTAACACAAAAGCCGACCCTTGCGAGCCGGCTTTTGTGAATTACTGGTAAGTTTTTTCCTTTAGTTCGAGACCGCGGGGTTCTGACTCCAGTTGATAAGAGTCGGCAAAGGTGCTTCGTTGGTCGGGCAAAGGAGCTCCTGCGCTTTATGCAAGCTCGAGAGATAGAAGATGCCGGTCGGAGCCGTTATGCCCCAGGGGGTGAGAACGTCTGCCGCGTATTTCTGTTGGAAGGCCTTGACTGCGCCTTCAGTCAGCGGTCCGAAGATTCCGTCCACCACCAGCCCCGAGTTCATGTGTCCGTTCAGGAGGTCGCTCTGAACTTTCATGACTTCAGCCGGGATGTTCCCCCGCCAACCCCTTCTCATGTAGGTTGTAGTCCAGGAGCAAATTTCCGTCTGCGCGCCCAAAACCGATCCGCCGCCACCGCCGCCGGAAGAACCGGAGCCGGTGATGTGACGCTCTTCCTGTTCATCG
>Ga0187893_10009043_pt1 | contig 15473 bp, 14 predicted proteins | sample MA1701074metaG_FD_139574 | JGI IMG/M metagenome (GOLD analysis project Ga0187893, IMG submission 139574) | White microbial mat communities from a basaltic lava cave in the Kipuka Kanohina Cave System on the Island of Hawaii, USA - MA170107-4 metaG ... | reverse complement strand
CTGGATCTGGTCTTTTGCGGTGTCGGGGGAAGTGTAGCGGAAGGCTTTTGCGAATCAATCAGATATGCCTGGAACTGGTCTTTCACCGTCCGAAGGATTAGTGCGCTCACAACCCCAATGAAATCTGCGCCTTGTGCGCCGAACTGGTCTTTTGCGAGATCCCAGGGAAGTTGGTTCAACGGCGGAGCCGTGCGCAGGGGTTCGGCAGCCTCATCCTGATTGCGTCGGGTGATTCGATGAGCGGTCGCGTAGCCGGGATTGCGGGCCCGCCAACTGGCTTGCGTTTTCTGTCGTCGGGCTTTCTGGCAGTCCGGCTTACCGCAGACGTGTTGACGGTCGCCGACTCGGTTGTCTGGCCGGAACCACCGCCGGCAAATCCGGCACGGTCTCTTCCGGGCATCGGGCATGCCCGTCCATCGTCACCACTTCAGGTGGTCAACTTCTGGCGAGCAGGGGTGGGTTAATTCTCGCAAGCGCCGAAGGATAATAGCTCTTCGTTGAATTCTGTGACTGATACATGTGGTCGTTCCTTGTGGAGGCACTGCTCCTGAAATATGGCTGAATTCGAGCAGGATCTCCAGATCTCCTTCAGCAAGCTATCTTACGCCATTCTTGCCTTTCTATAGCGGCAGGGTCTCAGTTTGGATTTCCGCTCGGGCACAGTTTGGGCACACTTTCGGGCACAGTGGATGGTTCGGAGCCGAAGCGGGACTCTACACCGAAGGCGAACTCATTGACTGGAAAGGAGATGATCGGTGGGCCCTGTAGGATTCGAACCTACGACCAACGGATTATGAGTCCGCTGCACTAACCGCTGTGCTAAGGGCCCGCATCCATGAGTCTAACATCGACTCTGCCATCGACTCTAACATTGCAACCCGCCTCGGGTATAATGGCTGCATCCTCGCCGGTCCGCCCGGCTACTTTCAAGCAAGGAGAGGTTTGACCCGTGAAAGGATTCAAAATCATTCTCGCCGGCTCCGTGCTGGCTTTCTTCGGTATCGCTACAGCGGCTGAGGATCCTCCCCAGAACCACGTGGATTGGATGAAGAAGCTCGGCAGTCAGATGGGTGAAATCCGCAAGGGCAACAACGTACAGTCCAACGCAGAAGCCATGCAGGCTGTCGTGAAGGAAGTCGGGACGTTTTGGAGCTCCCGCAATTCACAGATCGCCACCGAAAACAACCAGAAGAATCTGGAAGCCGCCAAGGCAATAGCCGAAGCCGCCGGGAAGAGCGACACCGCCGGCGTACAAGCTGGAGTCAAGCTCCTCGGCGCAAGCTGCAAGGGCTGCCACGACCAGCACCGCGAGAAGATCTCCGATACTGTCTACAAGATTAAGTAGCAACTCTTCGAGAAGAATCCGCCACGCTTTTCGTTCCATCGCCGGACGAAAGAGCTTGGCACTGTTCCTGCACCACGACCGCAGCTCCCGGTAGAAACCGGGTCTGCTCGGCTTGCGTTATGGAGGCTGAAGCCGGCTGAAGCCTCGGTTGCAAGCTAAAGCTCGCTCGCTCCACCTGGCTTTTGGCTGCACAACAAAATGTACAAAGCCAAAGTTGTTATTCCATCTTGGATCTGGTGAAATGGGCGGTCATGCCATTACTGATCCTGGTTGGGGGATTGTTCTTATTGGCGGTTCTCTTTGTGGTGCTGACCTGGATGGGAGCGCCGCTTTCGACGGTTCATTACTACCTCCGATGGCTGATCTGCGCGCTCGCGGTAGTGCTGTTTTCTGCGACCACGGTGGTCTTGATCATACAACTGCTGCAGGCGTTCGACAAAGCGTCAGAAGCTGGAAAGCCAGCCCTTTGGGTCGAGACGCACTGGGGCGGACTGGGGGGTGGCTTGGGTGGCTGGCACCTTTCGCCGGCGCTTGGATATCTAATCTTGACGGCCGTGATAGGTGGGCTGCTGGTAGCATCGGCTGTCAGCCTGGTGCCTTCCGTGCCCGCGGAACCAAAGAAGGCGAACGAACCCAAGCAGACCGGACAGACACCCGCGCCGCCCGGACCGGGTAGCGAGAAGAAACAGTAGCGATCCGATGTCCTTCTTCGTAAAAAAGCTGTTTGAGCCTTTAACGGAGGCGAGCGGGAGCCAGGGGGCAGCCGAGGTTATTCTCAGCGATTCGCTGCGCAAGATTGTCCGAGAACTAACACGGTACACGCAAGGGGAGATCCTGGGCAGGTCCTATCTCATCGCGGGCCATCGTGGCGTGGGCAAGACGACGATGGTGCGCAAGGCCGTCGAGATGGTGCAGACCAATCTTTCGAGCTTTGGAATTCGACCACTCTACGTGGAACTCCATGGCCCGGACTTACTGGCGCCGGAGCGGAAGCCCGATCGGCCCGCGGGCATGCCGCCTGAGACAGAGAACAAGACCGAGGTGGCGCCAGACGATCCGATCCCATACCTCCAACCGTTCGTCGAACGCCTGACCCTCGGTCTCTATCTCGCCGCGAGCAAGGAGTTTGGAGAACGGTTCCAGAAGGTCATCGGAATACGAGAACCAGAACTGGCGGGTCAGTTTCAGTGGGAATTGGTCGATCGAGGCGCCGACTTGGCCAGGTTGCGCTCGTTTTACGACCGCGCAGGAGCCCTGAACCGCGGAGTTCTTTTCCAGACTCTGCCGCCCGGCCTTAGGTCGGCAGACATGGAGGGTACCCGAGGTGTGCGGGAGCTCACGGCGCTTGCGGGCGCGGCGCAGGCCTTCCGAATTGTGTCGGGAAACGTGAAGGTCGAAGAGAAGCGAGACGATACCGCGAGCGCCAAGTCAAGCATCGGCGTGACGGCCGAGAATCTGATGCCCGCACTTACCGGTCTACTGGCAGGCGGGCTTGCCTGGACCGGACTGGGCGATCAGACCCCGATCACAAGGGCGTTCTCTGCGTTACTGACCGGAACCGCCGCCACAATCGTAGTGAAGCTCACCAGCTCGCGCGAGCGGGAAACGAAAGAAGGCGTCTCTTCCAACTTCATCCCTAAACAGGATGCGAATGCGCTGCGTCGTCTGCTACCGCAGCTCGTCGACTCATTCCGTTCCGTAGGTCTGGCGCCGGTATTCGTGGTTGATGAGCTGGACAAGGTGGAGGGGATTGAAACGCGAATGGAGACCTTGATGGGATATCTGAAGCAATTCGTCTCCGAGCGCGCATTCTTTCTCTTTCTTACGGACCGGAGTTATTTTGAGCTGGTGGAGATGCGGATCGCCGAACGGGAGCGCAGAATCGAGTCGACCATGTTCGGCGAGCGGATTCTTTTGCAGTACCAGATCAAGGATCTGCACGAATACCTCGACCGCATTATTGAGGAGATTCCCGGCGTCAATCCTACGCCGGACGTTGTTGAATCCCGACGCAAGCATCGGGCCTTGTTGCCTTATCTGCTGCTGTTCCGGTCCTGTATGCACCCGAATGAGCTGCGGCGGGGCATCCATCGATACACGGATCAGATGGGGACGTTTGAGTTTGAGGTGGGGGCGCTCTTCAATGACTTCCTGTACCGCAACGAGATTCTGATACAGGCGGCCATTGAGCGTGCTCTCGCTAGCGAAGAATTGAAGGAATTGCTGCGTGGTTCGGCCTGCGCTCAGTTAGCCTACGACGCCGCGTATTTTCCGGCGCGGCGATGGGATCCTAACCTGGAGTTCGACGCTTCCGAAACCGAATTCCGGCAGTATATGATCCAGCGGATGGGGCTCGAGGACGCCACCGACGGCCCGGCGAAGCCGGCCGCCAGCGAGCAAATCCTGTCTTACACCGGCCAGTACATGCTCTATCGCATGGCGCTTGAGAGCGGCGGGGAAAACCAGAAAAAGTCGTTGTCGCATGAGCAGCTTCTGTTTCGAACCATGAGGAAAGTGATCTCGTACCTCGAGAACCCGGGACAGTTAGCTAAGGATCTGGCGGCGGATCCGTCGGAGAAGGTGAAGGTCTTGGGACAGTTGGTCGAACACGGGAAACCACTCCTCGTACCGGTCGAGGGCAAAGCCAGCCGTTACAAATGGACGTTCGACACGCTGGGCAGGAACCTGATGCCGGCTGAAGAGAAGAAGGAACCTTCTGCTGCCGCTCGGCTTGCTGAGGAGCCTCGTAGCCCGCGTGACATGCTGATGTCGTTGTTGCGGTGGACAGAGAAGCACCCAGGGTCCGAGATCGACTTTTCGCTTTGGGAAAAGCTTGGCATTCTCCCTTCCCCACCCGAATGGAGCCGGATCGAGATCTTCCTGACGAACCCGGAAGCGGGGGCAGATGGCTCTCCGATCGCTGAGGAGGAAAAGACGCGGCGGAAACAGGAGACCGAAACCTTCTGGACGAACCTGCGGTCGAGTCAGCAAGGAATTGAGATGGCGCTCGGTTGTGCCTGCGTGATGGGAATGGTGGTGAAGGAGAGTCCGAACGCGCGTCGACGCGCGTTGGAGGTGTTGGGCCAAAGCTTGGTCCGAGGGAGAAGCCGGGAGGAGAAGGTCGTCCTACTGCTGGCGATTTGGGAACAGCTCCGAAAGCAATTCCAGATCGGGGAGCCATTCGCCGAAGCAGGAAATCAGTTGCAGGACGGGAGAGTGGAGAATTGGCTCTCAGCCTTGCAGACAGCGGAGAGCGTTCTTGAGGAACAACTCAAGTCGAAGAGGTCGGATTTGGAGCGATATCCGGAGTCCGCGTGGGACTACTGGCTCCAGTGGTTCGAAAAGGACCTCAAGGGAGAATCGATCGTTGCCCAACCGAATCTCTGGAATCTACTAAGTAGAGCTGCGGACGAGACACCGGGCAACCTCTTTCGTGACGATCCACGGGAGATGACCATAACGAATTGGACCAACGTGCTGCGCGCTCCAGCACCGAACGCCCACGCTTCGTGGCTCCGAATTCTCGCGCTGGTCAAACTAGGATTCTATGAAGCAGCCCGTCGAGAGCGTGAGGGCGATCTATTGATCAGCACGTCCCGGAATCTATCCGAACTCTTGGCACGACTTGTTCAATCTCAAGAAAACGAACGCAAGAAAATTTCCATTGTCGTTGAAGCGGGTGGGCCCTCAGAGACGTGGCGCCCCTGGCCAGGGGTCGCCTGCGTCAGGGTGCCCAAGCACGATTTGTTTCTGAACGGTCAGCTAACGCTGCTACTCGGGACAAGCGTATTCGACTACGCCCTCATCGAAACGTCAAACGACCTGGAAGAACTTAAGGAGGAAGTCATTGAGTCGGCACCTGATGAACTGAGAAACTTCCCAGCCCGACGAATCTGCTACATGGGCAAACAAACCCTGCCCCGGGAAATCATCGCCAATCCCTACTACCTCGAGAATCCAAAAAGCCTGGAAGAAGCCGTGCGGAAGTTGGAGTCGCTGCCTGAAACAATTTGGTCGGCGAAGAATTAGTTAGCCTGGCTCAATTCGATTCTTACGGAAGCCGTGCGTTCGGCGGTGTGAGGTGCTATCGAAAGATTTCCGCAACCTCGATCGATCCGCCGCCAAGGAAGAGTGGAATGAAGTCGCCAGTCGAGTAGACCCGGCGCCGCCCTTCCCGATCCGTTACCGATACGGTCTTGCGTTTGATGCTGACGATCCAAAACTCACGAGTTCCGTTAGCCAAACAGAGATTCTGTTTGTCCTCAATTTCCTCGGCGGTATTAGAGGGAGAGAGAATCTCGATTACGAGGTCGGGCGCGCCCATCAAGTAGCCTTCGACCGGGATCGCGTTCCATCGATCGTGTGTGACAAAACCGATGTCCGCGGACCGGACTTCGTACTCTGGCTCGGCGCGAAAAGTAAACTCAACCCCAATTACACCAAGGGAGTTCAAACGGGCAGCTAAAAGGTCTCGCGCCCGGAGTTGAACCCGGTAATGCCCGTGTTTTGGTCTTGCCAGGTGAATCAACTCCCCGTGGTGGAGTTCATACCAGCCCTCCTTCGGAGGTGGAGTCTCAGCGTACTCGGCAACTGTCATCAATCGGGTAGCCGTGCTCATGGCCATTTCCTGACAATCTAATTGTAACCGGTCACGCTACAATCGATTTTTGCTGAAGCCGCGCGTCACGATTGTTGTGCCCACGCTCGCCGCCGACGATGCCCTTGGCGATTGCCTCGCCTCACTCGAACGGCAGACCTGGCGCGATTTCGAAGTGGTCGTCGTAGACAATAGCGGTGAAGGAGCGGTCCGGCGGCGGCATCCATCGGGCTCTGCGGTGATTGTCGAGAGTCCGCGCAACTTGGGATTTGGCGGTGCTTTCAATCTGGCCTACCGCCGTTCTCAAGCGGAGCTTCTCGCCACGCTGAATGATGACGCAATGGCGGAACCGGAATGGCTCGAAGCGTTGGTCCGCGTGATGGAATCGCGGCCCGACGCGGGGATGTGTGCGTCTTCGGTGCGGCTCTATCCCGACGGTGGAATGGATTCGGCAGGCATGCTATTGTGCGGGGACGGCAGCAGCAAGCAGCGCGGACATGGATGTCCACCGGTAGACTTTGGGACAGAAGAAGAGGCCCTGTTTCCGAGTGGATCCGCCGCCCTGTACCGCCGGGTGATGCTCGATCAAGTCGGCTTGTTCGACGAGGATTTTTTTCTCTACTGCGAAGACACAGATCTGGGCTTACGGGCGCGTTGGGCAGGATGGAAGTGTATCTACGTTCCGGGAGCGCGGGTACATCACCGGTATTCTCATTCGGCCGGACGAGCGTCGGCGCTTAAGGCTTACTATGTAGAGCGCAACCGGCTGTTCGTAGTCTGGAAGAATTTTCCTCCGATGATGCTGGCACGAGTCCCCTTCATCGCGGTGACCCGGTATCTGTGGCATGCTTTGTCGGTGATCGGCGGGCAGGGCGCGGCGGGCCGTTTTCGCCGGGATGGCGGGAATCCGCTAATGCTGGTCTGGTACGTAATCCGGGCACACGCGGCCGCGGTCGCGCGACTGCCGCGATTATTACGGCTCAGGCGCAAGATCAGGCAGCAGGCGCGGCTAACCGCAGACGAATTCCGGCAACTGACAGAGCGTCATTCCATCGGGGCGCGAGAGGTGGCCGTCCAGTGACGTCCGACTATATGGTTCTCATTCCTGCCTATAACGAAGCCTCCTGTATCGCTTGGGTGGTACAGGAAGCGCGGCAGGTGCTCGGAGACGCGCCGGTCCTGGTGGTGGACGACAGTTCGACAGATGCAACGTTGCATCTCGCTCGACAGGCAGGCGCTCATGTGCTCCCCGTTCCGCATCATCTGGGCCTGGGTGGCTGTTTGCAGGCCGGCTACCGGCTCGCGTTCGAGCTCGGGTACGACTATGTCGTGCGGATCGACGGGGATGGGCAGATGGATCCGCGGGACGTTCCACGAATCCTCGAAGTTCTGCGGGCGGGCCGTTGCCAAATGGTCATTGGCTCGCGGTATCTCAACGGCCCGGAAAGACACACAAGCTGGTTGCGGGGACTGGGGATTCGTTTCTTCCGGATAGTGCTGCGTCCGATTCTCGGTAGGCCCGTACGCGACCCGACCTCGGGATTCGTGGGGGTCAACCGGGAAGCTCTCGACGTCTTCAGCAAGAGCTTTCCGCTGGAGTATCCGGAGATCGAAGCGCTGGTGGTGCTCAAACGGAAGGCGTTCCGTTTTGAGGAAGTGCCTTGCACGTTCCGCCCGCGCAAGGGCGGACGCAGCACCATCACCGCGCTGCGATCCTTTTATTACATCCTGCACGTTCTGCTGGGCGTGCTGGTGAACATTCTGAAATTCGAGAGGCATCGATGGAAGTGATTCAACAGCAAATGGAGAGGCTCCTCACGGTATCAACGATCTTGAGCCTCGGCTTGATCGTGGTTGTTCTGTACTCATTGCGCCGGGCGCACATTCGCGTCGAATATTCAGTGAGCTGGCTCGCAGCCGGGCTAGTGGTTTACGTGTTGTCTCAGTGGGGGAGCGCGCTGCACTGGTTGGGCCGATGGTTGGGGATCAGCTATCCGCCGGCAGTGTTAGCGTCGATCGCCATGTGTGTGTTCCTGATGGTGCTCTACCGCTTTTCGACGATCATCTCGCATCTCAGGGACAACAACATTGCGCTGGCGCAGAAGGTGGCGATCCTCGATTACCAAATCCGTCAGTTGCAGGAAAGTCATGGCGAAGCGCGGCGGTAAGCCGAAACGACCGGAAAGCCCACATCTACCGGTGCGCCGCGGCTGGCGAGGATGGCACAAAGCGCTCCTGACCGCGGCCGCCATCCTGATCGTGTTTGAAGTCTACCGGCCGGCCCTGAAAGGACCGTTCGTATTGGACGATCTCTACACACCTTACGGTCAGGAGCATGCGGAAGGGTCGCGGTTAGAGCAATGGCTGGGACGGCGTCCAATTCTGATGACTACGTTCTTTTTGAATTATCAATGGGGCAGAACGGACACCTACGGTTATCACATGGTGAACGTCGTGTTGCACCTCGTGACCGGCGCATTGGTATTCGTGATCTTGCGCAAGCTGCTCGAATCCTACGAAAACACGATGCTCCGCCGTCTGGTGCTGGCGGGCACGGGTACAGCAGTTTTCCTGCTACATCCCATGCAAACAGAATCGGTGGCGTACATCGCAAGCCGCTCGGACGTGTTGAGCACGCTGTTTTGCTATGCCGCTCTCGTTATCTTCGTGTCGAGAAGAAACGAAGGTGTCAGCTTCGCGGCCTCATTCATGATTCTGATGCTACTTGGACTTGCCGTAATGGCGAAAGAGCAAGCGGTGGGGCTGGTAGCGGCATTGCTGATCCTCGATCTGTTCGATCCGGCGTCGGCCGGTCTCCAGGGGGTTCGCCGAAACTGGAAGCTCCATGGGGCCGTGGTGGCCGGAGGGCTAGCGGGAGTGGCATTCGTTTTCCATGGTTTACGCGGGGCTGTTACGGCCGGTTTCGGCACAGAAGGAATTCTTTGGTATGAGTACTTTTTCACTCAGTGCCGCGTGATCTGGAAGTATCTGATCCTGTTGGTGTTTCCAGTCGGCCAGAACGTGGATCCGGATGTGCGGATCGCGGGTTCGATCACCGAGCCGGGAACGCTCGTTGGACTCGCCGGCATCGTGGCATTGATCATACTGGCCTGGATTATCCGCAAACGTTGGCCGCTTGCGGCCGCGGGCATTCTTATTTTCCTGGCATTGATCGCGCCGACGTCTTCCTTCGTCCCAATCAAGGATCCGATGGCCGAACGGCGAGTCTACTTTCCTTTCGTTGGGTTTCTCCTAATTCTTCTGGAATTCGCGCGCCGATTAAAAAGCACGAACGGCTTGATCGTCGCGGGGGTAACAGTCACCGTCATTCTGGGTAGTCTCACCTATTCGCGCGCAGCTATCTGGGGAAACGATATCGCGCTGTGGGAAGATTCGGTCAAGAATTCTCCCCGCAAATACCGTCCGCGATTCCAGCTAGCCTATGCGTACTACGCCGCGGGCCGATCGCGCGAAGCAGTCACCGAATTCGAGAAGGCGGCCGCGCTCGACAAACCCAAAGCCGAGCTGTTCATCGACTGGGCATTGGCGCTCGATAGCGGCGGACGAGCTCCGGAAGCACTGGACAAGTTGCGGCAGGCTGCGCAACTCGAGAACACCGCGCATGTGCATTCGTTGATCGGGATGGTTTACGGCAAGCAGAACAAGAATGCCGAAGCTCTGGCTGCATTGGCGGAAGCTGAGAAACTGGACCCCAACTTCGCCCCGACCTTCGTCTACCGCGGCAATGTGCTCGCAGCGCTCGGAGACTGGAGCAACGCCGCCGGCTCCTTCCGCCGCGCGCTCGCGATCGACCCTCGAAATCAGGGCGCTGCGCAAGGCCTGCGGCTGGCGGAGAACCGGATGTCGCGCTGACATGCCCTTTCACATAGGCGTCAACGCACTCTACCTGATTCCCGGAGGTGTCGGCGGAACGGAGATCTATCTACGCAGCTTGCTCGATGCGCTGGCCGGCGTCGATGGTGTGAACCGCTACACATTGTTCACAAACCGAGAGACTGGCGAGGATCTCGGCCCCAAGGCGCCGAATATTAGCGTGGCGGTCCAGCCAGTGCGAGCAGTCAACCGGCCGATGCGGATCGTTTTTGAGCAGACGCGCCTTCCGGGAATCGCGGCTGCGGCCGGAGTCAACGCATTGTTCAATCCTGGATTCACGGCGCCGGCTCTTCCGCGCTGCCGCCAGGTCACTGTGATCCACGATTTGCAGCATGTCCGGCATCCCGAGCACTTCCGGACTATGGATCTTCGGGCGTGGCAACTCCTAGTGTGGGCGGCAGTGCGGCGATCCAACCACTTGATCGCTGTATCCGAATCGACCAAAGCGGATGTCATCCGCCATTACGCAGCGCCGGCGGAGACGATCACCGTTGTCCCACACGGCGTGGATGAGAACCTGTTTACGATCGGAAAGGAGCGCCGGACCACAGAACCGTTCCTGCTTTGCGTGTCCACTCTTCATCCGCACAAGAACATCGTGCGGCTGTTGGGTGTGTTCGCGCGGTTGCGAAAACAGCAACCCGAGCTCCGCCTCGTACTGGCGGGATTGAAGGGATTCCATGCCGATGCCGTGGAGCGCGTTGTCGTTGAACATGGTCTTATCGACGCGGTCAGGATCACGGGTTGGATTCCACGCGAGGATCTCTATGAACTTTTTCGCAAAGCCCGCGGCTTCGTGTATCCCTCGACGTTCGAGGGCTTCGGAATGCCCGTACTCGAAGCACTGGCGGCCGGGATTCCTACCGCGTGCTCCGATATCGAGCCGTTACGAAGCGTCGCCGGCGGGCAGGCTCTGCTGTTTCCGCCGGAGGACGAAGAGGCGATGCTTAGGTGCCTGGGTAAACTTGCTCGAGGCGAGCACGACGGAAGCGGCGGTCCACAATGGGCCTCGCACTTCCGATGGCGCGAAGCGGCGCTGCGAACGCTCGCTATTCTGACTTCTGACGCCTGACTCCTGGTCCTACCGATACGTTTTGTCGTCGACCCGGCTCAGGTCCATGTCATCGGAGAGCACGCCCAGGGTCAAGATTGCGAATGTGAAGACCGGGTTTTCAGGTTCGATGTGACCGCCGAAGGCCTTCTCGCCCGTGCTGAGAGTCATATGCGCATGAACGCGGCCGTCGATCACGTAGCCATTGACACTCACGATGTCCGCCGGCGCCGTTGGGTCCTTTATAAAAATATTCTTTGATGGAAACGTACGATTGCTCACCGAGTGCACATGATAATTCCGCACAGACCCGATTCCCGAAAGGAATACGGCATTCTTGATTTTTTGTTCCTTCACCATGCGCTCGATCCCGGCCAAAAGATCCGCCTGGTGTTTGAACCGCAACACAACCACGCGTTCGATCTTGCCCGAGACGGCGTAGACGTCCGGCACAGAAGCACTGTTCGCTTTCGCATCGTCTTGCGGAGTGGTGGGCTTGACCAACTCCGTGCGCCTGACCTGGGCGGCCAACACTCCTGATAACGCCAGCACGAGAATCATCGTGGCGATCCATCTTTCCATAGATCGGCGTTTCATATATCGACCCTCCTTCTGTAAGCGATATGATGACACAGATGGCGTAGCCTACATCCAAGATATTGCGGAATCCGATGTTTGCTTCATTCGTTGAGCAAGATGCTCCCGCAGACGCTTCCTCATTTTGACCTCCGTGATCGAGGCCACTTCGTGCGGATCCTTGCGGAGATCGAACAGCGCCTCTTTCCTCGACTCCCAGAGAACATACTTGTGTGACGGCGTGCGAACCAGCCGGTATGGCTCGACGGCGCGTCGTATGGCAAGAGCTTCGACCCGGCCGTCGGCCCATGCCGAGAACGCGGCTTCGTGGTTGCCCTTTCCCTTCGTGATGTAGGATCGAAGACTTCGGCCCGCGAGGGGATAGGCCGGTTTGACTCCGGCGAAATCGAGCCACGTTGCGGGCAGATCGATGGATGCGGCGGGGTCGTCGATTAGTTTGGCGGAAGCAGCCAGACCGCCGCTGACCAGGAAGGGTACGCGGATGGATTCCTCCCAAGGATAGACTTTGCCTTGCAGACCTTTGGTCCCGCAGAGATAGCCGTTATCACCCAGGAAGAACACGAGCGTGTTGTCCCACAGGCCGCGCTTCTCGAGCATCGCGATCAGGCGTCCGATGGCTTCATCGAGGTGAGTGATCACGGCGTAGTAGGTGGGCCAATCGAAAAACGGAACATCCTTCGTTGGATGTGCCGGCGGTGGAATCACGGCTCGGTACTGCTCGCGGTAACGCGAACCGGCATACCACGGAGTGTGGGGCGCATTGTATGCGAGCCAGAGAAAGAACGGCTCTCGAGCAGTATTCAGATAGTCGATGGCGGTATCCGTGAAGAGATCCGTGATGTGACCCTTTACAACTTCTTCCTTCCCGTCGAGGCCACGGCGCAAGGAAGGATTCTGGTAGAGACTCGCGCCGCCACGCAGCCACAGAGGCGCCTTGGCAAATCCGCATTCGGCCGGCAGAGGCTGAATATGCCACTTGCCGATTAGCGCCGTGTCATAGCCGGAACGCTTTAGCTGCTCGATCACCGTCGGGCCAATGCCTTCCTTGAAGTAGGTTTGGCCGTTGGAGAGCAGTCCCGATTGATACGTCTCCAGTCCTGATAGCAGGATCCCGCGGCTGGGACAGCATTGCGGCGTCGATACCTGACCGTTACGGAAGAAAACCCGTTGCGCAAGCCGGTCGAGGTTCGGCGTGTGGATGTGAGGATTCCCGGCTGCGCGCAGGCACTGGAAGTGGTGATCGTCGCTGAACAGGAACAGAATGTTCGGACGTTTTTCAGCAGCAACCAGCGGGGCAGCGGCCAACGTGAGAAAATCCCGGCGGATCATTCTCACATGATATCGAGTACGCGCTAATGACCTGTGGTCGCTTCGTCTCGCTCGATCACCGGGGGCTTTGCGCCGGGAGGAATGGGCTCCAGCATATCTTCCTTCCGCATGATGAGCGTCGAGGTATCGTAGCTGGCGAGCTCGAAGCCATGGCCATGGGTGATTGCGTCGGTGGGGCAGGCTTCGACGCAGTATCCACAAAAGATGCAGCGATTGTAGTCGATGTTGTAGACGGAAGCATAGCGCTCCCCTCCGCTAATGCGAACCTGGTCGGTATTTTCGGCCGCTTCGATGTAAATGCAATCGGCAGGGCACGCGGCAGCGCACAGGAAACAGGCGACGCACTTCTCCATCCCGTTTTCGTCGCGCTTGAGAATGTGCTTGCCGCGAAAGCGTTCCGCGAAAACAGGCTGCACATCCGGATAGTCTTCCGTGATGGTGGGCTGCATCATCTCCTTGAAGGTGATGCCCAGACCCTTGAGGATCGCGCCGGCCGATCCGAAAACACTCAGTTTCGAAGCCATTCTCCCTCGCTGGGCCTCTCCCGGAGGCCTAATTCTTAGATCCTCAACCCGCCTTAAAGTCCGGCACGTATTCATGGGACTGGAACAACTTGGCCATTCCCGCGCGGGCAGCCAGATCCTCCATATCTTTCTTCGAGAATCCACTCCAGGAATGGGAAACGTGTCCGCCGGGCTCGATCACGAAAACGGAAGGGACGTGAGTGATGCCGAAAGCATTGCTGGCCGTGTAGCCAGTGTCGCGCAAATCGAGGCGTGTTGGAAATGTAATCGAGAACCGGTCGAGAAACTGCCTGGTGGAGGAGGCATCGTCCTGCGACACGCCAATTAATTTTACGCCCTTTCCGGACTCATGAATACGTTCCAAGTAAGGGAATGCAAGCTGGCAAACGGGACAGGAAACCTTGAAGAAGGCGAGCGCGACGGGTCCGGACACAAGCAGCTCGGGCACCGAGGCGCTGGTCCCATCCAGTCCGGTGAAAGGAACGGAAGGCGCTTCCGCGCCAACCTCGACCATCCGGCGTGCCGCCTTCATTCCCAAGTCATCATTCTAGCAACTGAAGTGGCGCACGCTTCAACATGCCCAGGCTGAGCATGCGCCACGTCAAACCGAACTGCCTAGCAACTTGATCAATTGTTGAGCTGCGATCAGAAGGGGATCCCAGACGGGTGCGAAGGGTGGGGCGTATGCGAGATCGAGCTGTCCGAACTCTTCCACATCCATTCTCCGGGTGATCGCAGTGGCAATGACATTGATCCTTCCCTCGACGCCAGTGTCACCGAGAACCGCGCCGCCGAGGAGGCGTCCGGAAGACCGGTCGGCAACGAGTTCCACGGTCGTGGGCCGCCCGCGGAAATACCGGGCGCGGTCGAGCCCTTCGATACGCGTCACGACAGGATGAAATCCTTCCCGTCGGGCCCGGGTCTCGGAGAGTCCTGTGAGACCGACGCCAAGGCCGCAGACGCGAACAATGGAAGTGTCAACTACTCCCGCAAAGCGCGCCCGGCGCCCGGCGGCGTTAGCGCCGGCCACGCGGCCCATCTTGTTGGCTGTGGTGCCAAGCGGGATCCAACTCGGGCGGCCGGTGATCAGATGGATCGATTCGGCGCAATCGCCGGCAGCGTAAACACTCGCAAGGTTCGTTTCCATTCGTTCATTCGTACGGACAGCACCCGTGGACCCGAGCTCCACTCCGGCCTCCTCCGCCAACGCTGTATTCGGTTTCAGACCAGCGGCGAGGACAACGAGGCTGGCGTGGACTCCGGCCACGCTGTCGGGCTCGATCGTGCGTACGCAAACGCCAGGTCTTACTTCGACATGGAATCTGGAAAGGTGGCGCGTCAGCAGATCCGTGAGGAAGGCGTCGTCCCGCTTCAGCAGATGCTTTCCACCGTGGACAACACTGACGCGCCAACCGTGTGCCCGCAGCGCCTCTACCGCTTCGACGCCCAAGTACGATGCACCGATGACAATCGCGTGATCCGGCCGGGCTGTACGCAGATACTCCCGGAGCAACATCGCTTCCGGTATGGTGTTCATCGAGAAGACATGTGGCTGGTCCAAACCCGCTATCGCTGTTCGATCCTGGCGAGCTCCGGTGGCAAGCACGAGCTTGTCATACCGAATCTCTTCTCCCGAGCGAAGACGCACGGACCGCCGGGCGTGCGAAACCCCTGTGACTTCCGCTCGAGTGCGGACATCGATGTTCCGTTGTTCGCGGAACTGTTCGGCGGTGTACACAATGAGAGAACGCCAGTCTGGAACGCGACCCTCAATGAAATAGGGAAGCCCACAGGCGCCGTAGGAAACGGTCTCGCCCATTTCCAAAACGGTGATCTCGAGCGCGGGATCCAGCCGGCGAGCGCGAGCGGCCGCACTCATTCCCGCAGCCACTCCTCCGATAACGACCAGCCGCATGCAGCTCCGCGCGTTACTTCTGATTGCCTTGCACGAAGGTAAGAATGTCGAACCGCTTCAACTCCCGGCCGGGGAAGAAACTGTTCACCGCGTCCTGCTCCTCGTTGAAGACTTCAAACACGGTGGTGAGCTTGGTCAGAACCAGAAGCTCGATATTCCGCCGGCTCAAATTCAATAGCTTGAGAGTGCCGCCCGCTTTCTTGATGGTTGTGAAGCAAATG
>Ga0187893_10009042_pt1 | contig 15475 bp, 8 predicted proteins | sample MA1701074metaG_FD_139574 | JGI IMG/M metagenome (GOLD analysis project Ga0187893, IMG submission 139574) | White microbial mat communities from a basaltic lava cave in the Kipuka Kanohina Cave System on the Island of Hawaii, USA - MA170107-4 metaG ... | reverse complement strand
TATCTCGGGGTCGTTCCTTCCTTTTTTCTGTTGCGCTTTGCCTTGGGAATCTGCACTGGTCCACTCTACCCCACTTGCGCCAGAACCATGGCCAGTTGGAATCCTCCCACTCAGCACGCGCGCATTCAGGGGTTCATAGCCGCTGGAGCCGGGCTGGGGGGCGCTACTTCGCCCCTTCTGTTTTCCTGGATGATTGGCCACTATGGCTGGCGGATGTCTTTTTGTCTGGCTGGCATCGCCACTGCCGTTCTTGCTTTCATCTGGTTCTGGTATATCCGAGATCATCCTTCTCAACATCCTTCGATCATTGATGCGAGCAACACTTCCCAGCAGCAAGCACGACTCAGCGAGCAAACTCGAAAAAGGGTCCCGACTCCTTGGCGCCGTCTGTTGAGAGACCCCAACCTCATGCTCTTGGCGCTTGGGTATTTCACAGTCGCCTACTTCGAATACATCTATTTCTTCTGGATTTACTACTACCTGGGGGAAATTCGCCATCTTGGGCCCAACCAAAGCGCGATCGCGACTACTATCATCCTCTTGACTTGGACAGTCATGTCTCCCCTAGGGGGCTGGATTTCCGACCTGCTCGTGAAACGATATGGATATAAAGGGGGGCGGCGTATCGTTCCTGTTGTCGCTTTGAGTCTAAGTGCTGTTCTGCTTTGTATTGCCATCAACTTGACAGGTGTCGTTGCCAGCGTTGCTCTGTTGTCACTCTCGTTTGGATTTGCGTCGTGTTCGGATGGGCCTTACTGGTCGGTGGCGATTGGCTTGGGTGGCAGGCACGCAGGAGCCGCCTGTGGCATCCTCAACACAGGTGGAAACCTTGGTGGTGTGGCTCCGTATATATTGCGCCGGTCATTGCGACCTATGCCGGCTGGAGCTGGGGACTTTACTCCGCCAGCATTGTCTTGCTGGTAGCCGTTCTAACCTGGTTCTTCATAGATCCCACCAAAACCTTTTGCTCTGAGCCGGTGGTCAACGCGGAAGTGTAGCGCGCGCCTGTCGAAAGCGCTTCGGAAACGGATTCGTGATGAGGATCGCAGAATATGTCGACGAAACTCCTTGTCGCTCGAGAAGCCCAGAGACCGGTCGGCTGAGATGAACCGGCGAGCTAGGACCCTTGCCACTTGGCTGCAGGAAGGGACAAATGACTACGAAAGTGCGGACAAATCAAACGTGGAGAAAACAGAAGACCGTCATTACTGCTCTGGCCTTTGCAGTTTTAATCCTCCTTCCCTTCATGGCCAAAGGTGTACCTGAATCCTCCAAAACGGTGGAGATGACCGATCTCGTGGTGATTAAAGCCGGCGCGTTGACTGCTCCTCCCCCGTGGGCTGTCATGCAGCGACTCTTGATAAGGACGATGGAAGAGGCTGCACCGGTCTACCTAAAGAGATTCACTCGTGCCGGTGGAACTGTCTATGGCCAGGGAATGGTTGACGATGTCTACGAGATGTTTTTCAACTGGCCGCTTTTCTATGCCATGGGCGGTGACGAGAAGCTTCTGCACTGGGCTCTCCAAGAATGGAATGCCATCACACGACAGTTCACCCACCAAGATGCACAGATCGATGAAGAATTCTTTGCTAACAGCGACTGGTTTCACATCAGCGAAGGCAGCATGGCCTTCTATGATTTTGGTGTTGCCGACCCAACGATTCCAGAGAACGTGATGCGGTCCCGCAGATTTGCCGGTCTCTACCTGAACGAAGATAAAAACGCCCCCAATTACGATTCAAAGCATCGCATCATTCGGTCTCCGTTTAATGGTAGGCAGGGGCCGCGTTTCACGGCTGAGGTTCAAGACGTGAAATACCGTCTCGACCCGCAATATGGCTGGTCGACGCTCTTTCCGGTTGTGAAGGATTTGGAGCCAAGCTGGAGTGACACTGATCAGCGTCGCAAGCAGATTCAAGAACTATTCGAAAAGATGGTCATGAGTAGCGACGTTCCCGTGAACCTGCCAGTGACGGGTCTGTTGACCAATGCCTATTTGTATAACGGTGAGGAAAAATACAAGCAATGGGTTCTGGACTACGTCGAGGCCTGGATGGAACGGATTCGCCAAAACAGGGGCATCATTCCCGATAACATCGGACCCACGGGAACAATTGGCCAGAATCGGCAGGGACAGTGGTGGGGAGGTTTCTTTGGTTGGACAAGCCGCTACTCCGTTTACATGATCTACGGCGCGCTCACCGTTGCTGCCGAATGTGCACAATTGGTGAGCGGCGACTCTCGCTATCTTGACTTGCTGCGGTCGCAAGTAGACATGCTGATGAAGGAGTCCGTTACCCGCGATGGTCAGCTTTTGGTTCCTTATAAATATGGGTCCAATGGTTGGGAAGACTATCGTCCCATGATGATTCGCGACCTGGCGCACCTGTGGCACGCCTCAATGGACGCGAAAGACTGGGAACGGATCGAGAAGGTGCGTACGGGCAGCAAAACAGGCCCGCCCCCTTACACGGACGCACTGCTCGCGAACCCTCGGCCAGAAATTTGGAAACCCGATGGAAGCAAGGCTGATTGGAACCGAGTCTTGAGTGTTGGCGATCGTGATGACGACAATCGTACCGAGTTTCCACGCTTGCAATATTATGCCGGCCGGAATCCAGATTGGCCGGAGAGAATATTGCGCGCAGACTACGTAGAAGTTTGTCGCCGTATGGAATTTATGCGCAATGACCGTCGCGATATTTACTCCATAGTCGGAGATGATCTCTATCCCAACAATCCTGTCATCACGAAGGGACTGCAGCAAGTGACTCTTGGAGCTCCGCAAACCATTTACAACGGTGGATTGCTCCGTGCTCGCGTCCGTTACTTCGACAGAGACAGACAGCGACCGGGTTTGCCTCCTGACGTTGCTGCCCTTTGGAAAAACTAGAGGCGGACCGGACGGTTTTGCAGTTGGTCAATCTGAGCGCAACGGAGTCTCGGAACCTGATTGTTCAAGCAGGTGCATTCGGGGAACACTTGTTTACCGAGGTAAGGTATCCCGACCCTCAGAAGGGCGCTAGCGAGAGCGGTCTTGTGGAGAAAAGAATCCCTGTGAATAAAAAGTATTTTGCAGTGCAGCTGCCGCCTGCATCAGGAATTAACCTAGACATTGAGACTCGCCGCTTTGTGAATCGTCCTTCGTATGCTTTCCCGTGGCACGGAGACAAGGTGCCATTGCGCTGATCAATTCTCGCAGCGAAGGTAGCGAATACGATGACGTTGCTGACCTGAGGCCACCGCACTATCACGTCGAATATTGGAGATGAAATGAAACACGTCGAAAAAAGCCACTTCCAAGTCTGGTCGGTCCGAGTCTGCTCGCTCCTGATCGCTTTCCATTGCTTGATTCCAGCGCTTGATGCCCAAAAGCCTCTGAACCAAAAGTATCCACCCGATGTCTTGCCATCATCGAATTTTCGGACGAACCGCAATTCTTACTCTGCCATCATGGATGTCCTGCGTTCTTCTCGACCATCGGTATCCCAGGAGCAGCTCGATCGCCTCAAGAAGCTCCAGTTTGAAACAATCTGGGGACAATTAGGCGACTATAAGAGTTCTTACATTCGTGGGCTTACGGGCACTCGGCCAGGTCAAATCCTCGCCGGTCGTGCTTTGACGATTCGCTACTTGCCGGCGCGGCCAGACCTGCGACGCGCTCTGGAAACATTGGCCAAAGAAGGTGATTGGCCATTTGGCTATCATGCACGAGCAGCTGAAGAAGCTAAGCCAGGAGATGTTCTCGTCGTGGATCTGGGCGGTGAAAACGGAACGGTCTTTATGGGGGACATTAGTGCCCTAGGGATGAAACTTAGCGGGGCTGCCGGCGTGATCATCGACGGCGCCTCTCGGGATCTGGCCGAGCTAAGAGGCGAACCCTTTAGCGACTTCCCCGTATTTGCCCGCTTCTACCATGTCAGCGGAGCGACTTGGCTGGGCACCGAATGGAATGTGCCGGTGCGGATTGGCACAGCTACTGTATTGCCCGGCGATGTTGTTGTAGCAACCGACGAGGGAGCTATTTTCTTTCCTCCTGAATTGTTGGATGACGTGCTGCAAAAAGGCAGTGAGCATGAGGCGCTGGAAGACTACGAGCGACATCTGGTGCGAGAACGACAGTATCGCTTCCGCGATGTCTATCCACCGTCTCCTGAACTCTTGAAAAAGCAAAAAGAGTACGAAGCCAAGAAAGACAAGGGTCGCTAAGAGCGATTGTGGTTTTTGGATCCAGTAGCGTGAAGCCCACGCGATCGAGGTGGATCTTGGCGAGTTGTAGCCTACCGCTCAGTCTTGGGAGGAATTCTCACTGCCCATACATCGCCAGGGTAAAGACCTCGAACCCCATAACGAGGAATTGTGGATTCCAGAACCACACGACGGTCGTCCCAGACTTCAATCTTGGCGGCGACGGGATAGATGATATTGGATCTCAATTTGACTCGTGCCTGCCCTCCTTCGTCGGTCACCGCTTCGCCTAAGAGCTCCTTCGACGTATTCTCCAGCAACCGCACTCTAAGTCTGCTAACCGAAGGCTCGGGCCGACCATTCACAATTCGACTGTTCACCACGATCGTCGCCGGATTTTGAGCTGGATTCAGGTAGAGTCGGACATCATCCACGTCAAATCGAACTCGACTATCAGAAACCTCTACGTCGACCTTTAGTTCCACGTGAGTGTGATTCATTTGAAGTTTGTGCTGTGGTCCTATGGGTTTCCATCCTTCAGCCTGAACCAGGTAATTCTGCGTCGCGTTTGTTTCACCCTCGTGCACAATCGCGACTTCGTGCCACTCAGCAGCTTCCTTGCCTGTAGCAGGCAGAGTCGGATTGATAAGCTCAGAGTATCCAGAATACTCCCAGAGTTTGTCGAGATAGGCACTAAACCATCGAGGCGGTCCAGCGTCGATCTGGCCAAAGATAGTTTCGGTAAAGAAGTCCGGCCAATCGCCGGTGCATAGGTGAACGTGATGCTGGATTCGGCCGGGTTTCTCGAATGAAGACTGAACCCGCATGCGTGCCACGAGCACGACGTCGGTTTCCCTAAAGTAGTTGGATAGAACGCCCACATAGTAGTGGTGCTTTCTCACAGGCCCAGAGATACCTGAGATGTTCAAGCGTCCATGTTCGACTTCTACGGATAGATGAGGATCGTTCTTCATCCAGTTGGGACGATGCCAAGTCCGGGTGTCAAGTTCTGGTCCGTCAAAACTGTCCGCCAGGAGTGCTCCAGATAGCATAGCGACAGCATCGACGTTAGCAACTTCCTGTTGTGCCCAGGCGGAAATAGGCATGACTGAGAACAGGAGCAAATGAAAGAGAAGTCTGATCTTATACAACTGTCTGGCTCCGTCGAACTCTCGCCGACCCATATCGCTTCCGCCTCGGCCGCACCGCTTATAGGCGTTGGCTGCCGGCGGTGAGTTAGTAGGCATGGCTCCAATCGAGCTTGTATCGTGATTGGGCAAGCCCAGCTTGCCATACAAATGCTGACAAACGAGCCAAGCCACGATTCTACTGCACAGATGTGACCCATGATGTCCAACGGATTGTTCGTACACAACGCACTCTAGAGCGGCTTCGTGGGTTTGAAGAAGTCGCACGGGCCGTAGCTCACCAGGTAAAGATCCTGCCAGCCATCGTTGTCATAGTCGAAAAAGCGGCTCCCGGTCCCCATCGTTTCCGGCAAATACCTCTCCTTGGAACGAGCGGTGTCGCGGACCTAGGTAATCCCTATCCTCCTCAAACAGGGCTGAACTGAGTTCGCCGCGATTCCTAGACTCAGCAGCGCGCAGATCACAGGAATCCAGGAACCACAAATAGCGGAACGAAGGACCCGATGGGCAACGTTCATGTAGACTGAATTAGGTCACCACAGGAAGTCAGCTCAAATCCTGACACGAAGTCAAGAAAGAGGCAGATCGTTCCACAAGCCAAGTGGCACGAGAACCGTCACAGCGATGGAGCCGTTGTCTTCGGTTTTGAGGACAAAAAGCCCTAGCCAGAACCGGAAGGAGAGTGTCGCTAGCTAATCTGTTTTGGGGCCCTCGTTTTTCGTGGCCGGCTCAAACAGCTCCAGGAACTGACCGCCTGCCACATTCTCCACCTTTTGGGTTCTGCCGCATGGCCAACGGATTGCGATTCCCGCTTCCAGGGCTGCATCTCCCAGTCCGAAGTGGAGCCTCAAGTCGCTTGCTGACGCGTAACCGACACTGTTTGCAACCCAGGCGGCCTGTCGGCCCGAGTTCGTTCGGCACAACACCTGCGCACCCAGCCCAGAGCGATTGCAATGACTGCCGCGCAGCTTTAGCTGCAGCCATTGTTTACGCGGGCTCCGGTTCATCAAGAGCTCGATAGGTTGATTCAACGATGAGACGACCACGTCCACTCGGCCATCGTTATCAAAGTCAGCAAAAGCAGCGCCACGATGAAGCCTGGCCAATTGCAGATCTGGACCTGCCCCGGGTGAAGCGTCCAAAAAGCGACCCTGACCGTCATTGCGAAACACCCGGTTGGGCTGCGAGCCGTTGACATCCAGATCACCATTGGCAATAAACAGATCCCGCCGACCGTCGTTGTCAAAATCAACAAAGCCACAGCTCCACCCGCTCCACGGCTGGCTCAAACGCAGAAGCCCGCTTTCAGCGCTGGCGTCAGCAAACTCCTTTCCATCCATGTTGCGGAAAAGCTCGAAGGTTTCGCGCCGAAGTCCAGTCATCACAATGTCCGGTCGGCCGTCTCCGTCGTAGTCACGAAAATCTGTCCCCATCCCGGAGATTGGGCGCCCGTCGTCGTTAAAGGCGACGCCCAGGGAAATTCCCACTTCCTCAAACCGCCCGTTCTTCGTATTGCGGAAAAGTTGATTGCGAGCATTGTCGTGGGCTACAAAAACATCAGGATACCCATCATCATTGAAATCAGAAATAGCCAAGCCCATGCCTTTTCCTAACTGGTTGCCCGCTCCAGCCTCCAGTGAAACCTCCTTGAACGTATGATTGCCTTCATTGCGGTAGAGCAGATTGGGCTGGCCGCGATAGGAATCAGGCGAGCAGTAAGTTCTGGCAGAGCTTGCCAAGCCACCGCAAACCGGATCATCCCCTGGAGACCACTCACAGTAATTGGAGACCCACAGGTCGAGATCACCATCGTTATCGTAGTCCAGCCAAGCGGCGGCCACTGACCACAGCTTTCGTTTGGAGCGATCCCTGCCGTCAACTCCAGAGCTTTGGGTAATATCGGTGAAAGTGCCGTTGCCGTTGTTACGGTAGAGAATGTTTTCGTTTACTCCGGCCACATAGAGGTCTTCCCAGTTGTCATTGTCGAAATCGCCCACTGCGGCACCCATCGAGTAACCCTTTCCGGAAACTCCGGCCTGCTCGGTTACATCCGAAAAGCTCCCGTTTCGATTATTTCGATAGAGCCGATTGTGAAATCGAGAGACGCTTTTCTGCAGTGACGGCAAAGTGGCTCCATTCACGGCGTAGATGTCAGGCCAGCCATCGGCATCAAAGTCGATGACTGCCACACCGCCCAGCATTGTCTCGACCTGATACTTGCGGCCAGCGGCGTCATTGCGCAAAACGAAGTCGAGTCCGGCGGCCGCGGCAGTGTTTTCAAATCGAATGCTGGGGACAAGGCTTTTCCTGTCCGCTCGAGGAACCTGAATGAGCCGAATCGCACCCCCACAGAACAGTGCAAGGCATAGTGCGAGAGTCTGGTGGATTGTCATTTTGCTAATTCAGGGTTGACGTTGTCAGGGCGACTGTCTGCGGCTTCTCCATGGGCGAAACCCGCGAAGGAATCAGAGAGTTCCTTCGCTCGTTCAAATGCGAGGTCCGAATCCTTTGCCCGCCCGAGGCGGCGCAGCACGCTGCCGAGCAAATAGTGCAAGCTTCCCTTTTCGTCCGGATAGCCTCCTTTGAGCACGGATTCCAGAAAAGGTAAGGCTTCCTGATCACGCCCCGCTCGGGAGAGTGCGGTCCCGAGCAACAGACGCATTCTTCGGTGCGGTGGCTGGGCCTGCAGGGCCTGCTGCAATGGAGGAATGGCTGCTTCGTAGTCACGCTCTTGAATGCAGGCTTCCCCAAGAACCTGCAAAGCGTCAAAGCGCCTGGCATCCAATCGCAGAGCCCGATTCGCTGATTCCCGGGCCTTGTGCGTATCTCCTTCCAGCATCTGTGCCTCCGCGAGGCCGGTCCAGGCAGCCGGTTCGTTGGGAAGCATCGTCGCCGCCCGTCCGTACTCGGCGGCGGCCGCCGTACCGTCAAGGGTCAATCGCAGCATGATCTCTCCCTTAACCAGATGGAGGAATGGACTCTTCGCCCTGTTTTCAGATAATTGATGATTGGTCCTTTCGACCGCTCGGGCATAAGAGAGAGCCAGCCAGAAGTTGGCTTGGGTCTTGAAGCGCTCTCCAGTTCGAGCCCTTTCCAACGGCTCAATTGCCTCGGCAAACCTCTCCAGCTTTGCCAGCGCAGTTCCGAGCCACCAGGAAGTATCAACTGCTGCGGCCTCGGTGCCGAGCTTTTCAATCAGGGTGTCCCACCGCTGCTGCCGGAAGAGTTGCGAAAAACCCAGAGCTGACCATACGGCTTGAGATTGGTGGGGCGCCGCCGCCAGACGATGTTTCACATCCTTGGGTACTTGTAGCGACAACGGCCAATCGCGCAACGCAGCTTTCAGTCTGCTTCTTGAACGGATGCCTACCTCCACGAGCAGGCGTTCCGACTTTGGCCAATCGTCTGAGTGGGCAGCGACAATGGCTTCCCCGACCAGCAGATCGAGGTCATCCGGGTTCTGCGTCCGTGCCCGCGCAAAGGCTTCACGGGCTTGGTCCCAGCGAGCAGCTGAGAGGTGGAGATGCCCCAGAGCGGTCTCCAGGCCAGGAAGTCGCGGCTCCAAAGAGCGTGCCCGCAAGAGCACTTCCAATTCTTTGGAGTCTTTGTGGTCACGCAAGACAAGGGCCTGAAGCTGGTAAGAATAAGCCAAGCCGGTGGTTGTAGATCGCAACTCCTCGGATACAGCTCGAAAGCGCTGCAGATAGAACCTGATCAAGTCGAAATGGCTTTGCTCCGGCCCCGGTTGAAGTGCGGACAACTGTAACGCTTGGGCTGCCTTGTCGAACTGCCCCATCGAAGAATGAGCTTCAGCCAAGTAGCCCAATGCCATGGAATCGTTGCGCCGCGCTTTTCGAGCAGTTTCCAAGTACTGTAAAGCCTTGTGGGCTTCTCCCGTGCGAAGGTGATCAATTCCAAGAAGCAGATTGACGAAGTAGTCTGATGGTCGCAGGGAGCGCGCCTGCTGGAGCCGCGGAATGGCTCGATGATAATGTTGCTGCTGATGTAGCTCGAAGCCCTCCTTCAACAAAGACTCGAAACCGCGATTTTCAGCACCAACGAGGAACGGGCAGGAAAATAAGCTGAATCCAGCCCGTGCCAAGACAGCGCAGAGAACGATCGTTAGGAGATGTCGCAAAGGTGCGTGGACAGTCAAGCCGCGAACCTTAGTTGCAACGCTCCAGGTTGTCGGGACTGTAAATTTGTTGGGGCTCATCGCTGAGACAATGTGGAGAATGAATGGTGCTGGCGAAGCTATTTGGGTTGAGCTGCTTCCAAGCCCAGCCGCGGAATCGATCCGGGTTCATCGCTGCCGAAGATTTCGGTCTTGCCACGATGAATATCATCGATTACAGCGGCGCGGGCGGCGCCAGGGTCTCGCCGCCGAATGGCATCTACAATAGACCCATGAAGGTCTTGAATTTCCTTGGGCTGGAACCACGAGGACCTCAATTCCATATACGACACGCGCTCATTGCGCTCCAAAATCCCTACAGCCAGTGAAAGCAATTCCCGGTTTTGCGTCATGCGTGCCAGGCAGAGATGGAATTCAGTGTTGGCCTTGACAAATTGTTCGTTGCTATCGCCAGACTGGCTAAGCGACCAAGACTCCCTGGCAAGCCGTTCCAAGTCGTTAACTTGCGCCGGCGTGGCGCGTGTGGCAGCAAGTTCCGCGATGATGACCTCGAGCACCAAGCGAACTTCGAAGAGATCGCGCACTGCGCGGAAGCTGATCTCTGGGATTAAGTATCCACGCCGTGGCACAACCTCCAAGATCCGCTCGTGATGGAGCCGGTTGCAAGCCTCACGAAAAGGCGTGCGACTGATCCCATAGCGCTTCATGACGGCCGGAGCCGACAGAAATGTGCCTTCCTCGAATTCTCCTTGGAGAATGCCTCGCTTTATTGTCTCGTAAGCCTGATCGCTTAAGGTGCTGTCCCTGTCCCCACTTCTTTTTCTTTTCATCATGAGCTTTTTCATTAGTTTGCTATGAGAATCTAAGCCTATTAGCAGACGCAGCTAGAGCGTGGCCTAGCGGACAACCGTGTAGGGACGTCCCATTGTTGGAACGTGGTTGCTCCCAACATGCCCGTTGCATTGAAAAGTCCGCGGCAACAGGCAACATCGAAAATACTTTTATCACCTGTTGTCCCAGGTCAGGGGACCGTTGAGAAAAGCCCAGAGGATCCCGGTGTTAAGCTCAACCTGAGGCACAGCCAAGGTTTGTAGACGGTAAGATGCCTTGCGTTTGCCCAGCAACGCATCATCTAGTGGGAGGCACGGAGTTGTCTCTCATGCTCTCCATCCAACCAGTGTTCATCGCGGGCAGAAACGCCAACGCATCCTAGCTCCTTGTTCTTTAACTATGATCGAACCTGGGTGCGTGGGTCCTCGATATCCGCAGAAGGAGCAAGGGGAACGACGAAACACAATACGACAATGCCAATAGTATACTATTGTGTTGATTGCGCCTGGCAAATAGTAAGATGACGCTCGACCCACGGGAATGGGGGTAGCTTGTTCGATGGCCCGTTGAAGCCGCACCGCAATGTTAGTGTCAGAGTGAAGGTACTGATGGTTTAAGTTTAAGTGCGTAAAGGTTCCTGATGCACCTTTCCTTCTATATTAGAGTCCTTGTCGTCGGCTGTTGTGCCAATTTAGTGGTTCCAATGTGCCTCGCGGTTCTGTCGAAGGAGCTGCCCAAGAACCATCCCAAGATCGTGCCTGCTAAATCGCAAAAGAGTGCCGTTGAATGGAATGTGGCGGCCTCTCAACCTGGTATACGGCCCGTTCCGAGTCGCGGCTACATTGATGAGTTGATCTTCGGCAAGATGCAGGAACACGGAGTGCCCCATGCAGGGTTAGCCACTGACTTGGAGTTTGCCCGCCGTGTCCACCTCGATTTGACTGGACGCCTCCCAGAACCGGAGGTCCTACGCAAATTTCTGCGGGACCCCGACCTAAACAAGCGAGACAAACTGATCGATGAGTTGATGGCCACTCCGATTATTGGACAGATTGATAAGCCTGAGACACCATTCTTCGATCGCTGGACCTATTTTTTCGGAGATCTTTTCAGAGTCACCGCCAGCGAACTGGGAAAGGGCCGGGATCTGTTCCGTGACTATCTCTATCTGTGCTTGTTAGCGAATCTGCCCTATGACCAAATCGCTAAAGAGTTGCTGACGGCCAGCGCGCGCTCCAACTGGTTGGAGGGCCCTGTAAATTTTCTGGCCAGAGATCACGTCGATGATTTCAACGACATCCAGATCAACCAGGAGGACACCTATGACGAAATCGCCATCAGCACGGGGCGCATTTTCCTTGGAGTCAACTTGGAGTGTGTGGCTTGCCACGACGGCAAGGGCCACACAGACAAAATCAATCTGAGTCTGACGCGGCTCAAGCGGGAGCAGGTGTGGCGGCAAGGAGCGTTCTTCAGTAAGCTGCTCGTAGATCGGCCTTACAGTATTGGCCAGGAAATGCGCGTCATGGAGCTGGGCAAAGGGTACGATCTGACTAGCCGTAGCGTGCGCTTCCTTCCCCGCCACAAACTGGATCTCGAACCGGAGTTCATCTTGACGGGCGAGAAACCAAAGCCAGGCGAAAATTGGCGCGAGGCTTTTGCCCGCATGCTCACCGGGCATCCTCAATTTGCGCGCGCCACCGTGAATCTCATCTGGGCTGAACTTATGGGGGTGGGAATTGTGGAGCCCATATTCTCCTTTGACCTCGATCGCCAAGATCCCAAGAATCCACCACCGGCTTCGTGGTCGCTTCAGCCTTCGCATCCGGAACTACTTGAAAGGCTGGCGAAAGATTTCAGCGATCGTCATTTTGACTTGCGCTATTTGATCCGCTTGATCGTTACGTCTAGCGCGTACCAGCTTGCCTCGCACTTCGATACGGAATGGAAAGAAAGTTACGCTCCCTACTTTGCACGGCGCATGGCACGACGCCTTTCCGCCGTAGAGATCTGCGACGCCATTTCACAGGCGACTGGCGTGTTCGACCTTCTTCCTGCGGGAGGAACTGGCAAGAAAGTCAAGTATGTGATGCAAACCTATTCGCACGAAGACCTCAATGGCAAGGAACTTGACCCACTAAAGCAATTGCTGCAGTTCTTCAATCAGCCCAACCGTGACACACTCGAAGCGGATCGAAGCGGCTCCATGATTCAGGCCTCAGCATTGCTGAACAGCAAGTTTGTGAAAGTTCGAGTCAAAGTTCAGGAAAAGGGAAGGATGTACAAATTGCTCAACCAGGATCCGCCTTTGTCAAATGAACAAATCATTGAAGAATTATTTCTGGCGTTCCTTTCAAGGTTTCCGCAACCTGAAGAACGGAAGGTTGGTGTGCGAACACTCCAGGATCGTCATAGTGCAGGCTTGGAAGACCTGGCCTGGAGCTTGATTAACAAGCCGGAGTTCGTTCTAAACAATTAGACGGCGATAGCGGACTGCCTAAGCGCAAGGGACGAAACCAACCTGAGTGGCCAAGAACGATGTCTTCGAGGACGACGACGATTTTCATCAGATCGATGGAAACAGATCTAGTTTCTCAGGAGTGATCATGGAGCCGACCAGGAAACCCATATTGACCCGGCGGTGGTTTCTGCGCAGCGGATTGGCTTCGTTGTCGGGATATCAACTGCTGCCCTTGCTGCGCCCGCTGAACGTGAGAGCGGAAGGTAAGCTGAACCTAAAGGGCACGGCGGAGTATTGCATTTTTGTTTTCCTCAATGGTGGCGCCAGCCAGCTGGATACTTTTGATCTGAAGGAAGGTCGTTGGACCCCCCAGGACTATGAGGTCCGCGCGCTTAAAACCGGCATTCTCTGGGCTTTTGGCCAATTTCCCCGTCTAGCCGCACACATCGACAGGATTGCCATCGCACGGTCCGTTCAAGCCTGGGAGAGCTCGCATGCTCGCGGGGCTTATTATATGCAAGTGGGGCACTCCTTCAGTCCAGCCCGCCAAAAAGAGATGCCCTCAGTTGGGGCTGTGGTGGCCTACGAGTTTCTCCAGCGGCGAAGATCTTCCGATTTCCTGCCGCCGTTTGTGTCCATGAATTTCAATGGAAGCCAATTGGTGAAAGAAGGCTGTCTCACGGCTCAAGCCTCTCCACTGGCACTGGACATGCGGCAGGAAACGCCGTTCGTGGTTCCAGCGAATGAACGGACTCTGTTTGAACGTCGTTGGGCATTGTTGCAGCAGCTTGAGTCTCAAAGAATCGCGTCCACACAGAAGCAGGCTTCTAAGGTCTATCAGGAGTGGGAGTCGTTCTATAAGGGAGCGCATGAGCTCATGGTTTCGCCGCAGATTGCGGGCACTCTGACTTTCAACGATGACGACCGCAAACGCTATGGAAGCTCCGCCCTGGGCGATGCTTGCCTGGCGGCTCGCAATCTGCTGCTGGCCAATGCCGGAACACGCTACATCAGCATCTCGCACAATGGCTGGGATCTGCACGCAAACATGTTTGACCGCTCCGGAAAGGTCAATCACTACACTCTCTGCAGAGAACTAGACGATGCCTTGTCTTCACTGCTGGAAGACCTGACGAAGAATCACGACGCAGATGGAAAGACGCTTCTAGAGAAGACGTTCATTGTCTGCACTGGAGAATTCGGTCGAACCGGAGGTGAACTAACTATCAACAAGGGCCGGGACCATAATCGCCTGGCGCAGACAGCCCTGTTTGCAGGAGCCGGAGTGCAAGGAGGGCGGGCCTTTGGAGTGACTGACGAACAGGGTACCAAGGTCATTAAGACCGAGTGGAACAATAAGAACCGAGGAATTTACACAGAAGACATCTTCGCCACGGTCTATTCTCTTCTGGGCATCGATTGGACAAAAAAGATTGTGACGACTCCGTCAGGCAGGGCTTTTGAGTATCTCGAAGCAGTCTCTTCAACGGATTTCATTGACATCAGCCAGATCGAGACTCTATTTTCGTGAAAATCGGCTTTCCGGGGTCAGCAGAACGGTTCATCGAGAAGCTGTGAAAAAATTGGCGATCGATTGCTTCCGGCGGTAAGCGTGCGAAAGAGCGCCCACTCCAATCAGGTGGAACGAGGGCTCAGGACGCGTTTTCACCTGTGGATTCGGGCGAAGAGCATGGCGGCGATTGAGGCCCATTGCGGCCGGCGACTCAGAACGCTTTGAAAGAAACCAATAACACATAAACACGCCTTGGAAGCCGTTTGCTTAGGGCAGGCTGCTTGTCTGCCGATTGGTTGGACTTCCCAGTCGCCCCGATGCCGAACCTGAAAGCCCGGTGAACCGGCAGGATGGAAGGCCTGACCCACATTGATTGGCGCCGAGTCGCAGTGCCTCAACTCGACATTTAGACTAAGTGCTTGATGCGGGTTCTCTGGAGGAACCGACATGGCTGAGGAGATCAGCTCTCAAGGGGCACTACACCGGAGAACGAACTGGTGGGGCGCCTTTGTCATCGGGTTAGCAGGATCCATCCTGGTCACCGGTGTGGCGCCGTTTGCGGTCCAAAGCATGGGAGCCGCCTGCATTCCGCTGTTCTTCCTGGTGACGGCCTGCGGGGTGATTCTCTGTTTCTGCCTGGCTGAACTCGCTGCAATGATGCCGCATCGCACGGGTGGGATGCCATCGTATGCCTTCGAGACGTACAAGGACTTCGGTTCAACAGCGGCCAAACATGTCGGTGGAGTGTCTGCCTGGTCTTACGGTCTTGGCTGGTTTCCCGTGGCCCCGATCAACATGATCCTTGCGGCACGGTATATCACGACTCTATGGGAAATTCCCCTGGGAAGGGAATTCTCACCGATCAGCGCTTCCATCAGTACCACGGTGCTCTGGATCTCGATTACAGGCCTGCTCGCATTGTTTGTCCCCTGCTACTTGGGCATTCGGCTGGGAGCAGGCTTTGCCACTCTGTTGGGCATCCTTTCGATGGTTCCCCTTACCGTGCTGACGATCCTTCCCATTTTCAAACCCGAAACCATCCATTGGAGCAACCTCACGGGATTCCCTTTGGTTAACCCGCAAGACGGAACCTTTTCGTTCTATATCAGCTGGGTCTTCATCATGACGTGGTCGGTCCTGGCTATGGAAGCCGCCGCTTGCTACATCGGAGAATGTCGGGAACCGGCCCGCGATGC
>Ga0187893_10009041_pt1 | contig 15475 bp, 10 predicted proteins | sample MA1701074metaG_FD_139574 | JGI IMG/M metagenome (GOLD analysis project Ga0187893, IMG submission 139574) | White microbial mat communities from a basaltic lava cave in the Kipuka Kanohina Cave System on the Island of Hawaii, USA - MA170107-4 metaG ... | reverse complement strand
CGCCGTCCTCCTCGGGCTCGTCCCGGTCGAGCACGGCGGCCTGCTGGCGGCGCTGCGGACCCTGCGCCCGCTCAAGGCGACGCGGCACTACCCGGCCATGGCCGTGTCGAAGTTCCTCCACTTGACCCGGCACGCCACCCTCCGCCCCAGGAGGACCCTGCGAGGGCCGCCATCGCTGCCGGCCGAACCGGGGCCGCGCGGATTCAACTTTCTATGAGTCCCGGGCGGCTCCTGCCCCGATTCGCCTTCGTGAGCGTCTCGGCGAGCCCGACGTTTGATGTTGCAGTTGTTGTTGGCCGAGTCGATCTGCGCGACGACCTCGATCGTCGCGTCGCCCGAGAAGCTCGGGATCGGCAGCGCCAGGAACTGCTCCTTGCTCCGGTCCGCGTGCCAGCGGATCGTCTGCGACGTCGTGTCGACGAAGATCTCGTTCGCACGCTTCCGAACCAGTCCAGGTCGGTGACGAAGTCTGGGGGCAGCGGCCGTGGCTTGACACCCAAACGGTCGATCGCGCTGTGCGCGTTGGCGAGCCCGGACTTGCGAAGCGACCCTCCGCGTCGAGGTACAGCCGATACGCCGCGTCGGGGTTCTGCAGCAGCAGGCTCACCTGCCACCGCCGCTCGATCGTCTGCCACCGGAGCGCCGCTTCCCCCCCCCGAGGATCGGCGGTCGCATCGTCTCGCCCATTTGGACGGGCGCGACGATGGGATAGAAGAGAAGCGGCGCGTCGAAGTCGCCTCGACGTCGGGACGTCCGGGCGGACCCTCGAACCGCCCTTTCGATGCTCGAAGGCCCGACCGGACACGGCGAAGATCGCGCGCAGGTTCTCGAGGTTCGGGAGATCGGCGAAGCGAGCGTTGTTGTTGCAGCCGAGCAGACGACGTCGAGGCGGCCGTCGACGTCGATCACCTCGCTCACGCCGCCGCGACGAGCGGGGTCCCGTCGCGCGGACCTTCGTTCGTGGCGGCGCCGGGCGGACGAGCGCGCCGTCGCCGGCGCGGGCGGCGGCGCGGGAATCGCCACACCGACCTCTCGACGCCTCCCATGATCTGACTCGGGCGTAGCAGCCGAAGGTTGCCGCCCGAGGGACGCGGGAGTAGAGTACGCGAAGCCAAGGACAGCTATCCAGAATCCGTGACAGGGTCGCCCCTCTTGCCGGATGGGGCCGCACCATGAGGGGCGAGGCGCCGTGAAGAACTTCGGGGACAAGGTCAGCTTCATCTGGTCGGTGGCCGACCTGCTGCGCGGGCCTTACCGGCCGAACCAGTACAAGGACGTCATGCTCCCCATGACGGTCCTGCGGCGCCTGGACTGCGTGCTGGAGCCGACCAAGGACAAGGTCCACGCCAAGCTCAAGGCTCTCGAGGGCGGCAAGGTCAAGAACGTCGAGGCACTCGTCTGTCGGGTCACCGGCGTGCCCTTCTACAACGAGAGCCGCTACACCTTCGAGAAGCTCAAGGGCGACCCCAACCACATCGCCGCGAACCTCACGAGCTACATCAAGGCGTTCTCCCGCCGCGCCCGCGGGATCATCGAGCACTTCGGCTTCGAGGAGCACATCGCCAAGCTCGACAAGGCCGACCGCCTCTTCCTGCTGGTTTCGAAGTTCTGCGAGATCGACCTCCATCCCGACCGCGTCTCGAACATCGAGATGGGCTACATCTTCGAGGAGCTGATCCGGCGGTTCAACGAGGCATCGAACGAGGAGGCGGGCGACCACTTCACGCCCCGCGAGGTCATCCGCCTCATGGTCAACCTGCTGTTCCTTCCCGATAGCGCGATCCTGACGACGAAGGGGATCGTCAAGACGCTCTGCGATCCGGCCTGCGGCACCGGCGGCATGCTGTCCGTCGCCGAGGAGTACCTCCGCGAGCTCAACCCCGACGCGCGCCTCACGGTCTTCGGCCAGGACTACAACTCGCAGGCCTACGCGATCTGTGGCTCGGACATGCTGATCAAGGGCCACGACATCGACAGCATCCGCTTCGGAGACAGCTTCACGAGCGACCACCTGGCCGGGAAGCACTTCGACTACCTGCTCGCCAACCCGCCCTTCGGGGTGAAGTGGGAGGCCCAGCAGGACTTCATCGAGCGCGAGCACGAGGAGAAGGGCTTCGGCGGTCGCTTCGGCCCCGGCCTGCCGCGCATCAACGACGGGTCGCTCCTCTTCCTGCTGCACATGATCGAGAAGATGAAGGACCCGAAGGAGGGGGGCACGCGGCTCGCCATCGTCTTCAACGGCTCGCCGCTCTTCACCGGGTCGGCCGGCTCCGGCGAGAGCGAGATCCGCCGCTGGATCATCGAGCACGACTGGCTCGAAGGCGTCGTCGCCCTGCCCGACCAGCTCTTCTACAACACGGGCATCTACACCTACCTCTGGATCGTCACGAACCGGAAGGCGAAGCAGCGCCGGGGCAGGGTCCAGCTCGTCAACGCCGCGGGCTTCTTCAAGAAGATGAGGAGGAGCCTCGGCAACAAGCGCCACGAGATCTGCGAGCCCCAGCGCGACGAGATCACACGCCTCTACGGCGAGTTCAAGGAAGGCGAGCACGTCCGCATCTTCGCCAACGAGGACTTCGGCTACCGGCGCATCACGGTCGAGCGCCCGCTGCGCCTGAGCTTCGCCGCCACACCCGAGCGCCTCGCCGCACTCGAGGCGGACGCCGCCTTCCAGGCGCTGGCCGCGAGCAAGAAGCGCAAGGACAAGAAGGCGGCCGAGGCCGAGATCGCTGCCGGCCGCAAGCGTCAGCAGGCCATCCTTCAGACGCTCGCGCCCCTCGCCGCGAAGGGCCTCGTCAAGAACCGCGAGGCGTTCGCCGACAAGGTCAAGGCGGCCTTCAAGCGGGCCGGCCACGAGGTGCCGGCCTCGCTTCTCGGCAAGATCTTGATGGCCCTGGCAGAGCGAAACGAGAGCGCGGATGTCTGCATAGACGCGAAGGGGAACGTCGAGCCGGACCCGGGGCTCCGCGATTACGAGAACGTCCCGCTGAAGGAGGACGTCGCGGCCTACATGGCGCGCGAGGTCCTCCCGCACGTTCCGGATGCCTGGGTGGACGAGTCGAAGACGAAGGTCGGCTACGAGATCGGCCTCAACCGCTACTTCTACACCTACACGGCGCCGCGCCCGCTCGCGGAGATCGAAGGCGAGCTGAAGCAGATCGAGCAGGAGATCGCCGACATGCTGGCGGAGGTGACGCGATGACCGATCGCCTGCGCAATGTCAAACCCTGCGAGATCCAGTGGATCGGCACGATGCCGCCCCACTGGTCGTGCCGCCGCCTCAAGCATGTCGCTTCAGTCGCGCTTAGCAGCGTCGACAAGAAGTCTCACGAGCAGGAGGAACCCGTCCGCCTCTGCAACTACGTGGACGTGTACTACCACGAGCGGATCACCTCCGAGCTGGACTTCATGCAGGCGACGGCTGCTCCCGACGAAGTGCGGAGGTTCACGCTACGTGCCGGCGACGTCCTCATCACGAAGGACTCAGAGGCGTGGGACGACATTGCAGTTCCGGCGTACGTGCCCTCTGACCTCGATGGTGTGGTCTGCGGTTATCACTTGGCGCAGGTCCGCCCGCTGAATGGACTGATCGACGGGGAGTACCTCTCGCGGTCTTTCGCGGCCCGAGGGATCAACGACCAGTTTCGTGTCGCTGCCAACGGCATCACGCGGTTCGGAATCGGCAAGTACTGGATCGACAACTCGCTGTTCTTGGTCCCTCCCATCGACGAGCAGCGTGCAATTGCCGCGTTCCTGGACCGCGAGACGGCGCGGATCGACGCGCTGATCGACAAGAAACGCCGCCAGATCGAACTGCTCCACGAGAGGCGCGCCGCCCTCATCAGCCACGCCGTCACCAGGGGCCTCGACCCCAACGCCCCGATGAAGGACTCGGGCATCGCCTGGCTCGGCCAAGTGCCGGAGGCCTGGACGGTCGTGCAGCTTCGGCGTGCGTTGCGCCGGATCGAACAGGGCTGGAGTCCCCAATGCGAGAACCGGCAGGCGGAAGAAGGCGAGTGGGGTGTTCTGAAAGCGGGATGCGCGAATCACGGCCGGTTTGACGAGGGAGAACATAAAGCGCTTCCGGCAGACATCGAGCCCGAGCGCCAGTACGAGATTCGGCTGGGTGATCTGCTGATGTCGCGCGCTTGTGGAACACCCACCCTGGTCGGCTCCGTGGCGATCGTTGAGTCTTGTCGGCCACGCCTACTGCTGTGTGACAAGGTTTTCAGGCTCCATCCAGAGCCGAGGGCAGTCGACGTAGGATTCCTCTATCTCGCGCTCAACTCGCGAACGGTCAGGTTTCAGGTCGAGCAGAGCCTTAGCGGGGCTGAGGGGTTGGCCAACAACATCACACAGGAGTCGATCAAGGGGCTTGTTCTTGCGCTCCCGCCGCGAGCAGAACAGAAGAGCATCTCCGCGACCGTGAGGACCGCGACCAGCAAGACCGATGCGGTTGTCTGCAGGGTCCGCCTCAGCATCGACCGCCTCCGCGAGTACCGCACCGCGCTCATCTCCGCCGCCGTGACCGGCCAGATCGACGTGCGCCAGGAGGTTGCCTGATGCCTCGCGTCGCCATCAAGCCGGAGCTCGTGCGCTGGGCGGTCGACCGGGCCTCCGCGGACGTCGAGGAGCTCGCCGGCCGTCCGGGGCTCGCCGGGCTGCCGGACTGGGAGCGCGGGGAGGCCAGGCCCACGCTCAAGCAGCTCGAGGCCTTCGCGAAGGCGGTGCACGTTCCGATCGGATACCTCTTCCTGCCGGAGCCGCCGGAGGAGCGTCTGCCGATCCCGGACTTCCGGACGGCGCCGGGCGTCCGGTTGGGTAGGCCGAGCCCCGACCTGCTCGACACGATCTACGCCATGCAGCGGCGTCAGGCCTGGCTGCAGGAGATGCTCCTCGACGACGGGGCGGATCCCCTGGAGTTCGTCGGCAGTGCGCGGCTGACCGATGCGCCCGAGGCCGTCGGGCGCGAGATGCGGCGGATCATCGGCTTCGGCGATGGATGGGCCGGCGAGGTGCGGACGTGGCAGGAAGCCGTGTCGAGGCTGCGGCAGGCCATCGAGAAGCTCGGCGTCATGGCCGTCATCAATGGCGTGGTCGGAAACAACACGCACCGGAAGCTCGAGGTGCAGGAGTTCCGGGGATTCGCCCTGTGCGACACCCATGCGCCGCTGATCTTCGTGAATGGTGCCGACGCCAGGTCGGCCCAGATGTTCACGCTGGTCCACGAGCTTGCCCACGTCTGGCTGGGTAGTGAGGGTGTTTCGGGATTCGAAGACCTGTTTCCCCGGGGATCGCGGATCGAGGAGTTCTGCGACAAGGCGGCGGCGGAGTTCCTCGTCCCGGAGCGCGAGCTGAAGGCCTGCTGGAGCGAGGTCAAGCGCGCGGAGAAGCCCTTCGAGGATCTCGCGCGACGGTTCAAGGTGAGCCCGATCGTCGGCGGCCGGCGCGCCATGGACCTCCGACTGGTCGACCGGGAGGCCTTCTTCACGTTCTACCGCGCGTACATCGCCGAGGAGCGGGCCCGGAGCAAAGGACCGGGAGGGGGCGACTTCTACAACAACCAGAACACCCGCGTTGGCGCGCTCTTCGCCGCGCACGTCATCCGAGCGGCGCTCGAGGGGCGTGTGGGCTTCAAGGAGGCGTACGACCTGACCGGCCTGCATGGAGGCGCCTTCCAGGAGTACGCGCAGCGCCTGGGGTTCGAGCTCTGATGGCGGGCGATCGCCAGTACATCCTGGACGCGGATGTCTTCATCACCGCGAAGAACCGGTACTACGCTTTCGACATCTGCCCCGGGTTCTGGGCGAGCGTCATCCATCACCATCGCGCCGGACGGACGTACAGCATCGACCGCGTGAGGAACGAGCTGCTCGCGGGGCGCAGGACCGAGGATCTGGTGCAGTGGGTGACGAAGGACTTGCCCGACACGTTCTTCCTCGGCGTGGACGCTGGCGCCGTTGCCGCCGCATACACCGACGTCATGATGTGGGTGCAGCGAAACCCGCAATACCTGGAGGCGGCGAAGGCGGAGTTCGCCACGGGAGCGGACGGCTGGCTCGTGGCCTACGCCAAGGTCCACGATGCGATCGTCATCACGAACGAAGCGCCCGCTCCGCAGTCGAAGGGCAAGGTGAAGCTTCCCGACGTCTGCGCGCAGTTCGACGTGACCTACAGAGACACTTTCGTCATGCTCAAGGACCTGGCCGTCCGGTTCGAGTTTGCGGGGGCAAGCTGATGCCCGGCCGCCACACCGAATCCGCCTTCGAAGCCGCGATCGAGGCCTATCTCACCGCCTCGGGCGGGTACGCGACCGGCGACCGGGACGCGTTCGACGCCGAGCGCTGCATCGACCGGGCGACCTTCCTCGCCTTTGTCGAGGAGACCCAGCCGGACGCGTGGGCGTACCTGAAGAACCTCCAGAAGGACAGGGCGGCGCAGACGCTGCTCGACGACCTGGGCCGCGCCCTCGACTCGGAGCACGAGGGGTGCCTCTCGGTCCTGCGCCACGGCTTCAAGTGCTTCGGGAAGCTCTTCCGTGCGGCCCACTTCGCGCCGGCGAGCGGCATGAACCCGGAGGCCGAGCGGCGCTACGCGGCGAACCGCCTGACCATCACGCGGCAGGTGCGCTACTCGACGCGGCACGCGAACGCGCTCGACGTGGTCCTGTCCCTCAACGGCATCCCCGTCGTCACCGCCGAGCTGAAGAACCCCATGACGGGGCAGACGTGGCGCGATGCCCGGGACCAGTACAAGGACGACCGGGATCCGGCGGACCTGCTGTTCCAGTTCAAGAAGCGCGCCATCGTCCACTTCGCGGTGGACCCGGACGAGGTCCACATGACGACGCGGCTCGCCGGCCGCAACACGCACTTCCTGCCGTTCAACAGGGGCCGCGCCCATGGGGCCGGCAACCCGGAGAACCCGGGTGGCTGGAAGACCGCCTACCTCTGGGAAGAGGTCCTCGAGCGCCGCAGCCTGCTCGACATCCTGGCCCGGTTCATCCACCTGCAGGTCGAGGAGAAACGCCTCGGTGGCAAGAGGGTCAAGCGGGAGACGACGATCTTCCCGCGCTACCACCAGCTCGACTGCGTGCGGGCGCTCGTCCGCGACGCCGGCGGGCGCGGAGCGGGCGCCAACTACCTCGTCCAGCACTCCGCCGGCAGCGGGAAGTCGAACTCCATCGCCTGGCTGGTGCACGGCCTGTCCACGTTGCACGACGCCCGCGACGAGAAGGTCTTCGACTCGGTGGTGGTGGTCACGGACCGCGTGGTCCTCGACCAGCAGCTCCAGAACACGATCTACCAGTTCGAGCACCGCCAGGGCGTGGTGCAGAAGATCGACCGCGACTCGACACAGCTCGCGCAGGCCCTGGGTACCGGCGTGCCCATCGTGGTCACGACGCTCCAGAAGTTCCCCTACGTCACCGAGAAGATCGGCGACCTGCCGCGGCGAAGGTACGCCGTGGTGATCGACGAGGCGCACAGCTCGCAGGGTGGCGAGACGGCGACCGAGCTCAAAGGCGTGCTCGGCGGGGCGGCGATCCGCCAGGAGGCGCGCCGGCAGGCCGAGGAGCAGGGTCTACCCGATCACGAGGAAGAGATCCTCCGCACGATGGCCAGGCGCGGCCGGCAGCCGAACATCAGCTTCTTCGCCTTCACGGCCACGCCGAAGTACAAGACCCTCGAGGTGTTCGGCGAGCCCGGGGCAGACGGGAAGCCGCTGCCGTTCCACCTCTACAGCATGCGCCAGGCGATCGAGGAGGGTTTCATCCTCGACGTGCTGGCCGGCTACACGACCTACCAGACTTACTACCGGCTGATCAAGTCGATCGAGGACGACCCCGAGGTCGACAAGCGCAAGGCGGCGCGCGCGCTCGCGCGCTTCATGAGCCTGCATCCGCACAACATCGCGCAGAAGACGGAGGTCATGGTCGAGCATTTCCGCCACTTCACGATGCACAAGATCGGCGGGAGGGCCAAGGCGATGGTGGTCACCTCCAGCCGGCTCCACGCCGTGCGCTACAAGCAGGCCTTCGACAAGTACCTCTCCGACAAGGGCTACCACGGGATCAAGACGCTGGTCGCCTTCTCCGGCACGGTGATCGATCCCGATGCACCGGGGGTCGAGTACACCGAGGTCGGGATGAACCAGGGCATCCGCGAGAAGGAGCTCCCGGAACGCTTCGGCTCCGAGGAGTACCGGGTGCTCCTCGTGGCGGAGAAGTATCAGACCGGCTTCGATCAGCCGCTCCTTCACACGATGTACGTCGACAAGCGGCTCGCCGACATCCAGGCCGTCCAGACGCTCTCGCGCCTCAACCGGACGTGCCCGGGCAAGGAGGACACCTTCGTGCTCGATTTCGTGAACGAGCCCGAGGAGATCCGCGCCGCCTTCCAGCCCCACTACGAGCAGACCCGCGTCGGTGAGCGCGCGGAGCCGAGCCAGCTCTACGAGATCCAGGCCCAGCTCGATGCGCAGCAGGTGTACCACAAGAGCGAGGTCGAGGAGTTCTGCAGGGTCTTCTACAAGCCCAGAAGGAACCAGACGCCCGCCGACCACGCGCGCCTGAACGCGTGCATCGATCCCGCGGTGCACCGCTACACGCAGCTTGCCCAGGAGGAGCGCGCGGAGCTCCGCAAGACGCTCGTGGCCTTTCGCACCCTCTACGCCTTCCTCGCGCAGGTCATCCCGTTCCAGGACTCCGAGCTCGAGAAGCTCTACTCCTACCTCCGCTTCCTGCTCACGAAGCTGCCGAAGGGCGACCGGGGCCCGGCCTACGACTTCGACGACGAGGTGGCGCTCAAGTACTACCGCCTCCAGAAGATCAGCGAGGGCTCGATCGCCCTCGAAGCGGGAAAGGGGGGTGAGGTCGCCGGCCCGGTGGCGGTCGGGAGCCGCGCTGCCCGGGGCGCGATGATCGAGCTCTCCCAGCTCATCGACATCCTGAACGAGCGCTTCGGGACCGACTTCAAGCCGGGCGACCAGCTCTTCCTGGAGTCGATCCGCGAGGATGCCATCGCCGATCCCGAGATCCGCCAGGCGGCGCTCGCGAACACGATGGAGAACTTCGGCTACGTGTTCCTGAAGGCGCTGGAGGGACTCTTCATCGACCGCATGGAGCAGAACGAGGAATTCACCGCCCGCTTCATGAACGACCGGGAGTTCCAGGAGGTCGTCGGCAAGCACCTGCTCGAGAAGGTCTACGAGCAAGTGCATGGCGAGCAGGCGCGGGCGGTGAGTCCGGAACGTGAGCCCTTCGAGCGCGTCGAGCCGAAGGCCGCGGACCGGTTCCGCACCTGCGTGCCGCTCTACACGCTCAAGGCGGCAGCGGGTGCGTTTGGAAACGACCAGCGCGTCGAGCCCGACGGCTGGGTCGTGCCGCGGACCTCGCGCCCGCTGTCGCAGGGCATGTTCGTTGCCCGGGTCGTCGGGCGCTCGATGGAGCCTCGCATCCCCGACGGCGCGTGGTGCCTCTTCCGTTCGCCGGTCACGGGATCGCGCCAAGGACGCATCGCGCTCGTCCAGCACCAGGCCATCCAGGACCCTGAGGCTGGAGGCAGCTACACCGTCAAGCGCTACGAGAGCGAGAAGGATCCGGTCGGAAAGGAAGGCGACGGCTGGCACCACAAGGTCATCCGGCTCCTGCCCGAGAACCCGGACTTCGAGCCGATCGTGCTGACGAACATCGACGAGGGCGACGTATCCGTGGTCGCGGAACTGGTGGAGGTACTTTCATGACCGCAAGCGGCCAGATGGCGTTGCGCACGTTGCCACCGGCGAGCACAAGGCGGTTCGCGAGAGCATAGAAATCGACGTCGGCGCGAGTGGGGCCTTCGCCGGAACGAGCTTCCTCTGAGCTTCCTCCACAGGAGTCGCCGCGCGCCGCGGTCCGGAACGGCGAACTCGAGGATGAACCTGAAGCGGCGGAGGAAGGCATCGTCCCATCGTCCACCATCGTCCACATTCTCGATCACGTTCGTCGTGCGCATGACGAGGCCGCGGAAGCGATCGATGTGGTAGAGCAAGAGGGAAACGTCCAGGTTCGCGTACCGGTCCCTGCGTCGCCGACGACGGTCACGCCCGCGAAGAGTTCCTCGGCTCGCCTCGTTCCAGGGCGAGGACCTGCCCCGGGCGGTGGATCGGGCCGTGCTGGCCGAGAAGCGGCGGTCCGTCGAGGACCCTGGCGACGGCGAAGGGCATCGGCCGGCTCGCCCTTCCCGTCCTCGTCCCGGTCCTCGTCGGCCCCGCCCGGCGGGACGGCGCCGGCCGTGAGCAGGGCGGCCATCGCGATCGCCATCGCCACGGCCGGAACGGGCAAGGCCCGGATGAGCTTCTTCCTGTTCGACGCTCCTCTCTCCGATCGGCCTCCTCCGTGAGCCGCCACGGGCGCGTCCCTCCCGCCGACACCGCGGGAGCCGGGGGCGTGCGGGCTCGCACGCCTTCAGGACGCCCGCCCGCTCGCCGAAGTCGAGGAGTCGTCCCTCGACGCGCGTCCCGTCGCGAAGCTCGATCGTGACGCGCTCGTCTCCGCCCCGCGCCTCGCCCATGGGGAACGTGAAGACGAACGGGCCCTTCGCCGGCGCGGTCCCGACCCCCATGGCGGACGAGAGCGCGCCGAGCGCCGCGAGCCCCACCGCGACGAGCGCCACCCGCGACGCCACGCGGCGATCGCCAGCGCGAGCACGGGGACGACGAGGACGAGCGTGAAGACGAGTTCCATGACCTCTCCCGGCAGACCTTTCGGCGCGGCTCCGGCCCGCGCGACGATCCTCCAGGAGCAAGCGCCGCCGTGCCGCTCCGCGCGACCGGCTCTCAAGTCCGCATGGACTCTACCGCTAGCGGTCGCGAAGGTCGCGGGGGAAGGAGAGTGCGGGGTGGGGGACCCTCCCCACGCGCCAGAGGGGGCTAAGCCCCCCCTCTGGACTCCCCCGAGCGCCGGGCCCGGTCAGCGAGAAGTCAGCCCGTCACGCGACACGAGGAACGTCGCTCGAACGCCCGTGTCGACGGCCCTCCGCGCCGGCCGGGGCGAGCCCTCGCTGGCGCTCGGGCCTACGCCGCCGGCCGCGCGCTCCGGGCCTCGCCAGCTCGGGCGACCTCGGCCGGGAGAGAGACGGAACCAAGGGTCCAAGGGTCCAAGGGCTCAAGGGTAAGACCTCAGGGGGCGGAAGCCCAGAACGTCGAAGCGGACGCCGGGGGCGCGCCCGTTGCGGAGCGACGCCCGGCAGCCCCCCGCGGTGCCCCCCCACGAGCCGCCCCGGAACACCCGGCCCGAGCCAGCCTGGGGGTGTGCCGTGTCCCCGCGCGCATAGCGCACGTAGGCGCCGCGGTCGTACCATTCCGCGCACCAATTCCAGACGTTACCCGCCATGTCCTGCGCGCCGTAAGGCGAAGCGCCCCGCGGAACACTCCCGACCGGCGCCGTCGACTGGCGCCCATACGTCGGGTGGCCCCGCCAGATGCACCGGTCGGCCGTCGGGTCCTCTTTCCCCCACGGGTACTTCCGCCCGTCGGTTCCTCGCGCGGCCTTCTCCCACTCCGCCTCGGTCGGCAGGCGGAGTCCGGCCCAGTCACAGAAGGCCTTCGCGTCGTCCCACGAGACGTTCACGACGGGGTGATCGTCCTTCGCGCCCCACGATGGCGGGCTTGGCTCCTCGCGCCCCGTCGCGCGACAGAACGTGCGGTACTCCTTCCACGTCGTCGGGAAGCGGCCGATGAAGTATCCCTTCGGCATCGGGTGCGTGTGCCGCGGCTTCTCATCGTCGTCGGCGTCGTCCGCCCCCATGATGAAGTCGCCCGCTGGCACGTACACCACCTCGATCTCGAGCCCCTTCCGGGTGTCGTGGATCAGGACCGGCTTCTCGCGCCCGCGGCGCATGCCCGGCGGGAGCGGCTCGCCGGACCAGCCGGCCGCGCGCGTCTGTGCCGGCTGCGGCACCGGTTCCCGGCGGCCGCCGTCGAGGAGCGCGCGCGCGGTCCGCGCGTCCGCAATCCGCCGCTCGCGGCGGGGGACGAAGGCCTTCTCGAAGAGGGCATCGAGCCCGGGACGTCCCGAGTCGAGGGCGTCCCCGTCGAGCGGCACCTCGCCCCGGACCAGTTCGTGGATCGTGACCGCGAGGGCGTAGAGGTCCGCGCGGCCGTCGAGGTCGGGAACGCCCTTTCGCTGCTCGGGCGCCATGTAGTCGGGCGTGCCGGCGATGCCCATGGTGGCCCGATAGGTCGTCTGCGAGAGCGCGATCGTCGCACCGGCGGCCACGCGGCCGATCCCGAAGTCGAGGACCTTCACGCGTCGCGGGGTCGCGCGCGTGAGGAGGATGTTGTCGGGCTTGAGGTCGAGGTGCAAGACGCCCCGGCCGTGGGCATGATCGAGGACATCCAGCGCCTCGCGGGCGATCTGCTCCACGTCGGCCGCTTCGAGCTTGCGGTTCTCGGCCAGGACGTCGCGGAGGGACGGGCCGTCCACGTACTCGCAGATGAGGTGCGGGTGAGTCGGGTGCTCGAGGACGACGTTTTGTACGCGGACGATGCCCGGATGATCGAGCCCGCGCAGGATCCGCGCCTCGCGGAGAACGCGCTTCACCTGGCCCGGGTGGTGCGGGACCTTCACGGCGACGGCATCGCCCAGCTCGTTGCGGGCGAGGTAGACCGAGCCGAACCCGCCCTCGCCAAGGAGCGACTCGAGCCGGTAGCCGGAGAGCGCGACGCCATCGAGGCCGTCCGAGCGCGGCGGCGGCGCGACGGGGAGCACGATCCCGTCGAGGGCGCCCGCGCGGAGATCGCGGGCCTCGACGGCGGCAACCGCCTCCCCGGCGCGCGCGACGACATCCTCGACGACCGCCACCTCGACGAAGCCCTGCGTGTGCGGCGGGCGCTCGCCGACGAACCTGCGGACCCCCGGCGCCTCGCGCGCGAGCGTGCGGGCGGAGACCTCGATCGTGGCGTAAGCGCGAGCGGCGTCCTCGGCGGCGGCCCGGGTCCGGGCGTCGCGGGCGGCGGCTTCGAGCTCCGCGAGCGCGCCGGCCTCGTCGCGCCGGCGCCGCGAGCCCGCGTGCCAGCGCTTCACGAGGTCCCAGGCATCCTTGACCGCTTCGGCGGCGACGGCGTTGCCGACGGCGACGGCGACGCCGACGAGGCACTCGACGATCACGGTTGCTCCTTGCGGTTGCCATCGGCGTCGGACGTCGGATCGTCCGGATCCGGCGGCAGCGCCACCTCGGCGAGCGAGACGACCCGTGCGCGGCCGTCGCGCCAGGCGGCGATGGGATTGCCGGCGCGCCGGCGTTCGAGGATCGCGTGGCGAACCGCGCGCTGGAGCGCCTTGGCGACGAGACCGGGATCGGTGACGTGCGGCCGCGGGAGCGTCGATTCTGTTGTCACGGCTGACTCTCCTGGCCGCGAAACGGGTCCCGCCGATCGAGGTCGTGCACGAGGGTCCCGAGCCCTCGTCCACCCGTCGAGAGCCGTCCGGTAGGTGGCCAACCCCGAGTATACCTCCAGGAAGTTCCCGATGCCGCGCGTCTACGGGCGGCGCACGATGGGCTCCGGACGTCGTGGCCTCCGTCGCCGATCTCGCTGGCGGTCCTTCGACTCCGTCCGCGCCCTGACGGGCGCGGGCTCCACTCAGGAAGAACAGGAAGAACGGATCTTGCACATGCCTGGTCGCGCCCTCCCGCGCGCCGTTCGGCCCATCCTCGGGGTCAGCCCTTCTCGAACACCCGGAGCGCGTTCGAGTCGGGGAGCGGCAGGCGCGGCCGTCTTCGTCCCCGATGGCGACCTTGCCCGCGAGGCCCGGAGGGCGTCGACGAGGCGCACCCGGTAGGCAGCCGCGCGCCCCGCCTTCGCGTGGAGGAGCGGGACGAGCGGCAGCAGCGTCACGTGGTACGGGCGCGCGGCGTCGCTGGCCTCGTGGGCGTCCGCGGTCCTCGCGGCGAGGGCGAGGAGCTTCTGCTGCGCCTCGGCCGAGAGCCGCCCGTCGCCGCCTCGCAGTACCGGAGATGGCAAGGACGGAGGAGCGCGGCGAGGGGAAGGACCGTCGCGTCGTCGAGGGTGTCAAGCGCCCCGGTGACGCGCTCGGGCGGCTCCCGCCTTGCGCCGTCCCCTTGCGGAGGCGTGCGGGGCGGTCGGCGAGGCGCGCGCGCTCGCGCTCGCCGGGCGATGCATGATGTCGAGGATCAGCGTGATCCCGGCGACCGCGCCGGCGGTCTGCTTCTGGAGCGCGCGCTCGTAGCCATGCCTGTCTTCACGGCCGCGGCGGTCCGAAGTTCCACTCGGCCGGCAGGGTCGCGCGACAGATCTCGCAGCAAGACCATCCGTCCTTGACGATGTTCCGCTCTCCGCAAGCGTCGCACCGTCGGAACGTCAACACCGTCGTGAAGCGGCCCGGGTGGGCGATTCCGACCCTCTCGAGCGCCTCGGCGACGGCCGGCCAGGAGCTCGGCTCGGGGCAGTAGCCCGTCGATTGATTCGAGACCTCGACGACCTCGAGGCGCCCGCGCCGCGAGCGTGCGAAGAAGATCTCACCGGCTGAGAGAACGCGACCTCCGCCGGCGCACGCCACGTGTTCCGATCGGCGGTCGGCGAGCCGCAGCGCCCCGGTCTCGTCGACGACGAACGTCACGGCGATCCAGCCGGAGCTCTCCGGGACCTGACCAGTCCCGGAGATCCAGGCCTCCACGTCTGCGACGCTTCCGATCGGATGGCCTGCAGCCCGGGCGATGGCGCTCTTGCGGATCTCGGGGGGCCCGACATACTCGTACGCTCTCATGGGCGGTCTCACGACTCTCGACTCACTGTGGCCGAAACCGATGGTTCGCGCTTCGCGGACGGTGACTTCCTCCTCGGCAGCCTCGATGAGGTCGCGCATGCGGATCTCGAGGTCGGGTGCCGGCCGGAGCGCCGCGCGCGGCTGCCTTGAAGATGGCGTTGCGCACGTGGCACCGAGAAGAACGCAGCGCGCTGCCCGACAACCGACCCCGACGCACGCGCCATGCCATGATAGAATCCGGAAGCAGACCATGACCCCACGACTCACATGCAGATCCTGATCACGGGCGGCACCGGGTTCGTCGGCGCTGCCCTCGCCCGATGGCTCCTCCAGGAGGGGCACAGCCTGCGGCTCCTCGCCCGCAGAGGCCCGCGGCCCGACTCACCCACGGGTGCCGGCATCGAGTACGTCACGGGGGCGATCGAGGATCCGGCGGTCCTCGCTTCGGCCACCTCGGGCTGCGATGCGGTCTTCCACCTCGCCGCTCGCGAGGACGTACCGTGGCTCCCGCGCGGGGACCGTTCAGGCGAGGCCATGTTCGCGGTGAACGTCCTCGGCACCCGGGCGGTCCTCGAGGCCGCCGCGCGCGCAGGCGCGCGCACGGTCGTCGTCACGAGCTGCACCACCTTCGGCCACGCCGGCGACGGCATCCCGAACGACGGCAGCCGCCCGCACAACGTGAGCCACTTCGACAGCGCCTACGTCTGGTCG
>Ga0187893_10009039_pt1 | contig 15476 bp, 20 predicted proteins | sample MA1701074metaG_FD_139574 | JGI IMG/M metagenome (GOLD analysis project Ga0187893, IMG submission 139574) | White microbial mat communities from a basaltic lava cave in the Kipuka Kanohina Cave System on the Island of Hawaii, USA - MA170107-4 metaG ... | reverse complement strand
TCGAGCAACCGCACTTCTTCAGGGGTCAGTACTAACTTGGGTCGAGTCGATTGTCTAGCCATGCCCGCAGCATAGCAGAGAACCGATTATATAGATACTATTTAGTGAAACGATATACTAGTGATCAAATGTCACAACATCGTAGACACTGAGAACTGTTTACAACACCGTGGACTCTATCGAACACAAATCCCAAAACTATCGGTAGTCTGGCTCCTCGAGAAGTTCGCCCAGGTAGAGCGAAAGGCGGCGGGGTCCTGCCTGGCCCGCGCGCCAGACACACGGAAATTTCGGCTTGAGAAATCGACAGCAGTACGCTTTCATCTCTTCTTGGGCCACATCGGGAACGCCCGTTACGGCTTCGAGACGTCGGACGCCTCCTTTTTGAGCTTGGAGTTGTGGAGCTGGCCAGGTGAGTCGCAAACCTACGATCGCCCTCGGTGACTTCCCCCGATTCTAGTATGAGTAGAAGCGTCTGGCCGTCGTCGGCATTGATAATGAGAAGCTAGAAACGATCCCGACCATTCTCGATCACGATCCAGGGACACCGCTGCCAAGAATCGGGGTTCGGTTCAGTGGCAGTACGGCGCCTCCTTGGGTTTCCGCGTAGGGTGTCCCTTCGAAGCGCTCTCGAAAACGGCCTGAATAACAGGGTAGGCGTGGAACCATCCGATAGCCCTCCTGGCTCGACGCTCCGCGGTTGGACGGGTGCCTAAGGCAAACTGCAACGGCGCGACGAACACCAACGTGACTTTCGGCGGGATGCAAAGCAGGATGCCAGGTAGAGCCTTGTTGGCATTAGCGCGCTCGTCGGCGAACAGCTCCGCGGCCTCGGGAGGCTCGAGCTTAAGGCTTGGCCAATACGAAATGTGCCCGACGATTCCTTTGATAACACTCTTCTGCAGATTCCTGGCACTGCGGTCTCTCTTTACCATAGCTAATGGCATTCATCCGATCGACGGATACTCCCAGGTTCGCCAGATAACTCCTGGCCGCATTGGCTCGCCGATCTCCCAAACCCAGGTTATACTCTTGGCTCCCACGTTCATCGCAGTGTCCCTCAATGCTGAATTGAAGGCTCTCGTTTTGCGTAAGAAACTCGGCAGCAGAGGCCAGTACGAGTCTTGCATCGCCCCCGATTTCGGCTCGGTCATAATCGAAATAGATGTCCCTGACGTTTTTGACGAACAACTCCTCTAAGGATTCGACCTCAGGTCGTGGCGCTACGGGTATTTCTGGTGCCGGAACCGTCACCGCGATCCGTGTCGAGGCAGTGACACTTCCCCCCTGACCACTCGCAGTTATGGTGTAAGTAGTCGAGCTAGTCGGAGACACAGACGCTGAGCCACTGATGGCGACCTCACCTATGTTTTGGTCGATCGAAGCTTTTGTCGCATGGGTCGTACTCCAATTCAAAGTTGACGATTGCCCCAGTTCAATCGCAGAAGGATCGGCAGAAAGCCTCACTTCGGGTTCCGGCGCGGGCGCAGTGGCTGGGGGTGATGGAGCAGGCGGCGCAATGGGCGCCCTTTTTTTGCAGCCCGCGATCGGGACCAATGTCAAGAACACCAAGGTGAGCAAAACAAGATGTGAAATGAGCTTATTCATAAATGATGGTTTGGGCAGTTTGAGCGATGCAGGTAAGCGTCTTATTCTTCATTCCTGTCTCTTCTTCATCTTTTGGATGATTTACTCTTGGGCGAGCGCTGGTTAGCTTAGAGGAGCCACTGAGAGATTGCTATAGTGTGTCTACACTGCAAACCGCGACAAAAGCACAGGGCATTCGCGACACCATGGTCACCGGACCTCTCCATCTGGAACCATTTACGGAAGAACTGCGTCGAAACCCACCGAGAGAACCTATCGAGCGAATGCCTGCTGATCGCCATTGAGTTCCACCCAGTATTGCCGACCGATTTACCCTTGCCGTTCCTGCAAACTCAGATATTCTCCCGATTCAGTCCCCCTGTGAATCAGGTATCGAGTTCGGTGTTCGCATGGCGTAGTGTTGAGAAGGAGGAATCAGTAGACTCAGTTTAGAGAAGAGAGATTCTCTTTGGATGGAGGGATGATGACTAGTCGTGGGCGCTGCCTTATATCGACCGGTCTTTCACAGACCGGTCTTTCACAGACCACTCTTTTCATGACTGGCATGTTTTGTTTGGCTACTGAACCTTCCCCCATAAGCGAAGCGATCAAACAACGCGTGACCCTGTACTTCGCCGCGGTTCAGTCCAACGACATTGTCAAAGCGAAAGAGTTTGTTTTGGAGAAATCGCGAAGCAGTTTTCTTCCACAGTTCGATAACAAATTGGTCGGCGTCCGCGTGGCTGGGGTCCACCTTGAGAGCGATAAGAGCTCCGCAGTGGTCAAGGTATTCTGCCAAGTCATGATTCCTGCAGCGATGCAACCTGTTGATGTGCCTGAGTTGCAGCGTTGGAAGCTGGGTGCTGGGGATTGGTATTTTGATCCCTCCGATCCACCCCCTTCTGAAGCCAGTGTCATGAAGAAATACGACTGGGAAAATCTGAAAAGTAGGGAGGGGAAGGATCCAAGTCAGTGGGATGTGCGGTTCGACAAGGAAGCCCAGAATTTTGGGGTTGCGGTGAAAGGGACAACAGTTACCCTGAGATTCCCCTTTACCAACCAGACGAAACAGGCGCTAAGGGTGGAAAATATTCTGCTTCATCAACTCATGAAGGATTTGACGAGCACTCGCGTAATCCCTGCGGGCAGGAAAGGGGAAATCGTGATCGCGCTCGATACCGCTCCGCTCTATCGCGACTTCGATCATGATATTTTCGTCCAGTTCGAGCCAATCCAGGAAATGGTCAAGCTGAAGGTTCAGGGACGCGTTTTTACAGCCAAGGACCTGGAAGCATTCAATCCAATCACAGGTGAGAGCGGGAAGCCACAAGGAAAGTAGTGATCGAAGATTTTCTCTGAAGAGCCTGCACCCCACTGGGCGGGTGCAGTGTGATGTAGGGAAGAAACTTTGACTGTGAATTCCGGTTCTATTGGGCTTATGGAAGAGGAGAGTGTGTTCAAGGCCGTCATAAGCTTGGTTGCAGGTCATCCCGTGACGTGACTGATGAAAGCGACGGTCGGCCAAGCGGAGCTTATCCCGTTTAGGAGAGTGTACGGGAGACTGAGTTGGGCCAGAACGGATCGCCCCTTCCACTCGATGGAGCCATCAAGATGCAAAGCCTAGATGAAAGCAAAGTCTAGAACCAAGACGAAGTCTAAGGCCCAGCGATGGAACAAGCAGTCGTCGTTGCTGGAACAGATCAGCTTCCATGCGACGGGATTGATGTCGGGAGCCGGGAGTACGATGTGGCGGTATCCGCGGAGCGGGACCCGCAACCGGTGCGCTGCTTTGGGACTTTCACAAGATCTGCAAGCGTTGGCCGAGTAGCTCCAGCAATGTGGTGTAGGGACGGGTTAACTTTCTTGAGCGCTGGCCTGCAGCCCGATCAAACGTTGAATTTCCGCTATGGTGAAACAAACGCTTCAATCCGCACCGCAATTTGACCCTATTCGAGATTCACCAATTCACGGTTTGGCCGAAGTGGGCGGCATTCCCGACGCGGCTTTCAGGAGTCCGATGTCCACAGAGAGAAGAAGCCAACAGACAATCCAACGGCTGCTGGCTGTTGGATTCCTATTGATCATTTGTCTCTTGCTGGCAGATGGATTCGTCGCCGTTCAAAGCGTGAGGTCAATTCAGCGGACCGCTTCCCAGCTAGTTGAAGACCAATACCTGCAGATGTCTCTGATCGACGAAGTGCAACGGGAGCAGGATGCCCTTAGCGGGATTTTCTATCGGCTGGCTGGCGATCCTGATTCTCTGGATGCTACTGAAATCCTAAAGCAGATTGGCGCAATCGAGCAGAACCTCCATCAGATCGTCTCGGGGGCACCGCTTGAGGATCCAGAAGGTCAATCGTGGAGGAAGCTCGCATCCGCCTGGACAGCGTTTGCCTTAGAGGCCCGTCGTCTCTTGGCTCCGGAAGACCCTCCAACATTTTTCTCTCGCGAGCTACTGCGCAGCCACGACGAGGTTGTCGCTACGGTTGCCCAGTTGATTCGCTTTAGCCATGGGAGAGCCCAGCGCGCCAGGGAGAAGATCGAATTGCTGTCCACAAGCCACATCCGCAAGGATGCGCTGCTGTTGGGCGGATGCCTCATCCTGTCCGCTTCCTGTGCAGTGGTAGTGCTCCGCACAGCATCCCGTTTGTACAAAAGAATGACTGAACAGTCCGTAGAGCTGAGTCGCGTTTCCTGGCAGTTACTCAACAACCAGGAAATGGTTGCCCGGCGGCTGTCCCACGAATTGCATGATGAACTCGGGCAAGCCTTAACGGCGCTGAAAACAAACTTGACTCGGCACGCCAAGGCTCCGTGTGTCGACATCGCGTGGATGGAAGACTGTGCTGAGCTTCTCAGGGAGTCGATACGGAACACGCATGAGATCTCTCAACTTCTGCATCCGACGATTCTGGACGATTTTGGTCTGCAGGCTGCGTTGAGTTGGCACTGTGAACGATTCCAGGAGCGTACCGGAATCGAAGTAGAGTACTCCTCCGAGTTTAAGGGAAGGCTCCCCGCCGAAACAGAGACCCACCTGTTTCGCATTGCCCAGGAGGCGCTGACGAATGTGGCACGTCACTCGGAGGCCTCATTGGTAGTCATACATCTGAAGTCCGATAGCGACAAGATTCATCTTGCGATTCGGGATAATGGGAAGGGCTTACCCCCGTCCGATCAGATTCGTAGGGGGGCTCTAGGCTTGGCTGGCATGCAGGCCCGGGCGCGGAGTTCTAGAGGCGAATTGACGGTTCGGAGCGGATTGCAACAGGGGGTCAGAGTCGCAGTGTCGGTTCCTCTGGAGACGACAAGGGATGAAGAAAAAGATTCGAGTCTTGTTGGCTGATGATCACAGGATGGTCCGCCAGGGGTTCCGTCTGATCCTTATGTCTCAGGAAGACATAGAGGTCGTCGGAGAAGCTGGAAACGGACGTGAGGCGATTGAGCTCGCCAAGACGCTCCGGCCCGACGTGTTGGTCATGGACGTGACGATGCCGGAACTGAACGGAATCGAGGCGACTCGCAGGATACACGAGATCTCGCCGTTGATTCGCGTGTTAGCGCTCAGCGTACACAGGGAATCGGTCTACGTTCGGGAGATTATCAGGGCGGGGGCAGAGGGCTATCTACTTAAGGAGTCGGCGGACGAAGAGCTGCTGGCTTCAGTAAGAGCCGTGGCCAGGGGACACAGCTATATGAGCCCGGAAGTCTCGGGCGCCATTCTAAAAGACTATCGGAAGCATGCCGCCAACCCACTGGATGTTCTTAGCGTGCGCGAACGGGAAGTCCTGCAGCTGATTGCCGAGGGTAAGATAAATAAGGATATTGCGAGCCTCCTGCGTCTGAGCATCTATACGGTCGATGGACACCGAAGTCGAATTATGGACAAGCTGGACCTGCACAGCGTCGGCGAGCTGGTGCGCTTTGCCATGCGACATGGACTCGTGGACTGAAGTGGATGCCGCCAAGAAACTGCATAGCGGCCCCTCGGAGCTCCTACAGGGAATCGGACTGCAAGAGCCAGAAGAATCATCAAGCGCCGTATGATCTGCGCCTAAGCTTGGGGTCCCCGGGGCAACGCATCGAGGAGATAGTGACCGACAGATTCAGATAAGGAAGGGCAGCTATATGGGTGTTTCGCCAATAGGCCTTACACTCGTGCCCATGCACCGCTAAGCCGATTGACAAGTCTCACGGCAAGATAGAGTATGAGTCTACCAAATTAACAGCCTGAATGAAGTTGCGGGTGCGAGTAATCCGCAGGTCGGCAGTTGAACGGGCGGGTTGCTCATCCATGTGTACTTGCGACCCTAAGAAACGGCAGATTCAGAAGTCAAGACCCACGAGCTCAACCTGAGCGGCCATGAAGTTCTCAGAAGTACGCAAGTGTCAGCAGCGCCATCTTGCGCCGGTTGGTGCGTATCGCCAGAAACCTCTGGAAATTAGAGACTTTATGCGGCCTTCATTATGATTGGAAGCACTTTGTAAGGTGTGCATTCGAAGTGCCAGATTCTGACCACGCGTGGAGTGCCTCGATGGGAAGGTTTGGGCTATGAGGAGGCTCTTTCTTGCCGCCTTTGTTTTCGTTGTCCCAATAGTGTTGGCCGATGAGATTCTAATGATGAAGGATGGCCGGGAGATTCGAGTCCGGGATAACGGAACCTGGGAATATTTGACTACCCCTTCCACCCCTCCGTCGGCTCGGAACGCCTTCGCAGATGCCGAGACACGAGAGATCGTCAAGAATGCTGCCGATCACATGATCAGGTCACTGAACTCAGCCAAACTGTCGGTGGAAATCGCTATTTTGGAATTTGAGACTGGGGCTGATAGGTCTATGAAGGGACTTGAGAAGTCCTACGATAAGGCTCGGGCGGACTTTGTTGCGGGTAAAACTCTATTCGAGCAAGCTTCTGTTCGGTTGGCCTCAAATGTTAAAACATCTGAAGCACTTAACGAGATGTTTATTTATTGGAAAACGAGCCTGGACCAGGCTGGACTGGCGGCAAATGCGTCGCTTAGGTTTTACAGCAGCCGGATGGTGGCGCGAGAGAAGGGTTTACGAGAAAAGCGCGATCGCCTCGATCTTTCGTTGTCTTACCTTTCGACGGCGGTCCCGACCGTTGGCCAGCTCAAGGGCGAGCCACAGCCGGCCAGGGCCGCCGTCCCGGATGATGACCCAATCAGGGAAAACCTAGGTCAAGCGCGAGTGATCTGCCCTGACGGTGTGAAAGAGGTGCCGTTTTCCTCTATTTCAAGAAAGACACTTCAGTGCGGTGAGGAAGTGACGATCGCCGCTCAGAATAAGCACTTCACTAGGGTAAAGACAGCAAAGGGCGAGGAGGGGTATATCTCGCCGAAAGTTTTGCAAACCACCCCCCAGTGACCCCTCGTCGAGCGCCGTTTTTATCAAACCTCTCAAATCACCTTTCTAGACCACCTAAAGCCCTCATGAACCGCCTCTTATGCCTATTTCCCACTATGTCCCTTCAATTCTCATACCTGGCAAAGCCCCTCACCGAGCGGGGCGATGCCCCCCGGAGGGACTGTCTTGCTGCTTCGATATCGGCCCGCCGTTCATGAAGAGCTGGATCACTGCCTTCGCCTTAGGCTCAAAATACGGAGACCGAGGAGCCAGATCGAACGACCGTCGACAAAGATCAGCCGATTCTTTAGCGAGGCCGGCCGAGAACACGTGGGCGTCACCGTAGAAAATTGCCTGTGACGAATCGCACACCCCGTTCGACCAGACGCCGGGACATAAAGCAGCGCTCGCATAGGAGTCGGGAGATTCCTGTTCCCTTCGGTACATCTGCTGAAGTCGCCCTCCGGTCCCCAAGGCTGAGTTGATTGGCCTACTGCATTTTTGTCGAGAACCTCCCATGTTGACGGTATTGCCACCGTTTCGCCCGCAAGCTACGCTTCCCAGCAGACAGACAAGGCTTGACTATGCCGGAGGTCACATCCGCATGCCTTCGGGGAGCTAACGATGAAAGACGATCCAGTGCAGCACAGCGCGAGGCTTCGAGAAGACGAATACTTTCAGAAAGTGGAGGCGGAGCGGCAGAAAATAATGTCGCGCGAAGCGGCGAGGCAAGTCGCAGAACACTTGCTGGCCGAGGCCAGCGGAATTGCCGATCTGGACCTGCTCTCTGAGCTGCAGGCGCTTGGATATACCCATAGAACGGCGGCGTTGTTAACGGTCGTTCCCTTAGTGCAGGTAGCTTGGCAGAGCGGTTGGGTTAGACCGCGGGAACGGGAGCTTATCCTCGCGGCGGCCCACGACCAGGGCGTAACAGGCGTTAGCTTCGCCTACAGACGATTGATGAGTTGGATGGATAATCGTCCGCCAGAGCAGTTCTTTCAGAAGACCCTGGAACTGATTCACCGATGGCTGGGATCGTTACCTGAGGAAGACCAGCAGGCTAGAAAGCGGCAGCTGCTGTCGCGCTGCCTGCAGATTGCCTCGGCTTCCGGGGGAGTGTTGGGCTTTGGATCCAAAATCTCTCGTGCCGAGTGGCGGGTCTTGCAAGAGCTTGCAGCACAGCTAGACTACCCGCTGGAGGCTCGTGCGTCTGGTTGAACGCATTCTTCATGAGTGCATTGAAATTGGGGGTCAGCGTGTCCTTTAGGCTGCCGAAGACCTGTAGAGTGGTGCTCTCGTCTCCAGTCCAACGATTCCTACCAGCTACCCCTGGTACAGGCGTATTGCATGAGCGGCCGATTGCGTATGGCTCGGGCTTGACTCTTGCTTCTTCAGCAGGTGAAACCGATGGCAGAATTCCAGACATACTCCCGCACAACACGGAAATCGGCGACTCCAGTCTCTCCGATTGCATCGGGTTGTGGCCGCCAAGCCGGAGTTTCTATATCAGTCCTTGAGAGTCGCCCGCCGTCGGCTGGTTGTCGGGAATCCGGTCACTCGGCTTCTTTCGACGGGCTCTGGTACAATCTCTCCGGTTGACGGAAGCCGCAGCGAACTGGCGTCACCGTGAAGCGATGAAACTGATGAAGACCCGTACCTGGCCGATTCTAACAGCGGGCTTTGGTAGCCTGCTGGCGTTGATCGTGCTCTTCGGCGTGAGCGCCGCCCGCAGAGTTGAACAAATCCAAGCGGAAGTCGATGCGGTTCACGAGACTTTTCAGAGCGCTGAACACACGCTGAGCGACCTGCACTCCGATTTTTATCTGGCCAGCCTCCTGGCCCGTGACTTTCTGCTCGATTCTTCCCGTCAGTCGGCCGCTGCCCAGCGGCAGGAGTTGCTGGAGATCCGTGCTTCGATTGGAAAACGGCTGGAACAATTGGAGCGAGGCGTCAGCCCTGAGGAGCGTGGATTGCTGGAGCGGTTGCATTCGGAGATTGATACCTATTGGGATGTCTTGGACCCAATTTTCGAGTGGACGCCCATGCAAAAGCTGGGGCTTAGCGCAGCCTTTCTTCGCCAGCAGGTGTTGCCCCGCCGCCAGGGCGTGCTGTCCATCTCACAGGAAATCCGGGATTTCAACAAAGCTAACTTTCAAAGAGAACAGGACAAAATTCAGAGCAACCGTCAAGAGCTCCGCAGCTACCTGGTCAAAATGGCCGTCCTGTCACTGTCGTTAGGCTTGCTGGTGGCCTTGGTGAGCATCGTTCGTATCTCGCGGCTCGAGAGGTGGACCGATGAGCAACGGCGGCTATCCGAACTGACCGGCGAAGAGCTGCGCCGGCTTTCCCACCAACTGGTGCGTGCCCAGGAGGATGAACGCCGAACGCTCTCACGTGAGTTGCACGACGAAGTCGGACAGTTGCTCACCGCCCTCCGCATGGAACTGGGGAACCTCGACCAGCTGCGCAGCGCAGCTGGCCAGCAGTTTCAGCAGCATCTGGAGGAGGCGCGTGGGCTGGCTGGACAAGCACTTCAGGAAGTTCGCAACCTAGCCATGGGACTCCGACCCTCTATGCTCGATGACTTAGGCTTGGTACCGGCATTGGAATGGCAGGCGCGAGAATTCTCACGTCGCAGCGGTGTCCCTGTCCATGTCCAAGCTGACGGGCACTTTGAAGGGCTGCCCGAGACAACCCGCACCTGTGTTTTCCGGATTGTCCAGGAGGCGCTCACCAACTGCGCCCGACACTCGGGTGCCCGGTCCATCCATGTTGAACTTCAAGCCGGTCCCGCAGGTCTCTCCGTCAGAGTCGAAGACGATGGAGTGGGCTTTCGGCCGGAAATTGTCGCAGGACAAGGGCTGGGTTTGCGCGGGATTGAAGAACGAGTTCGGGAACTAGGTGGGCGGTTCCAGATCCATTCTCAGTCCCGCCAGGGCGTAATGTTGGAAGCCGAGATCCCCCTGCCACAGGAGGTAAGTCCTTGAACAAGACCCGAATCCTTCTTGCCGATGATCACGGCATCGTCCGTAAGGGGTTGCGCTATCTCTTGGAACAGCAGGAGATGGAAGTCGTCGGCGAAGCGGGAGATGGGCGGGATGCGGTGCGGCAAGCGGAAATGCTGTCGCCAGACGTAGTTATCATGGATATCGCCATGCCGCGGCTTAATGGCATCGACGCTACCGCCCAGATCGTTCGCCGTACACCCGCGGTTGGAGTGATCATCCTGAGCATGCACTCAGACGAGTCGTATCTGCTTCGTGGTCTGATGGCGGGAGCTCGGGGCTACCTGCTGAAGGATTCGGCTGAGACAGATCTAGTGCCTGCAGTCCGTGCTGTGGTCCAGCGCCAACCCTATTTTAGCCCCGCTATTACACAGGCCCTCCTGGAAGAGCACCTGCGACACCTGCAACAAAAAGGGTTGGAGGATTCTTATGAGCTGCTGACTGAGCGGGAGAAGGAAACCCTCCAGCTCCTGGCTGAAGGCCGCACCAACAAGGAAGTGGCCGTAATCCTGGATCTGAGCCCCGCCACCGTCGAGACCCACCGAAGTAACTTCATGCAGAAACTCAACCTGCACAACACAGCCGAGCTGGTCCTTTATGCCGTCCGCAAGAAGGTCATCTCCTAGTGTGGCATTTGTTCGACCCAACCAGGCCCTATGGATCACAGTTTGGTAAGACAATCGAAGCTTTGTGGTCCTCCCGGCACTTGCCGGACTCCTGTCAAGACTGCGCCCGTTGGGCCACCAATTCCCTGTACTCCAAAGACGTCCAACAAGTCGCCGTATCCGAAGTGGTGCGTGGGATACGACGGCGACCAGCAGCAAACTCGGGCCCAGGGGATGACTATCGTCTGGACCGATTCACCGGAGGTCGTACCCTGGAAATTGGGGAAAGGCTGTTCGCGTGATTCAATCACGCCGTTGATGCTCGGTGTATTGATCATTAGCTTGATCCTCTTGCTCAGTGGCTCGCTGGCAGCGCTGTTGCATCCTGGCGAATCTCTGTTTGAACCATACGGGCGCAAAGTAACTCTATATCGCGCTCACCTGCTCGCGGACATCGGTGCCACCCACTCACAGATGTCACCCCAGACAAAGACTCGTAGCAGACAGCTTTCGACATATTTTGGTGTTCTTCCGCTGGAACGAACCTGTCATGCGCTCAGCCTGTTGGGGTATTTGTCAACGGTCGATCGGAATAGAGGTTCCTTTTCTTCTAACTCCCTCCCAGTAGGTCGAGCTCCCCCTGCCTCTTCGCTAACTTAGTCATTCAAACTTGAGGATTCCGGTTGGATTCTGGCCGACGCTTCAGCGGCGTAGATTCGCACATCCTCAGAGAATCGTACTTTGCAATGCACAACCTGGATTTAATTCTGACACTAACCGGTGGCCTGGGGGCCGCGCTCATACTCGGGTACTGCACCCAGCGCATGGGGCTGTCTCCAATCGTCGGTTATCTGCTGGCGGGATTGGTTGTCGGAACCAACACGCCGGGATTCGTGGCGGACAGGCATTTGGCGGAGCAGCTTGCCGAAGTTGGAGTGATTCTGCTGATGTTCGGGGTGGGCCTCCAGTTCCACCTAAAGGAGCTTCTCGAAGTGCGGTGGGTCGCCGTTCCTGGCGCCCTTTGCCAGATCCTGGTAGCGACACTCCTCGGCTGTCTTGTTGTCTGGGGGATGGGTGGGGCGTGGCCGACAGGTGTTGTGTTCGGTGTCGCCATTTCCGTCGCTAGTACTGTTGTCCTCGTTCGTGTGTTGACGGATAACAACGACCTCCACACCCCCACCGGCCACATCGCTGTTGGCTGGCTGGTTGTGGAGGATCTCTTTACGGTCCTCGTTCTCGTCCTACTCCCTGTCATCTTTTCCACAAATGCAACCTCCTCACTCAGTTTTCCGGCGGCGATTGCGTGGGCCGTACTCAAGCTGGCGACCTTGGTGGTCTTCACATTGTATGTTGGCGGACGAGTGATTCCTTGGCTCCTGAACCGAATTGCCGCGACGCGTTCACGTGAGTTGTTTACCTTGGCGATCCTTGTTCTGGCGCTTGGCATTGCTGTCGGCTCAGCCAAACTGTTTGACGCCTCAATGGCTCTAGGTGCTTTCTTGGCTGGCATGGTCGTAGGCCGGTCCGACTTCAGTCTCCGGGCTGCTTCTGAGGCATTGCCGATGCGCGACGCGTTCGCGGTGCTTTTTTTCGTCTCAGTCGGAATGCTTTTCGATCCCAGGCCCCTGGTCGAGTCACCCGCTTTGGTAGGAGCTACACTCGCCATCGTGATGGTAGGCAAGCCAGTGGCTGCCCTCGGAATTGTGCTGCTGCTCAAATATCCTCTGCGTGTCGCTCTTTCTGTCGCGATCGCTCTTGCCCAGATCGGGGAGTTCTCCTTCATTCTTGCCGCGGTTGGAAAGGAGCTTGGCCTTTTAACGAATGCGGCCAACAATGCTCTGGTCGCTTCAGCCATCGTCTCCATCACTCTCAATCCGCTTCTCTATCGATTCATCGATCAATTCGAAGCGAGGATGAAACGATATTCCTACCTCTGGCCTCGGCTGGGTGCTCCCACAATCACACCTGTGGATGCCAGCTCCACCTTCGGCAAAGCTCGCGTCCATGGATTGGTACATCGAGCCATAGTGATCGGCTACGGCCCTGTAGGTCAAACGCTCACACGCCTGCTGAGGGAGAGCGAGATTGAACCTGTCGTCATCGAGCTCAATCTCGACACCGTCCGTCGGCTGAGGACTGAAGGTGTTCTAGCTATTTACGGAGACGCTTCCCACACCGAAACCATGAGAAAGGCCGGCGTCGACAATGCTTTGACTCTCATCTTAAGCACCGCGGGAATGCCGGGGGGACGAGAGACTATTCGATGCCATCGATGCCGCCCTGGAGAAAACTGAGAAGAGCGCTTCACATGATCGAGGACTTGAGAATGGAACAAGACCTGTCCCGCGAATTCTTGAAGGTGGTTGAAGAAGCAGCCATCGCCGCAGCCAAGACCATGGGCATTGGCGACCGGAAGTTTTCCGACCAGGCTGCTGTGGAAGCCATGCGTGCCAGCATGGAAACCATACCGATGAATGGCACGATTGTCATCGGAGAGGGAGAGCGGGACGAGGCGCCAATGCTCTTCATCGGCGAGAAGGTCGGGACGAAAAAGCCTGGGAACAACTTTCACGAAGTGGATATCGCCGTCGACCCGCTAGAGGGAACCAACCTTTGTGCGATGGGAGCGCCGGGAGCCATCGCGGTGCTAGCCAGTTCGGAGAAAGGCGGATTGCTGCATGCGCCGGACTGTTATATGGAAAAGATCATCGTGGGCCCTTCTTCGAAGGGAGCAGTGAATCTGGATGCGCCGGTCAAAGACAACCTGCGCGCAATTGCCAAGCGGCTGGACCGGGAAGTAGAGAACCTGGTGATCATTGTGTTGGACCGGCCTCGGCACGCACAGTTGATCCAGGAAATCCGCGAAGCAGGTGCCCGGATTAAGCTCATTGGAGACGGAGACCTTTCGGCCGGAATCAGCGTCGCGTTGAGAGGGACGGGTGTACATGCCGTGATGGGAACAGGTGGGGCTCCTGAAGGCGTACTGACCGCAGCAGCCCTGAGATGCCTAAACGGTGAGATCCAGGCAAGGTTAGTGGTGAAGGACGACAAGCAGGCAGAACGAATGAGGCAGATGGGGATCAAGGATCCGAAACGAGTGTATTCGACCCAAGAGCTGGCTCCGGCCAAGAGCATCGTCTTTGCGGCCACTGGAGTCACCGATGGAGCGCTACTGAAGGGAGTGCGATTCTTCGGCGACGGCGTCCGCACGCACTCTCTGGTCATGAACTTGTCCGAGCGAAAGGTTCGATTTGTGGACACCGTCCATCTGGCCAACCGACCGGATATCAAGGTGCGGTTCTAAGCTGCGACTTGTGCAAGGACCGTGCAGGATGGAGGATTCAACTTACTCTGTGCCTAGCTTCAATCCATCGTACTCCGCAATCCTGTTTACTAGAGCACTGTGTCCGAGTTTGAAAACCAATAGGCAAGGAGTCGTCCGTACATCTCTTGCAGTTTCACACCTAGGAAACCTTCCTCTTGGATTTTCCGGCCGCTTTCACTCTGGCCCAGCGCTTCTTCTGCGCTTCAACGATGTTGCGAAGTCCTTGGGCAGAAATCTTTGACTTTCTCTGGTTGGATTTGTTTGCTTTGTTACTCTGAGCTTGAGAAATCAGTTCGCGCCGCTTGAGTGATGGTTTCACTTTGGTTGCTGCAGCAACACCGTTCACGAGTGGCCTTAGCGCAGAGATTGCGCGATCTAGCCGGTCCAGTTCTGCCTGCATGGAGGTCCGCTCCTTCCTCATCGATTCCCAGGTTTGTTTGAGATTGAACACGTCTCTACTCCTCAGTAAGTCAGATTAGGTGAACTTGCCCGTCAGGCGAAGCGCTCGATTCTAACAGAAACTACGTCTAGGTAGACTGCTCATCTTCAGATAAGGGGCAGCCAGGGCACAGAGCGGCATACGCCTGGTTTTTTCATGCTAAGCGTTCGCCACCTGCCTGGTAGGCAAGCAACAGCGGCTTCATTAGGGTACAAAGTGACCCACGCATAACGAACCGAGATCTGCCCTACCAGGCGCTAACCACGAGGGCGATGCCAAGAAACACAACTAGCACCAGAAGTCGCACTAGGCGAAAAGTGCATCTGATGGGCTTGTAAGTTATTGAAGCGGTAGGCCTGGAGGGAGTCGAACCCCCGACCGACGGTTAGGAATCCGCTCGGCCCGAGAAGCCGCCTGTCCGAAAACTGACAAAGGGAGTCCGATTCAGGTTGAATAGCAGTCAATCCAAACAAGGAAACGTCACAAGGTCTGGCTGGAAGTCAACGTGAGCAGAGCTAATGACTGAACGTGTACCGCGGCGTGTACCGCTTTCGATTTTTATGGCTTCTGTTGCATTGAGCGAATTGCAATATCAGCAACTTACTGATTCCAAGAAAGCAAGCAAGGTTCGAATCCCGAAGTGTGCAAAAACGGCTGTGGGCCGATTGGCACCGCCCGCCATTTCTTCAGCGCTTCCGATGATCTCGCATGGCGGACACAACTAACACGCTTTGCCGTACTATCGCCCGACAGCGGTGGCTTCAACATATCGTGTGACTGGGGACCGAGCGTCGGATGTCTATGCCGCCGTCCTGTGATAGTAATTGAGCAGCCCACCCAGCCTTTGCCGCCGCATGATAGTTGCCGCAGGTCGACGCTTTTCTCCATGGGAGTGATCAACCGGTTTTCGAGTCCTTGATGATTTCGTTCCCGATGATAATGAATAACGAATTCATGAATGGCCTGGCGTAGCGAATTCTCACCAAAGAAAATCATCTGATCCAAACAGCCTTCCTTGATAGTTCTTACGAACCGCTCCGCGTATGGGTTCAAGTTCGGTGATCGCGGCGGCAACTTCACAGACTCAATGCCTGCTTCGCCCAGCATGCTCAGAAACTGTTGCGTGTACAACGGATCTCGATCATGAATG
>Ga0187893_10009038_pt1 | contig 15478 bp, 20 predicted proteins | sample MA1701074metaG_FD_139574 | JGI IMG/M metagenome (GOLD analysis project Ga0187893, IMG submission 139574) | White microbial mat communities from a basaltic lava cave in the Kipuka Kanohina Cave System on the Island of Hawaii, USA - MA170107-4 metaG ... | reverse complement strand
GTGGGGGAATTCGGCTGCACGGGCAGCCTTCCGAGCGTGACAGCCGGCACGATGAACCGGGTGCCGCCCGGTAGGAGGTCAAGGTTGGGCTGTGGTGTCATACTCGTGAATAATGCGCGCTAGTGCCCCGCGCCCTAACAAGGCGCTGCAGCGGACGCGGTTAAACGTGGGCTGCTTTCCTTGGCGATCCGTTCGCGCCGCTGAGCTTGGTCGTTAGGCGACACATGGCGCTGACCCCGCAGGAAGCCAATGCGAGAGAGGATCTATTCCTTTCGGAGTGTCGTAACCACGGGGAAGTCTGGGTTCTGAGGCACGTGACCGGAGGATTGGCAAACTGGGTCGAGAACGACGCGATCGTGGTCCCAGTCTGGGCCAACCGTGCGGGAGCCGAGCATTGCGCCGTTGGAGACCTGGGTGTCTACGAAGCGGTGGCCATCAAACTTGCTTCCTTCATCGCCGATGTCCTTCCTCTGCTTGCGCAGCGAGAATGCTGGATCGCTTTGCACCCGGATATAGAGACCGCGGGGAATCAGCGGCCTGCTGCTGAGCTTGCCGCTCTTATCCGAGCCGAAGGCGCCGCCTAACAAGGCTCTGCAGCTGGCGAGGGGGTGCTCCCATCATCGTGCCGCCCGCGGCTGGCCGGCGCCCGCGTGGCAACCCGGCGACTGGCAAAGGTGGTATCCTCAGCCCAGGCCGGCGCGCTCTCAGCTGTGCGCTTGATCCGTTAGACCTCCACCATGCGCTACGAGTCCACAGATTGATCGCTTGAAATCCCTGATGGATGGCGTCACGAGGACAATGACGAGTGTGCGACATTCAGCCATCCCGACGGAACTGGCGCGTTTCAGGTTAGCAGCTACCGAAAGGACGAGGCCGTCACTGATGACGACCTGCGAGAGTTTGCCGGAGAGATTCCGCTCGCCACGGTTTCGTTTGGACGGCTCACTGGTTTTCGCACACGACTCAGTCAGGACGACACATTCTGGACAAAGTGGTGGCTGCGCGCCGGACTGCAGATGATCCATGCCATCTACAATTGTCCGTTGGGCGAGCGGGGACGCGGGGAAGGGGAGGTCAGCGCGATGCTTGAGGTCGGCCGATCATGAAGGAAGAGAATCTGCTCCGGCGTGAGATGGATCACCGCTTGGCGAGAGCTTCGAGGGCAGGGCGGTAGCGTTTGATGAACGCGGCGACCTGGTCGGCAAATTCTTTGGTCACTTTGCCCTTTCGAGAGACGGTTTGAGCAAGAGAGGCGCGCCGTCGCGCGGGTGCAGCCTTCGGTTTCATGATGCTTCGCGTAGTCATGGCCGTGCCATCATACCGAACATTGGTCAGGATGACAATTGAGGCGGGACGGCGAATTCACACATCTAATCCGTCTCGCCTTCTTTGACAAGCGTATCTCAATTGAGTACCATATCGTCACTCGTGGAGGTGCACGATGAAATTCATCACAGTTCGAGATCTGCGCGGCCGACCAGGCGAAGTTTGGTCCAAGCTGGCGCGGAATAAAGATCTCGTGTTGACCTCGAATGGGAAGCCGATTGCTATTCTCTCCGCGGTATCCGAAGAGACCCTCGAAGGGTCGCTCGCGGCGCTCAGGCAGACCCGTGCCGTAACGGCTGTGGAAGCGATGCAGTCCGAGTCCGTCGCCGCGGGGACGGACAAGACGACGTTAGGCGAGATCAACGAAGAAATCGCTGCCACTCGCAAAGCGCGCCGAAGGTGAGAGTCGTTGTTGACACGAACGTCCTGGTTTCGGGCCTTCTGTCTCCCTATGGACCACCGGGCGAAGTAGTCCGAATGATCGCCGCGGGCACACTCTCCATCTGTTACGATGCTCGGATCTTCTCCGAGTACACCCAAGTCCTTAGGAGGCCAAAGTTTCCATTCAGCCAGGAGCATCTCGAGGCGTTTCTGGACCAGATGAAAGCCGTCGGGGTGGTTGTCGCGAGTGACCCATTGCTCACACGCCTACCGGATGAGGGCGATGAACCCTTCCTGGGAGTCGCGCTGGCAACAGAGGCGGAATGTTTGATCACCGGCAACTTAAAACACTTTCCCATCGCGGCGAGGCAAGGTATGCGCGTCCTTTCGCCAGGGGACTTTCTGGACTTCTACCGCCGGGCCAAGCGAACAAAATCTCACGAGAGCTAACGAGTTGTGCTGAAATCGTGCTAGAAGTCGTCGCTATCCACAGAATTCATCGAATCAGTAGAAATTGTGGAATCCTGAAACGATCGCGATGGCACGGGAGAAACGGGGAAACCGTTGGAGCACCGAGCCTTTCAAAAACTACCTAGGAACGTTTCGTAATCAGCAGGTCGGTGGTTCAACCCCACTCGCCGGCTCCATACCAAGCTCGCTCGACCGGGAGCCTCAGAATTGTGGCGACCTGATAGACTCACCAGTAATCTTTTTCCTGGTCCGCGCTTGCATGGTGGGAACCCGCCCGGTCGGCAGGGCGATCCGCTGCGCAGCGGCTCGTCTTGTCTTCCCTTGCGTAATGACGACAATGCTGAAGGCGGTCGCTGCGCAGGGTCACCCGCCTGGCGAACGTATGCCCAAGCTCAGGAAGAGCGTGTGCTCAGGGTCAGCTAGATCACCGCTTGGCGAGCGCTTCGAGGGCAGGACGGTAGCGTTTGATGAACTCGGCGACCTGGTCGGCGAATTCTTTGGTCACTTTGCCCTTGCGCGAGACCCTTTGAACAAGAGTGGGCCGCCGTCGCGCGGGTGCCGCCTTCGGTTTCTTGATGCTCCGAGTGGTCATGGCCGTGCAATCATACCGAACAACGGTCAGGAAGACAATTGGGGCGGCAGCGCTGGGGTCCAGGCATTTGCGGTGTTTTGAACAAGAGAATGCTGGAATCTTTGGCCGCTCTGCTATAATACCCTCCCAAGTGAGAGACGCACCGTGAAGTTCTATACGTTCGAAATCGTGGTTGAGAAGGAGGCCGATGACCAAGGGTACTCGGCTTACAGTCCAACCCTGCCCGGCTGCTTCAGCAATGGCACGACGGTCGAAGAAGCGAAACGCAATGTTCGCGACGCCATCCAACAGCACATTGCCTCTCTCCTGGCTCACGGCCAGCCTGTTCCTCAGAATGAACGGCTCGTCCATGTGGAGGAATTGACCGTCGTGGTTCCCTGATGAGTCGCATGCCTCAGGTCTCCTCCTCAGACCTGATCCGTTTCCTCAAATCACAAGGCTTCGTCGAGGATCGTCAATCCGGCAGCCATCTGACCCTCTGGCATGAGGGACGGCAGGTTTCCGTCACTATCCCGGTCCACACGGGCTGCGACGTAGGCCGGGGACTGGCGATCCGCATCTTGAAGGACGCCGGTTTTTCAGTGGAGGACTTTCTCCGGCTTCGGTGATCGGCTGAGACCCATCCCGCATCGTCACTCATGGAGATGAGCGATGAAATTCATCACAGTTGGAGATCTGCGCGGCCGAGCAGGCGAAGTCTGGTCCAAGCTGGCGCGGGATAAAGATTTGGTGTTGACCTCGAGCGGGAAACCGATTGCTATTCTCTCCGCGGTGTCCGAAGAGACCCTCGAAGGGTCGCTTGCGGCGCTCGGGCAGACTCGTGCTGTGACGGCGGTGGAGGCGATGCAGTCCAAGGCCGTCGGCGCCGGGACGGACAAGATGGCGCTCGCCGAGATCAACGCAGAAATATCGTCCACTCGAAAGGCGCGCCGGCGGTGAGAGTCGTTGCAGTGGGGACTTTCTGGACTTCTACCGCCGGACCAAGCGAAGAAAATCTCACGAGAGCTAACGAGATTCACCCTATGACGCTGACCCGCTGATCAATTCTCGGTGGCAACTTGTGCTGAAATCGTGCTAGAAGTCCTCGCTATCCACAGAATTCATCGAACCAGTAGAAACTGTGGAATCCCGAAAAGGTTTCGATGGCACGCGAGAAACGGGGAAACTGTTGCAACACCGAGCCTTTCAAAAACTACCTAGGAACGTTTCGTAATCAGCAGGTCGGTGGTTCAACCCCACTCGCCGGCTCCATCCCGCGCTTGCGTGGCGGGAGCCCCGCCCGGATGGCCGGGCGGTCCACGAGATGGCTCGCTGTTCGAGTTCGGTTCATCGCGCGCTCCATCTCTTCCTCTTCATTGCGAGACAGTACCGTTCGGGGTCTGCTTCTAGAACCGATCGAGGCCAAGATTCAGGACCTCGAAAACAAAGGTGTCCGGCCGAAAGGGAAGGGCTAACCATGAGGGCTGTCATCTCCCCCGCCATCTGGGTAAGAAGCGTCCACCTCTTGAGGAAAAGCTTGGGCGACAGAGCCGCGACCTTCATGCGCTTCGAGGACCCCATCAGTCGCGCTCGAGTCGAACTCCGTAATCCCTGCGCATGGACATTGCTCTTCGGCCCGTTGTATTGGGTGAAACACGGCGCCTTGGGAGAAGGGCTCGTGGCGACGGTCCTTACTGTGTTCTCGGCGGGGCTCGCCTGGTTGGCTCTTCCCTTCTTTGCTGTCATTGTCCTCCGTCGTCGGTATGTGAGCAATGGCTGGCGAGAGATGGAATGAGAATAAAGCGGTTCGACTCACGACCCCGCAAAAGAGGTCTTGGCCCTCGTCTGGAAAGGAAGTAGTTGAACCCAAAGAGGGAGGCCATGAACACCAAGCGAAGAATTGTGCTCACTTTGAGCCTGACTCTGTGTGTTGTCGTCGTGGGGCTTGGGTTCTGGCTCATGACTGAGCCCCAACAAGATGCAGGGTCCTTGGAAGCGAAGCAATGCCGCGAATACGTGGAGGAGTTAGACCTACTTAATAGGTATAAGATGTTTTGGACTTTCGTTCAAAGGCGATTGGCGTATAGCAACTGCATTACAAGGCTGGTCGGGCGTCACAACCAACCAAAGAAGGACCATCCCATATCGAATTAAAGAGGTCAGACCAGGAGAGCGAAGAGGCGGGACTGACAGGTACGTTACGGATGGTCATGCGCTGGTACCACTGGCTGCTCTGGGTCGGGCTCGGACTCTTGCTCAATTGGTTGGAGTACGGCGTCGGGTGACTGCTCTACCGGTTTCAGTAGCGCGGCCGGCCGTGCTAGGGCCTGGGGTTGTGTCCGCCCGGGGTTCCGTGTTCAGGGAAGGACCGTTGTCCGTAAGCTTCCCTGAATCCAAGACATTCGCAACGGACAACTTTCTGGTTGATTAAGAGGTCTGACATTCCACCCGCCGGGGACGAGCTGAGGCGATCATGGAGGAAGAGAGCCTGCTCCGGCGTGAGATAGATCACCGCTTGGCGAGAGCTTCGAGGGCAGGGCGGTAGCGTTTGATGGACTCGGCGACCTGGTCGGCGAATTCTTTGGTCACTTTGCCCTTTCGAGAGACCCTTTGAACAAGAGTGGGGCGCCGCCGTGGAGGAGGTGATTCATGAGAAAGTTGAGTTTGACCTGGAACGCCGTCCGCCACGGTAAGATGTGGGTCAGGCCCGCTGCGACTGTTGCGGTCCTGATTGGGAGTTGGTCTCTCGGCCCGTGTTTTGCGCAAGGAGCCGTATCGGATGTCGGCTTGCAGGCGCTGGCAGCAGCGCCACCGTTCTGTTCCCCTCTGCCCAAAGACCCGGCGAAGCCGAGCGTTCAGATCAAGAGCGGCAGCGTGAGAGCCCTGCGGGCGGCCGCGGCTGATAGCCCGCCAGGAACCCAGCTCTTGCTCGAGGACGGGACCTATCGCCTCGATCCTCATGAGGCCGTCATCGTTGAAGCGCCTGATCTGACGATCCGCAGCCTGTCGGGAAATCGCGATGCCGTGGTCATCACGGGTGGAGACATCAACGTGACGGTGTATGCGAGCGGGTTGACGATAGCCGATCTGACACTCGCGAATCCGGTCTACCACAACGTTCAGGTGCATGGAGAGTCGGGCGTGAGTCGCACGCGGATCTACAACGTGCACGCGCTCGATGCGGGACAGCAACTGATCAAAGTCAGCGCCGGCGAGGGGACCAGCGGCAAGTTCGCCGATGACGGACTCGTTGCCTGTTCCCTTATGGAGTACACCACGTTTTCACGGGGAACGGCGAACAGCGCTCCGAGTTACACGAACGGAGTCGACGTCCTTGCGGGGAAGGGGTGGATGATACGGGACAATGTATTCCGCCGTATCAGGAGCGAGCAGGGGCCGGCCGGTCCGGCCGTCCTGGTATGGAGGAATGCCCAGGACACGGTCGTGATCCGCAATAGATTCATTGATTGTTGGCGTGGGATTGCGCTCGGGCTCAGTCCGCCCGACGCCGCCTCCCGAGGCGGCGCCGGCGTGCCCTATGATCACCAGAACGGGCTGGTCGCCAACAATGTGTTCTTGGCCCTTCATGAGCCTGCGGATGCCGCTATTGAGAATAATTTTGCGCACAACTCGAGAATCCTGCATAACACCGCCTATTACCGACAGGGGCTCAGCCACGCTGTGCCCTGGTCCATCGAGTACCGGTTCCCACCAACGACCGGGGTGATCAGAAACAACTTGACGAATCAGCCCGTGCTGAAGCGTCCCCCGCTCCCCGTCGCGCCCTCTGTCATCGAGGGGAACGTAGAGAACGCAAAAGCGGCATGGTTTCGCGATGTCATGCAGGAAGATATGCACCTTGTTGCCGGGGCGGCGGCGATTGATGCGGGGGTATCGGCTGACGGCATCGGGTTGGATTTCGACGGGGTGAAACGCCCGGTTGGCAAGGCCCCTGACGCGGGCGCATACGAATTCCTATCGAATGCCGGGGGTCCGACCCGCTGATCGGCAACGTAAGGCGGGGTTTCTTTTATTGCGCTTTTCTCCCAGGAGGGTCACATGTTCGGTCCGATTGCACTTCCATTCGGGGCCAAAATGCTGTTCAACACTGTCAAGCTCAAGCCCGGCGTCAGCTTCGATGACGTGGAACTGGCCGTCGGGGAAATGTGCATGGTCGTAAAGGAAACCTACGGCGGCGACAAAGGGGGATTCATCGCCGGGCAGGTGTTCAAGTTCTCCGGCTTCGTCTCCGACGAGGGATCGCTCAGTGAACTCAGAACCGCCGAAGACCATTATGCGATCGTGACCTACTGGCGGTCGTTTGAGGATCACGAAAAATCCCATGCCGACGAAGTCTTCAGCCGCAAGTTCGCCGCGTTGGCCGCCATGTGCTCCGACAGCAAGGAACTGGGGTACGAGATGCTTTGGCAGGGCGCACCGCAGGCCTCATAGCCGCAGCAACCATGTCGCCGTGATCAGAATGAGAGCCATGAGGACTCCGGTCACTCGGCGAGGCGGGGCGAGCGCTTCATCCACCGGACGGTCTTGTCGGTCAACAGCGCGCGCCAATCGAGCTTGGTAAATCCATACATGATGCCCAGGAACAGCAACTGGGACAAGATGAAGTAGCCGCTTAGGTACTGTCCCGCCGCTCCGGCCTCCAAAATAAGGTGGTGGGCAGCCGTGGATACCGTGAAGGCCCAGAAGGCGTAGCTGACAAATCGCCCGATGAAAAACGGGAAGGCAATGAGCTTCAGTTCCAACGCGGTCAACCCGTAGGCGATAAACAGATAGTTCGAGGGCAGGGGGCTGAAGGCATAGAACAAGAACACGCCGGCCGTGAGTGCCCGTCGGCCTTCCAGCCGGTCTTTGATCGCGTCGATATTCTGCCTGGTCTGGTCGTTGAGAAGGCGTTGCCTGATGATCACTGAAGAGAGCTTGGCGAGCGTCAGCCTCCCGAGAGTGGCGGCGGTGGCGCCGATCAGGGCGAGCAGCATCGGGCTGGCCAGGGGGTAGTTGAACTCGATGACCGACAGCACCATCCAGGTCGGCGGGGCGAACGCTGGAATAATGTTGAGGGCAAAAATAACGGCGAACAGGACGACAACCTTGAGCATCTCACTGCCCCCTGACTCACGACCGGCCCCCGTGCTTGTATCATGAGGACGAGTCCTAAGTCACGGGGCAATGAGTGTCTGTCCCGCGCGATCTATGGCGTCTGTTGATTGAAGAGGACTTAGCTCTTCACGCCCGTCAGGATCGTGAGCACCATGGCCGTGACGTACATCAGGCTGATGCCGGTCACCACACCGGTCGCCGTCTGCATCCGTCGGGTGACCGTATAGAACATCGCGACAAGGGAGAAGATCACATACAGGAGGGATCCGGCGGCCAGCGTGTAACACACGATGGAGAAGGATGGGGACACCAGGGTCCCGCTGAGGACGGTCCCCACGCAGGTGGGGAGGCCGGCCAGAAGCCCGACCTGGATGAGGTCCTTGAGCCCAAACCGCTGCTTCCCTGCTGCCGCAAGGATGGCAAAACCCTCCGTGCCATTGTGTAAGGCAAACCCGCTGACCAGCACCCCGCTCAGCACCCATTGCTCCTGGGTATAACTGGTGCCGATCGCCAACCCTTCGCCGAGATTGTGCAGGCCCATTCCCAACGCGACCAAGTAGGGTAGGAACAGGCGAGGCCGCTCTGCCTCCCCGCGGCCCATTTGGGTCTGTTCGAGGAACACCAATCCGACGAATCCGATGAGCAGGCTTCCCAGGAACATGACCCAGGACCCTGGATCTCGCGCGCCGGTGAGTTCCACGGCCTCATGCATGAGGTCGAAGAACAGATAGACGAGGATCCCAGTGGAGATTCCGGTCAGGTAGCCTTCCCACGAGCGACTCAAGAGCCGGCGGGCGACGAGTGCCGCGACGATGCCGAAATACACCGGCAGGACGCCGGCGAGACCGCCAAGGCCGAGCAGGGGTAGGAACGAGGGGAAAAGGTCCATCAGAGGGCATTCTCGTTCCTCATCCGGCCGATGTCAATCTGATCTCCGGAGATGCCTTTAACTCCCTTGACACCTGCACACATAACGGCTAGCCTTTTTGCCATTCTGCCATGCCCCCGGTGTGCTCCGTAGGATAGCCTTTGGCGGTTTGGTCTTCGCAGGGTAGCCAGTAAAGCAGGATAAACAGAAGGCCCTTGAGAACACCCAGTAACAGCGTTGTTTTTCAACGCAGTCCGGGGTGCCTATGGGTCGTAGCTTCAATGCCCTCAAGCGGGGGCTTCCGCTCGCACTCACCTCTGCTCTTGTCGGGTGCCAGGGCGGCCCCTGGCCGACCAGTTACCTGAGCGACGCCGTCGACCAGCAGAGACAACCAGAGGTCAGGCAGCGGCTGGGAGCTCCAGATGCTACGGCTCGGACCCTGGATGGTGGCTCCGTCTGGACCTATCAGTTTGTCCGGGGGATGCCGACAGCGGCGGTCCATGAGTGCTGGGATTATGAGTTGTCGTTTGATCAGCAGGGAGTCTTGCGCTCCTGGACCCAGGAACCCTGCCTCGAGGAAATTCCAGAGCCCTCAAAGAAATAGCGACGATTTAGACCGACGCGGGGCCGACTTGGCTGCGGACGCTCGGGGTTCACCATCCATGCCGCGTTCGGGGTCTGAATGAAAATAGGAAAGAGATATTTCGACTTGGCCGTGGACGGTATCCGCATGGATGAATCGCTGTCCCGGTATCGTCCTGCGGTCGCGATCGCCTGCGGGCTGGCGGTCATTCTCTACTATTTCCGCTTCATCGGACACCCCGGTGGGATGGCCATCTTTCCGATGGCCGGGGCTTGTCTGCTGAGGGGCGAGCTGCTGGTGAGATGCGCCCCGGGCTTCATGTATCCCCCCTTCTTTGCATTTCTCATGATCCCCTTCGCCTTCCTACCCATGTGGGCCAGGAATCTGGCCTGGTACGCGGTTCTGATCGGCGCCACCTACGGCAGCTTCAGAATTTGCGAAGCACTGACGGTGAAGGCCTTCGATTTGAAGACGCGCGAACTCATTTGGCTCAGGGTGTTCGCCTTGGCATTAAGCCTGAAGTTCATTCTGGCCGTTTTCGAGAATCAAGCCTATGACGTCTTGGTGTTCTTCTTCGTTCTCTTGGGCATCTACGGATTGTCAGAAAGTAAGAGCCTCCTGGCCTCCTCAGGGCTTGCCGTGGCGATCGCGCTCAAGTGGACGCCGGTCTTGTTGCTCCTGTACGCGTTATTTCTTCGGAAATGGAAAATCTTTGCGTTGGGTGTCGGCCTGTGCGCGTTTCTCTCGCTGTTGCCGGACCTATTCTTCCCGGCCAGCGACCCCCGAGCCGGCTATTTGCATCGGTGGATCATGGAGGTCGCGGGAGGAGGGCTCTTGGGCGCGTCCGGGGAGGTATATCCTTCCACCTGGGAGGGAGGAAATCACTTGAACCAGTCACTGAGACCGGTGGTCCATCGCCTCGTAGATGGATCGGAATGGTCGGCTCATTTCTGGACGATCCTTTGCCTCACCTCCGTTGCCTATTCCGTATGCGCCGTCGCTGTGATCGTCGGAGCAGCACGCGTGGAAGGGGCCTCTGTATGGCGTTTCTCGGTCGTGGTCATCAGCATGCTGATGCTGTCGCCCATCAGCAGCAAGTCCCAGTTTGTCGCCCTCTTGCTGCCGCACATGGCGATCGTGGCTTATCTGATGAAGCACCGGGAGGTGTGGCGCGCCGCCGTTCCGCTCCTATGTGGAAGCTTTGTCCTGAACACGCTCACTGCGAAGGGGTTGATCGGACGGGAGCTGTCCAACAAGATGTTATCTCTGGGGTGTATCACGATCGGGACGCTGCTCCTGCTGGCCGTGGTGGCGGTGATTGTCTTCCAGAGCGGAAAGGAAGCCGGGGCGCCCGAGTACAGTCGGCTCCTCAAACGACAGAAGTGCCGAAAGGAAAGCCAGGTTGGGGGAACTTTTTGACCGGTCTGCTCGACCTACTGCCCGAATGAGCGAACCCTCAGGGCCTACAGACCAAGCCCATCCTTTAGAACTCCATCGGCGGTTCGCCGTCCACCTGCGGCCGTAATGGGAAGTCCTGAGGCCTCAGTTTTCGTTGTTGGGCTATGCGCCAATCCTCCGGTCGGATCGGGTTCGGATCCTGCCAGAGCCCTCGCTTGGCTTCGCGCGCTTCCTGCATCTCCTTGATGTAGTCGGTGGAATGGTCTTCGTCTGCCCAGCACCAACCAGCCTGCACCAACTCTCGATTCACCTCACGACCGTCCTGGGTCAGGACGACCGCGACCAACGGGCTCTTTCGGGCGGGCGTCTTTCCCTGGATCGTCACGACCTTCCCGAAGATGAGCTTCCGAAGGGCCTTCTTTGCCTGCTTGCCATAGGGCTGCTTCTTCGCAGGGCAGTCAATGCCGTGCAGGCGCACCGTGACGATCCGTTTCCCGCTCAGCACCCGGATCGTGTTGCCGTCGATCACGGTGACGTTGCGACCGGAGAAGTCGGCGAGGACAAGGCAGGGGATCAGGATCTGCGCCAGAACCAAGAGGCCATGCCATCGCCAGTTCACCGCCCTGAGTTGCTGACCTTGGCGCCGGGTGGTGCTAGAATCAATTGTGCCGGGGCCAATAGGAGGATGCCGAGGCCTGGAAGGGAAGTTCATGAAACGAAGTTTGGCGACCGCCATAGCCATCGGAATGCTCGGAGGCGTGAGCGCCCTGGCTCTTCCGTGCGCAGCGCAAACACCTTCCGCCCCTCCCGCCGCGCAGAATCCGACACAAAGTTCAGCCGGAGGGCCGTCATCCTCCTCGACACCTGCCATCGTGGTTCCCGGCGCGCCAGGCCCTGGGACCACGCCGGGGCTGACTCCAGGAACCGGGGCCATCCCTGCCATTTCCCCAAGCTCGGGTCCCGGGATCACGTTCGGGCCGCCTCCAGTCGGCCGAGGATATCCAGGGATGCCAGGGGGACCCCCCCTGAACGCTCCCATGGGGGCCGGGAACCCCTCTGCCGGCTATATGGCTCCTCCGGTGATCGGACCATCGGTGTGTGTTGACCTGTCTGCTGCCTGCCAGTGAAGCCGAGCTAGTGCAGTGTCTCCAACGCTTCTTTACATTTACCGTTCGCCCTGAGCCTGTCGAAGGGCAAGCATTTCAATGGCTTCCGTTCATGGTTCGACAAGCTCACCGCGAACGGACTGTAACCTGATTATTAAGACACTACACTATGTTGCCACGGGTTGCGTGGCCTCTTGCTTGGCCAGTCGGAGCTGCTTTAGCCCGTCCTGGACAAAGCCCAGGATCGCCATCCAGGCGACAAACCCGAGCGGGATCGCCTTGAAGTAAAAATGCTCGCCTAGCAGCGGGGAGTTCCAGATCATGTGGATCCCCACGGCCAGCCCGAAGACTCGCAGGAACCGCGGGTCCTTTACCATCGCGAAACTGAACTCCTGGTCTCCGCGCACGCGCCACAGTGCGGCACCCACGAGGCCCGTCCACAGCACGTGACCCCCCAGCACGCTGAGCAGGCCCCGGTTCTTGATAATGTCCAGGAGCGGCTCGAGCGCGATGCCCTGGTTGCTGGACTTCATCCCCCATTCCAGCGCGTAGCCGGCTGATTCGAAGGAGGCGAACCCAGTCCCGACGGCGGCGCCGAACACCAACCCGTTCAGTGTCCACCGATATCGCAGCTTGTTGACGACCAACAGAAGGGTCGCCGCCTTTCCGCTCTCCTCGACGAGGCCCGCGCTCATGGCGCCCAGCCAACTGCTCAGGCGCGTTTGCTCGAACAGAAACAGGGAGAGGATCAGGGACAGTATCCCCCCGGTGAACACCAGCTTGATGACCTGATAGAGGGACACATTCCGGGCCACGTTGACTTCGAAGAAAAAGATCAGCAGGGAGAAGGGGACGAGGAACGAGCCGGTGATGATGACGCCGGGCACGAGGCGGACGTTCAAGAACTGTTGAAGGGCAAACACGAACCCGAGGTAGACGATCAGGGACAGCCCGAAGATCTGGGCGAAGACCCAGGGCTTTGGCCAGCGCGTGTCCACCTCCGTCAGGGAGGGCGTCGTGGAGGGGGCACCGACGAGGAAGTACTCCTCAAGATCCTCATCGTCCCGCTTCCGGAAGACCTCGGAGAACATCTCCCTGACGCTGAACCCCCGGACCCTCTCGACTCCGGCCACGAAGCTGATATGCCCGCCGAGATTATCCAACCAGCCGGACAGACCGCCGCCGGCCTGGTCGGTGACAAGCTGCCACATCGAGCGACCGATGCGGATCTGCTGCCTGGGGCTGAGGGAGCCCTCCGCCGCACGGTGGCCGTCCACGTACACCGCCGCACCGCCGACTGTCCGGAAGACAGGCCGGCCGCTCGCCACTGCGAGCGCCACATGACAGGTCGCTACTTCCGGATCGTCGCTCAGCAGGTTGCAATCCAGGGATCGGCCGAGCATCGCCTCGTCCGTCCGGAGAGCGATGCGCTTGCCCTGATCAGGTCCCGACAGGCAAACCAAGAAATGCTCGGCTTCCGAAGGCAGGTCAGAAGTCATGGTCGTATCCTCCGTGCGGGGGCATTCTGGCAAATTGAGACCGGTTGTGCAATCGGGAGGATCGGAGAAAGCACCGTTAGTCAGGGCGGCCTATTGCGGGATTTTCGCTAATCGGGCAGGATACCGGCTCGATTCGGGGTTTGCGCCGGAGGGCCGCCCGGAGTGACCCTCCGTACCGTCCTGGCTGAGATGAGGTGAGCGATGAAGCTCTCATTCGACAAGACGCTCTTCGAAGAGTTCATCAGTCAGGCCTTGACGAAGTTCGAGCAGCACCTCTGGCGGGAAAAGATGAAAGAAGGAAGCATTCAACAACGGATGCGAGGGGCCACGGAATTCGCGAGATTTCTCACGGATCGCCCGCACCGGCGCGGGGAGCGAACCAAGGGGACGATTTGAATGCTTACAACTTCCGCAGTCGTTCCCAGGTCAGGGTGTCTTCGGGATCGACGTAGAAGAGCAGGATGATTCCCACCAGGAACAATGCGCCGGCGGCGGTCAACCCGGCGATTCTCTCCACGGGCGGCGAGGACCGCAATTCCAGCCACCGCGCGCAGCCGACGATGACCACGGCGGCGCCTATGGCGACATGGGTGGCCAGCGTCAGGTACTCGGTCCTCAGCCGGTAGAGACTGTGGGAGTGGGCCAGCAGGACGATTCCTGATGCGAGGCAAGCGACCGGAAACAGGTAACGCCAATGCGAGTGCGCGAATCCTTCCTGCCGGGTCCGCCACTCGAACCAGCCCACCCCAGCCATCATCGACGCCAGAAACCAGTGCTGCACCACCCCCGGGCTTTGGACGCTCTCCACGAAGCCGAGTTCCCCGAACGGGAAATAACTGGGGTCGCCGAAGACAAAGAAATACATCCCAAAGGCCAGAAACAGGAGGGGCCAGTGCCTGGTCCATGGCGCCCTCCTGAGTTGACCGAGGAAGGCGAGCGCCGCCGCGATCATCACGAACAGGCCGCACATGTTGTGATGGAACCGATCCCAGCTCCGATTCACCTCGTAGCCGACCTCGCCCGTGCGCGGATCGGTCAGTTCCGGCCTTTCCCACAGAATGGTCTCGGGCCCGCTGAGGTGCGGCACCTTGGGATTAAACATGAGCCACATTTCTGCCGGGGCAACGCGATCGTTGACGACGTCCACCGCCGGAGGGAAGGAGCTCAGCGACGCCGCGGTAAACAGGAGCGCGGCCGCGAAGGCGACCTCGACCTCGATGTAGGCCGGGGCGCGCTGCATGAGCGACCCGACCTCCCGCGTGCGTTGCCACTGTCGTGCGGCAACATGGTTTAAGCCGGCCAGGATCACCACGCAGGCGAGGAGCAGGACCTTCGCAACGAGTACCGTGCCATAGCCCGTCCCGACCAGCCCGCTCCAGTTCCCCACGTAGCGCAGCGCAAGGTACAGACCAGGCCCGACAACGAGGACCATAGAGGCAATGCCCAGCCAGGAGAAGCGCGCCACCAGCTCAGGCCAAAGCTGCGCGGCCTGTGGCTTCCGCGGTCGATGCCGGGAGAGCAGCAGATGTGCGATTCCACCGACCCAGAGAGCGGCTCCGGCCATGTGCGTCACCGTCGCGGCAATCAGGAGCCCGCTGGGGCCGACCCGGCTCACCGCGTGGGTGAGGGAGGCCTCGTTGACGACGACGGCGGCAGCCAACAGACACACCATCACCCACCGGGGGCGGCCGGCGATGTCGCGCCGGAGCCATGCCAGACTGCCTCCCAGGAGGGCCGCCAATGCGATGCTGAGCAGGCCGAACCGAAAGGCCTGGGTCTGCGCCAGCGCCCCCAGTTCCCACCGGCCGGAATCCTCTGCGTAAGCCAGCGGTTTGAGGACGAGGAACTCAACGAGCCGGAGCCCGGCCACCACCGCCGCCCCCGCGCTCGCAACACGAAAGGTTTCCTGTCCGATGCTGGTCACGACGGGGGATGGGTTGATCGGGAGGCGAAGCACGACAAGTGCGTATCCTACGCCTCCGATGGCGAGGGCCATGCCCATCAAGACCAGACCCTCCATCAGTCCGCTGACGAGTTCAGCCAACTCGGTCATGGGGAGATCCCGGCCGGAAGGACGGTGAACTGGATCGATCCCTTGGTGACATGGCCGTCAATGGCGAGCACCTTGTAGGCGAGGGTGTAGACTCCCGGGGCGAG
>Ga0187893_10009037_pt1 | contig 15478 bp, 17 predicted proteins | sample MA1701074metaG_FD_139574 | JGI IMG/M metagenome (GOLD analysis project Ga0187893, IMG submission 139574) | White microbial mat communities from a basaltic lava cave in the Kipuka Kanohina Cave System on the Island of Hawaii, USA - MA170107-4 metaG ... | reverse complement strand
CTCGGCGTCCTCGACCAGCTCGACGATACGCTCGCCGCCCATGACATCGTGTGGGGTGTGGTGGACTCTGCGCTGCTGACCCTCGCGCCGTTGCCGGACTCGTCGCCGGCGGCGCGCCTGGTCGTCGGGCGTCGCGCCGGCCTCGCCCGTGTCATCGGCTCGTTCGGGAGCTGGCGCTCCGACACCGCCTTTGTCCGTGTCGGCGACCGGCCAATCACGCTCATCGGGTCTGCGGCGGTGTTCTCGCAGGCGTGGACGGCGCTCGGGAGTCCCGCTCCCACTCCGGCAGGAGCATCCGGCGTGTTCCGGCTCAACGCAGATCGGCGGTGGGACAGCGGAGTTCTCTCGCGAGCGAACCTGCCGCTGTTGCCGGGTTTGGCCGTTGAAGCGACGGTCGAAGGTCAGCTCGCCGGCGGCACCGATGCCACCACGGCCATCACGGTCGCAATCGTTGCGCCCGAGGATGAGAGCACTGTGCAGCACGATGCGCCGCAGTTCCTCCGGTACGCGGCATTCAGCTGGAGTGCCGACGCCGGCCGATTCATGTACTCTGTCGGCTCCGAGACATTCACGGACCCCGACGCACCCGGCGCTGGTGAGCGCTCGATCCCTGTCGGCATCGTCGTCGAGCCCGACTCGACCGTTTCATTCACGGTCAACGGCCGTCGTCGATGGCGCTCGACCCTCAGGGTCGTCGGCGGGCGCAATGAGCCGCGCGCGCAGGTGTGGATCGGCGGCCGGGCTACAGGTGATCGCGTTACCATCACCGCCGTGACTGCCGTACTTCACTGAAGCCCTCAGCAGTTCCGGATCGAGATCTGGAACCAGAGTGTGTCGGAGCCGGCGGTCGACCACAGGACGTTGCCGGAGCCGAAGTTGGCCTGTTCCGCCCCGTCGAATTGGCGTTCGACGTCGATTGCCGCCAGCGTGTCGACGTTGATCACCCGGATTCGGAGGATCCCCGGCGCAGTACCCGCGTCCGTTGGTGGGACGCGCACAAAAGTGTCCTTGACCGTAGCGTCGCCGACGGGGATCTCACCGCTGACGTTCTGCGAGAGGTACGGTCCGCGCCACTTGTTCCTGATTCCCGGCGACATCGTCGCTCCGCAGGCGTCCGTGGCCGTGACGCCGAGCGCGGTGTTCAGTTGCGAGACGGTCCGCGGGTAGCGGGTCACGTTGTCGCGGTACGCCTCGAGCGCGTCACGCAGGTTCCCCAACTGACTGGCGAGCGCCGCACTCTGGCCACGGCGCCATTGCGCGGCGATCGTGGGATAGACGGCCGCCGCGAGCAGCGCCACGATCAGCACGGCAGCCACGACCTCGACCAGGCTCATGCCGGCCCGCTTGATCAGCACTGGGCGTTGATCGGGACGAAGTAGTGCATGGTCACGAGGCCGTCGACGGGCGGATCGGACCACTGCACCGTGCCAATCAGGCGGCCATTCCCGGCATCGATGTACTCGTCCAACAGCTGCGCGTAGCGCTGCTCGACGCCGTCGAGGAAGTTGAGCCGGAGGTTGCCGGTCGTGGCGCTGAACGGGATGCGGGTCAGCGTGTCGCGGGCCACGCCGATCGACGTCACCAGGCCCGTGTTCCGTTCAATGAGAAAGTTCACGAACGGGCCGTTGTTCTCCCAATTGTTGATGTTGGCGTTCTTCGTGAACTGCTGCCCGCAGCTGTCGAGATAGTTCGGGTCGCTCTTGACGATGATCGTGGACAGGAAGCTGAGGCGCGACGTGTTGCGGTTCAGAGCGTTCTCGAAGTCGTCGATGCCCGTCGCCACGAGGGCGAGCCGGTCCGCCGCGTCCTCAACCGTCTTCTGGTCCAGGTACCCGTTCAGGCTCGGCACCGCCACCGCGGCCAAGATCAGCATGACCGCAAGCGCCACGATGATTTCAACCAGTGTAAAGGCGCGGACTCGCAATCGACCGCCCCGGCTTGGCGAGCTCAGCTGCATGGTTCAAGTTGGGGACGGAGGACGACAAAAACAAAAGGACGCGCCCGGCTCGACAAGCCGGACGCGCCTTGTTGCGCGGTCGTTCAGCCCCGGCTCAGCCCGATGCGACTCAGCTGATCGGGACTGCGAGGAAATACACGACGTTGACGTCGGTGGTTTTCGAGCCGCCTGTCGTGGTACAGCGAATGCGCCCCGTGATGCCCTCGGCTCCAGCGACTTCGTTCGTGCCGTCGAACAACTCGTTGATCTGCATGAAGGTGCTGCCAGCCGTCGTCGAGCACGCGATACCGACAATCTGGATTGCCAGGAACCCCTGCGTAGGCGCCGAAGGGCAGGAAACGTCGTTCGCTGTCGCTGTCGCCGCCGTGGCCTGGCTGACCCCATGCTCATTGTCGAACGAGTCGTAGCAGACGAAGCTGTCGACGATGTTGGCGCCGAATCCCGTCGGCAGTAGATGATCCGTATCGCTGTCATCTGAAATCGTCGCCGAGATGTACGGGCCCCGCCAGAGGTTGATGACCGAGAATTCGGTCGCCGTCGTGGCAGGGAGAAGCGTCGAGTCAGTCGCGCCCGCTGTGGTGCTGATCTGGTTGGCCAAGTCGTCCAGATCACCGGGCATCGCGCGATTGTTGACGTTGAACGTCTCAATGCCGACCGCAATGTTCGACAGGTCCTGCTGAAGGCGCGTCGGATCGGCGCTTTCGAACTGCTTCACCACCGCCGGATACACCACCGCGGCCAGCGCCGCCACGATGCCCACGGCAACAACCGTTTCGACGAGCGTGAAACCGCGCTTCCGGTTCATTGGTCCCTTACGCATTGCTGACTCCATGGTGTGAAAAGTCCGTACGGCGACGACCGGGGCGTTCCGCGGGCTCGAGGTGGGATGCGGCGCCCGAACATGACTTGTGCTTCGCGAGGAACGTCTCGGCCGCGCGTCACTCCTGCGTTACTCCCCCGTCGGCGGTCGTCACGGGAGTGGATGTGGGCCGGCAGGCGGCACCCCGGCCATACCTTGCAACGCGGGTTACTGCCTGCAATGGGGCCTCGAACGTACGCCCTGCACGTGCCCGCGTCGAGTCCCGCGCCGGTGACCCGAGCCTTATCCGCAGTTACATTTCGGCTCGCTTTTTCCAACCCCTGAGGACGATTGGATGCCGGATTTCGCGTTCCTGGCCGAAAAATGGTGGATGCCGGTGCTCTTCGTGGTAGTCGCCGGCCACATTACAAACGTTTGCGTGACCCTGTTTCTCCATCGGGCCCAGACGCACCGCGGCGTGGAACTGCATGCCATTGCGGCGGTCCCGATGCGGATCTGGCTGTGGCTGACCACCGCTATCGTCACGAAGGAATGGGTGGCGTGCCACCGGAAGCATCACGCCTTCGCCGATCGCGAGGGTGATCCTCACAGCCCCCTCCTCGAAGGACTGCGCAACATCGTTCTCAAGGGGGCCTTCTACTATAGAAAGGCCATTCGCCAGCCCGGAATGCTCGAGAAGTACGGCAAGGGGACCCCCAACGACTGGCTCGAGCGGCAGGTCCTCCAGCGCCTCAACTGGGTCGGCATCATCATCATGCTGGCCGTGGACGTTTGGATGTTCGGGTTCTTCATCGGCCCGGCAGTCTGGGCCATCCAGATGATCTGGATCCCCTTCTGGGCCGCCGGCATCATCAACGGCGTCGGCCACGCGCTCGGCTACCGGAACTTCGAGGTGAAGGACGAGAGCCGGAACATTTCGCCGATCGCGATCTGGCTTGGTGGCGAGGAGCTGCACAACAACCACCACCACGATCCGAAGTCCGCAAAGTTCAAGGCCAGGTGGTACGAGTTCGACATCGGCTGGGCCTACATCCGTCTCCTGCAACTGTTTGGCCTCGCCAAGGTGGAGTACGCCCGCGCCTGACGTCACCTGCGTCCGGTGTGGCAAGCGCCGCGCCGGGTTTGAGCGGCCACCGTTCCCTGGCGCGATCGGCGCCCGCATCCTGGCTGAGCTCTGTCAGGACTGTTGGGCCCAATGGGTGAAGCAGCAGACGATGCTGATCAACCATTACGGACTCAACGTCATGGACCCGCAGGCGCGCGGCTTCCTGACCAAGAACATGCAGGCGTTCCTGTTCGGCACCGGCACGGCCGAGGACGTAGACACCAGCAAGAAAGGCTCGATCAACTGGTAGGCCTGTCGCCTTTGGCACAGTATCCCGCCATTGCCGCGACTCCACGCGCGTGACGCCACGCCGGCGCGCATTCGGCGCAGCGAATCATGCAGGCGCCGGGCGCCCGAGCGAAGGCAGCCGCGCAACGTGCCACGCGTCACGCGACGAGTCACACGACACGCGTCCGGCAAAGACCACCGTTGACGGTCGCGCACTCGTCGCGGTATACTGCGGCCCGTTTTTCTTCCTTGGCTGGCGAAGGCCCGCTCTCAGCGACATCAAGTTGCCGGCAGCGGGCCTTGACTTTGGTAGCAAAGTGCTACTTATTGGGGGATGCCGGAGCGCCTGCCCGCTGTCCCGCGGCCGTCCGTCCGATCGCTCACGGCCGCGATCGACGTTGTGCTCCTCACGCCGCGCGATGGCGCCATCGCCGTGCTGCTCACCAGGGCGCCGGACGCGCAGGCCCGCGACAAGTGGTTGGTGCCGTGGGACTCGCTGCGACCCGAAGAGGCACCGGAGATTGCAGCAGCCAGAATCGCCCGCGGCGCACTCGGCGCCATGCCTGCGTCACTCGAGCAGGTTGGCGCCTTCGGCGACGGCCGGCGGCACCCCGGCGACGCGCGTCTCTCGGTTTCGTTCGTCGGCCTCGTACCTCAGGGTTCTTCGTCGGCGTTCGGGTCGGCCTGGGTCGACGTCGAGAAGCTGCCGGCGCTGGCGCCACGCCAGCGCGCCATCATCGATGCGGCCGTTGAGGGCCTCAAGCGCCGCATCGATCAGTCGCCGCTGGCGTTCAGGATGCTGCCGACTGCGTTTACGCTGAGCGAACTGCAGGCCGTGTATGAGCTCGTCCTTGGCCGCCGGCTGCACAAAGCGAGCTTCCGTCGCGCGTTACAGGCTGCGCTCCTGGTGGAGGCAACGGAGGAATGGCGCAGTGAGGGACGCGGGCGCCCGGCGCAGCTCTTCCGTTATTCGCCGCGCCGACGCCGTGGATTGCGCCGCGGCGTTCGCTTCGACCAGTTCGAGTAGGTCAACTCTCGTACACAATTGCGCCGTCAGGCGCGATCCCGATTTCCTGTTCGGCGCCGCACACGCCACACGTGCGGGTCGCAATCCAGGCGACGCCGAGGCTGTCCTCCCTGTCCTTCGATGCGGCGGCGACGGAAAGACGCTTGAAAGAGTACTCGTCGCAGTTCGCGCACGGGTGCGCCTTCGCGATTCGTTCGGCCCGTTCCTCGGTGATTCTCTTCAAGTCACCCCTCCAGCCGCCGCGGATCTCCCTTGCCGACGTGTGCAGGAGTTCGAGCCGCAACGGCGGCGGTGTTTTCGGCGGTTGAGCCCGGCATCCCGGTCCTCACGAGCTCGCGCAGCGCGCCGACCGCTCCCATGACGCCGGACGCCTCCGTTGGCAGGAAGATGGTCGACCCCTTGCCCTCAGCCAGCCGCGGCAGCGCCTCCAGGTACTTGAGGCCGAGCAGGTACATCGCCGCCTGACCGTCTGGGAGCGCCGCAGCGATTCGCCGGATCGACTCCGCCTCCGCCTCAGCCATCGCAAGGCGTGCCTGGGCGAGGCCCTCCGCGCGCAGCACCGAGGCGTCCTTCTCGCCTTCTGCCTTGCGCACCTGCGACTCCTTGAGTCCTTCGGACTCCAGAATCGCAGCACGCTTGCCGGCTTCGGCGTTGGTCACCGCGGCCCGGCGCTCGCGCTCGGCGCGCATCTGCAATTCCATCGCCTGCTGGATGTCCTTTGGCGGCTCGATCGACTGCAATTCGACGCGAGTCACGTCCACGCCCCAGCTGACCGCTGCCTCCTCGATCACTTCGCGCATCCGCTTGTTGATCTGGTCGCGGCTCGCGAGCGTCGAGTCGAGTTCCATTTCGCCGACAATGTTGCGAAGCGTCGTCCGCGTCAGCGTCTCGAGCGCGTACGGAAGGTTCTGGACGGCGTAGGTCGCTTTCTGCGGCTCTGCGATGCGGTAGTACAGCACCGCGTCGATGTCGATCGTGACGTTGTCCTTCGTGATCACGGGCTGGCTCGGGAAGTTCAGCACCTGCTCGCGCAAGTCGATGCGCGACGTCGTGCGCGCAGCGATGCGCTTCAGGCCGGAGACATCGTTTTCGGCGTACCGCACATCGATGGCGCGCGGCCGTTCGATCAGGGGGATCAGGATGTTGAAGCCCGAGCGCGCGACCCGATGGAAGCGCCCGAGGCGTTCCACCACCATGACTTCGGCTTGGCCGATGATCTTGAACGCCTTCGACATGAGGAAGACGCCGGCGACGACAATAGCGCCCGCGACAAAAAGCGGATCCATGGGCTAGCTCCGTGCAAGAGAGGTTCGGGAAGCTGGATTGTACGGGTGGCTGTCCGCGGCAGCAACGTCACGCGCCGCGGTGCGACTCCATCCATTCGGACGTGAGTGAGAAGACCCGCTCCTTGCCGAAATCCACCGTGATCACGTGGCCGGCATCGTCCAGCCATACGAAGCGCTTGTCCGGGGCGCCGAGTTTCGCGAACGCCGCGTCCGCGGCCCCGACCGAAACCCGGTTGTCCTGACGCGACTGCATCACCAGCGTCGGCGTCCGCACTTGCGGAAGCGCGCTTTGGGCCAGGTCGGCGGCCACGTGGAGCGCGCGCAAGCTGGCGGGCGTGACCATTCCGTGTGAAAGGGCCTCCCGGGCGGCGATCGGGTCGTGAATCGAGTCCGCGCCGAGCGACGGAAGGTACGGCGCCAGGATGCTCCAGTGATGACTCGTCCGCGCCAGCAGGCGATAGACCTCGGGCATCTCGACCCACGGCGCGAAGATGACGAGCGCCGGTATGTCCGGTCGTTCCACCGCGAGGCCGAGCGCCAGTGCGCCTCCCATCGAGATGCCGGCGACGCCAACCCACGCGTGTCGGGCCCGCAGCGCATCGAGCTCCCCGCGCACCTGCTCACGCCACTCGGCGAAAGCGTACCGGTGCATCTCTTCCACGGCGCGGCCGTGATGGGCCAGCAGCGGCGCACGGACACTGAACCCGCGCGAATGCATGTGCTTGGCCAGCCCGGCCATCACCTGCGGCGAGTCTCCGCAGCCATGGATGAGCAGGACCGCCCGGTCCGACCCCGCCGCTTCGAGATCGATCGCGCCCGCGCCGGCGATGATCCCGTCCGGTCCGGTCGGATGACGACGCGCCTGCCGAACCTCGAGCCACGACGGATACACGGCGCGCACGGCGCCGAGCGAGAGCCCGACGAGCCGGAGCAGGCTCACGCCCTAGTAACGCGGAACTGAAGCATCGACGTCACGGCTCCATCGATCGATGCCGCCGGTCAGGTTTCGCGCGTCGAAACCCTTGGATCGCAGCCATTCGGCGGCCATGTCGCTGCGAACGCCGCTGTGGCACATGATCACCATCGGCTTGCTGCGATCCAGCGTCGGCACCGCGGCCTCGAGTTCGCCAAGCGGCAGCAACTTCGCAGACTCGATCCTGGCCACCGACCATTCCCACTGTTCGCGCACGTCGATCAGGACTGGTGCATCCGGCGCGGCCAGCATCCGCGCCAGCTCGACGGGTTCGACGTTGACGCTCGCGGGCTCCGGGGCCGGCGCACCGGCGCGCGTGTCACTGAACCGCGCGCCGCAGGCGACGCAGTCGGGGCGCTTCTCGACTTGGATCGTGGTCCACTGGCCGTGTCGGAGGTCGAACTGAAGCAGCCGGCCCGCCAGCGTCTCGCCGATACCCGCGAGCCACTTGAGCGCTTCTACCGCCTGCAGCGAACCGACGACGCCGGGAACGGCTCCCAACACCCCGATCTCCTCACAACTCGCCGATTGTCCGGGATCCGGCGCCTGCGGATAGACGCAGCGGTAACACGGTCCGCCCGGCGCGCCGAACAACGACACCTGCCCCGAGTACTTCTCGACACTCCCGTATACCCACGGCTTCCCAATCCGTGCGCAGGCGTCGTTCACCGCGTAGCGCGTCGCGTAGTTGTCGCTGCCGTCCACGATCAGGTCGTAGTCGGCAATGACGTTCGCCGCGTTGCCGGGATCCAGCCGCGCCACGACCGGCACCACCTCGAGCCCGGGATTGATGGCCTGCACGGCGTCCGCCGCCGATGCCGCCTTGTCGCGGCCGACGTCGCTGCTCCCGTGCGCGATCTGCCGGTGCAGGTTGTGCAGTTCGACCCGATCGTCGTCGACGATCCCGAGCCGGCCCACGCCGGCCGCGGCGAGATACAAGGCGACGGGAGAACCGAGACCTCCGGCGCCCACGACCAGCACACTGGCGGATCGCAGGCGCTCCTGACCTTCGATGCCCAGTTCGGGCAGCCGGATCTGCCGGCTGTAACGGATCAGCTCGGCGTTCGTGAGCATGTGCGCAATATACGGGTCGCGCCCGGCCGTCCTGCCCCGCTCAGGCAGCCGCTTCGAGGCGATCCTCTGACGCGTCGCGCAACGGCTTGGCGAAACACGTTTCGTTGCACGCGAACCGCCGCGAACAGCCGATGCAGTCGCGCCGGATCTTCTCCGGATAGCGGGCGCGATCGACGCGTACATAGCCGAGCGCCTCGAAGAACTCCGGCTCGAGCGTGAGGGCGAACACCTCCGGAATGCCACGCTTTCGCGCCAGGGCTTCCACCGCGTTCACGATCCGGCGTCCGAGACCGAGGCCCTGGGCATCGGGCGACACGGCGATCGCAGCCACCTCGGCCACGGACGGCGAATACTCCTTCAGCGCGCCGCAGCCGAGCAACGCCCCACGACCGTCGACCGCAACGACGTAATCGTCGATGGCGAGCGCGATCATGGCCGGTGTGCGCCGCAGCATGAGCGCCTGATCCGCAAAATGGTTGTTCAAGCGAGCGATGGCGTCGGCCTCCGCCGACTGCGCCCGCCGGACAACGACTTCCGACACCTTCGTCAAAGCACCTGCTCCAACAAGCTGATGCCCTGCGACAGCTCGTCGCGCGTCGCCACTAGCGGCGGCAGGAGACGCAGCGTGTATTCGCCCGCGCCGCAGACGAGCAGGCCCGCCGCCATCGCCTCGCTCACCACGTGCGACGCTGTCCCCATGACGTCGAGGCCCCACATGTACCCCACTCCGCGCACGCCACGAATCCTGCCGGTGCGACGCGCCAGTTCGCGGAGCTGCGCGCCGAACCACGCGCCGTTCTCGCGCACCGAGGCCAGCAGCGACGGGTCGCTGAGGCGCTCGACGACGTACTCCGCCACCTGCGCCACGAATGGGCCGCCGCCGAAAGTCGTGCCGTGATCGCCGGGCTGGATCGTGGACGTTACCGCCTCGGTCACGAGCACGGCGCCCATCGGCAGGCCGGCGGCAATCGGTTTCGCGAGCGTGACGACGTCGGGCTCGATGCCGAGCTGTTCATACGCGAACAGCGTGCCCGTGCGACCGAGTCCGCACTGGATCTCGTCCAGGATCAGCAGGACGTTCTTGTCGCGCGTCAGGGCCCGCAGCTCGCGAACGAAGCCGGCGTCGAGCACGCGGACGCCGCCTTCTCCCTGCACCGGCTCGAGGATTACCGCAGCGGTCGTATCGGCGCCGATCGCGTTGCCGATGTCCTCGATGTCGCGCTCGACGATGCTCACGCCGCCTGCCAGCGGACGGAACGGCAGCCGGTACCCGGGCCGGTCGGTGGCGGCGAGCGATGCGAACAGGCGGCCGTGGAACGAGCCGCGCAGCGCAATGATGTCGCGCTTGGCTTCGCCGATGCTCCGGCCCCAGCGCCGGGCAAACTTGAACGCGCCTTCGTTGGCCTCGGCGCCCGAGTTGCAGAAGAACACCTTGGAGGCGAACGAGCGACTGACGAGCATGGCCGCAAGACGGGCTGCTGGTGCCGTCCAATACAGGTTCGACACGTGGAGCAGGCCTTCGGATGCCACCTTCATGGTCGCGACCAGACCGGCGTCTCCGTAGCCAAGGGCGTTCACGGCGATGCCGCTGACGAAGTCGAGGTAGCGGTTGCCGTCGGCATCGATGAGATACACGCCTTCACCGCGCACCATCTCGGCCGGCCCGCGCTTGTAGGTGCCAAGCACCGCATCGCGCGAACCCGGTGTGGACGTGTCGGCCGGCGCCGCGCCCGCGGCGACCGGCCCGATTGTGTAAGCGGGAAGTGCCATCGATTCCTACTCCGTTCCGGTTGCCACGAGCGTTCCGCGATTGGCGTCCTTCAGCCCACCGAGGTCCGTGATCCGCACGCGCGGCACGTTTCCTTCCGCAGCGCTGATCGCGGCGTGAAGCTTGGCCTGCATCCCCCCGATCACGCTGCCGTCCGCAATCAGCCCTCGGGCCTCGGCGAGTGTGAGGCTCGCAACCGGCTCGCCCTTCACGATGACACCCGGCACATCGCTCACCAGCGTGAGCTCGTCCGCCTCAATCGCAATGGCGATCGCCGCCGCGGCGTCATCGGCGTTGACGTTCAACGCGGGGCCAAGCTCGTGTCCCACGTTGCGGCTCACCGGCGAGATGACCGGCAGGTAGCCGCCGTCGATCAGGTGCAGCAGCAGGGAGCTGTTGATGCGCTTGGGAGTGCCGACGTGCCCCATGCGCTCCGAGTCGACCGGCGTCGCCGCGATGAGCGACGCGTCCTCGCCCGAAAGCCCGACGGCCCGGATGCCTTCGCGAACCAGCGCCGCCACCAGCCGCTTGTTGGCAGTACCCGAGAGCGCCATGCGGACGATGTCGACGTCCTGCTCGGACGTGACCCGCTTGCCGTCGACGAATTGCGACGTGACGCCCAGCGTCTTCTGAAGCGCGCTGATCTCGTCTCCGCCGCCGTGCACGATCACGGCGCCGACCACGGCGTCCCACGTTTCAGCCACGAGCGCAGGCAGCATTGGATCCGATTGAGGTCGTCCGCCGATCTTGATCACCCGCGTCACGCGGGCAGCCCAGCCGTCTCATCCAGGCCCAGCATCAGGTTGGCGTTTTGCAACGCCTGGCCGGCCGCACCCTTTATCAGGTTGTCGATCGCCGAAAGGACCAGGAGCGTCGGCCGGCGCACGGATGGCAGCGCCAGGACCGCCATGCGAACCACGTTCCGATGCACAACGTCGCGCAGCGCAGGCGGGTCGTCCGTGATCTCGATGAACGGCTCGCCCCGAAACGCCGCCTTCCATATGGAAGCGGGGTCGGCGACCGGCGCGGCGAGCTCGAGGGTGATCGTGGCCAGGATGCCACGCGCCACCGGCAACAGGTGCGGCGTGAACGCCAAGTCGGCGTCCGCACCCCATTCCGACACGGTGGCGCGCATCTCGTTGAGGTGCCGGTGCGTGTTGCCCACGCCATACGCTCGGAAGTCCTGCGCCACTTCGGCGAACAGCAACTCACGCTTGGGGGAGTTTCCCGCCCCGCTGACGCCGCTCGCGGCGCTCACGTGGATCGTCGAGCCGCGCGCGATGATCCCGGCCTTCACGGCCGGCGCCAGCGCCAGCAGGATGCTCGTCGGATAGCAGCCGGGGTTGGCGACGACCGGTGCGGGCCTGACGCGCTCGCGGGAAAGTTCCGTGAGCCCGTAGGGAATGCCCTCGCACCCGTTCCCCGGCCTGAGGTCGCTCGACAAGTCCACCACCTTGGCGCCGGCCTCCGTCGCAGCCGACACCCACGGCTTCGATGCGCCGTGCGGCAGCGAGCTGAACACCAGTTCGGCGGCGCCAAGCGGGGCGTCCTCGGTGGCGACATACGTCACCTCCTTCATGCCGATGCGCGCCGTAGTTCCCCGCTGCTCGTTCGCCGTGGCGAAGGCGAGTTCGAGCTCCGGGTGCCCGAGCACGAGCGCGCAAAGCTCGCGGCCGGCATAGCCACTGGCCCCCAGCACGCCGACTGGAATTTTATGCACCGACAATGCATAATAATACAGTCGAATGGAGTCAATATCCGCCGCAAGGCCCGCCTCCCCGTTCATGTCGAAGAAGACCGAGCGTCAGGCCGCGATCCTCGAGCTCATCGGACGCCACGTGGTGGCGTCCCATGAAGACCTCCGGCACCTGCTCTCGAAGCGCGGCATCGTGGCTACCCAGGCCACGCTCTCACGCGACCTTCGCGAGCTGGGAATCGTGCGAGCGTCGGATGTGGAGGGCCCGCGTTACGCCCTGCCGGAAACGGTCGCCGGCGAAGCCCTCCCATCTCTGGAAACGCTGCTTCCGCAGATGTTCTCGCGGATCGACGGCGTCGGCGAACTGGTGGTCCTTCATACGCTCGCTTCCGGAGCCCAGCCGATCTCCGAAGCCATCGATGCGGCCGGCTGGCGCGACGTCATCGGCACCGTCGCCGGCGAGAACACGATTCTCATCATCTGCCGCTCGGCTCAGGCGCGCCACACGGTGACCCTTCGGCTTACCGAACTGGCGCGCGGCGCATGACCGGAATCTCGCCGTTGACGCTTGCGACAGCGATGCTTATTTATGCAGTGCTTTGCATAACACAGGAACAGGAGTCTTGATGCCCCCCACTATCGTCCTCGCCTACTCGGGCGGCCTTGATACCTCGATCATCGTTCCCTGGTTGAAGGAGAACTACCCAGGGGCGCGTGTGATTTGCGTTGCCGCCGACATCGGGCAGGGCGATGGCGAACTCAAGGGCGTGCGGGAGAAGGCGATCGCCTCCGGCGCCGAAGAGTGCTATGTCGAAGACCTGCGCGAGGAGTTCGTCCGCGACTACATCTACCCGATGCTGCGCGCCGGCGCGATCTACGGCCGCAAGTACATGCTTGGCACCTCCATCGCGCGACCGCTGATCGCCAAGCGTCAGGTCCAGGTCGCTCGGCGGGTGGGCGGCGACGCGCTGGCGCACGGTTGCACCGGCAAGGGGAACGATCAGGTGCGCTTCGAGCTCACCTACGCCAGCATGGCGCCCGACCTGCCGGTCATCGCCCCCTGGCGGGAGTGGACCATCCGCAGCCGCGAGGACGCCATCGCCTATGCGGCGAAGCACAAGGTTCCCGTCGCCGCGACCAAGGAGAAGATCTACTCGCGCGACGCCAACATCTTCCACCTCTCGCACGAGGGTGGCATCCTCGAGGACCCGTCGGCCCCGCCGCCGGACGACCTCTTCATGCTCGGGAACACCCCCGAGAAGGCTCCGGACAAGGCCGAGATCGTCACGATCGGGTTCGAGCACGGCACTCCGGTGTCGGTCAACGGCAAGACGCTCGGCCCCGTCGAACTGCTCACCACGCTGAACAAGATCGGCGGCCGGCATGGCTGCGGTGTCATCGACCTCGTTGAGGATCGCCTCGTCGGGATGAAGTCGCGCGGCGTATACGAAACGCCGGGAGGGTCCCTCCTCTACGCCGCGCACTCCGAGCTCGAGCAGCTCGTGCTCGACCGTCGCACGCTGGCCGCCAAGGACCTCATCGCGCCGCGCTACGCGGATCTCGTCTATGAGGGACGCTGGTGGACCACGGAGCGCGAGGCGTACGACGCGTTCGTCACGGTCACGCAGGAACGGGTCTCGGGCTCTGTCTCCCTCAAGCTCTACAAGGGCAGCATCATCGTCGCGGGCCGCACCAGCGAAAACGCGCTGTATGACGAGCGCTTCGTGACGTTCGGCCAGGACGACGTCTACAAGCAGAGCGATGCCGGCGGCTTCATCCGGTTGTTCGGCTTGTCGGCTCGCGTGCGGGCGCTCAAGGACCAGGAGTTGGCCGCGCCTGACGGCGCGCATGACGGCGCGCATCCGGCGCCCGCGGAGGCCGCCACGGACATTGCCGAGGAACCCAACCCCAAGTTGGCCGGCGTCGCGTGAAGAAGCGGCCGCCACGCAAACCCGCCGCAGCGAAAAAGCCGGCGGGCGGTGCGGCGGGCAAACCGAAAACGCACAAGCTGTGGGGCGGCCGCTTTGCCGACGGCCCCGCCGAGGGGTTCAGCGCCCTCAACGACTCCATTACCGTGGATTTCCGTCTGTGGCCGCATGACGTGCGTGGGTCCAGGGCCTGGGCGCTGGCACTCTCGAAAGCCGGCGTCATCACGGATGGTGAGCTTCGCAAGCTGGCCGCGGGTCTCGACGCTGTCACGCGCCGCCTCGAGGGCGGCGAGCAGCCGGTCGCGAGCGACGAGGATGTGCATACGCTCATCGACCGCCTGCTGCACCAGGAGGCCGGCGACGTAGCGCCAAAGCTCCATACAGGCCGGAGCCGCAACGACCAGATAGCGACTGCTGCGCGACTTTGGGTCATGGACGCCGGCAACCGCATCGACGCCGCAGTCGTGAACCTCCAGCGCGTCATGCTCGACCGCGCCGCCGAGCTGGAAAACGCCATCATGCCCGGCTACACGCACCTCCAGCGGGCCATTCCCGTTTCCGCGGCGCACTGGCTGCTGTCGCATTTCTGGCCGCTGGTTCGCGATCGCGCCCGTATCCGCGCCGCCACGACGTCTGCCGCCACCCTGCCCCTCGGTTCCGGCGCACTGGCCGGTTGCGCGTACCCCGTCTCACGGACGCTCCTCGCCGAGTCACTCGGCTTCGAAGGCGTTTCGCGGAATTCCATGGACGCGGTCAGCGATCGCGATTTCGTCGCTGAGGTGACATTCGCGGTGACCCTCACGGCCACGCACTTGTCGCGGTTCGCAGAAGACCTGATCGTCTACGGCTCGTCCGAGTTCGGCTTCATCCAGTTCGGCGACCGGTACTCGTCCGGCTCGAGCATGATGCCGCAGAAGCGCAACCCGGACGCGCTGGAACTCACGCGCGGCGCCGCGGCTCGGCTGCTCGGGGATCACGTTGCCCTGTTGGCAACCATGAAGGGCCTGCCAAGCACCTACAACAAGGATCTCCAGGACGACAAGCGCGCGCTGTTCGACGCCGTGGACACCTTGCTCCTGGTGCTTCCCGCCGCCGCCGGCGCGCTCGCCGAACTGCGTTTCCAGCCGGCCCGCATGCGCGCGGCTGTGTCAAGCTCGATGATGGCGACCGATCTGGCGGACTACCTCGTTCGGAAGGGCGCGACCTTCAGGGACTCACACTCCGCCGTCGGCAAGCTCGTGCGACAAGCCGAGGAACGCCGCTGCGAGCTGCATGAACTGCCGATGTCGTCCTTCTCGACCGCGCACCGGCTGTTCGGCACGGATGTGCTGCGGGCACTCGATCCCGAACGCTCCATCGCCCAGCGCGAGTCGGACGGTGGAACCGGGCCACGAGCCCTGCGCGCGCAGTTCGCCGCCGCCCGCGCAGCGCTCGACTAGTGTGAGTCAAACTTATTATCCCTAGGTGTTGTATCTTGCTGCTCGGGACCAACCGGGCGGCACGATGGCCAAAGGCTTGGGATTGCGTACACTGACAGCCGGGGAACGCCGACACCTGAGGAGTCGCTTGCGGGACCTCTCGCTCTCGGCGCGTATCCATCAACGGTATCGCATCAT
>Ga0187893_10009036_pt1 | contig 15480 bp, 15 predicted proteins | sample MA1701074metaG_FD_139574 | JGI IMG/M metagenome (GOLD analysis project Ga0187893, IMG submission 139574) | White microbial mat communities from a basaltic lava cave in the Kipuka Kanohina Cave System on the Island of Hawaii, USA - MA170107-4 metaG ... | reverse complement strand
TGCGCATCCCGAACGGTTCACCATCCGGCCTACCCCACCCAAGGTCCCCACCAAAGCCTGGATCAACCGACCAACCATCCAATCCGCGTAGAAACCCGGCAATCACCTATTGACAGGTTCCGCACCGCCTGTACCCGATCACGGAGGTTGAGCTTCTGGAGGATGTGAGTGATGTGCGTCTTCACGGTCGTGTCGCTGATGTAGAGCTCCTGGCCGATCTCGGCGTTGGAGAGACCTCGGGCGACGAGCCGGAACACGTCCAACTCGCGCTCGGTGAGCTCGCTGACCGTTTTCGGCGGTTCGGGGCGCGGCCGCCGAGTGAACTGGCTGATCACGCGCCTGGTAACGGCGGGAGAGAGCAGCGCGTCGCCGCTGGCGACGACCCGGATGGCGGCGAGGAGCTGCTCGGGCGGGTCGTCCTTGAGGACGAAGCCGCTGGCGCCGGCGCGCAGCGCTTCGTAGACGTACTCGTCCAGATCGAAGGTCGTCAGGACGAGTACGCGCGCACCGGGATCGGCGACGATGATCTGCCGGGTCGCCTCCAGGCCGTCCAGCTCGGGCATGCGGATATCCATGAGCACGACCCCTGGCCGGCAGCGGGCGGCCAGGTCGACGGCCTCTCGTCCGTTGCTCGCTTCGCCGACCACGTCGATGTCCTCCTCGCCCGAGAGCAGCAGGCGGAAGCCGGCCCGGACCATCGCCTGGTCGTCAGCGACGAGGACCCGGATCGTCACTGCCCGTTCCCGCCGAGAGGGAGGCGGGTGCTGAGCACGAAGCCGCCTTCGGGACGGCTTCGCGCCGTCATGTCGCCGCCGTAGATCTTCACGCGCTCGCGGATGCCGACGAGCCCGTGGCCCAGGCCGTCGTTCGAGGTGCTGCCCATGCCATCGTCGCGCACCTCCAGCATGAGCTCGCCCGGCCGGTAGCGCACGGTGACGTGGGCCGCGCTGGCGACGGCGTGCTTGAGCGCGTTGGTCAGGCCTTCCTGGACGATCCGGTAGGCGGACAGGTCGACCGCTCCCGGGAGCGGGAACGGCTCGCCGTCGACGTGCACGACCACGTGGAGGCCGGCCCGCCCTACCTCCGACGCCAGGGCCTCGAGGCCGGCGAGGCCGGGGAAGGGCGATCGCTCGGCGCCGTCGCTCTCGGTGCGCATTGCCGCGAGGAGGCGGCGCATCTCCACCAGGGCGTTGCGACCGGCCTGCTCCACGCCGATGAGCGCCTCACGGTCCTCGGCCCTCGCGTCAGGGAGCCGGTGGCGGACGGCGCCGACCTGGAGCACCATCACGCTCACGGCGTGGGCAACGACGTCGTGCAGCTCGCGTGCGATGCGCGCTCGCTCTTCGGCGACGGCGATCCGAGCGGCCGCGTCGCGCTCCCGCTCGGCCTGGTCGGCCCGCACCTCGGCGGCCTCTGCTCGAACGGCACGGTCGCGCACGGCGAAACCAGCCAGCCAGCAGATCCCGAAGAGGACCGGGATGAAGACCAGCTCGGCGTTGGCGTGGTTGGGAGACTTGGCGATGACGACCGCCGCGCCGCCGATGACGACGGCCAGGCCGGCTCGGGCCTGGACCTCTTCGCGCAGGTGCCCAAGGAGGAACGAGGCGGCCATCCCGAGGATGAACACGCTGTCGGCGAACGGGATCAGCCGCCCGTCTACGAACGATAGGACCGCAACCCCGACCCAGTAAACGGTCGGCGCCCCGAACGGGAAGCGCCGGCGCACGATGAGGGCGGACGCCGTGAGCGCCAACGCCGGCAGGGTGACCCAGAGCGACGTCGGCGCCGTCGGCGACTCCTGCCCGGCGGCGACCTCGACCATCGCCGCGACCGCCAGGACGACGACTGCGACGTCGAACCAGCGCCGACGGACGACATGCTTCACCCCACTCACCGGCTGAACGTACAGCAGGCCCTTGGCAGCCGCCTCCTCCTCGGGTAGGAGACGAGATCGTCACGATGGTGGACCGCGAATCCTGCTCGAGTCCGATGACGCCCGAACGCTTCGTCCGTAGGTTCCAGGCATCCCGGACGAAAACGGAGGGCTCCAGTGAACTCATCCGACACCCGAACCTTCACGCCGGCGCGCATCGTCGCCCTGGCGATCCTCGCCGTCCTGATCGCCGGGCTGGCCCTCTTGAGCCTGGCGCCCCGCCCCGGCAGGCTCGCGGTACCCCTGGGAGCCGAGGCCGGCGAACTCACCGATCTGGAGCCGTGCACGGTCAGCACCGAGGACGGCTCCTACCGGGCCGACTGCGCGACGCTGGTCGTGCCCGAGAACCGCCGCGACCCCAGGTCGCGACTGATCGCCCTGCCAGTCACCCGCATCCGCTCGACCTCCTCCCTCCCCGGCGAGCCTCTCTTCCACCTGGAGGGCGGCCCCGGCCGTTCCAACATGGCGTTCGCGGAGGCGAGCCGGTTCGTGGCCGACCGCGACGTCGTGCTCGTGGGATACCGCGGCGTCGACGGCTCCTCGGTGCTCGACTGCCCGGAGGTCGAGTCGGCGGTGAGGCGCACGCAAGACCGCCTCAGCGAGAAGGCGTTCGGCGCCTACGGCGACGCCCTCCAGTCGTGTGCGGCCCGCCTGACCGCCGAAGGCGCCGACCTTGCCGGCTACAGCCTGGCCCAGCGGGTCGACGACCTGGAGGCGGCCCGCACGGCGCTCGGCTTCGGTCGGATCGATCTGCTGAGCCAGAGCGCCGGCACCCGCACGGCGATGATCTACGCCTGGCGCTACCCGAACAGCATTCACCGGTCGGTGATGGTGGGGGTGAACCCGCCGGGCCACTACTTCTGGGACCCGGCGACCACCGACAGGATCCTCGCCCGCTACAGCGAGCTCTGTGCCCGGGCTGCCGACTGCCGCGAGCGGACCGACGACCTGGCGGCGACGCTGCGAGAGACCGCGGCCGACATGGACGACCGCTGGGGGCTCCTGCCCATCAAGGCGGACAACGTGCGCATCGCCGCCTTCATCAGCTTCTTCGAGACGGCTGCCGAGGCGTCGCCGGTCAGTGGGCCGATGGCCGTGGACGCGTGGCTCTCGGCGGCCGAGGGCGACCCCAGCGGCCTCTGGCTGGAGTCGATCCTGGGTGACTTCACCTACCCGACGATGTTCACGTGGGGAGAGATGGCGGCCACCGGCAGTCAGGACGCCGACGTCGCTGAGGCCTACTACGCGGCCGGAGGCGACCAGGGTTCGATCCTCGGCAACCCGATGACCGACTTCTTGTGGGGCGGCGGCCGGCTCGCCGACTGGCCCGGCAGCCCCGACGACACCGAGTACCGCCAGGTCCGGACCTCGGCCGTCGACACGCTGCTGATCGGCGGCGAGCTCGACCTGTCGACACCACCCGAGGTGGCGACAGAGGAACTCTTGCCCTATCTGCCCAACGGCCAGCAGGTCGTGGTCCCGGGCATCGGGCACACGACCTCGTTCTGGAACGACCAACCGGAGGCCGGTTCCCGACTGATCAACACCTACCTCGAGAGCGGCCAGGTCGATCGCTCGCTCTACAAGCCTGGAACCGTCGACTTCACCCCGCCGCAGCAACAGACGACGTTGGCCAAGATCGTCGCCCTCACCCTGATCGGCGGTGCGCTGCTGACGATCGTCTCCTTGGTCTGGATGGCCCGGCGGGTCCACAAGCGAGGACACTTCGGGCCGAAGGCCGGCGCCATCCTGCGCGCCGGGTACACGGTGATCCTCGGCTTGGGCGGATGGTTCCTCGGCGTCCTCGTCGCCCTGGTGACCATGCCCGGCCTCTCGCTCGACAGCGAAATCCTGGCGGCGATCTCCATCGGCGCACCGGTCGGGCTCGGCACCTACCTCGCCTGGGTGAACCGTGAGTGGTTCCCGTCGACCCGGGCCGTGGGGTTCGGAGCGGCCATGGCCAGCGCCCTCGTCGGCGGGTGGCTCGGGTTTCACGCCGTCGAGGGGCTGATCGCCGTGTCGACCACGATCGTCGGCGCCATCGTCGGTGCGAACGGGATCCTTCTCGGCCTCGACATCGCCTGGGACTCCCAGGGCCGGGACCGCTCACCCGCCCCGACCATCGAGCCGGGCGGTGTGAGCTGGCCCCGGGTCGGTGTGGGCGCCACCACGTCCTGAGCACCGGCGACTCCGTACGCTCGACCCCCTCTCGGGGGTCGAGCGTGGGTCGAGGAGATCGAGCGTCGGGCCCGGCGGGCCGCGGCCGGCGTGACCGACGGTGAAGGCTGGCCGAGCCTCCGGCAACGGCTCGCCGGCTCTCGGTCGGCCCGCTCGTGGCTCAGCGATCGCCCGGAGGAAGGTCTCCTCTTCCACGTCCGTGAGGCAATCGATGATCATCGAGGACCTTGCAAGACCGGCCGTTCAACTCCACGGCCACGAAGCGGACCTGTTCGGCTGGCGCACTCCGGCGGAGGTCGACGCTGACGTTGCTGCCACGGCCGCCGACCGCGCCAAGCTTCGCTCACGGCACGGCGCCGCAGAAGAAACAGGGATGGTCGGGTTCGTAGTAGATCGCCATGCCGCAGCGGCGGCACATTCTGTATCCCCGCTGCTTGGCGAGCAGTTTCTGCAGCCATCCGCCGCCGCGTCTCGGCGAGGTGCTGAACCAGAACAGGGCGAAGAGCGCCGATGTGATGGCCAGTGCTTGTGGGAGCCGGTCCGCCCAGGTCTCGACGTGGAGATCGGGCCTGCGGTATGGCCGGCGGCTTGGCAGCCACCCCGTGATCAGGAACGTCGGCATCATCACGCCCGCAACGACCGTCGTGCAGGCGATGGCCAGCTGGACGTGTACTTCGTGTATCCACCGGTCACGGAGCCGCCAGGCGATCAAGGTGCCCACGCCGCAGATGCCCACGCCCGCCGCGGCTGCCGCCAAACCGAGGTCGGTGCCACCGCCCCTGAACAGCCACCAAGAGGGGTAGACCAGGGCCATCAATGGCAACAGGGCATAGCGCCAAGGCTTGGCCGGTTTGTCCTTCACCAGCGCGGTACCGGCGACTCCACGCGGTTCGTTGGCGTCCTGCCCCTTGGCGTCAACGCGAGGGGTCATACCAGCGACTATGACCCACACGAAGCGGCGGGTTCAACCGGCGCACAAACGGAGTCGCCGTCAACGCGCAACTCGGGTCTGAGGACGCTCCTCCGCCGGACGCTGATCGCGACCCATCCCGGCCGGCGCCTACAAGGTGGCCGCCCAGCTGCTGGCGATCGAGTCCGGCTCCGACGACCCCGCGCGACCCCCACCCTTTGCGCCTGTCTCGTGTGGCGGTGTCAACGCAGGAATGGCTCGGCGCTAGGGTCGATCGATGGCGCTTGCAGTCGAAGCCGACCAGTTGGTCAAACGGTTCAGCGGCCGGAGCGGAACGGTGGATGCGGTGCGCGGCGTCGACCTCCGCGTGACCGAAGGCGAGGTCTTCGGTTTTCTCGGGCCCAACGGGGCCGGGAAGTCGACCACCGTGCGCATGCTCACCACCTTGATGACCATCACGTCGGGCTCGGCGCGGGTGGCTGGGATCGACGTGACCGCGGATCCCGATGCGGCGCGCCGCGGCATCGGGGTGGCATTGCAGGAGGCGGGCCTCGACCCGCGCCAGAGCGGACGCGAACTGCTCGTGCTGCAGTCCCGGCTGTTCGGCAGCACGGCGGCCCAGGCCGCCGACCGGGCTCAGGAGCTCCTAGAACTGGTGGATCTCGTCGACGCCGCCGACCGGCGCATCAAGGGCTACTCGGGGGGCATGAAGCGCCGGCTCGACCTGGCCTCCGCCCTCGTGCACCAACCCCAGGTCCTCTTCTTGGACGAGCCAACGACCGGCCTCGACCCGGCCAGCCGGCTGACCGTGTGGGAGGAGATGCGACGCATCAACGCCCAAGGAACGACGGTGTTCTTGACCACCCAGTACCTGGAGGAAGCCGATCAACTCTGCAGCCGGCTGGCGATCATCGACGGGGGGGTCATCGTGCGAGAAGGAACGCCGGACGAGCTGAAGGCCGAGCTCCGGCAACGACTGTCCCTGGCGGTCGAGCCGTCCCTCGACGACGTGTTCCTCGACGCAACCGGGCGAACCCGCGAACGCATCGCCGGGCAGGTGCAGGAGGTACAGGGGTGAACCAGCACCTGGTGCTCGGCCAGCGGGCCATACGCGAGGTGCTGCGGACGCCGGAGTCGTTGTTCCCCACGGTGTTCATCCCGCTCTTCTTCTTGGTCGTGAACGTCGGCCAGGCCGGCAGGATCTTCCCCGCCGGGGCGACGTCGTTCCTCGAGGGCCAGAACTACGCCGCCTTCCAGGTCCCCAGCGCCCTGCTCCTGGCCGCGTCGTTCGGAAGCGCGGCCCTGTACCTCGTCGAGGACATCGAGGGCGGGTACTTCGACAAGCTTCGGGCCGCGCCCGTGTCCCGGACCGCCATCGTGCTCGGCCGCCTGAGTGCGGAGGCGGCCAAGAGCGTCGCCATCTCGGCGTTGATCGTGCTCCTGTCCCTCCCGTTCGGGATCTCGGTCGCCAGCGGGGCACTGGGCTTCGTCCTGCTCCTGCTGCTGGCGGCGGCGTGGTCGGTCGTGTTCTCCGGTTTCATGCAGCTCATCGCGCTCAAGTCGCGAAGCGCAGCCGCCACCCAGTCGGGTTCGCTGGTGTTCTTTCCCCTGCTGTTCCTGACGCCGAACTTCGTGCCCCGCGACCTCCTCACTCGGCCGATGGAGATCGCGGCGACGTTGAACCCGGTCACGTACATCATGGAGGCGCTGCGCTCGCTCATCCTCGACGACCTCGCGTGGGCGAAGATCGACCGAGGCTTCGCCGTCGTCGCCGTCTTTGGCCTCGTCATGGTGGCGCTCAACGTCCGCACCATTCGCGCCTACGACTGAGCAGAGCTGGCTCCGGCGGTAGCGTGGGGACAGCTCGTCGGCGTGGGGGCCACGGCGTCGACGGAGCCCCTGCGCTGGGCGGCGCGTCGCCGCGACGAGTTTCAACCGTTGCCGAGGTCGAACCCACCAGCACACCGAAGCCGACCGAGCCGACCCGCAGACGGGACAATCCCAATGCTCAGGAAGCTCGCCGGTCGGCGAGCCGGCGCCTGCCCGCCCGTGGGTCGTCGAGCCTCGCGGCGGCGCGCCTCAGAGCCAGTCCAGCGCCGGCCGGGCCGAGTCGCACCACCAGCGGAGCTCATCGTCGTCGCCCAACGCCTTCTCCCAGCCGAACTGCACGACGGCCCCGAGCAGGCACAGGCCGAGCTGGCGATCCCACCAGGGGTCGGTGTCGACACCGTGACGGCCGAGCGCGGTCCGGAAGCCCGCGATGACGGCCTCCTTCGTGGCGGGCAGCCGGTCCCGGTCCAGGGCGAGGTGCCACGCCAGCTCGTGGCAGGCCGGTCCTTCCCCCGCGTAGGCCCAGTCGATCAGTACGGTGCGGCCGTCGGCCGCCCGACCGGTGTTGGAGGACTTCACATCGCCGTGCAGGAAGCACGACGGCGTGTCCCTCAGGGCGCCGGCCAGCGGTGCGGGGTCGTGGCGCAGCTCGTCCACCACCCGTGCCATGTCGGCCGGCGCCCGCTCACCGAAGTGACGCCAGCCCCCTTCGGCGATCTTGGGCACCCGCTCGGGCCAGCCGAGCGCCCGTTCCGCCGCCAATGCCGCGTGGCCGAACCACGCCCAACGGGCGGCGTAGGCCAGGAGCTGCGGGCCGCTCCGAGGATCGTCGTGCCAGCCCCAGGTGGCGGCGCAGAACCCGGCGAGACGATCGAGGAAGGCCCCGTGTTGTTCCCACGAGATCGCACCGCCGCCCGAACGAAGGAGGTCGGCCGACACGTCTCGCATGAGCAGCGCCGCGCCCCAGCCGTTGCGACCATGTCCGCCGGCTGCGCCCACGATGGCGTGGTCCACCAGCTCGGGCGCCGAGTCGAGCAACCCGCAGGCCCAGGCCCGAACCGCCCGGCAACCGATATCGCCCGACGCTCGCATCGTGAAGTCGTGGTCGAGATGGATGTACTTCACCACGTAGGGCGAACCGTGGATCCAGACCCGCTCGAAGACGCTGGCCGAACGCCCGTCGGGGTTGGCGAACGGCTCCCGCCGATCTGCCTCACCCAGCAGGTCGTCGACCGTCGAAGCGATCTCGTGCACGTCACCCAGCATCGTCGGCGGAGGCCATGGCGGCGAGCTGACCCGGCTCCCAACGCCTTCTGCCGAGGATCAGGCCGCCCTGGGTTCGCACGGCAGGAGGGTTCACGAAGCTCGCGGTTGGAACAGCTCGACCGGGTTCCCGGACGGATCTTCGATCAGGACCTGGCGACCACCCTGGCCCCGGACGATCTCGCCCCGGATCGGCACGCCGTGGCGCCGTAGCTGATCGACGGTCGCGGCGAGGTCGTCGACGATCAGCCGGAAGCGGTTCCACCCACCCGGCTCGGGTTCGGCACCGCCGGCCGTCCCGGCACCGCCGGCCCCCGGCGCGTTGAGGAACAGGGACAGAACGCCTTGGCTGAGGGCCGCGAATCCGGGGGATGGATGCATGTCGACCTCGAAGCCCAACCGGTCCCGGTAGAACTCGACGGCGGTGTCGACGTCGTGGACGATGTAGCGGACGCTGGCAGCAGTCATTTCTCGTGCTCCTCCTCGCCTCGGGTGTTGCCTCGCCACTATAGGACGCTGGCGTCGTATACGCTACGCTAGCGTCCTATAGATTGGAGAGGCGTTGGATCCTCGTGTCGAGCGAACCCGAGCGGCGGTGCGCGAGGCAACCCTCGCGGTGCTCGGTCGTCGGGGGTACGCCGACTTCACTATCGAGGCCGTGGCCCAGGCGGCCCGCGTCGCCAAGAGCACCATCTACCGGCACTGGCCCAACAAGGTCGACCTCATCGCCGACGCGTTGGAGACGCTGAACGAGCAGCCCCGTCCGCAGGTCGAGCGCACCGGCGCCCGGGACCGCATCGAGCTCCTCCTCGAGCACCTGGCCGGCGCCTTCACCGACTCGGTCCTCTCTGCGTGCATCCCGGCCCTCATCGAAGCCGCCGAACATCACCGTGAGGTGGCCGACTTCCTTCACGAGTACAGCGCCCGCCGCCGCCAGACGCTGGTCGACGTCATCCGCGTCGGCATCGACGACGGCGAGCTACCGGCCCACCTCGATCCCGAGCTGGCCGCGTTCGCCCTCAGCGGCCCGATCGTCTACTGCCGGACCATGACCCCCGCCCCCCTTCCCGCCTCCCGTGTACCGCGGCTCGTCGACCAGGTGATCGGCCCGCGTTGATCGGCGACCAGGCGATGGCCCTGGCGGCCGTACGGTCGGGCGCGGGCCACGGGCACGAGCTCAGGCGGGCTCGGGCAGGACCTGACCGACGAGGCGGGGGCGGGCGGCGGCGTACCCGCAGGCAACGATGGCGCCGAGGTACGCGATCCATCGCGCCGAGCCGATCTCGGCCCACGAGGCGAGCTCGCGGAAGTTGGTCACCATCAACAACCCGCTCACCGCCACCCCGAGGCCCCGCGCCGGCAGGAACCGGATCACCCAGGCGGCGATGGGCGCAGCCACGACCCCGCCGGTCAACATGGCGGCGACGACGCCGAAGTCGACGCCTTCGCCCCCCAACGAGGCCAGCAACGACCCTGACGCGACCACGGCCACCGCCACCTCGGCGGTGTTGACCGATCCGATGGCGAAACGAGGAGGGAGGCCCCGGTGGAGCAGGAAGGGCGTGACCACCGGTCCCCAGGCACCGACCAACCCGTTGGTGACGCCACCGGTAGCCGCCACCACGGTTGTTCCCCGCTCGTCGAACCGCGGGGCGCCGGGGTCCCGCTCGGCATCGACGGGGCGGGCGAGCAGGGGCCGACTGAACCGCACGAGCATCCGCACGGCCACGATCAGCAGCAGCACGGCGAGGTAGGGCTTGAGCTTCGCCCCCTCGACGCGGGACAAGACGGTGACCCCCACCAGCGCTCCGAGCGAACCCGGGATGGCCAGTTTGAGCACGAGCCGTCGGTCGATGTTGCCGAAGCGCCAGTGGGCCACGCCGCCGGCCACACCGGTGGCCACCTTGGCCAGGTTGACCGTGGTCGAGACCGCTGCGGGCGACAAACCGGTGCCGAGCAGGATGCTCGCCGAGGTCGGCCCGAACCCCATGCCCAGGGCGCCGTCCACCATCGAAGCGAGGAACCCGGCCAAGGCGACGAGCGCGAGCTGATCCATCCCCACTAACTCTATAGACAAGTAAGAAAAAGGGGCAAGCGCGGGCCGAGGATCGATGCGATGCCGCCGATGAGCGAGCTCTCATCCGTCACTCAGCGCTGTCTCATCTCCGCCTGCGACGGTCGCCCATGGCCCGACCGCGCCCCACGCCCCGCCCCGCCCCCATCGAGGACCCGTCGTTGCCCATGTCGACCCTGCTCGGTCCCGGCTCTCGGGGACTGTTGGCCGCGGCCGTGGGCGCGGCGGGCGGGGACCTGCGGTCGGCGACGCCACGCCAGACCAGCTATGAACCCGGCCGGTCGCTCACCGTGCGCTACGACGCGGCGGTGCGGTGGCCATCGGGCAACGTGGTCGACGAGATGCTGGTGGCGTCGACCCGCACCGCGTTGCACGCCGGCGCGCTCGTACTCGACGACGGTGACCACCAGGTGGCCGTCTGGCGGGTGCCGCATGATCCCGCTCTGCCCGGGCTGGCCGCCGCCCTCGATCCTGACCGTGCCCGTCGGCTCCTGGCCGACCTGGGCGCGCCGGTGCCCGCGGCCGTCCCGAGGCTGCGGTCGTACCGCCCCGGGCGGCGCGCGGTCGTCGAGGTGTCGGGTCCGGGCGCACGCCTCTACCTGAAGCTTGTCCGCCCTACCGTGGCCGAGGGCCTGCACCGCCGCCACCTGCTGCTGGCGGGCCACGTGCCCGTCCCGATGTCGCTGGGGTGGTCGCCCGAGCTCGGCGTCGTCGCCCTGCAGGCCGTGGGCGGGCGGACCCTGCGATGTTCGCTGGACCAGCGCCGTGGCCTTCCCGGTGGCGCCGGCTTGCTCACGCTGCTCGACCGGTTGCCCGATCCGGGCGCCTTGGCCGGCCACCGCGCCGGCTGGCAGGCCCCCCGATTCGCTCGCCTGATCGGCGCGGTCGCACCGGAGTTGTCGGTCCGGGTGGAGGCCTTGGCCGGCCAGCTCACCTCGGCCGAAGCGGCCCTGGCCGGGCCGCTCGCGCCGACCCACGGCGACTTCCACGAGGCGCAGCTGCTGGTGGACGGCGGGCGGATCACCGGTTTGCTCGACGTCGACACGTTCGGCGCCGGGCGCCGCCTCGACGACCTCGCGACGTTGATCGGGCACCTGGCCACCCTGGCCATCGGATCGCCGCGCCGGATGGCCATCGAGCGCTACGCGGCGCGGTTGCTGGACCACTTCGATCGCACCGTCGATCCCGCCCAGCTTCGCCATTCCGTCGCCGCGGTCGTGCTCGGTCTGGCCACTGGGCCGTTCCGAGTGCTCGAGCCCGGATGGCGCAAGGCCACCGCGCGGCGTGTCGAGCTCGCCGAGCGGTGGTGGGCCAGTGCGGCGCGCCCGTCGGCCTCGTCGGTCGCCTCCTGAGAGAAGTCTCAGGGCCGGCTCACCGTCCGCTCAGGCGCAGGCACGACGGTGGTCTCGACAGCCAGATGGTCCCACGATCGAACGACGATCGACCTGACGAACAAGGAGAGAGGCACACCATGGAGATCACCAAGCAGTGGAAGGTCGCAGGGGCAACCGCCGCCGTTGCCGCGCTGGGCCTGGGTGGCATTCTCGGCGCCGCCGCCGACGACGACCCCTCGCGGTCGGGTGGGGACGGGATCCGGCTCCAGGAACGCGCGTCGGTGGTGGGCACCTCGGCTCCGACGCCGCTCGACGCACCGCTCGATGTGCCGGTCGACGTGACCGACGATGTGCCCGACGACCAGCTCGCGTCACCCGACGGGGAGTCGTTCGACTCGCCGTTGCAGTCGCCCGACGACTCTCCCGAGGGCGGCGACTCGCTCGACACGCCCGGCGATTCGCCCGGCGGCGAGTCGGCCGACTCGCCCGCGGCCTCTCCTGACGACAGCGTGGACGGGCAGGACTCGGTCGACTCGCCGGACGCGGTTGCGGCGCCCCCGCCTCCCCCGCCCCCGGCTCCCGCTCTGGCCGCCGACTCCTACGACAGCCCTGATGTGGCCAGCGTGGACAGCCCGGACGGCGCCAGCATCGACAGCCCAGGCTGACCACACCCACCCGACGACCCGCACAGGCCCGTCCAAGCGACAGCCCCCGGCCGACAGCCGGGGGCTGTCGTCGTTGTCAAGGTTCCTAACGGCCCCCGGCGGGGCGGCCTGCGACGCACGAGAATCGCCAGCGTCGGCGCCGGCGGAGGGCCGGGGGGCAGAGGCTCCGCCGGCGCCCCCCGGCTGCCGATCGATCCGGCTCCGCCGGTCGATCGGCGACAGGTGCTTCGGCGCCCGCCGAAGGCGGGCACCATCCAGCTCGGAGCCGAACCTCTGGTTCGGCGACGATTCTCCTCACACCGACAAGCGGTAGCCCATGCCTCGCACCGTCTCGATGACGTCGTCGCCGAGCTTGCGGCGGAGGTACCGCACGTACACCTCGACGATGTTGGAGCCGGGATCGAAGTCGTACCCCCACACGTGGCTGAGCAACTGTTCGCGTGTGAGCACCTGGTCGGGGTGACGCAGGAACACCTCGAGGAGCCCGTACTCACGGGCGGTGAGCTCCACCGAGCGCGTTCCGATGTTCGCCCGGCGAGTCCGAAGATCGAGCATGAGCTCGCCGGCTCGCAGCAGGGTCGGCTCCTCGCTGCCGTCGTCCCGGAGCCGGACCCGGATGCGAGCCATCAACTCCTCGAAGCTGAACGGCTTGGTCACGTAGTCGTCGGCGCCGCGCTCGAGGCCGGCGATGCGGTCGGGCACCGCCTCCCGGGCGGTGAGCACGATCACCGGTAGCCGCTCGCCCCGCCGGCGGATCGCCGTGAGGGCTTCGAGGCCGTCCTGGCCGGGGAGCCCGAGGTCGAGGATGACGAGTTCGAAGGCACCGTCGCGGGCCGCCGATGCGGCGGCGTAGCCGTCGGCGACGATCGTGGTGGTGAACCCGTTGGCCCGCAGGCCCTTGTCCAGGAACGAGGCGATCCGGTGCTCGTCCTCGGCGATCAGGATCCGAGCCATCAGTGGTTCCTCTCGGTCGTGTCGATCTCCGACGTCGGCTCGTCGCCGGCGAGCGCGCCGATCTCCAACGTCGGCTCGACGCCGGTGGTGGCGCTGGACGTCCCGGTGATCGCGAGCGTGGCGGTGGGGTCGACCTTCGCGGAAGGGCCCGCCGCCTTCGCCGCGTCGTCGGCGCGGTGAGGACCCCGGGCCGGGAACACCACGGTGAACGTCGCCCCCTGGCCCGGGCGGCTGTCGAGCTCGACCCGTCCTCCGTGGCCGGCCGCGACCGCTTGCGTGATGGCGAGGCCGAGGCCGGCGCCCTCGGACCGTCGTGGCCCGCTGCGGCCTCGAGCGAACCGCTCGAAGATCCTGTCGCGTTCGGCGGGGTCGACGCCGGGCCCGCGGTCACGGACCCACATGTGCACCTCGCCGGTGCGCCGGGCACTACCGAGCGCGATGACCGCGCCGGGAGCAGTGTGCTCGACCGCGTTGCGGGCCAGGTTGAGCACCGCCTGAGTGAGGCGTTGCGGATCAGCCAGCACGACGCCGTCGGCGAACTCGTCGAGGCGCCAGTCCCGGTCTCCGAGGGCCGTGGACTTCACCAGGAGCTCGGTGGTGAGGTCGCTGAGCTCCACCGGGCCGAGCTGGACGAAGTCGGGCTGTTCCGCCTTGGCCAGCAGGAGCAGGTCGTCGACGATGCGAGCCATCCGGTCGAGCTCGTCGGTGACCAGGGCGATCGTCTCCTGTCGCTCCGCCGGGTCGTCACCCATGAGCTCGAGGTGCCCACGCACGACGGTGATCGGCGTGCGCAGTTCATGGCCGGCGTCGTCGATGAAGGCACGCTGCGAGGTGAACGCGGCGACGAGACGGTCGAGCATCTCGTTGAAGGTCCCGGACAGCTCGGCGATCTCGTCGTGGCCGTCGACCGGGATCCGGCGTGACAAGTCGGTCTCGGTGATCGATCGGGCGGTGTCGGTCAGGTGTCGTACCGGTCGCAGCAGCCGTCCGGCGATCAGCCAGGCGGCCCCGATGGCCACCACCACCACGCCGGCGGCCACCGCGGCCTCCACACGTAGGCCCGCCTCGATCTCCTCCCGCTCACCGCGCGTGAAGTTGGCCACTACGAACACCCCGGCTGTCTGCCCAGCGGTTTGCAGCGGGACGGCCAGGTACTCGACCGGGCCGGCCTCGGTCTCGAGCTGGCCGCGATCGCCGGTGGTCAACGATGCCCAGCGCGCCACGAGCTGCGGGTCCTGGTCGAGGCGCACTCCCTGCGGGGCGAGCGTGGTCGGGCCTGGCCGGCCCCCGACGAAGGTCAGATAGACCTCGCCCTCGATCGGGACATTGCGCCGCAGGAAGGTCTCGAAGATGGCCCGGACGTCGCCCGCGAAGGGGGCGCCGGTCGCCGGGTCGCGGCCGGCGGCGAGGCTCTCGAGCTCCCGGCGCTCCTGGTCGAGCGACTCCGTCACTTCACGGTCGAGGCGCTGGAGCAGCACCGCGCGCTGGACCACGAAACCGACGACCGCGGCCGTCACCAGCAGGGCGGCCAGGAAGCCGAGCACCCGCGCCCGGAACCCCATCCGGAGCCGCCGCCGGTCAGTCATCTTCGCTCGCTCCCCCCCCGTCGTCGTCGACATCGACGTCTGGGTCAGTCTCCACGTCGTCGTCGTCATCACCAGTATCGTCATCCGGCGGCGGCGGCGGCGGCGGCGGCGGCGGCGGCGGCGGCGGCGCGGTGGGAGCCGGCCCCGGCGGAGGCGGCGGCGCGCTGGGCGGTGGTGCCAGCGACGGATCTGGCGTCGGTTCGAGAATCGGGGGGGGAACGACGACGGCGCCGCCCTCGGGGGGGACCGTCGTCGTCTGGAGCTCTGCGGGGGGCAGGTTGTCGAGGTCGATCACCGGCACCGGTCCGCGTTCGGGCGCTCCGAGGGCCCGGGCCATGGCGTAGCCAATGGCCAGCCCGGCCAACGCGATGAGCGCCACCAGCACGGCTCGAACCGCAGTCGTCACTCTCCTGATCCTCTCGCACTACGATGAGCCGGCGATGAGAACCAGATGAGAGCACTCTCATCTTGGGAAGCCAGGACGGACATGACGGTGTCGTCGAAGGCGCCTGCGACTGCGGAGAAGAGTTCCGCGCCGGCGTCCATCCGGCGCCAGGAGTCGGGCTTGTCCGCGAGCCAATTGCGGGCTTCGTAACAGTCGCCTTGTAAGGAGAAGCGGTCTACAATGCACCCATGTTGCGTCCTGAAAGCTGGACCAGACCAGCGGGTGCAAGTCCCGTCCGGGTAAGCGTCGGAGCGCCCGGTAGCAGGCCCCGGTCCGGCGCCGAGAGGCGTCGGGCTGAGCGGGGCGTC
>Ga0187893_10009035_pt1 | contig 15483 bp, 16 predicted proteins | sample MA1701074metaG_FD_139574 | JGI IMG/M metagenome (GOLD analysis project Ga0187893, IMG submission 139574) | White microbial mat communities from a basaltic lava cave in the Kipuka Kanohina Cave System on the Island of Hawaii, USA - MA170107-4 metaG ... | reverse complement strand
TGGCCCTACGTGATGTCCATGTGTCTGGCCGGAGGCGGCTTTCGGCACGGACAGGTGATCGGCGCCAGCTCACGCGACGGTGGCGAAATCGCCGAGCGACCCGTGACGCCCGGCGACCTGGCTGCGACCATCTATCATCACTTCGGTGTACCGCTGGACACGACTTATCTCGATCATCAGGGTCGTCCGCTGTTCGCGGTCGAGAACGGAGCCCCCCTTCGCGAGCTTATCTGACCTCGGCCGATTACATGTTCCCTAGCGTCAGCAGCGTTCTTCTCAATTAAACTTGTTCTTCTTGTAAGCGCCCATCGCCGGAGCATCAGAATTCACTTCGGGGCCAAAGTAGCGCAGCGTCACGAGCGGTTCGGTTTCGCTGGCGTTCTCGAAGGTCACGCCAGTCTTCGCACCGTCTTCGGTGCAAAAGTATTCGTCCTCGGTCAGTTCGTGGAAGCGGATGAGCTTCGGGCTGTTCAAGGGCTGGCCGTTGATGGTGCCTTTGCCTTGCACGCAGATCAGACCGTAGGCACCGTTGTCCGCAATAGTGCATCTCACGCCGGGTTCGACGGTGAGTTCCTTGGCGGTGAAGAGTTGTTCGCCATCCACCTTGCCGTAGACGATCCAGCGGTCCACGAAGCCTTCCTTGCGCGTGTCGGCGACAGGGACGGGTTCGAGGTAGTGGTTGTCCTTGAACTTCGGATCCACGTTCTTGTCCCAATCGAGCTGATCCACGATGAAGTCGAGGTCGTGGTGTTTGTCCTTGGGCATGTCCTTCACGAGCAGGCTCCACGGGACGTAGCGGCCTTCGACCATGCTTTGATACATGCCGAAGACGTCGCTGCCCCATTGCGGCTCGTAAGTGCAGAGGCTGCCGGGCGCGTGGAGGATGCACGGGTCGATGAGCCAGCCGGTGCCGACTTTGAGACGATACGCCTTGGAGAGATCGAGAATGCCGTTGTCGCCCTTGTTCCAATCTTCAAGGCATTTGCGGACCTGCGCCTTGGTCGTGCCCGGCTCGAAGCCCATGAAGGTGTAGGGAAAGTTATTGCCGACATTGTTGTGCTGTGGCGGGAAGTAATAGCTCTCGGGCTTGCCTTCCTGGCCGACGAGTTTGGCCTGCCTCTGCGACTGGTGCATGTGATGCGGAATCGGCCCCATATTGTCGAAGAATTTGGAATAGACCGGCCAGCGGCCGTACTTCTTCCAGATGCTCTTGCCAACCAAAGTTGCACCGCAGTCCTCGGCCGCTTGCTTGAGCGTGAATCGTTCCTTGCCCACGACGCAGTAGTTCAAGCCCTCGTCCGCCGCGCGGCCTTCGTTCGCGGTCACGGTGGTGGACGCGAACCAGCGTTCGTCGATGCCGCCGCGATTCGCGCCATAGGCGTAGGTGTCGTCGGGGTGCAGCTTGATGCGGAGGCCGGGCTGGAGGAACGAGCGTGGCACCCAGGCAGGCGCGAGGCGCAGCAATCCACCCGTGCGGGAGAGTTCGGCCTCCACTTTGGCGCCGGTTTTGTTCTTGATGGTCTTGAGTTGGTTGACGGTGTTCATGTTTGGCTCAAAAATTGGGAATTGAGAATTGAGAATTGAAAATCGCGCCAAGTGAGTCCGCTCATTTCTCCAGGCCGAGTTGGGTCAGGACGAACGCATAGTTCAGCGCATTCTCGCGCAATTTGTCATAACGTCCCGAAGCGCCGCCGTGGCCGGCGGCCATGTTCGTCTTGAACAGGACGGAATTCTCTCCGCGTTGGAGCGTGCGCAGTTTCGCCACGTATTTTGCGGGTTCCCAATACATCACCTGGCTGTCGTTGAAGGAGGTGCGAATGAGCATCGCGGGATACTTTACGCGGCGGAGGTTGGTGTAAGGGCAGTAGGTCTTGAGGTAGTCGTATTCCGCTTTGACCTTCGGGTTGCCCCACTCTTCGAACTCCCCAACCGTCAGCGGCAGTGACTCGTCGAGCATCGTGTTGACGACATCGACGAACGGGACCAGCGACACGACTGCCTTGAACAAATCCGGCCGCAGATTGACCACTGCGCCCATCAACAGCCCGCCGGCGCTGCCGCCCATGATGGCGAGCCGGTCCTTGTTAGTGAACTTTTCGGCAATCAGGAACTCGGCGCAGGCGATGAAGTCGGTGAACGTGTTTTTCTTCTTCATCATCCGGCCATCGTCGTGCCAGGCCTTGCCCAGCTCGCCTCCGCCGCGAATGTGCGCGATGGCAAACACGACGCCACGGTCCAGCAGCGGGAGAAGGCCAGACTGAAAATATGCCGAGGACGACGCGCCATACGAGCCGTAGGCATAAAGAAACATCGGGGCGCGGCCATCCCGGCGAAGACCCTTGCGATAAACGAGGGAAATCGGGATGCGCGTGCCGTCCGTGGCGGTCGCGTGAAGGTAGAGCGATTCATAGTTCGCCTTGTCGAAGCCGCCGGGCACTTCGGTCTCTTTCAAGAGCTTCGTCGTGCGCTTGTCCATGTCATAGTCGAACACCGAGCGCGGTGTGACCAGCGATGAGTAGCTGTAGCGGAACATCGAGGTGTCAAACTCGGCGTTGGCATCAGGGAAGACCACGTAGGTCGGCTCCGGAAAAGCCAGCCGATGCGAGGCTCCGTTCCGGAGGTCCGTCACGCGCAGATGCGGCAGGCCGCCTTCGCGTTCGCGAGTCACCAGGTGATTGGCGAACAAGTCGTGATCCTCAAGCATCACGCGGTCAGTCGGAGCCACCAGTTCCTTCCAATTGCTCGGGCGTGGATCGCTCATCGGCGCCGTGAAGAGGCCAAAATTCCGGCCGCGCTTGTTGGATCGGATGTAAAAAAGATCGCCGCGATGATCGGGATAGTATTCGTGCTCTGGCTCGCGCGCCGCGACGAGCTTCCATTCGGCGTCCGGCTGGGCCGCGGGCAAAAAACGGTATTCGCTCGCCGTAAGACTCGTTGAGCCCAGAAAGAGGAACGCCTTGCTCCGGGTGCGCGAAACGCCCACGTTGAATCGCTCATCCTTCTCCTCGTAGATCAAATCGTCATTGGCCTCGCCGAGCCGGTGGCGGTAAAGACGATACTGCCGCTTGGCGTGGTCTTCGATAGAGTAGAAGAGCGTGCGATTGTCCGCCGCCCACGCCACGGCGCCGGTCTTCTCGCGTTTCTGCGGAAGAACCTGGCCGGTGCGCAGATCTTTTACGACAAGGGTGTATTGCCGGAAGCCGGTGTTGTCGGTCGAGTAGGCAAGCAGGTTTCCGTCGTCGCTCACATCCAACGCTCCGAGACTCATGAACTTCTCGCCCTTCGCGAGTTCGTTCACATCCAGGACCACTTCCTCCGCCGCGTCGAGACTGCCTCGTTTGCGGCAATAAATCCGGTACTGTTTCCCCTTTTCCGTGCGTGAGTAATAAAACCAGCCGCCGTCGCGATTGGGCACTTCGAGGTCCGTTTCCTTGAGATGGCCAAGCATCTCCTGGTAGAGCTGCTCCTGGAGCGGTTGGGCTGGCCGCAGAACGGCGTCTGCGTATGCGTTCTCGGCTTCCAGATAGGCGGCGACAGCGGCATTCGATTTCTGCCGCAGCCAGAAATAGTCATCCCCTAACCGCTTTCCGTGAACTTGCGTGACATGCGGGACACGGTCGGCGACGGGCGGCTTGGGGACCGTCGAAGCAGCACACGGAGCAACCATTTGCGGCGAAAGCGCGCTCATCAGCAAAAGGCTTCGAATGGCGGAGAGATAACTCAACGGGAGAAAACAGCTGAATGCTAGTGGGCGGCGGAGCGGATTCATTTGATGTGCGGGAGTTAAACAAGAAGCCTCCGGCTTGTCATGCAGAAGAATGAATCCCACACCGCTCACGAATCGAATTGTTGCGGACCGACTCAACGATTGATCAGGACCGGCGCGGGCGCGTTTGTGGCGGGCGGTGGCAGTCGCCAAATCAGCCGAAAGTGAGAGTCCACAACGGGACTGGGCTGATTGCCAACCGCTGAGCCCGAGATCCGAGAAATCAATCCCTGCAGGCGATCCATCAATGTAAGCCGCCCTGGAACGCCGAGCCGTTCTCCGACGCTCCACAGCGCGCCGTCCCTCGTGAGAACGACGGTGGCGTGGCCCAGGCCGATGGCCAGCGGATCGAATTCGTCGGATACACGGCGAACGCCACGCGTATTCCCGGGAGTGCCCGTTCGCACGAGAGGGGCGAGGACAGGATCGGTGTCACTCGCCCACCACGATCCGTCTTTCTGCCGCCCTACGAACCCGCGCTGACTTGGCCACCCCGCGCTCCAGTTCGTCTCCGAACCGATTTGCACAAACGCCGTCGTGTAGTTGGTCGCATACGCGGGCGCCACCGAACCGGCGTTCTGGCCATAAACCCAAAGGGTGCCATCATTGCGCAAGGCCAGAAGGCAATAATCACTGGACGAAATCGCGACCCAGTTGCTGCCAGGATCGAGCAGCGCTGGAACTAAATCGTTGGCGCCGCGGCCCACTCCGAGGGGGCACAAGCCCCAGCCCCAGATCGTTCCGTCCCGAGCAATTGCATAACTATTGAAGTGACCAGCCGCGATGGCCTTCCACTGCCGGCTTGTCGTTACTTGAAACGGAATAAAGCGATTGCTTGTCGTGCCATCCCCGACCTGGCCGTAATTGTTTTGCCCCCACGTCCACAAGGTGCCATCACGTTTCAAGGCCAGTACCTGCCCTGCGCCAGCCCTCACGTCCGACCAGTCATTGTCTCTGCCGATGCGGTGCGGATTGCCGACCCAGTTCGTTGACGTCGTAGTCAGTCCCCCGCAAGTATTCCAACCCCAGCCCCACAAACTGCCGTCCGCCTTTAGTGCCAGCGTTTGATTCCAGTTCGCGCTCACTCGCACCCAGTCTGAATCCGTACCGATGCGCTGTGGGACCTCCGTCAGCGTGCGCGTCGGCAGGCTGCCCTCCAAGCCAAACAACCGGCCGCCCCAAGCCCACAACGTGCCGTCGGGGGCGAGCAGTACCGCGCAATCCCAAGTGGGAGAAATCTGCGGCGCAACGTTCCCCGGCGGCAAGGCCGGGCGTGACGCAAACTCCGGCGCCGGGCGAAGCGACAGCCAAAGGCCAACCACCAGCATCAAGCCCAGGACGACCGCCGCCCATTTGACGGTAGTGCTCATTCAACGACAACTATCGCTCCCTGCCATCGAACCGAGAGGCGGCCATTTGTGGGCGGAAGGAAAAGGGGTTGAGGTTGATTATTGTCACGGGTCAGCCAGGCAAGAAAAACAGAACTTCTCGTGCTTGTCATGCGGGAACAAAGGGTGTGCGACGACGACGACGATCCGATTACGGATTTTGCCATCGATGCCGGCTACTTCCATCGGCTCCCGATTCTGCTATCGAAAGCGGCTTCATGCAGACTATCGTCCAATCGGTATGCAGGCCGACGTCGTGATTGCGGGAGGCGGGATTGGCGGGGCCGTGCTAGCGGAATTGCTCGGTCGCGGCGGCAAGCGCGTCGTTGTCCTGGAACGCAGCACCGCTCCGCCGGTCTGGCTGCGGCCCGAAATTCTGTGGCCGGCGACGGTTCAGGTGTTGTTTTCGCTGGCGCCGCAAAAGGCCTGGGAGAATTCGGCCATGCTGCCGCTGCAAGGGGGCCGCATTCATGACGGCAAGGAGTTTGTCCCTTTGATCACCCGGGAGATTATTGCTGCGTCGCAAGTGCAGCCGTGGTTCACAAACCCAAATGAGACGCGCGAACAACTGCTGCGCCTCGGCAGCTTCGAACTGCGGCGCGGTGTGGAGGTCACGCAGGTGCTCAAAGGGGGAGAACGCATCGTGGGCGTGCGCGCGCGCGATCTGGCGACGAAACAGGAAACGGAAATTCTGGCATCATGGACGGTGGGAGACGACGGCGTCCACTCCAAGGTGCGCGAAGCTTGCAGCATCACCATGCCGACGCGTCTGTTCCCGGTGCAGTTCCTTTGCGCGGCGTTGACCTGGCCCGACTATTTGCCGACAGGTATCGTTCACCTCTGGCCGAACTGGAACGACGGCAAATCGGGCATTCTTGCTTTTGGCGCTGGAGCGCTTCCGGGCGGCAAAGGGGTCGCGTTGGTGGTGATCAATGGTTCCCGTTTCGATGCCAATCCTGACAGTGAAGAATCGTGGCAGCGATTCATTACCATGGATCCCCCGCTGGCTAGATTGGGAGCGACGTTGGATTTCCCGCGAGGTTTCATGCGGATCAAACGGCCCTGGGGCCACGCGCCGCGCTACGGCGGGCCGGGCGCCGTCATCATGGGTGATGCGGCGCACTCGGTCAGTCCGGCCGGTGGTCAGGGCGCCAACATGTCCGTGGCCGATGCCGTCGTGCTGGCGGAGCTGTTGCTGCGCGGGGAAGCGAACCTCATTGGCGAATACGAACGTCGCCGCCGCGCTGCCAACGCGCGTTCGTTCGGGCCGACCCGTTTCGCCGAGAGAGCTTTCAACCTCCCGGGCTGGCTGGTTCCGAACACGTGCCGCCGTGCATTGCTACATTGGCTGAGCCGTCATCCAGCGCGGGTGCAACGCGGGTTGCGTTCCGTCTCGACGCTGTTCCAGGAAGTGTCGGGGCCTTAACTCCGGCATTTCAATGCCGCCATGGCCGCAACGCTTACTTTGCGGCGGCCTCGACGGCCTTGGCGGCGGCTTCCTTTTCCTTCACCATCGTGGCGCCTTTGCCAATGCGCTTGCGGAGATAAGTGAGCTTCGCGCGGCGGACTTCGCCCTTGCGTTCCACTTCCACCTTCTCCACGCGCGGCGAGTGAATGGGAAAAATGCGTTCGACGCCTTCGCCGTAGCTGATGCGGCGCACGGTGAAGGTCTCGTTGAGGCCGCGTCCGCGCCTGCCAATGACCACGCCGGCGAACACCTGGATGCGTTCCTTGTCGCCCTCCACGACCTTGGTGTGAACCTTGACGGTGTCGCCCACGTTGAATTTCGCCGGTTCTTTTCGGAACTGCTCGGACTCAATTTTATCAAGTAATGCCTGGTTCATAAATTCATGCTTACGGCGCGTTTTCCGTGCCGCCGTTGTTCAGCAAGTCGGGTCTGCGTTTCGCGGTCCGCTTTCTTGCCTGTTCGGCCCGCCACTTCTCGATCTCCGCGTGATGGCCGGAGAGCAACACTTCCGGCACCTTCATCCCGCGAAACTCCGCGGGCCGCGTGTAGTGCGGATATTCCAGCAAGCCATGGCTGAACGATTCATCGTGGGCGCTTTCGTCGTCGCCGAGGGCGCCGGGTAACAGCCGCGTTACCGCGTCGATGATGACCATCGCGGGCAATCCACCATTGGTGAGCACATAGTCGCCGATGGACAATTCATCATCCACCAGCGACTCGCATACCCGCTCGTCCACGCCTTCGTAACTGGGACAGATGAAGAGCAAATGCTCCTTCTGCGCCAATTCGCGGGCGATGGCCTGGGTAAAGGGCCGGCCGGCCGGCGCGGTCAGGATGATGTGCGTCTTTTCATCCGCCAGACTTTCGACTGCTTCAAAGATCGGTTCGGGCTTCAGGACCATTCCAGCCCCGCCGCCAAACGGTTTATCATCGACCGTTTTGTGGCGGTCGTGCGTCCACTGACGCAGGTCCCGCAACTGCAAATCCAGCAACCCGGCTTTCCGCGCCCGTCCCACGATGCTGGCATCCAACGGGCCGGAAAACATCTCCGGGAACAAAGTGAGCACATCGACTTTCACGAGCGGCTTTCTGGCTCTCGCCAGCGTGGCGTGCGCCGGAACCAGCCGCGCTTACCGCGGCGGACGTTGGTCCTCGACGATTTCGAGGGAGCAACGCAGGCCCTTTTTCGCGCTGCCGGCGGTGAGCAGCGAGCGGATGGCGTTGATCGTCACTCCGTCGCGTCCGATGATGCGGCCCACGTCGGAGGGGTTCATCCGCAGTTCGTAAACCGTCGTGCCGTTCTTCTCGACCGGGGTAACGGTGATTTCCTCCGGTTTCTGGACCAGGCCCTTGACCACATATTCCAGAAACGCTTGCATGGCCGTTCGCGAGGAGAGCTTCAGGCCGCCGCCGCCGCGGACTTCTTCGCCTTGCGAATGAAGCTGGCGACGGTGTCGCTCGGCTGTGCGCCCTTGCTGACCCAGTAATTGGCGCGGTCCAGGTTCAGCGTGTAGTTGTTGCCCTTCTTGAGCGGCAGGTAGGTGCCGAGTTCCTCGATGCACTTGCCGTCGCGGGGGCTGCGGCTGTCGGCCACGACGATGCGGAACACCGGAGTGTTCTTTGCGCCGATGCGCTTCATGCGGATTCTGACTGCCATAAATCGTTTTGTCTTCGCGGCGGCGGCCAGCCACGATGCGTTTGCCGCCCGCCGTTGGTTGACGGCGTGTCTCGAAAAAGAGGGGGGAGGGTAGCAGGGTGAGTCTTCATGGCAAGCCCTGTTTTAACCCGTTTTAACCCGTTCAACTTGTTCGGTGCGCGGCCTGAAAACGCAACTGAGCGCTCAACACTTTGAGCTTTACCCCAGGGGGTCACGATCTACTCAGCCTTTCCCACATTGATCGAGCTTCGGAATTGACTATCGAGAGAGACTCGTTCAACCATACCGGCACGCGAGCATCGACAGGGAGTGTCACACTTGCGGATGTGGTGTCTTCAGCCGGCGTTGTTGTCCGGAAATATGAACGTCACGCCAATGCTTTATTGCCTGCTGCTGGGGTGTCTGATCAGCTTGCTGGTCATTCCCCTCATCTTGTTGCCAGGCCTGAATCGATCGCTGCCCTGGCTGGAGCGGCGTCGGGGTTCGGCGAAACTTTCCGACAGGAAGGAAGGCCCTGCAGTTCCGAGGCTTGGCGGAATAGCGCTTGCGGCGGCGTTCGTGGGAGTCTCCCTTCTCATTTGCTTTCTTTATCCCGCAACCTGGGTGGAAAAAGGGCGCATCAGTCTGGGCATCGTCTGGACGGCGCTGGCGATGTTCTTTGTCGGCATCTGGGACGATTTTCGGCCTTTGAACACGGGGCGGAAACTTCTGATCCAGGTCCTGATCTCAATTGCCGCTTGTGTTCAGGGAATTCAACTCGAAGCTTTCAGCAGCCCGCTCCAAGGCATCACTTCTCACCTTGGAGTGTGGGGTTGGGTGGTCACGGTGCTGTGGCTGGTGGCATTGACCAACCTGTTCCATCGTTTCGACGCGATCAATGGTCTGGCGGGCGGCGTTGGCTTCGTGATGCTGAGTTTGCTGGCTTATGTGGGAGCAGCGGCGGAAGCGGGTTTTTCAACACTCTGTGCCATCGGGATGGCGGGCGCGTTGCTGGGATTCCTGGTTTACAACCTGCCGCCCACCCGGATCAACATGGGCGGCGGCGGCACCGGCTTGATTGGGTTTCTCATCGCAAACTTCAGCATCGTTCATCCTGACAAGGAAACTTCAATGGCGGCGGTGCTTGTGCTTGTGTTACCGCTGCTGGGCATGGGACTGGCCATTTGGCCCGGTGTTCCCAGAGTTTCGCCGTCCGATTCTTCTGGCCACAAGCTGACGGCGCGCCGGCTGGCCGCTCCGAATATCTCCCACCCGCGTCATCGTTCCTGAATTCGCGCGGAGCTTTTGGCTTGCGCGCGCTGGCAGGTTTGAAGAAATGGGGGCAATGCTTTCGGCCCGGCTGCTTCTGGGATCGCTCGCCATCGTCGTCGCGGGCTGCACCGCGTCCCGGCAACTTTCTCCTTCCATGCAATACGATCTCATCCTGCGCGGTGGCATCATTTACGACGGTAATGGCGGCGCTCCATTCGTCGGCGACGTGGCTGTCAGCGGCGATATGATCGCGGCCGTGGGAAAACTGGGCGACGTGCGCGGGCGCAAGGAGATCGACGCGTCCGGCCTCGCCGTCGCACCCGGATTCATCAACATGTTGAGTTGGGCGACGGAGTCACTCATCGAAGACGGCCTTTCGCAAAGCGACATCCGCCAGGGCGTGACGCTGGAAGTCATGGGCGAGGGCGAGTCGATGGGACCGCTGACGGAGCAGATGAAGCGGGACATCGTCGCGCTCCAGGGCGACATCAAATATCCCATCCGTTGGACCACGCTTGGCGAATACCTGGAGTTCCTGGAACGGCGCGGCGTCGCCTGCAATGTCGCGTCGTTCGTCGGAGCTGCGACCGTCCGCATCCACGAACTTGGTCACGCGGATCGTGCACCGACGGCCGCCGAACTGGAGCGCATGAAGGCCCTTATGCGGCAGGCGATGGAGCAAGGGGCGCTCGGAGTGGCCTCGGCGCTTATTTACGCTCCCGGATTCTACGCGAAGACGGACGAACTGATCGCCTTGTGCAGAGTGGCAGCGGAATATCGCGGGACCTACATCTCCCATCTTCGCAGCGAAGGGAACCAGTTCCTCGAAGCGCTCGACGAATTTCTGGCCATCGCCCGCGAAGCCGGCATCCGCGCGCAGGTCTATCATTTGAAGGCCGCCGGCTCGAACAACTGGCACAAGATGGATGCCGCCATCGCAAAGATAGAAGCAGCCCGCTCGTCGGGCCTCCCAATCACCGCCGACATGTACACCTATACCGCTGGCGCGACCGGACTGGATGCCGCCATGCCTCCGTGGGTGCAGGAAGGCGGCTACACCGAATGGCGAAAGCGTCTGCTCGATCCGCAAATCCGCGCCCGTGTGTTACGCGAAATGCTGACCCCCTCGGACGCATGGGAAAGTCTTTACCTCGCGGCTGGATCGCCGGAGCGCGTGCTGCTCGTCGGTTTCAAGAATCCCAAGCTCAAAGTGCTCACTGGCAAGACGCTCGGTGAAGCCGCCAAACTGCGCGGAAAATCCCCGGCGGAAACAGCCATCGATCTGGTCATCGAAGACGGGAGTCGCGTCGGCACGGTTTATTTCATGATGTCCGAGGAGAACGTGCGGAAGCAGATCAAGCTGCCGTGGGTGAGTTTTGATTCCGACGCGGCCTCGCTCGCGCCGGAGGGCGTTTTCCTCAAATCCAATCCACATCCGCGCGCCTACGGTAACTTCGCCCGCCTGCTCGGCAAATACGTGCGCGACGAAAAGCTGATCCCGCTCGAAGAGGCCGTCCGACGTCTCACGACACTGCCGGCCAGCGTGCTGCAAATCGAGCGCCGTGGCGCGCTCCGCCCGGGTTTTTTTGCGGACATGGCCGTCTTTGACCCGGCGAAAATTCAGGATCACGCGACGTTCGAGAATCCCCATCAATACGCGACTGGCGTCGTGCATGTGTTCGTCAACGGGACGCAGGTGTTGAAAGACGGCGAACCGACGGGCAAGAAACCCGGGCGGGTGGTGCGTGGGCCAGGATGGAAACCGAGGCGATGATTGCCGCTGTTAAGCAGACATGAAGATTTCGCCCACAGCGGCGGAGGGCTTGGTCTCTTGAGGGCGGATGAACAGAAAATACACCGCGACGATGACCACCAGCCAGTAGATGAAGACGGCGACAATCGCGCGTAGAAACGGCAGCCGAAAAATCCCCATCACCACAAGAACTTCCACCGCCAGTTCCACCAGCCAACGCCAATCTCCAATGAGTGGACCGAGAAAGATTTTCGAGAGGAAACTGACGACGCCCATGAGGAACACGGCGGCGATCCCTCGAGAGAGCGGGATTTCGCTGCCAATTGGCGCCAGGAAGTGTGCGATGATCCAGAGCAGACCGCCACAGGCCACATACGGCACGATCACGCCGATGAATGGGATCAAAGCCAGCATACCTTGCGGTGAAAATCTTCGATTACCGCAAATAGTCCAGCAGTGAACTCCCCAGAATCTTCCCCGCGCTCTGCAGCGCCGCCTGATAAGCCGTCTGCGTTTGATTGAGCCGCACGAGCGTTTCCGCCAGATCGGCATCGGCCTCTTTGGAGACGAGCACTTCCAAAGTGTCGGTGCGCTGGTCGGCGATGGCATTCGTCGTTTCGAGCCTGGATTGGATAGCGCCGTTAGTGCCAAGGTGATAGAGGAAGTTGTCCTCGTCCTGGCTCAGATTTGCGCGATCGGTGGTTTCGATGGCCGCGACGTTCCCGGCGAGCAGATTGTTTTGCAGTGAGATGAGGTGATTGAAGAAATCCGCGCCCACCCGGTTGTCCGTGATCAGCCCGCGCGGGCCGCTGCCGCTGTTGTTTTCGCCAATGGTGTACGGGCCAAGGGTCACCCCGCTGGCAATCTCGCTTTCGGCAAGTGTGGTGTTGCCCTGATAGGTGACGCCAGTGACGTTGCCATTGGCATCGGTCGTCATCACATAGGCTGCCTGGTCGCTCAACGTGCCGGAGAACAGATAATCTCCCTGGTTCTTCGCGTTGACCGTGTGAACGGCCCGCTTGATGAGTTGAGTGACTTCATTCGCGAAGATGTTCAATTCGTCCTGCGACTTCAAACCGTCGGCGGAGATGGAAATCTCGCGGGCGCGGTCCGAGACAGTCTTGAGCGCCTTGATGGAAGTGAAGGAATCGGTCGCCACTTCCTGAAGGCGCGCGATGTTGCGCTGGTACTGGTTGACGGCTTTGCCCTCGGCCTGCAAATCGAGGACGCGGTGCATGGCCACGGGATCGTCCTCCGGCAATTGCACGCGCTGGCCGGTGGCGGCCTGGTTTTGCAGCTTGTTCTGGCGCTGGCTCAGCGAATTGAGTTGCTGGAGCAGGCTGTTGGGGAAGGTGTTTGCGGTGACGCGCATAGGTTGACTAAAACGCCTTAGGCTTTACGAGTTTCATCGCTTCAAACTGAGCACGGTTTGCAGCAGTTCATCGACCGTCACAATCAGCTTCGCCGACGCCTCGAAGGCCCGCTGGAATTTGATCAGGTCGGTCATTTCCTCGTCGAGGGACACACCGCTCACCGAATCTCGTTGGCGCAGCAGCATGTTTTCGACGAGTTGCTGGTTGGTAAGCTGGGTGTTGGTGCCATTGAGGGCCTGACCAAGAGCGGCCACCGACTGGCCGTAGTTTTCCTGGAAGGTTTGATTGGAGAGGGCGGCGTGATTTACGTCCGCAAGCTGGCCGAGTTGGACGGCCACAGTGTTGTCGCCGGGCGCGCCCGCGACGCCGCCGGCCTGAATCATCCAAGGGTCGTTCGCCAGGTTCGTGTTCACCCCGATGTCAGCGGCAGTTGCCCCAGTGAAGAAAGCTTCGCCGCTGGTTCCGTTCCTGCCAAATCCAGCGCCGTGAACAGTGTTAACCTCACTGATCAGAGTAGCTGCCAGCGTGTCGATGCTGGTTTGCAGCGTCGTCAGGTCGTTGTCGCGCGCGTCTATTGTCCCCTGCATCGTTCCGCCAGTGAGATTCAGCGTCGTGCCGCCGGTCACGGTACGCACCAGGAATTGCCCGCCGCCCGCGTCATAAGTTTCCAGCGTGTCTTGGACAATGGGGCCGACTACCAGCGGCACGCCGTCAATGGCGATATCGACGCTGCCATTCGGATTCGCGGTCGTCGTTATGTTGACGAGCTTGGCCAGGTCTTCGATGCGTTTCTGCCGCGCGTCACGCAAATCGTTCGCCTTGGCCGGCGTGCCGATCTCGACAGCCACAATCTGCTCGTTGAGCTTGGCGATGTCGCTCAAGGCAAGGTTCGCCTGCGCAACGTCGCTCGCCAGTGAATCGTTCAGCGAAGTGCGGAGGTTGGCGAGCCGCGTGGACACCTGGTTGAACTGCGTGGCGAGGTCTTGTGCGGTCTTGATGACCTCCTGCCGCGCGGGCATCGAAGTGGCGCTCGCGGCAAGTCCCCTGAAAGCGTTGAACAGATCGGACATCTCCTCCGCGATCCCGTGCTGGCCGCCAATCCCGCTGGCCGCCGCCGAGCCTGCCGCGCCCGTCGCTTGCCGATCAATTTGCTGTCCGAGCGCCGCTTGTCCAAGTTGCAGCGCTTTCTGCTTCGCTTCGTAAGCGCCGCGCACGCTCGTCTCGGTCACGATTTGCCGGTCGAGCAGCACGTCGCGGATTTGCTGGATGCCTACCGCATCCGCGCCAGTGCCCTGCGGCCCCATTTCCGACGGGATGGCAATGGAAGTGTCGATGTCCACGCGCTGCCGGGAATAGCCGGGTGTGTTGACGTTGGCCAGGTTGTGGCCTGCGACTTCGGTGCCCGCGCGTTGCGTTTGCAGCGAGCGGTTCGCCATGCTGAGGGTGCCGAAAAGTCCGAGCATATGAGGAAGATTAGGATTAAGAAAAAGATTACGATTACGACGGTCTTTCGCCCAAAACCAATTCCTTCTTACTCTTAATCTTATTCATAATCTTAATCCCTTTCGGCTCAACCGATGGCCTCGTACAGCGGCGGCGCGGGCAGCGCGTGCAACTGGCGTCCGCCGTGTTCGTTATAGACCTGCGTCTCGCGCGCCGGGAAAAGCGTGCCGAGGAACTGCTTCATCAATTCCACCGATCGGCTCAGGACAAGATGGTTCTGCCGTGCGCGTTGCTGGACGCGCTGCAGCAGCGAATTGTTCTCATCCACCAGCGATTGCACGAGGGGCCGGTAGTCCGCCGGGAGCAGCGCAATTATTTCGACGAATGTTGAGGTTTCGACGACGCCCAGTTCTCGCGCGAGCGCGCGCTGGCATTGTTCCCGGTTACGGCGCGACGCCTGCATGACGCCCGCCTGGCTCTGAATCGCGGTGGTTGCGGTGAACATTTCGTCGGCCAGGCGATTGATGGCGCTTTCCTGCTGTTGGTCGAGCAGGGCAAGCACTTCGCCGTAGTGCTGCAATTCTTCGCGCAACGCGGCGACGAGTTTCTCGATGGCTTCGGTCATGAACGGTCTTCGAGGTTGGCTTCGTTCTCGTGCAAGTGGAGAGGCGGCGGCAATTCCGTTTCCGGCTCCGGCGTGTCGGTCTTGATGGGGAAGACCCATCCGAGGCCCCAGTCGCTTTCCCGCACTTGCTTCACGCGTTTGGGACAACGCGGGATGATGGCTTTGACGAAACTGGCTCCCATGTCGTTAGGATTCCTTTTCTGAGTTGGCGGGTTTGACGTGTTGCTGAATCAATTGCGCCTCCAGGCTGCGCGCGAGGCCGAAGCTGCCGTTCCGGCTGATGGCGTCAGCCAACTGATTCGTGGCCATGTCCTGGTAGATGCCCGAGGCCATTGAGTCCTCGTTGAACTTCGACTTGAAGATGGTCTTGCGCGCCGCGCCCAGGATCTGCCGCAACAGCACGGACTCAAACTGCCGGCTGACTTCGGCCACTTTCTCCGCCTCGGACAGCGATTGGTTCCCCGCCAGCTTTTCCACCGGCAGGTTCTCCGCTTTGGCAGTGTGGGTGAGGGAAGAGATGTTCATATCAGCGCATCACCAGTTCAGCGTGCAGCGCGCCGGCCTGCTTCATCGCCTGGAAAATCGCCATCATGTCGCGCGGAGTGACGCCCAACGAATTCAGGTTGGCGGCAACTTTCTCAACGGTTGGCAGTTCCGGGAGGGGAACAAATCGAGCCTGCTGCTCGGTCACCTTTGTGTCCGTGCGCGGAGTTACGACCGTCGTGCCCGTCTGGCTGAAGGGCTGGGGCTGGGAGACAT
>Ga0187893_10009034_pt1 | contig 15486 bp, 11 predicted proteins | sample MA1701074metaG_FD_139574 | JGI IMG/M metagenome (GOLD analysis project Ga0187893, IMG submission 139574) | White microbial mat communities from a basaltic lava cave in the Kipuka Kanohina Cave System on the Island of Hawaii, USA - MA170107-4 metaG ... | reverse complement strand
TCTGAAAAACACCTTCGTGCCCAGCAGATAGCGTCCTGTACTGTCGAACTGAAGACATTGGTAAAAGAAAAACCCTGTGTACGCTCGCTGACTGCTCGATCCGGATCGAAAACGCGGGTAACGACAGAATTGTGCGTGGCACTACCCTTTAATTAGCTGGCTAAAGCTCGTATACGTGGTGTACGGAAGCCGATTCTGCCCGTGAACGGCAAGTCATCAGAGTCAGGATGTTTCGCAGCACGCTGCTGAAAAAGGGCATCCGGCGACCGCTCCCTTTGGTCGCGGCTCGGTAGGAGGCTGCAAACACGCAGTCGCGTTTTTGATCTGCGTGCGTCAGCAAGCGGCTTCTGGCCTTTCAGCCACCGAGGTCAAGAGCATTGATTCCTTCACTTTCTGATGAGCGGCTCAGCGCCTACGGACTTTCGCCAATTGTCCAGCAGCTTGTGCAACTGTTTTGTCTTGTCCGGCATCTCGGTGGCGAGATTCCGTGTCTCACTGCCATCGGCGGCCAGATCGTAAAGCTCGAGCCGTTTGTCCGCGTAAAACTCGATTAGCTTGTAATTGGCCTTGCGCACGACGCCACCGGGCTCGGCGCCCTCGATGTCGTAGTAAGGGTAATGCCAGTAGAGCGTGTCGCGCCGCAACTTGTCCTTCCCCTTCAGGACAGGCACCATGCTGACTCCGTCCACGGGATTGGATTTGTCGCGTTTCAGTTGCGCCATCTCGAGCATCGTCGGGAAAAAGTCGATGCTGGCGGCCGGCACATCACACACCGATCCGGGACGAACAACACCGGGCCAGCGCACAATCAGCGGAACGCGGATCCCTCCCTCATACATGTATCCCTTGCCCGCGCGCAGAGGCACGTTGGATGTGGCGGGCGTGTCCGGCGCGTCGCGCACCGAAAGACCTCCGTTGTCGGACGTGAATATAACAACTGTCCGGTCGTCAATTTTGAGATCCTCGATTTTCTGCAGGATTCGCCCGACGCTCTCGTCCATGCTCTCGATCATCGCCGCGTAGATCGCATTGTTGTGGGCCTCTCCAGGCTTCATCTTGTGCTTGTATTTCGCGATCACGTCTAGCTTCGCCTGCATTGGCGTGTGCACGAGGTAATGGGAGAGGTACAGGAAAAACGGCCGATCGCTGTTGCCCTCGATGAATTTCAATGCCTCATCCGTCAAACGGTCCGCGAGGTAATCACCCGGCTTTCCCTCTACGGGAACTGATCCCCTGGCGCCTCTACCTTTGGCCTCTGTCCAAGCCGGGTAGAAGAAGTCACTGACCATGCCGATATGCGTGCCGCCGACGTTCACGTCGAAGCCTTGCCTTTCCGGATACAGCGCTTCGCGCCCCAGGTGCCACTTGCCGATGGAGGCGGTCGCGTAGCCAGCTTCTTTCAATCGCTCCGCAATTGTTACCTCTTTGAGGGCGAGCCCTTCGGCTTGGCCGGGAACGATGCCCGTTATATTGACCCGCGCCGGATACTTCCCGGTCATGACGCTGGAACGCGTGGGCGAGCACACGGGAGCCGTGGCATACCCGTGGGTGAACTTCATCCCCAGCTTGGCAAATCGATCTATGTTGGGAGTCTCGTAGAACGTGCTGCCGTAGCAGCCTAGGTCAGTCCATCCGAGATCGTCGATGAGAATGAAAATGAAGTTAAGCTTCCTAGGTTCGGCGGAACTGAGGCGCGCCGGCAGGGAGATCCCGAGAGCCGCAGGGCCGAGTTGTCGTAGTAGATTTCGCCTGGTCAATGTACGCCAGTTGGGTCCGCTTAGCCGATGATTTCGGAGACGACGCGCGCCGGAAACTGATCGGTCAGCCGCTCATCCAAGCCGTGACGCCGAAACAAGAGATTGCGGTAATTCATGCCGAGAGCGTGAAGAATTGTGGCGTGGAAATCATGAACGCTGACGCGATTCTCGACTGCCTTGTGGCCAAGCTCGTCGGTCGCGCCGTAGATGACGCCTCCCTTGACCCCGCCACCGGCCAGCCAGAGACTGAATCCGCTAGGGCCGTGATCGCGGCCGAGAGCCACGCCACCTTGCCCGCCCTGCCCGAGCGGCAGGCGGCCGAACTCGCCGCACCAGACGACTAACGTGCTGTCCAGCAAGCCACGCTCGCGGAGGTCGGTGAGAAGCGTCGCAATCGGCTTGTCCGTCTTCCCGCAACAATAACGAAGACCTTTATCGAGATCCGCGTGGTTGTCCCAGATCTGCTTCTCGATGTAAAGCTGAACGAAGCGCACACCCCGTTCCACAAGACGCCGCGCCATTAGGCAGCGCTTACCGTATGACGCAGATATCTCGTCGTTCAGGCCGTACATCTCCTTCGTCTTGTCGGATTCCTTGCTCAGATCGAGCGCATCACTAGCGGCGATTTGCATTCGCGCGGCGAGTTCGTACGACGAGATCCTTCCGCTTAGATCCGGCTCGTAGGGCCGCTGCTCGAGATGAGCTTCGTCAAGACGACGCAGGAGATTGCGATGCACCGCCAAAGCGCCTTCCGGCCATTCCGGCCGCGGATCCAGATTCAGCACCGGTGCCCCTTCGGAACGGAATCGCGTTCCTTGATAGACCGGCGGCAGCCAAGCCGATTGCCAATTCTGAATTCCGTTGATCGGCAGCCCCTTCGGATCGTCGAGCACAACATAGGCCGGTAAATTTTGGTTCTCCGTTCCGAGGCCGTAAGCGATCCAGGCTCCGAGCGACGGGCGTCCCATCACGATCCGGCCGGTGTGCATCATGAACAGCCCAGGTTCATGGTTCGGCGTGTCGGTGTACATCGAACGGATTAGCGCGATCTCATCGGCGTGCTTTGCGGTGTGCGGCAGAAGTTCGGAAATCTCCATACCGCACTGCCCGTGTTTGGAGAATTTATAGGGCGACGGCAGAATGCCCTTGTTGGCTGTAGGCGATACGACATCCGTGGTGAGGTCACGGCTGGGCACCTTGCCGGCGTACTTTTCGAGCGATGACTTTGGATCGAACAGGTCCACCTGGCTGGGGCCACCGTTCATGAACATTTGGATGACGGATTTTGCCTTCGCGCGAAAATGGGGGTCCTTCGGTTTCAGGTCATAGCTTGCGGCGATTTCGGCGTTCGCGGCCAGCGCTGGGTTCAAACCGAACAAATCGGCTCCGAGCACATACGCCAAGCCCATCCCGTGAATGCCGTCAACCATTGTCGAGAAGAAATCCCGCCGCGACGTCGTGAATTTGTTCTTGTCACATGAATTTCGCATGGCTTTCCTCAATCGACAAAAATGAAGCTGGCGGAATTCAGAACCGTGTGGCATAGGCCCGCCAATGCCATCCAGCGCGAAGTTGTCTGGACGGGCGACGCGGTGTGGTCCTTCTTCAGGCGCGCGGGCCATTGTTCGGCCAGTTTGTCGAGCGCCGTAAGGCTCTCCTGCCTCTCGGTTTCCGTGGGCGGTCGAGAGAGGGCACGCAAGAACACGTGCTCCACTTGCCGTTCGCGATCGTCGCCGGCTTCATCGATCACGCGGCCCGCCATATAGGTGGCGAGCTTCCAGATCTGTTCGCTGTTCATCATCTGCAGCGCCTGGGTGGCCACATTGGACCGGCTACGCTCGATGCAGTTCGGATTCATCTGCGGCAGGTCAAATGCTTCGAGGAGCGTAACTGGTGTCGAGGTACGTTGCAAGACATAGACGCTGCGCCGATACCCTTCGGTCGAGCCGACCGCGACCACTTCCTTGTTGTCGCTGACCTGGATGTCTTCCGGGCGTCCGAATTGCGCAGGGTTCAGCCGGCCTGTCGTCATCAGGATTGAATCGTAAAGCTGATCCGCATCCATGCGGCGGATCGGCATTCGTGCCAGCAGTACATTTTCCGAATCCGCCATGTGCTTGGCAGGATCCTTTCGCGACGACTGCCGGTACGCTGCTGACGTCACCATCAGCCGGTGCATGTGCTTCATGCTCCAGCCACTCGAGACGAACTCCGTGGCCAGCCAGTCGAGAAGCTCCGGATGCGAGGGAGGCGAGCCGGAGCGGCCGAGGTTGCCAGGAGTCGCGACAAGCCCAGCTCCGAAGTGACGCATCCAGAGCTGGTTCACCATGACTCGCGAAGTGAGCGGATGATTCGGCTGGGTGAGCCAACGCGCAAGCGCCAAGCGACGGCCACTCGATTGGGAACCTTGCGGTAGCGGTATTACTTTGTAAGGATCGAGACCTGAGCTCACGACTTCGGGTACGCCGGGCGGGACTGGTTCCGCCGGACTCTGAGCCTCTCCTCTCCGCAACAGATATGTACCGGATGGCTCGCCGCCCATGTCCACCAGAGCGCGGATGTGAGGCTTTGGAATCAGCTTTCGCTTTGCCGCGGCGATGTCCTTGCGAATCGGTTCGGCGGCGGTTTTGAAATCGGAATATTTCTTCGTCAGCTCGTCGATCTGGATGTCCAAAGTGTTCTTGAATTTTTCGAGGAGATATTTCTCGAGCTCAGATCGTTCCTCCTCCGGCTTTGCGCGTGCCTGGCGAAGATCATTCCGAACCGGTTCGGGGAGGGCCTTCAGGCGTTCGCTCAAAAGTTTCCCGCGATAAGGCTTGGCCTCCACCTCGAGAGCCTGCTCGAATTTTTCGATCTCCTTCTGCAGGGGCGCGTTTCGCTCCTCGACCTGCTTGCGGTCGCTTTCAAGACTGATGTCGAGGTTCCGTTCCCTCGGCGGGCGCCAGTCGTAGGGATCGTAGGCGGTCTGCAGAATCGCCGTAAACCGGTAGTAATCACGCTGCGAGATCGGATCGTACTTGTGATCATGGCAGCGCGCGCAGCCCACGGTTAGACCCAACACGGAAGAAGAGAGAATCGCGACCTCGTCGGCGACAACGTTCAACCGCTCGGGGAGAAACGCGAACTCGGGCTCCCAGGTGGGGTCCGGCGCGGTGCGCAAAAAGCCGGTCGCTGCCAGGCGGTCGATCAGTTCCGGAGTGACTTTCTCCTCTTTGTAATCTGCGAGTTCATCCCCAGCGATCTGTTCAGCCAGGAACTTGTCGTATGGCTTGTCGCTGTTGAGGGCCCGAATCACGTAATCGCGGTAACGCCAGAAATCAGGCCGCAACGGGGCGCCCTCACCGTAGCCTTCCGTGTCGCCGTATCCGGCGAGATCCAACCAATGCCGGGCCCAGCGTTCTCCATAGGTGCGAGAATCGAGGAGCCGATCCACCACTCGCTCGTAACGGTCCGGCCGCGAATCAGCAAGAAAGTTTTTGACTTCGGCAGGCGTCGGCGGCAATCCGGTCAGATCAAGATACGCACGGCGAAGCAACGCGAGCGGTTCAGCCTGCGACGAATACGTGAGCCTTCTCTCTTCAAGCTTATGCAACAGGAAGGCGTCGATCGGATTGCGCACGAGAGCATGCTGCTTCACTTTGGGTATCGGGGGACGCTTGGGCGGCTGGAAAGACCAGAAGTTGCGATCTTTTTCCGTCAGCGAGAATTGCGTCGTCACAGGGGCTTCCGGCGCAGGTGGACAACCTGCGGCGATCCACTTCCGCAACTTATCAAGTTCCGCGTCGCTCGGCGGTCGAATCGAGAACTTCTGCTGCAGCGCTATTGGCGGCATGTCTCCTGACTCAATCTTGCGGATCATCAAGCTCTCTTCGGGCTTGCCGGGGACCACAGCCGGCCCGGACTTGCCGCCTTTCAAGCGGGAGGCCTGCGTTCTTAGATCGAGCCCCGCCTTCGGCTCGCGTTTGCCATGGCACACGACACAGCGCGCCTGAATGATAGGCAAAATGTCCTGCTCAGTCGGCCCGGGAATCGAGGTGCCGGCGGCTGCCAGCGGCTGAGTCTCCGTGCGCGCACCGCGATCAATCCAAGTTCGGATCGCGTCGATTTCCGCGTTTGAAAGTTTCGGCTGGGTAGGCGGCATCTGCTGGCTGACGATCTTTTCCATGAGCAGGCTCTTGTGGGAAGAGCCCACTTGGATCGCCGGTCCGGACTTACCGCCTTTCATAAGGGAGGCGGGTGTGCGCAGGTCGAGTCCCTGCTGGGGAGACTTCTCTCCGTGACACGCGATGCATTTCGCCTGAAGAATCGGAAGGACATTCGCTTCAAACAAGGGTGCGCTGTCGGTGGCAAACGTACGCGTGATACATAGAGCAAACAGCGAAACGATAGGATGACCAACCACGCGCGATACACGTCCTTGCTCGAGTGGCAGCCCTATGTGTCCTTCACGAGCCATGACGTTCAATTGCAGTCTATCAAAGGCCCGAAGGTTCGTGGCAGAACGCGCGGATCGAGATCGCAAGCCGATGTCCACTGACCACGGCGAGACCAGGGAATCTTAAAGGCGCGCGCCAAGAGGGGCGCGAGCCCACTTTGTGTGCCGAGCATGTTCGGTGACTATTGGGGTGCAAGTCCCCATTGTGTTTAGCCAAGACGGCATAGATAGCAGGCTGCTGAAAAACTCACGGAGCCGAAGGTTTGCGGCCCCTTCAAAACCACCGTTGATTGTGTCTGTCTGCCTCTTTGGGGCGTACAGACACACCTCTCCTCAGGCAACTGCGGAAGAAAACGCGGGCGCCAGATTCCGCACCCTCACCAGATTGTAGGCCGAGGGAGCAAGAGTGAACACCCACCCGACGCGCCGCAATCCTTTGTGGCGCGTCTTGCGCAGCATCCCCACCGTCTTCAGCCAGGCGAAAATCTCTTCGATCCGCTTGCGCTTGTGCTGACTCACTTGGTAGCCCGCGTGCCGCGTCGTGCGTCCGTCGATGGCGCTATGCTTCTGCGCGACGTGCGGCGTTACGTTATGCTGCCGCAACTGGGCCACGTGATCTTGGGTGTCGTACCCCTTATCCGCTCCCAGTGTTACCGGACGCTCCCCCGGGATCTCCTCCACCATCGCGATCGAGGCCTCCCGTTCGCTGGTGCCCGTGGCCAGCGTCACCCGTGTATTGACCACCAGCCCATTGCGGTTCTCCATCAGCACGTGCCCCCGTAGCACAGCTTGGCCTCTTTGCCCTCCCCTTTGCGCGCCAGTCGCGCCTCTCGATCGGTGGTCGATTCGTGGGTTTGGTTGCCACGCTTCTCGCCGTGAAAATCCATCGTGGGATTGCCCGGGTCCCTATCGCTCGGCTCAGCCCCACTCCCATCCTTGCGCTGAAAACTCTTCAGACCGGCCCAGGCCTCGATCAGCGTTCCATCCACCGTGAAGTGCTCGTCCGAGAGCAGTTCCATCCCCTTGGCCTCCACCAGCACCTCATCCAAAACGCCTCCGCCACATCCCCTTCCAACAGGCGGTTCGCAATTCTTGCTGAATACTGTCGCCACCCACACATCCTCGTCCAGGTTCAGCCCCACGAACCAGCGGAACAATAGATTGTAGGCCAACTGTTCCATCAGCATCCGTTCGCTGCGCACCGAATACAGGATTTGCAACAGCAGCGCGCGCAATAACTTCTCCGGGGCGATCGACGGGCGCCCCGTGGTAGCGTACATCGGTCCTGTCGCCGGCGCGGAGTCGAGATGGGAAAACAAGACCCTCGTTGCGAAACACCTTCACCGTCTGGCTTGCCGAGCCCACGCGTGAGAACGTTTCGAAAAAGTAGGCGATCCCTTCCCGGATCTGTGTGTCAGGGTCGAACACGACGTTGCCGCCTCGTCGTAGACGAAGCCCGTGGGCAGCGGACAACGATACTCGCCACGCCGCAGGTCGCTGGCGCAGAACCCCGAACAGCAGAGCCTCGCGGTGCCGAGCCGCGGCTTCGGCGACGTCCGCGTGGTTGCCGGCGTGTGACACGGCGTCCGCAAGGGCGCCATCGAGCCAGGCCTCCAGGTCTATCGCCGGATCGAAGACGGGATTGTCGATGAGCGCCATAAGCTGCGCCTGGACCAACTCGGCGAGATACTGGCGAATTGCAGATTCCCGCCGTGCGCGGGCCTTTTTCTGGAACCCCGCGGGCGAGTGCTTTAAGAGCGGACGCAGCCGGCGCAGGGCGTCAGCCTTGACCAGATCCATCCGCCTATTGACCATGCACTCACGGCTCCGGAACATTTACGATACGATTCTTCCATTCATCGGCGTCCGACGCCGCCCAGATGAGGATGAGACTCTCGATCACGTCCGCGAGTGGCGTCCCCTGCTTCACCAGAAACACGCCCGGGCAGTAGCCCCGTGCTTCGAGAAAATCGCCGAAGTGCCGGGGCATTGTCTTAAGATCGGAAGTGACCAGGATTCGATTGTCGCGCGCCGCGAAAGCCAGAACGTCAGGATCCGCTACGCCTTCCAGTCCGGCTTCATTTGCCGAGAGAAAATCCATCGCGGGCTCACGGCGCAAACAGCCGCTGACGATGCCTTCGTTCAGACTGGCATCGGCCAGGAATCGGACCATCCGTCAGCTTTGTCGGCTCAGCATCTGCTGGCGCATGCGCGCGAACTTCTCTTTGATATCGGGAGGATTCGGATGAGTCTTCGTATACTCGTCCTCCTCCCGCTTGCGCTCAGCCATGTCCGTTTCCATTTCTTCCTTGTTGCCGAGGTAGAAGGTGATTGCTCCGTAGACCTGCTCCAGGCTCAGCGTCGGGTAATGCGACCGGATGGCCTCCGGCGACTCGCCATTCTGGAACTCGTAGACCAGGTGCGCCAAGGGCACACGGCTCCCGATGAGGTAGAAGCTCCCGTGCCGCCGTTCAACGAATTCCTTGGTCATCGTCGCACCTACCTTCAGTCTATCTCGCCTCCGAGCCCACGCGAACGATTGCCTCGGCTGGGACTGACAAAGGACCATACTTCCGAATGAGAATTTGGCACTGACGCTCCAGTTGCGGATCGCCGGGATGCTCCGCAGGCCGGAACATGGGGAAGATCTGAAAAACGGAGCGGAATCGCCCGCCTCCGTTGGCGCGGTGCATGGACGGATCTTCCGCCTGGGAGGTTACTCTTTGGACTGGGTTGGCGTCCAGGAGCGTCGCGCTACCTCTCGCTCCGAGGAAGGCTCCCGTTCCGCCGATGATCGACAGTCCGCCCGCGGCCCCAACCAGTTCCATTCCCCAAAGGGTTCCATATGACACTCCGTCGGCCTTCAGGAATTCATAGACCACGTGGTTGATTGCAGGACGATTCGCGTCGGCAATGGCTGCCCCTGTTGGGGGCGCTGTGTTCAGGCGAAGGACTTGAACCATCGTGGCAACTTGACCCTTGGCGGCGGTACCGTTAATCGCAGTCACGTCCGCCAGGAAAATGTTTCTCGTAAAGTTCCCCAACTGCGCCTGTGAAACCGGCGCGACGGGTACCGGGCTGCGGGCCAGCCTGGACAGATCCGTTACGTCGCCGACGTACAAGACCGAGTTCTCCACCTGGACGTCCAAAACGGTGGGCAGTTCCTGTGCGGCGGCGGGCAGTAGCAACACCGCTAGAACAGTTGCGCTCCTCATGAGCTGTTCTCCTTCCGAACCGCTCTTCACAGTTCACTCCATAGGCGGCTCCATAAGAGAAACCGAAAACGGACGTGAACCGCTGCCATTCTGAGGAAGATTCCGGGGTCAAGTTTCCGGAATGATCACCTTGTTTGATAGATCGAGGCTCCGGTAGGAAAGCCGACCCGCCGTAGGATGGCCTGGAATCGAGGATTGTCCGCACGCACGCTGCCCTGGGGAAGAGTCAGGAGCATGGCCGGCATGTTGGGGTCGTGGCGCTCGGCGCCCTTTTCCCACCAATCGAGGCTCTTCTCCGGCCGCTCAGCTTCGTCGTAGAGCGCGGCGATGTCCGAGATCTGGACGTGGCTGCCCTGCTCCCAGCGAGCCTCAAATATTCGCGCCGCTTCCTCAAACGCCTCGCGGTACTTTCCCTTTTCATATCCGCTCTGAAGCACTCGGACAATCTGCGGAAAGCCCCGCGTTTTGAAGTTGTCCCGATGGATTTCCAGAGTCTCTCTGGACCTCCGTTGCCTCAGCACCGCGATCCTGAGCGCGGCCATTGCCGAGCGCTGACCGGGATTGACCGCCAGCACCCGGCGGGCTTCCGCCTCGGCTTCGGCGTACCGGAAAGCGAAGTTGAGATTGATGGCGTAGGAACCGCGTATCCAGGGGTTCAGCGGGTCCAGATCCACTGCCCGTTTGATCTGCACCATTGCCTCGGTGGGCCGCTGCAGGACGTTAAGCAGGAACGCGTACGCCGCCCGCGCCTCCGCATCGTTGGGATCGAGCTCGATTGCGCGCCGGTAGGCGGCTTCGGCTCCGGTCCAGTCCCACTCGGCAAATGCCTGCCTCGTTGCCAGCGCCGTATGGACTTCCGCCAGCGTATTGTCGAGAGCCAGCGCACGCAGCAGGGCCGCGATCGCTTTCGGATCGGCTTGGGCAGCCGGGGACAGCCCATCTCGCGTCCGCGCGTCCCAGACCCGGGCGATTCCCGCATAAGCCCGGGCATAATTCGGATTCTTTGTCAGCGCCACCTCGAATAGCCGCTGGGCGGCGTCATGCGCACCGCGATACCACTGGTACCTTGCCTGGAGGTAGGTCTGGTGAGCCTCGGGATCCACCGTTGTTGCCGCAGTGAGGTGCGTCCATTCCTGCGGGGTGAGCTGCACACCGGCCTGTTGCGCCACGGTCCGCGCAAGCTCGCTTTGTAGCACCAACACATCTGCGGCGTCGCGATGATAGGATTGCTCCCAAAGCTGTTCCCGGGTCCTGGCATCGATCAGCTTGGCCATGACCCGAACCTGATCCCCGGAACGCAGCACCGAACCCTCCAACACGGCATCGACACGCAGTTCTTGCGTGATCTCCCGCGGGGATTTCTTCGTTCCCTTGTAGGTCATAACCGAGGTCCGGGAGATCACCTTCAGAGCACTGATTTTGGACAAATCCTTAATCAGGCTCTCCGTCATTCCATCCGAAAAATACTCGTGATCCGGACTGCCGGACAGGTTCGCTAGCGGCAGCACCGCGATCGAGACGATTGCGTGCCGGTTTCCGGCCCAACCGTCGGGCAGCCCGCCAACATGGATCGCCACTGCGACGGCTGCTGCCGCGGCTGCTACGCCCGAAATCAAGAAGCCGTGACGGGTGAACATCGGACGCCGCGGCCGTTCCTGGGCTTCCACCAGCAGCGACCGGGCTTCAGCAATATCCCGGAAACGAGCCGCCCGATCCTTTTTGAGGCACCGCTGGATGAGACGCCGGAGTTGGAGCGGCGTGCCGGCGGGTAGCGCATCATACTCCGGTTCGCGCTCCAATATAGAAACGAGGATGTCGGAAACCGATTCGCCGGCAAGCGCGTGCCTGCCCGTCAGGAGTTCATACAACACGCAGCCGAATGACCAGACGTCAGTGCGCCAATCGACATCCTGGCCCCGCGCCTGTTCCGGACTCATATAGCGGGGAGTACCCAGAATCACGCCGAGTTCCGTGTCCGGACCCGCGCTGGACGCCGTGCTCAGCGGCGCGGCGCCCGATCGCAGCACCTTCGCCAAGCCGACGTCGAGCACCTTCACACGCCCTTCCAGAGTGAATTTGATGTTGGCTGGCTTGATGTCGCGGTGCGCAATGTTCTTCCGATGGGCCGCTTCCAGGGCGTCGGCTACCTCGCGCATGACCTGCATGGCGTCGCTGATCGGCAAGGGACCGGTTCTCTTCAGGCGCTCCGCGAGTGTGTCGCCTTCCACCAGTTCGAGCACCATGAAGTTGACACCGCCAAACTCTTCGACACCGTAAATCGCCGCGATATTGGGATGGTTGAGCGACGCCAGAATGCGCGCTTCTCGCCGGAATCGCGCCACGCGCTCCGGGTCGTCTCCGAATTGCCTCGGCAGCGTCTTTAGCGCCACGTCGCGGCCGAGTCTCGGGTCGCGTGCGCGGTACACCTCACCCATGCCTCCGCTGCCGAGAAAGGCTTGAACCAGGTACGGCCCCAGACTCGTGCCTTCGAAGAGCAGAGGTTTCGCGTCGCGCTCGTGCTCCAGCAGGGCAGCGGCGTGCGATAGCACGTCGCCATCCAAAAGGTCCGGCTCGGAATTGTCCGACGCGAGGAGCAACTCGACCTTGCGGCGAACTTCCGAATCGGCGTCCCTCAGCAAGGCCGCACGTCGCGAAGCCTCGGCGTTCCGGACGGAATGATACAGATCCGTCACTTCGTGCCAGAGTTTCGGAGTCATGGCCGCGAGTCTGGCCGCGATTATACCGCGCGCTTGTTTCGGCGAAGAAACTACAATGTCTTGGAGGGCGGTGAGCCTCACGGTTTCGCACCAAATCACGGGTTTGCTGAAGGCCTGGAGCGCCGGCGAATCTTCTGCCTTGCATCGTTTGATCCCGCTGGTGTACACGGAGCTGAAGCGCATGGCGCGGCACCACATGCGCCGCACCGATGCGCGGACGATCCAGACCACTGCTCTGGTCAACGAAGCCTACCTCAGGCTGGTGGATCTGAGCGGTGCGGAATGGACGGATCGCGCGCACTTCTTCGCCGTCTCGGCTCGCATCATGCGCGGCATCCTGGTGGACGCGGCGCGCGCCCGGCAGTCGCAAAAGAGGGGCGGCCTGGCCTGCCGCCCGGGCCCCGATCACAGCCCGGACCTCGATCAGATTCCGGATCTTGGATCGGAACGGGCTGCCGAAATCCTGGCGATCAACGACGCCCTCGAGGGCTTGGCCAAGCTGAACCCCCGCCAAGTGGAGGTGGTCGAGATGCGGTTCTTCGGCGGCCTCAACGTCGAGGAGACGGCCGCGGTGTTGAAGATCTCGGCCCACACCGTCAGTCGCGACTGGGCATCCGCCAAAGCCTGGCTGAGGATGGAAATGCGCAGCGGTAAAGAGCCAAAGTGTGCTGGGCCTGCACTTGACCGATGATCACATTGCCCTTTTCTTGCCCTTTTCGCACAACGAAATCCCACAACTCCCTGCAAGCCTGTGCAAACCGAGACGCGGGGCCGCGTCATCGACAACTACTGGGAATCGCGCGCGAAAGTAGCTATCGCAAACCCGTGCGAAGGCGTGCAAAATCGGGTGTCCCAAGGTTCGGGACCAGGAGGTCGGAGGTTCAAATCCTCTCGCCCCGACCAATCGCCCCCTCGCGTTCCTCGACCGAATTCAGAATCAAAAACTTACACCCCACATCCGAGATCATCGTCAGCGTTCGCGGTGGTGCCTTCCCTGCTGGGTGCCCTGGTCGGACACCAGGAGGTCGCCCACCACGAGTTCCTTTGTTTGCTCGGAGTTGAGATTGCGATTTGACCGCGAGAAAGAGGGCTTGCCCTTTTCTGGCCGTTTTCAAGCGCGGGCTGGGTGGTGGGCCCTCGCGCAACGCGGCGCTGGAGAGCCGCCGCGCTGCGTTGGGGCGTGCTCTCCAGTTTCTGTGGGCGGTAGGCTATAGGCTAACGGACCGGAATGGACACCGGGCCTCCTTTGATCCACGCTGCGACGAGCTGCAAGGTCGCCATGCCAGTCGCCGTATCGTCGGGAACGCGGAAGTCGACGCGGTAGGTGTCCTTGGTGCCGGGTACTCCGACCTGATTGATGGCCGGCGAGGACTTTCCATTCACCAGCACCTCGACCGGTGAGGTCGCAATCGCGAGAGGTTCGCTCGGGAACAGGTCGCCGGGATTGATGTTGGGAGTGGTCGGGCCTAGGCCCTTCGCGTAAACAATCAGGGTCTCTCCCGCGCGTGCTGGACTCGAGGTAGTAACGAGACTGTAGTCGTTGTGAAAAATCGTCGCGCCGCTTGTGCCAATGACGACCTCGGGTCGGAACACCGGAAAGAATTGAATCAAGGTCTGCTGCCGTCCCCCTCCATTGATTCGCCGCATCGAAGGATCTTCCGCCTGCGACGCGAAGCGGCAGCCGAAGCATCCAATATTGTTTATGGTTCCACGGGCTCCGATAAAGGCGCCGGTGCCGCCGACGATGGTCATGTTACCGGTTTCAGCGCCTACGGGCGACCCGGGCGGCGGAGCGCCAGGAAACATACCACTTCCAAAAATGCTGCCAATCGGGCTTCCATCGGGTTTCAAAAACTCAAAAGCGGTGTGGAAGTAAGTTGTCCTTGTGATGTCACCGACCGCCTGTGTTGGCGTTGGTGAGGGACTCAGGAAGAGTTGCTGACCGGTGGCTACGAATACACCCTTGGCAGGGCTATCGTTGATCGAAGCCACGTCGGCTAAAGCAAAACTCCCATAAAAGTTTGAGGCTCGCGTCCCGACGTTAACGGCTACGGGGCCAGCAGTTCGGCCAACCTGAGAGGGGTTGGTTACGTCGTTGACATAAAGAACCCAGTCTGTCGCTTCCACTCGCAAGATGATTGGCGCTTCCTGCGCAGCAGCTTCCGCAGCCAGCAGCAGAGCGCAGAGGGCGATGGCACAGTACCCCGCCAGAACGGTTGCTTTGCTCATGATCGGTTTCTCCTCTCGAGCTCACACATCAAGTGGCTCACTAGGGGAACCGTAAATGGGAAGGGAAAACTACAATCGACCGGATAAGATCCTCGGGTGCGTGGCTTTGTACCTGATCAGCCGAACAACTTGACCCCGACGCGGCGCGCCAAATTCTGGAAGCGAGGGTTGGAGTGCAACTTGAAGTAAGCGGGATTGACCCCGATCCACGGCATGGAACTGTCGCGCTCCCGATAAGCTGTTTCGAGCCACTGAATGGTCCGATCGGCGTCTCCCAAGACCGCATAGATCGCCGCGAGACCGCGAGCTATTTTGTTGCCCGGCTTGTTCTCAACCTCGGCCGCGATCTCGATTGCCTTGCTCCGGTGCCCGGCTAGCGCATAGCCCTCTCCGAGCCTCCACTTCCAGCCGGGATACAATTCGACGGCTTTTTCATACGTCGCGATCGCGTCGTCGTGCATACCGAGTCCCTGATAGGCACGCCCCAGCACGAGCATACCCCAGACGTAGTTCGGTGAGAGCTGAAGGGCTTTACGCGCTTCCTCCAACATTTCCCGATAACGCCCAGGGTAGTGGTACACAGACCCGAGCCATGCCGTGTATAGCGGCGTCAATGGATCCAACTCCTTGGCACGCTTCATCTCAGCGATGGCATCATCGAACCGCCCAAGGACAACCAGATACCAGGAATAGTGGCAACGGGCATTGGCCAGATTCGGGTTCAGATCAAGGGCATGCTGGAAGTCCTGCTCAGCTCCGGGAAAATCCCAATCCCAGTACAGCTTGGTCTGAGCCAGTCCGGCATACGTTTCCGCCATTTCCTCGCCGAGTTCCAGCGCACGACTCGCCGCCGCTTTTGCCAGCTTGAAGGCATCGGGAAGGCGATCATGCCCGATGCGGCTGAAGCCGAGCGAAAGGCCGGCGTACGCAAGCGGCTCGGCCGCGTCTTTATCGATGGCGGCCTTCAAGTACTCGATGCCCTTGTCATGGTCCGCAGGGGCCGACTTGTTCAAAAAGTACATTCCACGCAGGTAGTCTTCATAAACTTCGGGTTTCACAGTCCGGCGCGCTACGAGGCGAGCCTGCTGCTCGGGTTTGATGCTGCCGCGTATCTCGTGTGCCACCGCTTGCGC